>WBZO01001614.1_pt1 | contig 33289 bp, 29 predicted proteins | sample 5204261 | NCBI WGS metagenome assembly WBZO01 (sample SAMN12412400, study PRJNA552823) | activated sludge metagenome | isolation source: activated sludge from anammox sidestream of wastewater treatment plant... | place: USA: North Carolina | collected 2017-09
TATATTGCTCTCGCTTGTGGGGCCGGCAATCATAACCTCAAACATTGACAACGACGCCGGTGGAATCGCCATTTATTCCATTGCAGGGGCGCGTTATGGGTATAACCTCCTGTGGACATTGATACCCACAGTATTCCTGCTTATCATATATCAGGAAATGTCATCGAGAATGGGGGTAGTAACAGGCAAAGGACTCGCCGATCTCATTCGTGAAAATTATGGTATAAACACCGCTTTTTGGGTCATGCTGTGTCTGTTTTTTACAAATCTTGGCAATACAATGGCTGAATTCTCCGGATGGGCGGCAAGCATGGAGTTGTTCAATGTAAGCAAATATGTATCTGTACCTTTAGGCGCCTTTTTTGTGTGGTTTTTGGTAAGAAGATGGAATTACAGCATATTTGAAAAGATATTTCTTTTTGTCTGCCTCATCTACCTTACGTATATCTTTTCTGCGTTTCTTGCAAAGCCGGATTGGAACGAAGTAATGAAAAAGACAATAACACCCTCTATCCAGTGGAATGCTGACTATCTTATCATAATCATCAGCATTATCGGCACATCAATTACTCCTTGGCAGCAGTTTTATCTGCAATCTGTTGTAGTTGAAAAGGGTTTGAATGAAAATGACCTTTGGGCGTCAAGATTTGATGTAATTTTCGGCTCAATTATGATGGGGGTGGTCGCATACTTTATAATAGTTGCATGCGGGACAACACTTTATCCTGCAGGCATCATGATAGATTCAGCAGAAGAGGCTGCGTTTTCGTTAAAGCCATTAGCTGGAAAATATGCATACATACTATTCGCCGTTGGCCTGGCAAACGCGTCTTTGTTTTCTGCCTGTATTCTGCCTTTAGTAACAACATACTATATATGCGAAGCGATGGGCTGGGAGGCCGGGGTTGGAAAAAACTTTAAAGAGGCCCCTCAGTTCAATTTTCTCTTTACATCCATACTCGCTATAACCGTGGCAATAGTCCTCATACCCAATCTGCCCCTTATAAAGGTCATGTGGTTTTCTCAGATAATAAACTGTTTGCTTTTGCCGGTCATACTGATATATATACTGCAACTAATCAACAATAAAGAACTTATGGGTGAATACAGAAACTCGACATGGGTAAATGTAGTATCGTATATCAGCACACTAATACTGATTGTTCTGAGCCTCATGCTTTTTTATACCTCAATAATTGATCTGACACGTTAGACAAGATATTTCCGAGCTTTAATCTCCGTTGACTTTTGCAAATTTATACTATAACTTTAAATGAAATCATTTATGATTGCAGAATCTTGACAGATAGTTAGGGGGTAGTTATGTCAAATGTAAATAAAGTGATACTTTTAGGCAGGCTTGGGGCTGATCCGGAGTTGAGATACACCGCGGATGGCACCCCCGTCGCAAGTTTTCGGATTGCTACATCAGAAACATGGAAAGATAAAAACGGCGTAAAACAGGACAAGACTGAATGGCATAGCATAATTGCATGGCGAAGGCTCGGAGAAATTGCCGGTGAATACCTCAAAAAGGGTAAACTTGTTTATATCGAGGGGAGGATTAGGTCACGCGAGTATGAAGGTAAAGATGGGATAAAACGGAGGGTCTTCGATATTGAAGCAACAGACATGAAGATGATACCAACGGGCACACCGTCCGGCAGAGACGACAGAGGATCAAATGGATTCAAGAAAGAACATGTTGAAGACGGATTTGTACCTGAAGTGGAAGAAGACGACATAAGCATGTAAACCTTAAAGAAAAATATAAAGGCTTGTTTATTTTTAATTGAAGAGGTGATTTGTGGACTACGATGATTTTGAAGGGGTGATGGGCCTTGAGGTTCATGCCCATCTGCTGACAAACAGTAAATTGTTTTGCGGGTGTTCAACAAAGTTCGGGGCAGAGCCCAACAGCCACACCTGTCCTACTTGTATGGGACTACCCGGCTCATTGCCGGTTTTAAACAGAAGGGTTGTTGATTTTGCCATCAAGCTCGGTCTCGCGGTGCATTGCACTATTAACAGAAAAAGTATCTTTGCCAGAAAAAATTATTATTACCCTGATCTTCCAAAGGGATATCAAATTTCTCAGTATGAAGAACCTATCTGCGAGAACGGTTATCTGGACATCTACCTGAATGATGCAAAAAAACGCATCAGGATAAAAAGGATACACATAGAGGAGGATGCGGGCAAGCTTGTGCACGAAGGTTCTATTGAGACAAGCTCATACAGCATGGTAGATTATAACCGCTCAAGCATGCCGCTTCTCGAGATAGTAAGCGAACCCGATATAAGGACACCCGAAGAGGCAACCCTTTATCTTAAAATGCTTAGGGACGTTCTTATCTATCTCGACATATGCGATGGAAACATGGAGGAAGGCAGTTTCAGATGCGATGCAAATATTTCCGTTCGCAAGAAGGGCGAAGACACATTGGGCACAAGAATTGAATTAAAAAACCTCAATTCATTCAAATCCATAGAAAGATCTCTCGATTATGAGATCAAAAGACAGATCGATCTGGTCAAAAAAGCCAAAGAGGTGGTTCAAGAAACGAGACTCTTTAACGTGGACACAGGCACCACTTATTCAATGAGGGGGAAGGAAGAGGCTCATGATTATAGGTATTTTCCTGAACCAGACCTGCTGCCTCTCACAGTTGATGATGGATGGATATCCGATATTCAAGAAACGCTTCCCGAACTCCCAATGGAGAAGATGGAAAGATTCATAGATACGTACGGGCTGCCGAAATACGATGTAGAGATACTGTCGTCCGATAAGGCTATTGCAGATTATTTCGAAAAAACAGTGGAATTATTCCCCGAACCTAAGACAGTAAGCAATTGGATTATGACAGAGCTATTAAGAGAATTAAAAGAAAGGGGCACCACAACAATTGATGCGCTTATATCGCACAAACACCTTGCAGAGTTGTTGTCCATTATCAAAGATGGCACAATAAGCATAAAAATAGGGAAAGATATATTTTCTGAACTATGCGAAACAGGGGCATCACCCAAAAGGCTCGTTGCAGAAAAGGGACTTGTCCAGATATCAGACGCATCCGCAATAAATTCTATTGTTGAAGCTATTGTTGAGCGCTTTCCCAAAGAAGTTGAAGAGTTCAGGGCAGGGAAGGAAAAACTGCTTGGATTTTTTGTCGGACAGGTGATGAAAGAGATGAAAGGCAAGGCAAATCCAAAGCTGTTAAACGAATTATTGTTAAAAAGATTAAAAGACTGACGCAAAAGTCGAGTACAAAATTTTTTTAGGTGTGCAATCATCGGTGTTTAATATTCGCTACATAGAGGATTTTCGATGACCAATCATGTTTTCTGGAAAAACAACTCTCTTTATCTGCTTGACCAAAGAGAACTTCCCTTCAAAAAGACCTATTTGAAGTGCGATAATATAAAAGATGTCGCATATGCCATAAAAAGCATGGCAGTTAGAGGTGCCCCCCTTATTGGCATCGTGGCCGCATATGGAGTGGTGCTGGGAATCTTTAGTATTTTGTCTTCAAAGGACAGCGTCAAGGACAAAGATATTGAAAATATTTGCGAAAGATTATCAAAAACAAGACCTACTGCGGTAAATCTTTTCTGGGCATTGGAACGCATGAAAAACGCATTCAAAAAATTCTGTAAACACATAGATATGCCGGGGCTTATGCTTGACGAGGCGATCTCGATTCATGTCGAGGATATCGAGAACAACAGGATGCTATCCCTTTTTGGTGCTGAATTGATCGATGATGGGGATACCATACTGACACATTGCAACGCAGGCGCCCTTGCCATGGGCGGATACGGAACAGCTCTTGGCGTGATAAGGGCAGCGCATGAAAGCGGTAAAAGGATCAAGGTGTTCGCAACCGAAACAAGGCCTTATCTTCAGGGCGCAAGGCTAACGGCTTGGGAACTGTTCGAGGAGGGTGTGGATGTCGAGATTGTTCCGGATAACCATGTTGGTCTGCTCTGCTATAAAAAGGTCATAAATAAGATAATTGTAGGCGCCGACCGGATTGCCCTGAACGGAGATACGGCAAATAAAATAGGAACAAGCATGGTTGCCCTTTGCGCTTACCATTACAAAATTCCTTTTTTTATTGCAGCCCCTGTTTCGACGTTTGACAGGAATATCCAAAATGGTGCATCCATTCCCATAGAAGAAAGGAACGGCAAAGAGGTCAAGTATATAAATGGAAAGCCTTTGACGCTCAAAGCCATAAAGGCACGATATTACTCTTTTGATATTACCCCGGAGCAGCATATTTCAAACATTATTACAGAAAAGGGGATTATAGAGAAACCGTTCAAAAAATATATTAAAATGCTCTTTACTGTATGAAAGTGAAAACAATTACCCTGTTAACCGATTTCGGATTGAAAGACCCTTATGTTGGGATTATGAAGGGCGTCATTCTTTCTATTAACCAAGACGTGAGGATTGTCGATATCACCCATGAAATTGAGCCACAGGATATACGTGAAGGCGCCTTCCTTTTGAAGGAATATTACCAATATTTTCCAAAGGGTTCTATCCATGTTGCAATAGTCGACCCAACAGTGGGAAGCAAAAGGAGGGCATTAGCGCTCTATAAGGATGGTCATATATTTATAGGGCCCGATAATGGCATATTTTCGTTGCTTATTGAAAGCGATACAGAGAGCTATGCCGTTACAAACCGTGATTTCATGCTCAAACAGATCAGCTCATCTTTTCACGGGAGGGATGTGTTTGCACCCATTGCTGCCCATTTTGCCTTCGGGCTTCATCCTTCGGTACTTGGCGAACGTGTGATTGATCTCGTTTGCCTGACAAACATCTATCCTGACATAATTAACGCTGTTTTGATCGGCGAGGTGGTAAGGTTTGACAAATTCGGTAATGCTATAACAAATATAGATATAGAAACCTTTAATGATTTTACAAGTGGTAACAAATTCAAGATAAGCGTTGGCAACATCGCTTTTGGCTCACTCCATAAGAGCTATTTTGAGCAGGATTATACATGTATAACAGGAAGCTCTGGATATCTCGAATTCGGTTATTACAAAGGAAACTTTCAAGAAAAAGCAGGAATCAAAAAAGGCGAGGCCGTAACTGTAAGAACCGCTGAATAATAAGACGTTTTTAACAGTATAATATTATCTTAATCCTTCTGCCCATTGTTTAAATCTTGCTCAATGGTTTTGCCCCCCTGCCTTCCTATTTCGTCTATTTTGCGAAGAGACCTTTCAAGTAGATTTGTTCTGGTTGTTAAAAGGTTGTCGTACTCCCTTTTTGCAGCATCAAGCCTCTCGCCCATTAATTTAAATCTTTCCTTATATGCCATCCATTGTTTGGAAAACTCGGTAAGAAGCCTTAATATTTCAGAGGCTTTTCGCTCAAGGTTGAAATTTTCAACGGCCTGCCTGACAACTGCGAGGACGGCATAAAGGGTAAACGGTGAACATAGGATCACCTTTTGCCTTAGGGCCTCATCCATAATCGTTGAATCTGCCTCATTGATAAAGCCATATATTTGCTCATTAGGAATAAACATAATCACATAATCAACTGTGTTTTCAGAGGGGTTAATGTACTCACGGGTCGTAATTTGCTTTATCATAAGCCTCGCGTTTTTAAGCAATTCATCCCTGAAACGTTTTTTATCGTGTCCGGATTCGGCATTCAGATAATGCATATAATTGTCAAGCGGGAATTTTACATCCATATTTATCTTTGTTTTGTTTGGCAGAAAAAATGTATAGTCTGGTCTACCAGAAGATGTTTCGAGCGTTTTCTGCTTTATATAGTTTATGCCTTCTGTCATGCCTATAAGTTGCAGAATGTCCTCTGCCATACGCTCTCCCCACTCTCCCCTCTTTTTAGAACTTGCGAGGGCATTTCCAAGATGCATAGTCGTATCGTTGAGCCTCTGGGTAACCTCCTCATGCCTTTTTAAAAGTGCTGCTACCTCAGTAATCCTCTCTCCACTCAACCTTCCGAAATCCTCGACCTTCTTTTGAACCTCCGTTAAAGTTTTGTGTACCGCATCGATATTCTGATCGATAAGCCCTTTTTTTACCTCAAGCTCCCTTTTGCCTTCTGTGGCCTGGGATTTCAGCTTTTCCTCGGCAAGCCTTATGAACTCATCAGCATATCTTTTGAACTCATCCGAATTTTTAGTCAAGGCATCCAGCGAAAGCGCCCTGAACGTTTCGCTAAGCTCTGCCCTGATGGTTTCAATCCTTTTTATCTCTTCTTCAAGGTGTTTTTCGGATGCCTCAAGTCTTGTGAGCGCCTCTATCTTTGCCTGACGCTCAAGATTAAGCTCATTTCTGATCTGATTGAGTTCCGTTTCTTTCTGAAGAATCTGTTTCTCCTTCTCCATGGACATCGCCTCGGCAAGATTCGCCCTTATCTCCAATTCAGTTTGCCTTTTTCTTGAACATATCGAGCAATAAAGCCATGCAATTCCACAGCCAACAACAAACCCAACTGCAATATAAATTATGATCTCCATCTCATTACACCCAAAAAGAGCTAAATTATGTTTTCGTGCCCCATATTAATATTATGCGTGACAAAGTATAAGACATTATAATACATTTTGAAACTCGTATCTTCTTTTAACGGGACCGTTGCATGGATCAAAAAAGGTGCATGACAAAACAGCTTAAGGAGGAATATTATGGCGCAAAGATGTGTAATTGGTATACTGATAACAAACCGTGTTGAAAATGCCGCACAGATTCAAAGCGTATTCACGGAATGTGGATGTTATATCAGGACAAGACTCGGACTGCATGAGGTAACCGAAAATATCTGCTCCCCAACAGGATTGATAATCCTTGAAATATTCGGTGATCAAAACACCTGTGACGAGGTAGAGGGCAAACTCAAACAGATCAAAGGACTCCAAGTGCAAAAGATGGTTTTTGAAGTTTAATCTTACAGATAACGCAGGACTGAGGTTGATTTTTAAGCAAACAAACTAAGACTGCTCTGTCTATAGGCATACATCTTAAACCTCAGTCCTAACATAAACCTTTACCCTGTTAAGGCTCTATAGGCGCATTTGGGTCTTTCATCCATTCTTCCGTAGAACCATCATAATCCTTAACATTCTTATAACCAAGAATCTCTGTCATAACATACGCCCAGGCTGTACACACCTTTCCTGTATCACAATAAACAATGATTTCTTTCGAAGTGTCTTTGCCTATTACCCCGGCAACAAGTGCGGCAAGTTCATCCTTACTTTTGTAAGTACCATCATTTTTAAATGCCTTTGAAGTCGGAAGGTTTAATGCACCCTTTATTCTTCCGGTTTTTGCCACAAAATCAAGCTTCTTTTTACCCTCGAAAAATTCTGGCTCCCTGACATCAACAATAATAACTTTTCCGATGTTGTTTTTGACATAGTCCTTTTTTACGAAAAGGTTTTCATTTGCCTTTTCCTGATAGGATTTAGATTTTGCCTTGAACGCTTCCCTTGAAACTGCTTTCTTCTCGACTAACCATTTATCATATCCACCATCAAGGATAGCAACATTCTGGATGCCTGCATATTTTAAAGTCCACGCAACCCTCGAAACATCCGTACGGTTTGGCAAATTATCTGCCTTTCCAACTACAACGACGATTGAATCCGCACCGATGCCCGCTGAACCGATCAGATCAAACAGGTCGTCTGTCGGGGGAAGTTCATTTCTTATGCCTGCCTTCATGACGGCCCACGAACCGTAGATTACATTTATTGCATTGGGGATGTGTCCTTCCTTATATTCCTCTACCTTTCTGATATCGATTACTGTAACCTTAGGGTTTGTCAGATTCTTCTCCAGCCAGTCAGTGGAGACTATCGGATCAACATCCCTTGCGGAAAGTGCAAAGGGAATTACCAAGGCCAGAACAAGCACCATAATGCTACATAAAGCCGTTTTCTTGATCATTATTTTCCTCCTGATTTTAATGATTTCGGCGTATAGACAAGACCCTCGTTTGCCTTTGAGCCGTTCTTTATAAGCATTTCCCGTGTAAGAAAATCCTTTCTTTCTTCGTGGCATACCACACAGGAGCGTGTCCGCTCAGTCCTTTTCTTGATATTGTGAGTTGCCGTATCCCAATAATTGGGAACAGAATCGAATCTCTCCATCTTTATCCCTGCCTCTTTAAAAGCATCTCTAACGGTAGGGATCAAGCGCAATGTAGTAATGGTCTTTTTATCTCTGGGGTTTATGCCGAGCATAAATCCAGGCTTTGATGTTGCCCCTTTGTCCATATGGCAACCATAACAATTCCTGTATGCACCGCCCGAATGGCATGCATAACAGCTAAGCCTGTCCTGATGGGTTGTATGTGCCGACTTCGCCTTCTCTGTTTTTTCGCTTCCTGTCTTATGACAATTAACGCAGGCCGGCCTTTCTTTAATTTCTTTTCTCGTTTTATAAATAATACCAGTACCATGAAATTCAATGCTTTTATGACAATCAAGACAAGTCATGCCCTTCTGGTAATGTATATCAGCAGAACCACCATAATCTCCGGTAAATTCGGGGTATACCCTGCCGCCATGACACAATCCACACGTCTTTCCGTCATCCTTCTTCACAAATTTGTGTCCTTTGAGTAGTCCAGAGCTAATCCCGCTTATTGCCGGTGATTTGACGTGACAATCACCGCAGGAGGCATGACAGCTTCTGCATGATTTTTCAAAGACCTTTTCGTCGAAAATTTTCGACTCATTTGCAGAAAACCTTCCTGATACCCCGTGTTTTTGACCGTGGGTTGTATAATGGAGTGCATTCTTATATGTTTTAGCGATATCACTGTGGCAATTTTCACATGTCTTAAGATTGTCAGAAGGCCTTTTTACAACACCTTTGTGTGCCTTTTCTTTGCTTTGCGCCTTTTCGTCTCCAAAATGACACGAACCGCATCCCTCCATAAAATGAGGGTCATTATCGATTAATCCTTTATCAACAAAAAACGCCTTATACATTAACTCCGCCGGAACCGACGGAGGTGGACCAGCTCAGCCTTCGCCTTCAGCATTGTCCATTTTTGTTGGTTTATGGAGTGTTTTAAGGATGTTTTCGTTTGTATGGCATTTAATGCAACTGCTCTCAGCGGCATGCGCCTGGCAGAGGAAAAAGGTGTAACATAAAAAAACAATAAAGGTTTTTACGATAATACAGACGCATATTCTTCGGTATGCGATATACCTTGCAAGCATTTTTTCATAGTAGAACACTTGGCAGAATTTGTCAACAGCCCTTTATCAATTTCCGTGATAAAAATTAAAAACCCCCGGATTATTGCTCCGAGGGTTTTTAATGATCAAATTAAATCTTACTGTCTGCCCTTTACGATTTCATCAACGATTGAAGGATCGGCAAGTGTTGTGGTATCGCCAAGCTCATCAATGGCTCCGGCTGCAACCTTTCTTAAGATCCTTCTCATGATCTTACCTGAACGTGTTTTAGGTAAGCCTGACACAAACTGGATCTTTCCAGGAGATGCGATTGGGCCGATCTCTTTTCTGACGTGTCCCACGAGCTCTTTCTTGAGGGCATCGCTCGGCTCAACACCTGATTTGAGAATGATATATGCATAAAGGTCTTCACCTTTAACCTCGTGCGGGAAACCAACGACTGCTGATTCTGCAACTGCCGTATTGTATGAGTTAAGTGCTGCCTCAACCTCTGCGGTACCCATCCTGTGACCGGATACATTAACAACGTCGTCAATACGACCCATAAGCCTGAAATAACCGTCTTCATTCCTTATGGCACCATCACCTGAGAAATAGAAACCAGGCTGCTGTACAAAATAGGTGTTGAAAAATCTTTCTGGCTCACCAAAAACACCTCTCATCATGCCCGGCCATGATCTTGCAATGCAGAGTTCGCCCTGCTCATTGACAGGTGCATCTACTGCGGGTTCGTTGGCTGATGACCTTGGCTGTAATGCACGTGCATCAACGCCAAAGAATGGGAGTGTTGCATAGCTTGGTATTGTAGGCCATGCGCCTGGAAGAGGTGTAATAAGGATACCACCTGTTTCTGTCTGCCACCAGGTATCGACGATGGGGCATTTCTCTGAACCGATGTATTTGTGATACCACATCCATGCTTCTGGGTTGATGGGCTCACCCACTGAACCTAAGAGCCTGAGTGAGGACAAATCTCTACCCTGAGGCCATTTCTCGCCTTCTTTCATAAGCGCACGGATCGCTGTAGGTGCTGTATAGAAGATACTGACTTTGAATTTTTCGACTATCTGCCAGAACCTATCAGGATTCGGGAATGTAGGCACAGATTCAAAAACTATCGAAGTTGCTCCGTTAATCATCGGTCCATATACAATGTAAGTATGGCCTGTTACCCAGCCGATGTCTGCAGTGCAGAAAAATATATCCTTATCTTTGTAATCAAAGATGTATTTGAATGAGGAATATGAATATACCATGTAACCACCGGTTGTATGGAGAACACCCTTTGGTTTACCGGTTGAGCCTGATGTGTAAAGTATAAACAATGGATCTTCTGCATCCATCCATTGTACAGGGCATACATCGCTGATGTCGGATGCGGCAATTTCATCCTCAAACCAGGTGTCTCTTCCTGCCTTCATAGGAACATCAAAATTATTGAGTCTCTTGACAACAACAACTTTATCAACGGTATGACCTTCTTTTGCACAGAGGTCGCATGCTATATCGGCGTTTGCCTTTGAGCTTACGTTTTTGCCGGAACGCCAGTAACCGTTTGCTGTAATAAGTATCTTTGCGCCTGCATCGAGGATCCTGTCACGAAGTGCTTCTGCAGAAAAACCACCAAACACGATTGTATGAATAGCACCTATCCTTGCACATGCGAGCATTGCGACCGGCAACTGCCAGATCATCGGAAGATAAATGGCAACTCTATCGCCCTTGCGTACACCTTTTTTCTTTAAAACGTTTGCAAACTTTGATACAAGCTTCAGCATTTCTTTATAGGTAAGCTTCACTACATCTTCATCCGGCTCTCCCTGAAACAGTATGGCAACCTTGTCGCCCCTGCCTTTTTTGATCTGCGCATCGAGGCAGTTATAAGCAAGATTTGTTTTGCCACCGATAAACCACTCGATTTCACCCTTAAAAAAGTCTTCTCTGTTGACCTTTAGCCATTTCTTGTGCCAGTATAATTCCGATGCGATATCGCCCCAGAATGTCTCTGGGTCATTAACAGATTGTTTCCACATTTCTTCGTATTCCGCACGGCTGCCAACATATGCCTGCTCTACAAAATCCTCCAGCGGGTAATACTTACCATTTTCTTCTTTCATTACTGCCATACTCAACCTCCTGAATTAGTATTGGATTGTGTTACTAATAATCTGCCCATTAAACAAAATATTCTAAACATACGTAGGTATGTTGTCAACAAAAATTTGTTAATATTTTCACAATATATATCGTTACCAAAAATGCTTGTCAATACAAATAATCTTAGATATAAGCCTGCATCTTCAAATAGCACAACAAAATATGGTATTACTCAGATAACAAGATTGTGTTTTCTGTTCACAAACTGAGATGCAATTTATGCTTGATGATTCATGAAATATTTTTTAGAATTATCGAAAAAACGGAGATTGCTATGTCAAACAAAAACGAGATCGAGGGTGCCCTCAAAAGATTGATCGATGGCAACAACAGGTATGTTTCGTCAAAAATGGCTCATCCAAATCAAACAGAAAATCGACGTAAAGAGGTTATAAAAGGCCAGAAACCTTTTGCGGTGATTGTTGGATGTTCTGATTCGCGCATCCCTCCTGAAATAATTTTTGACCAGGGAATAGGTGATTTATTTGTAATACGTGTTGCGGGAAATATCGTAGATGATGTTGCGCTCGGAAGCGTTGAGTATGCAGTAGACCACCTGGGCACCAAACTCGTTATTGTGCTGGGTCATGGGAATTGCGGCGCTGTCACGGCAACTGTTCAGGGAGGGGAAGCACACGGACACATAGGAAGCATCGTTAGAACAATTGCGCCTGCTGTTGAGAAAGCCAGAGCACAAACAGGCGACTTGATAGATAACGCAATCAAGATAAACGTTGCTCTTGTTGTTGACGAAATCAAATCCTCGTCGATTATCAAAAAGATGCTCGAACAGGATTCGGTAAGAGTAGCCGGTGCATACTATGACATTGACAGCGGAAAGGTGGATATCATAGCGTAGACAAAAGCACGTTTTCCATCGCTGCTGCATTCTTTTCCATGGTGAATTGCTCGATCTTCTGTCGTGCCGCTTTCCCCATTGAAATACGCAGATTTTCATCGAAAAGACGAGATATCGCCCCAGATAGTTCAACAACATTGCGTGGATCGTCAATTACAAACCCTTCACCTTCGGACAAGAGGGCAGATGCCCCGTTCCATTTGGTTGTGATGGTCGGTAATCCCGATGCCATAGATTCCATTGTTGTAAGCGAGCAGGCATCATAGAATGTCGGATGAACAAGCATATGCGATTCCCTGTAAACCTTCTCTGGCGAGGTCTGTTCACCAAGAAAAACAACAAGATCGGTTACGTTATGTCTGCGTATTAACTCACTGTAACGCCTCCTTTTGCCCCTTCCCATGACAACGAGCCTGAAATCCCGTCTTTTTTTAGAGATATCACCTATCGCTTCGATAAGCGGACCCAGTCCCTTGAGCCTGAAATTGCCTGCAGAAAAAAGTATCTTCAAATCTCCTGACGGTTGAGCCGCAGGCGGTGTAAATCTTTTAATATCAACACCATTGTAAACAACATCGAAATCATCTTCTTTCAGCTTGTAATGTTGTGCCATATGGGTTTTGAGCATATCGGATATGGCGACAATCCTTTTGTATGCCCTTTTACGTATGGGATATTCTGCAATCCATTTCTGAACCCTCTGGTTGAAACTGCTTTTCAGCAAGAGCGCCTTAATCCTTTTTTCTTTCGGGTTATCACAGCTTTCGATTTCCCTTTCCATCCAGATATTATGCACTCCCCCATGGCTTTGGTAAACATCAAGACTAAGTATGTTTCCAAACCCAAGCATAATATCAACAGGAGCAGACTTAAGACATCTTTTTTGGTTGATCGCAAAAGAGAGATTTCTAAGCCATCTCGGAAAGTTTGTAGTGTTTATCTTTAGCAGACGAATACCTTCTGTCTCAATGCCATGGGCACAAAACACACTCACCTCATGTCCTTTCTTTACGAGGTGTGTGGAGAGGTCATAGGCATAACGCTCAGCGCCACCCTTTTTGGGGTTGAAATGATATATGGCAAGGCCAATTCTCACGTGAAAATCCTAAGGGTCAATAAAGGGCAAATGCGAAAAGCTTATGCGAAAAATACATCTTTATCATCCATCATGTTTTTCGATTCCTTTTTTTGATATTTTTTGCATAGTACCTTTTTGCTCTTCGTGTTTAGCCTTTTTTCTCATGGTCGTGATATCAGAAGTTTTTGGTAAAACTCTGCCATCATCTTTGCCTGTTTATTATAGCTCCATTTTTCAATAGCCAATTCCCTCGCCTTTATGCCAAAGGTTTTTCTCATCCCTTCATCGGAAAGCAATGCCATAATCTTTTCTGCAAGCATGTGTTCCTCAGGTCGTACAACAAAACCCGTTCCCCCGTCTTCCACAAGCTCCGGAAGCATACCCATATCCGATACTATCGCTGGTTTGCCCATGGCCATAACCTCTCGCAACGCCCTTGCGCTTCCATCGCTTCCTGCCCTCATCATGATAAAAAGATCGAACATCGCGATCATCGAGAAATAATCATCCACCCTATAGCCGGCAAGTATAACATCATCTTTCAGCCCAAGGGCAGCAAGCGGTTCGTTTATACTTTTTTCAATCTGTGAGCTGCGCCCCACAATCACGAGCTTTACATGTTTGATTTTCTCTCTAACTTGGCTGAAAGCCTTGAGTATTACATCATAACCCCGGTCTGGCTTGAGCCTTCCTATAACACCAATTACCAACTCTCTTTCGTTGAGGTTGAACTCCCCGCGCATGTCCTTTACCTGACCGCTATGAATAGAAACCCCTGGAGGAACAACACATGTTCTCTCAACAGGAAAAGAAAAACCCTTTATGTCCTGCTCTATGATCTTTTTGCTATAACTCACAATACCATCAGTGTGCGAAATCGCCCATGACATGAATGTATTCACAGGCATACCATCTCTTTTGTGATCTGAACGTACAATAAGGGGACGATTTTTCCTCAATAAGAAAGAAAATACAGTTGTGAGGTAATCATGTGACAGGTGTGTGTGTACAATATCGACATTGTTTCTTTTTGCATATTCATTGATTGCCCTTAGGTCATAGATCCAGTCTTTTGGGGAAAAATATCTATTAAGCCTGAATCCGTCATAGGATTTTATGTTTCTCTTTTTTATCTCTTTTTCAACGGTTCTTTCCTTAAACTCCTCGGGGGTCTTCCTGTACGCAAGTGTAACATCTATCCCAAGATCGGTAAGGTGTTCGCAAAGAGACAGGGTAGGTTCTGCCGGACCAGTCCACTTCCAATCGCTAAAAAGATGAAGAACCCTCATAAATCCTCTCATCAACTTGAACTATGTATGGCGAATGACAAAAAGGGGGGATCAAGGTTGCCATGCCGATATACGATATTCAAATTTACATACCATAGAATTCCCGTATGCATTTAGAGACATATATCACTTCATCCTCAGTCAAAGAAGGATACATAGGCAGGGACATTATCTCCTTTGCAGATGCTTCGGCATTCGGAAATGCACCTTCCACATAGCCAAGATGACTATAAACCCCTTGAAGGTGTATAGGTGTTGGGTAATGAATAAGCGTTGATACGTTCTTTTCTTTCAAATATCCCATAAGCTCATCCCGTTCTTTCGTCCTTATGACAAAAAGATGGTATACGCTGTGTGCCCATGACGCTTCATCCATCAACATAACAGGTGTGCCGTCCAGTTCTCGCCTGTACAGCCATGCAATGTGTCTTCTCCTGTTATTCCAATAATCAAGCCTTTCAAGCTTTAATAAAAGCAGTGCAGCCTGTAACTCATCAAGGCGCGAATTAAAACCATCGATGCTATGAACATGTTTTGCAGTTTGTCCGTAAGCCCTCAACATCAATGACTTTTCATATATCTCCTGAGAGTTTGTTGTTATAATGCCGCCATCCCCATAACAACCAAGATTTTTTGTAGGGTAAAAACTGAAGGCAGCTACTTCCCCCAAGCCGCCCACCTTCTTCCCTTTATAAAGCGCCCCGTGCGCTTGACAGGCATCCTCCAAAACCCTAACTCCGTATCTTTTACATACATCGAGTATTTCGTCCATCCTGCAGGGGTGACCATATAGATGAACAGGAATGCACAATTTAATATCCCTTTCTTCTTTTAGGGCTTTCTCAAGCATCTCAGGGTCCATATTAAGTGTTTCGAGTTCTATATCACAAAATACAGGCCTTATGCCGTGGATCGAAAGCCCCATGGCAGTGGACATGTATGTGTTGGGGGTTGTTATAAGCGCATCGCCAGACTTAAGGCCAAGCGAAAGACCACCAATCTTTAACGCATCGGTACCGCTATTTACACCAATTGCATACTTAACTCCTACATATTCTGCAAAGGCCTTTTCAAACTTATCCACCTCTTTACCGAGGACAAATTCGCCGTTAGTTAGGACATCCCTCACACATTCTACAAGTTTATCCTTTATCCCCTGGTGGTCTCTTTCAATGTCAAAGATCTTTACCTCCATTACCAGTACTCCTTTTTGTATTTTCTATAGTATTCGATTGTTTTCTTTATGCCCTCATCAAGGGACACCAACGGTTTCCACCCAGTTGTCTGTTTTATCTTCGTGATATTCGTGTAATAATCGCCCGGCTCAACCTCTTTTCTTTCCTGAGTAAATTCTGTAAATTGTGCATGCCCTGATCCTGCAATTTCAACGATCTTTTTTGCAAGCTCTACGAAACTCACCGGAATACCTGTGCCTACATTAAAAACCTCTCCGTACGCATTGTCCGATGCAGCGGTCATTAACATGCAATCCACGATATCATCGACATAAATGAAATCTCTAAGTATCCTGCCATCACCAAATACGGGTATTGCCTCGTTATCAATAGCCTTTCTGATAAACCAGTTGAAAACACCATATTCATCATGAGCCATCTGATGTCTGGGTCCATAAGTATTCGTAATCCTCAAGCACGCGCCCTTAATGCCAAATATATCGTCATAAACAAGAACCATCTTTTCTGCTGTCAGGTTTGTTACTGCATAGATCCCTTTTGGGTTTGTAGGATGGTCCTCATCTACGGGGAGTTTTACGCTCGAGCCGTACTCACCTCTTGTTCCTGCAAAAACGACGCGCGCATCCCTATTGTTATGCCTTAAGGCCTCGAGCAGTACAAGCGTGCCTCTACAGTTTATCTCCAGATCCTGTATAGGGTTTCGCATGCTATCAACATGGTTGACCTGGCCGGCAAGATGAAAAATATAGTGCTTCCCTTTTACAAGGTGATTCATGGACAAACCGTTTCTTACGTCCGAGAAGTTAACCCTCACCTTGTCTTCAATATCCTTTATGTTAAAAAGGTTTCCGCCCTGCCTCGGCAGCATGTTGTCGACAATGGTAACATGGGCGCCATTTTTTACCAGTTCGATGCACAGGTTGCTACCAATAAAACCTATCCCCCCTGTCACAAGTACCTCTTTATCCTTGAACATCCCCTTTGTCTTCATTGTATTTCTCCATTTCCCACAATTTTGCATGTTTCATAAAAACATAATACATGGTCGATGCAACGATAATTATACCTGGAACACCATCGAGAAAACCTAACTTGAATATGTAGTCTCTGAAAAATCTATATATTGGCCTCAAAAGCATATTGAAAAGATAAAAACGACGTTTCGATGTAAAAAGGTCATTTGCAAATGCCTCTGAATATCTGTCTACGGTTTTAATCTGATGAGAAGTGTTTGTGTATGGTGTATGCATATAATGGTGTTTTAAACGGCCCGTCTTGCCATTCACCGACACCTTGGCATGGATACCCCCCTGCCACTCCCCCCTATCCTTTCTATACAACCTGATCTCGTGGTCAGGGTACCAGCCGCCGTGTTTTATCTCTCTGCCGAGATAGATATTTCTCCTTTTCACCATAAAACCATCATAATCCGTCCCTGAAAGAATAAGCCCTTTTATCTCATCTTTTATATCTTCAGTAAGCCATTCATCAGCGTCTATGAACAAAACCCATGTGTTTTTGCATCTGTCCTGTGCATATTGATATTTTTCCCTCTGGCTTGTCGTATCGAATTGAAAGATATCCTTAGTGTACCGTCCAATTATATCTATAGCGCCATCCGTGCTGTGAGAATCAACCACAACAACCTCATCTGCCCACCCTGCAACACTTTTGAGTGCCTTTTCAATGGTAGAGGCATTGTTCAGGGTAATCATATACACGGAGAGGGGCAATGTAGGGTGTGGTGTGTGGGACGTAAGTTTGGAGGCCGTTGTTTTTTTCATTCTTCGTTTAAGCTTTTCCCATGTTTTTTGAATTTTGTTAATGTACAACAAAAAGTGCTTGAAATCAAACAGTAAAAATTAGAGCGTCCTAAAATGGCAAACGTTGTTCATCTTTTTTATGTAAGAACTATTCATGTTTCAAAATAAGATAAATTTTGAATTAATAAAAGCTGTCATTCATGTATGTTATTATATAGATAAAAATCGAGGGGGTGCCAACATGTCTTACAAGTTTGATTCTTTGATGATAATACTCAACAAACTTGACAACAATGAAGATATAACCGTCTCAAGCCTATGTGAAGTGCTTGAAGTTAGTTCAAGGACAATCCACCGATATATGAACACCCTCCTTATGGCAGGCTTTCCCATCCTATTTGACAGGAATAAAAACAGCTATGTCTTTGAGGAAGGATACTCGCTTAAAAAACCCCACCTGTCAGTCGAAGAAACCCTTGCGCTTGCAATGGCGGGCAAACTCCTTGCAAACTTCGGCCCCGGCATGGAAAAAGGCTTGTCCGGAATAGAGAAGAAGCTGTCCTCCCGTACATCTGACGACATGAAACACATAATATTCTCAAGCGAATACATACCTTCCCACCCCGACCGGTATTTAAGCGACATCCACGATGCCATAATCAACTATCGCAAGATAAAGATCACATACAAATCCCTCATGGCCAAAAAACCTTCTGAAAGCAAGGTCGATCCCTACTATCTTTTCTTTAGGGAAGGCATTTGGTATTTAAGGGGATATTACTACAGAGACAATGCCCCCAGAACCTTTGCCTTAGACCGCATTATATCCCTTTCCGTTCTTGACGAACACTATGTCCCAAGCAACATATCCCCTGAGGATGAACTGTCCTCAGCCTTTGGCGCTTTCATTGACGGCGAGCCTGTCAATATTGTCTTAAGGTTTGCATCGGAGTGCAAACCCTTCATCTTGAGGAAAAAATGGCACAAGAGCCAAAAGATAACAGAGCTGCAAAGCGGTGAGATTGAGATGTCACTGACCGTCAATGGCCTCATTGGCATAGAGGCCTGGCTCTACCAGTGGATACCCCACGTTAAGGTGGTTTCTCCGGAAGAACTCAAGGAAGCATTCAAGGCAAGCATCCTCGCCGAACTTACCTATATAGAAAAATAAAAATTATTTTTCACACTGCCATAATGTTGTCATCTTAGCCTGATACAATATTTATATGTATGCGGGAAATCGAATGTTTCCTTCATGCCATCATCAAAAGGAAGGGCGATATGCTGCGTTTTAAATTAAAGGTTGAGGAGGACGATTTCAAGAATAGGTTTATTTTCTCGGCTATAACGGATGAGATACTTTTTGGAGTATAAAAGACAGACCAAAAAAGGGAGGGCAACATGGATCAAGACATCAAAAATTTTATCAACAGGATTAAATCTGGCGATATGCAGGTACACGACAACCTGGCAGTCATACCGCTTTTTCTGGACGGCAACGGGGGCCCATCATACATCACCCTGAAAGAGGCGCTCGATATGGGCACGTTCATTGTAACTGAGATAGGCGAAGGAGGCAACGTACCTGAACTTAAGGTAATCAATAAAGGAGATATCCCCGTCATTTTGCTCGATGGCGAAGAACTCTCAGGTGCCAAACAGAACAGGGTGTTGAATACAACGGTACTTATAGCCGGTATGAGCGAAACTGTAATCCCGGTGAGCTGCACGGAGCATGGCAGATGGTCCTATACCTCATCCGAATTCAGGGATTCTGACTTGATCATGGCATACAACATAAAGAGGAAAAAGGCCAGGTCCGTCATGAGAAACGTTCGGGAAACAGGGAGATATGCGTCAGACCAGGGAGAAGTCTGGGACGACATCCAGGCAATGTCCGGCAACGCAAAGGTTCATTCGAGCACAGGCGCAATGAAGGATGTGTTCGAATCAAGAGAAAAAGACTTAGACGATTACCTAAACGCCATCACGATGATGCCAGAACAGAGAGGCATGATGGTAATAATAAATGGTGTGCTTATGGGATTTGATGTGCTCTCAAGCAACACCGCTTATGCAAAACTACACCAGAAACTCCTTAAGAGCTGCGCCATTGAAGCACTGCTTGATAGAAAGAAAAAGACAATAACACCCAACCCTGCGATAGTAGAGGGTTTTTTGCAGGAAATTATCACTTGCAATGAAACGAAGCATAAATCTGTCGGTCTTGGGATTGATTACCGTTTTGAAGGCAAGGAAAAAGTAGGCACCGCCCTTGTGCATGAAGATAATGTAATCCACCTGGCCTTTTTTAGCCTTCCAGAAAGCGAAAAGATAGGAAGGATGGCAGGCATGAGCCAGAGAAGGCGAAACAGAACGAGGTGACAGAAGGTCTCATGCTAAAATACATTTTACTTATATGCTCGGTTCTCTGTATATGCTCTTTCGGAACCGAACTGATGGCCCCCGAGATAACCGAACGGGATATCTTCGGGTTTGAGAGCTACAGCATAGAAGAAGATGGCGCTATCCGCGACAGTGATGGCGCCATCAAGGGGTGGTTCACAAAAAATGCTGTTTATGATGAATATTGGAGGTGCGTAATGCTTTTGGAGATACGCCCTGTGACTGGCCACAGGACGCCATAGATGGTGCCCTTTATGCACTCTTGAATGCCGGTGCCATAAGGGCGTTTGACAAAATCGGCAAAAGCGTTAATGCAAAAAGCCTGGAGCATTCAAAGATCGCCTATACGACATTCAAGGCGGAAACGGTGACCACCTTCTCATACATCCTGATGATGTACCTGTAAGCCTTAAGGATTGTGACGAACTTGCGCCTGAAGAAGGGGCTAAATCGGGTTGGGAACTTGCCGGGCGATATGCCTCCCGGATGCTGCCTCAGGTTTTCAGACAGGACTCTCCTGTTTTCGAAGTTGTCTGTCTTTGCCCCGGAGCATCAGAAAAGCCTTGAAAAGCTTCTTGCCGATATTCCGCCGGAGGTGTTAACGGCATCTGACAGCCCTGGCTGGATCTATATTAGTTCTGGTTCGATGTTCCAGGCAGTTGTGGCAATTGGTGGCGCTGTTGTGGGCGGCATTATTGGGGGTATGGCAGAAGAAGGGGCAACTCAACAACAGGGCATGGAATATATCATTGAAACAGAGAATGGTCCCCTCATTACTGTTATCCAAAGGATTGAGCCATGCTAAATATCGGCGATAAGGTCATTGTTACCTATGGCCAACTGTCAAGGGTGATAGCGGATATTAGGTGATGCTGTTTTTCCTTGAACATTTTGTTTCTCGGGGTTAGAGTTTTTGAATAAAGGATAAAAGAGGCAGCAAAAAGGGGAAAGAAAGATTTAGGATTTAGGAATATAAATCAATGGATCGTCATTGACATTTTAATTTTCTTCAAATATTGCAATATGATGCGTGCTGACTGAAACGGTTAATGTTTAATGTCTTGGGTTTGCCATTTATAATGAATGCAAAGAGACAAAGGTGTATCCAATAAAGCCATGGGGGAATTAAAATATGTTTGAAACTATAAAATCAAAAGGGTAATATTCTGTCCACAGTAGCGAAGGGGAAAGAGGATGGTTATAAAACATTGCAATCATTTTCAATGATAGTATTTTATTTTCGAGTAATATTATTATGGTCAAATGTGTGAAAATATGTTTTTTAGCTGAGGAACTGGAGAGTATCGTTATATTTATTACAACATCTTTTCGAATCCTCTCCAAACTATCGCCTGGTAATCATAAACTACTGCCTTCCATCCACCGCACATCCCTCGTCTTTGAAGATTTTATAACTCGACGGCAAAGGTTGCACGGATGAACTATCATACACACCGGCAACGCCTAGTGGAATGGGTCCGATCGCAATTGACTGGATTATTATCAGAGGAAGGAAAAAAATTAGGTATCCATCCACCGGGTCGTTACATTGATGCGGAAAATGAGTATGAAATTTTGAGGGGTATTTCGCCTGTTGAACGGTTTCCCACCGGCGTTCTCTATCCGATTTATAAGGGCGCAGAAGGCATCGATCCAGCCTCAGAAATCCAGGATGATGATGAAGAAGAAACATCTACTTTAGATGCTGATTTGCTGGAAAAGGCTGCTGAACCACCGGTTAAACGGAGACGCTATATTCCCCCATCTTCAGTTGGATTCTCCTTCTTTGTACGGGGCGAGAAGATAGAACTTAAGGTTTTTTGCTCGGCCGTTCGATACGAGACAATAGGGGTCAAAGATAATTATGGTGTAACCCGAGATGAAGTAGGAAGATTCACCAAAAATGAATGGCAACGAATTCCACTTGCCGATTTAGATGGCGAGGTAAAAATGTTTTATGCACCGGCTTGTGAGAAAAATTTAACCAACCGTGAGACGGCCAAGGAGCGTGAAACGGTATTGAGCGGTCGTGCGGGTATTGATGTTCTTTGGCGGCCTTTTGCGGATGGGTGGATTACTACAGTCTCGCTGTTTAATACCTATGAATTGCCAGCCGAAGGCGATCCTGGTAACCTGGCCAGACTAAGGAATGAAAACTCCTTATTCGAGGTCGGACTGCGATGCATCTTTGTCGCCGGCGAGGTCGGTGTATATCCGCGGGTGGATATGAGATTGCTCAGCGATGAGGAGCAGGAGCTTGAACTGCAATACAAGAAGCGGCATATTTATGCAGTTGGCCATGGCGCTGCAGTGGACTGGAGACAAAAAAAGAAAGGCAACAGTGGCTCGGTCGGAGAAATCCGGGCCGAGTTTTTTCCGTCTGTTGAAGTTCCACAAGTCACAGCAGATGTGGTGGATAGTGACAACAAGACTCTCCAGATCGCCTATCTTTCTTCAGTTGACACATTAAAGAGCGAGGTATTTGACGGTTTGGATCAATTTGTTTCAGGCTATGTCGATTGGATCGAAAAACAGAAACTATTGGCTGCTTCAGTTTCTTCGGATGAACAGGAAGCGGCAAAGCGTATCATAAAACGTATGGACATCGCTGCCTCCAGGATGAAGCAAGGTGTCTTATTTTTGAGGAAAGACAAGCTTGCGAAGCAATCATTTGCACTTGCCAATCAGGCGATGCTCGATCAGATGATGCAGTACGACCGCTCTCAGGGAAAAATAAAAACACCTGATCAATATCGGTGGCGTCCTTTTCAGTTGGCATTTGTGCTGAGTAGCATTGAGTCGGTTGTCAATGAAGAGAGCAACTTTCGCGATACTGTAGATCTGATCTGGTTCCCGACAGGCGGCGGCAAGACAGAAGCCTACCTGGGGCTGATAGCGTTTCTTATTGTCTGGCGCAGGCTTGCAAATCGGGAGTCAGGCGGCGGAACAACCGTGATTATGCGCTATACACTTCGCCTTTTAACAGCTCAGCAATACTTGCGTGCAACCCGGATGATTTGTGCTTTGGAATTGATACGGCGCAAGAGACCTGAATTGGGAAAAGAACCGATAACCATCGGTATGTGGGTGGGAGCAGCGACAAGCCCGAATACCCTTGTAACTGCACAAAAGGCTGTCAATAAAGCCGCCGGTGGAAACGGAACAGCACCTATGGAGTTGGTGGTATGCAATTGTCCTTGGTGTGGAGAACCCTTCATTGCCCCTAAAAATTATGTTGTTTCTCCCATGGAATTTCATTTCCGTTGCACCAATCGGGATTGCGATTTTGGGCTGTCTGCCGGGGGGATCATTCCCTGCAATGTGGTTGATGAAGAACTTTATGCTAATCCGCCGACTCTGCTTATCGCTACGATAGACAAGTTCGCCCGCATGGCATGGGAAGAACGGACAAATGCATTTTTTGGCATAAACGGTAACCGCCCTCCGGAACTTGTGGTTCAGGATGAGTTACATCTTATCTCCGGTGCGCTCGGTTCTATAACTGGTCTTTACGAGGCTGCTCTTGATTCGGTGTTAGTTCAAAGGGGCATTCATCCGAAATACATAGCTTCTACAGCCACCATCCGGATGGCTGGTCAGCAGGTGAGACGGTTGTATGGAAAGGACGTGGCTGTTTTCCCACCCCCCGGCCTTTCTTGCGATGACTCGTATTTCGCACGTACGGTGCCATTGAGCGAAAAACCAGGGCGTCTTTATGTTGGATATCTTGCCCCGATGTTGGGCCGTAAACCTGTTGGACAAACACCATCAAATATCGTTCCATTAGCAGCCGCAATACTGCTGGCACCGGAAGTTGTTTTTGCCGACCAGGAAGATCAGGATTCTTTACTTGATGCTTGGTGGACACAGGTAGTCTATCACAGCAGCATTAAGGGAGTAGGAAGTAGCCACAACGCTTTCAGTAATGACGTTCGCGAATATTTTCAGCGATATTTGGATGAAGTAAACGAGGCTTACAGGAGAGGCAAAGAAAAAAAGACTGTTGTCGGGCGTCGGACAGCCCGTATTGCACAGTTGACGAGCCTCTCCAGCGCTGAGGAAAACGCCCGAACCTTTGCTTGTCTTGAACGATCACGCGAAGATCCTGAATGCCTGGATGCAGTGTTGGCTACCAACATGATCTCCGTTGGTCTTGACGTTGCCAGACTTGCTTTGATGATCATAAACGGTCAACCGCTTACAACTGCCGAATACATACAGGTAAGTAGTCGGGTCGGTCGTGGCGATACCCAGGAGTGGTTTTTACCAATTACTACCGTGACCAGGCACGAAGCCTGTCACACTATGAAAATTTCCGTCCGTACCACGAGTCATTCTACCGTTTTGTCGAACCGACCAGCGTGACACCCTACACCTACCAGGCACGCCTTCGTGCGTTGCACGCCGCACTAGTGATTACGGTTCGTCATTCTTGCAGGCATATGCTGGCTAATAAAGAGGCTGGCAACTTCAACCCGGCAGATGCATCTACAGCCAAAGCCATTGACATTCTCAAATTACGTTGCCTCCAGGCAGACGAAACCCGCGCTTTGGAGACAGCAAAACACATCGATAAACTGGTGAACGAATGGAAGGCCGAGGCAGATATGTGCAAAGCATCGAAACGTCAATTGAACTATCAGGCGCCGGATAAGGACAAGGTTACTGAGCGACTTATCCACAACCACGATGATAAAATTAAGGGAATGTGGGCAACCCTACAGTCTATGCGCAATGTTGAGAATACCGCCTTGTTGAAACCGCTATGAGCAAAGATACAGAACTTATTCCCATTAGGCTTTCGCACCTGCTACGCCATTGCACTGTGGGTGCTATTGTGCGGGGGCCGGAATATCTGATGACGGTCAAGGATATCCGAGAGTGGACCGACAAAAAAGGAGTCAATGCCGGGCGTCTAATAACCTATGTAAAAAGGGTATGTGACGTACTCGAAATAAGTCAAGAATTGCGTGAACCACCTATCGCCGTGGAACTCGAAAAAGGGCTTGTCGATGGTGTGTGCATTCCGGCGATGCGCTTCCCTTCCTGGATGCGCTGTACTAATCCCGTTTGCGGCATGCTATACTACAAACCATGGCGTTATCAGAAGCAAAAGCCACTTCGCTGTGAGCATTGTGAAAAACATTCTGTTTTGGAGCAGGTTCCATGGATATTAGTCCACCCTGATGGGCATATGAACGATGTACCGTGGCACTACCTTGCCCACGCTGAAGCAAAAAAGCGCGACCAACTGCAGTGCAGGGAAGACCGGAAAGAATCCTATTTGCATTTGATCGACGAAGGGTTGTTGCACCGAAAACTGCGTTGCGACCGATGCAGTGCAACCAGCAATTTTGACAGCTCGATCCGAATTCCTTACGGGAATTACAACCGCCAACCATGGATCAAGGAGCCTCCTGATGTAACATTGGGATTGCCCGGAGATAAGGTCGAACCTGCTTTTGTACTGGAAATCAATGATGCTCGTGTACATTCCGCTATTACGAAGAATGCTTTGGTTATTCCTCCGGAATCCAGGATCAGAAAAGGAGCCGTTGTGGACCGCCTATACCAGAGTTCACAGAAGCTTCAACAGCTCGAACGGGCAAAAACACCGCTTGCTCTGAAAGCGGCGTTGAAAACGCTTGCGACAGTATTTAGATGCACTATCGATGAGGTTGAAGATGCTTGGAAAGAAATTCAGAATGGTTATCCGTACATAAACGAGAATTATACTCCAGGTTTGCTTCTTGAAGATGAGTATAAGGCTCTGCTATACGAGATCCCAGATATGTCTGAGGACGAAGATTTTGTAACCAGGCGTCTAACCTCACCATGGAAAACGATGTCTGTGGAATTGCCCACCAGGGAGGAAAGATTACGAAAGATAATTGATATTGTCAGCCAGTTAATTTCTGTGGACCGACTCAAGGAAATCCAGATTCTGACAAGTTTTCAGCGTCTCGGCGGCAAATTAATACCACCCGACATCGTCGGACAGAGCAAATGGTTACCCGCGATTGAACTTTATGGGGAAGGAATTTTCTTTACTCTGAAAGAAAAAATTATCGCGACGTGGGAAAAACTCCCCGCCTTACAGTCAAGAGCAGAAAAGTTCCACCGCAGATACGTAAATACCTCATTGCACATTAACCCTGGGCTTCAGGTATCTCCCCGCTTCATTTTGCTGCATACCCTTGCACATCTCCTGATCCGGCAATTGGAAACAGATGCTGGTTACCCGGCTGCTTCACTGAAGGAACGTATCTATTGCACATCAGGAGTTACTCCCATGGCGGGCATCCTCGTCTATGTGGCCGTTCCGGACGTTGTAGGCTCATTGGGGGGATTAGCGGAGTTAGCCGAGCCTCGACGTTTTCTTCTTCTGCTCGCAAGTGCCTTTGACCATGCCGAATGGTGTTCTCTGGACCCGGTGTGCAGCGAACATGAGGGCCAAGGCCCGGGTCTTCTCAATCGTGCTGCTTGCCACGCCTGCACATTGATACCAGAGCCTTGTTGTACCTATGGCAATGTCCTGTTGGATAGAGTCTTTATTAAGGGCGATGCCACAACAGGCATCCCGGCACTCCTTGATAATATATAAACAGGTGTATTTGAACAATGGCTAAACGAAAATTTACACTGCCCGGAATACAGGATCTCAGCAAGGAACAGGAAGATGCCCGGGCTCTCCCCAAGAAAGGCCAGCATCTTATTATCGGTGGTCCAGGCACTGGGAAGTCAGTGCTTGCCCTCTTGAGGTCGCGGCGTCATCACGACAACAATGATGACTATATTTTTCTTGTTTATAACCGTCTTCTTCATCAGGCAAGCCGCCATCTTTTCGGTCCCAGGTTGATAAGTAAGACCTGGAATAGCTGGTTCACGGACATGTTTTTTAAAAAAACCGGACAATCTGTTCCACTCTTACCAGCACCATCGGGAAATAATTGGCAAGATATCAACTGGGATCAAATTTTTCATATTATTGGAAGTTTGGATGCTACCGGACCATCCACGGACTTGACTTTTCTGATCATTGACGAAGGCCAGGACATGCCCCCTGAGTTTTATCAGGCGCTTGTAAGCCTTGGTTTTGAGAACTTCTATGTGGTTGCAGATCAAAACCAGCAAATTATCTCTGGAAAGAACAGTTCTCGACAGGATATCGAGAATGCTCTTGCTATCTCCACAAACGATGTTGTCGAATTGACCTATAATTACCGTAATTCCTACCCTACTGCAAGGCTTGCCAGGGAGTTCTACACTGGTAATCCGGCTACTCCTCCACCGGATTTGCCACCAATTCAGCGAACCGCTAAAAAACCAACACTTATTGAATATGGAGCAGGTTGTAATCAATCGTTCGATTCAATCATTATTGATATTCTTAAGATGGCTGACAGAAACCCTGATAAGCTTCTTGGGATTATTGCACCTAACAATAATGTCCGTCGACGATACGTCCAATCCCTTTCATCGGCCAAGGTAAAACTGGATAATGGAATGCCACGAATCCAGACGTATGAGACAGGTGCCAATGCTCGGCTTACTTTCGACGAAGGCGGAATCATGGTGATCAATGCACAATCATGCAAAGGTCTCGAATTCGAAATCGTATTTCTTGCCGATATCGATCAACATTACTGCAACTCTACACCAACGGTTAAGGATCAGAAGAAACGTCTCTTTTATGTTATGGTTGCTCGTGCCCGAGAAAAAGTGATTATGTTAAAGAACGCTGATAATGTTCATTGCCCCATCGATGCTATTCTTCCGAATAATCCAGATATTATAGAAACCAGGAGATAAAAAATGGACAATAAGCCACAAACGTTATTTCCAATCAATGAAGCCCCTCCCAAAAATCAAAAAGCGCTAAAATGGCGTTTGGTAACAAACCAACGCAACCTTTTCTACATGTTGGCGGCGGGCATGGTCATGTCGCCTAAGGGTTTCGGGGAAAAATATTATCAGGACACCCTGTCCAGCTTCCCCGGTTGGATTCCGTTATTTGCCGATAATGTACCAAAGGCGGCCATTGATTTATCGGTCAGTGAACGGCACCATCTCATACCCTGCATAGTAACGATTGATCTGAAAAACCTGCATGGCGGCCTTGTTGCCATGGATATTGATGGGCATGCTCGTGAAATCCAGTTTCCTGATCAACTCAACAGCAGCAAGATAGCATTGTTTGTGCCCGCTCCCTTGCCGGTTACCTGGTTAGAATCAATCGCCTTTCCTTCCAAAGAAGAAAAGTTAGCCTGTGAAGATGATGCCCGTGATTTTGGAAATGTTCCCCTGTTGGATTTCAAGCGCGAGATAGATAGCCGTCTCTTTTCAAAAACAAACGATGCTCCGTGGCCACCATCAAGGGTAACTCTGCCAGACCGTGATAATGTCCTTAATAAAGCCTTCTCGGCTGGCGGAATAATGGCAATGTTGCTACATATGGGAAACCTTGGTGATGTTGGTGTCCAGTCATGTCGACTCGGGTTCGACCCCAGCGGAACCGATTTATCAACTATCGCTGATCCGATGCTCCGTGAACTTGGCTCATGGCTGCAGACAGAGCCAACTCTCACAAACGTCAATATATTGCCCAGGTTATTCTGGGGGGTGATCGATAGCGTAACGGCATGTCGATCTTCGGTTGACACTATAAGTCCAATAGATGCGGTTCTTGGGTATCTTGACACAGCAGCAGCGGGATTGGACGAAAAGACAAAGCAAATTCTTTTAAAATTAACAAATGATCTACGCAAGTTAGCTGGCCTGGGAGACAGTACAATTACAGAACTTTTCGAGAAACACACAAAGCCATTTTCGAGGGCGCTGATACTCTTCTTTCTGCGTGATAAATGTGCTGACCTGGTTGAGTTCCGACACCCCCTCATGAACGAGGTGGACTATGTGGTTGCTGCTATCCTTTTCGCAGCACGGGACGGCTGGTTGGGTTTGCCGCTGGTCTTGCGGGATGCTGTTGGGCTTCAGGATGCTGTAGCTCACCGTATGGGGGCATTGGCTCATCGCATGGCAGGTTCCGGGATGGATTTGGGTGAACCCCCGGTCCGGCCTATGCCTTTGCGGGAATTATTTACACCAGGCATTAGAGGCTGGTCATCGAAACAACGGGATGCCGCTTTACTTCTATCGCGAGAGCTGAAATGGATCGAATGCATCCACACGCGAATCAATTTGGGCAAGGGAGAGTACCGCATGATCATAGATGGTGGTGGTGTGCAAATAATTCTTCCTGGCGATGTGAAGGCTGTAGTGACAGAAGTCGAACCATCAAAATTTTTCACGCAGTTAAGCTATTCCAAAATACCAGTCAAGCTCGAAAAAAGGATTAGAGACATGTTTAAGGCATGAGGTACAGTCATGAAGATGATCCCGGCAACGCCTCACGGAACACATAGTAAAGCCGAAAAACGAGTATTCGACCGGTTATATGCCGCGTTCGTTAATGAGTGGAATGATTCACTGGTTGCCTATCATTCACTGAATCTGACACGCCACGCTTATAAACGTTTTGGCGAAATTGACTTTCTGATCTCTGGTATTCCAGGAATCTTTGTGCTTGAAGTCAAAGGCGGACGAATTGCTTGTAGGGAGGGGATTTGGCAGTTTACTAACAGGTACGGAGAAGTCTTTGAATCTGTTGAAGGACCGTTCAAACAGGCTGAATCCGCTCTGCTCGGCTTAATGGCAAACATAAGAGCTAATCTGACAGAACGAGTGGTCTCCCAATTTACGATCGGCTACGGAATAGTTTTTCCCGACTGCGAGTGGGGAGTAGTAGGGGCAGAATGGAACTCCCACATTCTCGCCGATGCACGCGGTTTTCGTGACTTCGAGCAGTGGTTGCGCAATCTCTTTCGTTACTGGCGCAACAAAGACGGACATAACCGGCAACCCGACGAAGATGCGTTAAAGGTTCTGCACAAATATCTCAGACCCGAATTTGAGGCCGTTGTCCCTTTATATGTACAGTCTGGCCAAGTTGAAGAGCGTGTTATCGCACTTACTGAGGACCAGATGGCTATGGTCGATGTAGTAACCGCTAACCCCAGAGTGTTGTGCTCAGGTGGAGCGGGTACCGGAAAGACTTTTTTGGCTATGGAAGTTGCCCGCCGCTTTACTGCCGAGGGAATGAAAGTTGCTCTTACTTGTCGTTCCCCATGGCTTAAACATTACCTCGAAGCCCAGTTTTCCATTTCTGGGCTGACAGTGACGTTGGCAGAATCTATTAAAATTGCTTGTCGACGAGCGGGTTTGGATCGTTTTGATGCCCTCATTGTTGATGAAGGGCAAGATCTTTTCGACATGGAGAGTTTGGACAGTCTTGATTCTTCTCTGAATAATGGTTTGAGCGATGGCCGTTGGTGCTTCTTCTATGACGCTAACAACCAGGCGGGACTGTTTGGAAAGCATGATGAGGAAGCGTTAGATTACCTGCTGAGTATTCACCCTGTTCGGGTTCCACTTCGGACAAATTGCCGGAATACGCGAATTATTCTGGAAAAGGTGCAAATTTCTCTCGGCGCTGACATGGGTGTACGTGGAGCCGGCGAAGGACCTAAAATACGCGAACATATCGTCACAACCAGAGAAGCCTCGGCCGAAAGGTTATCTCGAGAAATAAGGGAAATCGTTGATGAAGGTGGTGTTGTTCCTGGAAACCTTAGTATTCTTTCACCATTTCCGTTTGATGAGTCCTGTGCTTCGCTGCTTAAGGAATCTTTGAAGCGTGAAATCGCGATTCTGGATGAGTTTTCTCTCAGAAACATTCCTCTTAACAAAATTAACTTTGCACAAATATCGAACTTTAAGGGGTTGGAGAATGAGGCCGTAATTGTTGTCGATCTTGAACCACCTATCAAGGGAAAGGGTTCACTGACAATGCACTACGTAGCCATGAGCCGGGCTCGCGCAGTGCTCTCGCTTATTTTTATAAAAAAATCTCATAGAGAGGATTGAAAGGATGGACTCTATTCTTGCCAAATATTTTTGCACGATGACCCTCGATTCATTGACATATTTCGCAACCTCGTCTTGAAACATTTCTTTGGTATTCCTACCTTCTTCAATTATGCCATTGTCGATTTTTCACGAAGGCAGGCTTATACTTTTTCTTAAAGCTTCATTCATAAGAGTCTGATATGCTACCTTTTTTTCTGTGGCAAGTTTTTTGTAATATATCACAATATCATTGTCCAGACGGATATTTGTAGACACCTTTTTTGGCTTATAAAACCTGCCTCTTATTCCTTGAGAAAAATTATATTGATCCTTCAATTCGAAATTCTCTTTATCTTCCATAGATTTCATATTGTTCCCTCTCTTTGCTTGTTGCCTTTCTCGCAGTAATTAGCCTTATAGTCTCTTCTCCATTTTCATCGAATAGATACAAATGCCCTGCAACAACAACCATTCCATTTTTTAGACATCCTAGTGTAACCCATCGCTCCTCAAAATAATTAAACCGTGTGTCTAATAACGACACATGAAATGGATCGTCAAATATCTCCTGAACTTCTGTAAAACCAAGTTCATGCTTTCTGATATTTTCCCTGTTTTTCTCATCATTCCATTCAAACCTCATACTTATTATATAGCTCATTGTATATACATTGTCAACACTTAAAAACCCGTACAGTCAAAAGACGCACCTGCTCCAAAATAGCTTACCGTACCAACAATTTGGAAACACACTTATTCGGGGTTTGAGGGGGTGTCTCTATAAATCCTTGATAGATAATCGTTTACGCCTGACTGTCATTTGTCAGTAATGTTAAACAGGAGTTTCAGAGATAACCAGAAAAAAAAGCCGTAATGCTTATCATAACGATGGTTTAGCGTGTTTTTTGCTGTAAGACCCCACGGGTGTCTACGAAGCGCCCGAATGCCGACAGGACTTCCGCTTGGGTCTTACTGGGTGTTTCAATGCGACGCTCAGGAGTTCGAGAACCTTTTTTCATGACCAAGATTTGATGCAATCTTTGCATGTCGTTTATGACTTCAGAGGCTGTGCGCCCAACCCCGGCCGCCTCCAATTTCAGCTCAATCCTTCGCAGGTATGTCATAGCTGCCACGCAGGTGAACAGATGACAACGGATTTTGCTGTCCGTCCAATGACGCATGGGACATACCCCCACAAGTTCATCATCCTTGCTCATGCGAAATCGATCCTCAATTTGCCAGCGGTCCAGACTGGCCTGCACAATATCCGCCGTCATCCAATCCATGTTATCTGTGATGATGATACTCTTACCGAACATCGAAAGTTTCCGCTCAACCAAATAGGCATTTTTACGAAAGCTCATGGATAGTCCGTCTGCGGCATGTTCAAATGTAACCCAACTTCATGATCCCATAAATAAAGCTCTATAGAATCAGCTACTTACCCTTACCATATGTCTTGTTTAGGCACTACTGATTTTACAGGATGGTCTTTACTGTCTTCCCTGGACTATGACAGATGTGAAGGGCATCATAGATTTTTTGGTGAAAGGGTTCAGGCTTTGTTGATAATTGACAGAGTTACATAACGTAGATAATTTATATTGCAAGGCCTGACCACAAAGGGTGTTCCAACCGAGGCATCGATGCTTCATTTGTACTCTTTGACAGATGGTACGGTCACAGCAGCGCCATATCGAACATTATGAACATCGGCTATGGCGTTATCTGTAGGCTAAAGAAAGGAAGGGTAAACTATACACCCTCAAACAGCTCTGGCAGTGTACGGCAAAGAAGATGACGAAAAACCTATATGGATTCCCCTATAAGGGCCAACCGTAACATAGCTGCGTTTTCATGCAGTATAATTTCTCTTTTAGTTTTTGGAATTGGCAATAAGTTGATCATTGAATCGGAAAATCTTTCATTGCATCACAGTTTCTAAGTTATCGATTCAAAACCGTAGGTTTCTGTACACTCGCTCCTGCTGGTACTGGATGTAGGGCATCCTGCGGGGAACGGGAACGGGGACGGAAGCTAACTTTGACTTCAATGTCCTCGTCGAGCTTACCGAGTATCGCAATCATGCGGTCGATGGTGAACCGTTCAAGCCGTGCATTGCGGATGCGCGAAAACTCCGAATGCGACACTCCCGTAAGCTTTTCGGCTTCACGTGTAGACAGGGCGCGTCCGTCAAGGACGCGGATAATCTCCGCCGCAATGATAGCACGGGCTTGTTTGAGGTCGGGATTTGCGCATTCGAAATCGCGGAAAACGTTGCCGCTGCCGCGTATCAGTTCAAAATCGTCGTTCATGATAAAGCCTCCTTCAATTGTTTAAGGCGCTCGCGGATAA
>WBZO01001658.1_pt1 | contig 33258 bp, 31 predicted proteins | sample 5204261 | NCBI WGS metagenome assembly WBZO01 (sample SAMN12412400, study PRJNA552823) | activated sludge metagenome | isolation source: activated sludge from anammox sidestream of wastewater treatment plant... | place: USA: North Carolina | collected 2017-09
CGATGAGGACGGCTCAGCCGGGTGGAGTTACGGAGTGATCGGTGCACCCTCCACGTTCCTCATCGATGCCGAAGGAATCGTCCGGGAGTTTCGCTTTGGAACCCTGACCAGCCCGGATCTCGCCGGTCTCCTCGCGAGCGTTGGCGTCCAGTACTGACCCGCCTGAACCCCCCGCCCCCGCCCTCGCGCTACCATCAACGTGGGCGCGTGTGGAACCTCCGCGCCGTCTCGAACGTCTGGACGACCGAACGGAGGCCGCATCATGCGCCATTACCTGCTGATTCCCGCTGCTCTCGCCGCCCTTGCTCTCTCCACCGCCGTGCTGCTCTCCGCCTGCGGCGATGACGAGGCCGCGGCCTCCGAACTGGTCATGTCGAAGGCGCCCCGCACCTCGGCCGATCCCGCCGCGGCGAGTGACGCCGCCTCAGCCCTCAGCCTGTTCTCCACCGACCTCTACACCATCCTCGCCCGCACCGAGGGCAACCTCGTGTTCTCGCCCTACAGCGCCGCCGTCGCCCTCGCCATGACCCGCAACGGCGCCACCGGCGAGACCCTCGACCAGATGAGTGCCGTCCTCCACGCAGACCGGGCCGGCGACCTCGACGCGGGCCTGAACGCCATCGACCAGGCGCTGGCCACCCGCCCCGGCCAGTACAAGTGGTTCGACGAAACCGTGAAACTCGAGCTCGCCACGGCCAACCAGCTCTGGGGCCAGCACGATTACCCCTTCCACGACGCCTTCCTCGATAAGCTCGCCGCCAGCTACGGCGCAGGCATGCGCCTGGTCGACTACATCAAGGCGACCGAAGACGCCCGCAAGGCCATCAACGCCTGGGTCTCCGGCCAGACCGGCGAACGCATCCCCGAGCTCATCCCGGAAGGCGTACTCAACAGCGACACCCGCCTGGTCCTCACCAACGCCATCTACCTCAACGCCCCCTGGATGCACCGCTTCAACAAGGACGCCACCGCCCCCGGGCCGTTCACCCGCCTCGATGGCTCCACCGTCGAAGCGCAGCTCATGCGCCTGAGCGAGGAGCTCCGCTACGCAAAGGGCACCGGCTTCCAGGCCGTCGAACTCCCGTACGTCGATGGCTCGCTTTCGATGCTCGTCATCGTCCCCGACTCCGGCAAGTTCGCGGACTTCCAGTCCACCCTCAACGCGGACACCCTCGCGACCATCGTCAGCGACCTCAAGACCGCCCAGGTGAAGCTTGGCTTCCCCCGCTTCGAATACCGTACCCAGGCCAGCCTGAAGGACGCCCTCAAGGAAATGGGGATGCCCATCGCCTTCGAAGGCGGCCTCGCCGACTTCTCCGCCATGAGCCCCGACGGCAAGAACCTCTTCATCCAGGACGTCGTCCACGAAGCCTTCATCGCGGTCGATGAAGACGGCACCGAAGCCGCCGCCGCGACGGCCGTCGTGGTCGGCCGCACCGCAGCCCCCCAGGACACCGTCGAACTCACCGTCGACCGCCCCTTCCTCTACGCCATCCGCGACAACGACACTGGCGCCATCCTCTTCCTCGGCCGCGTGGTAGACCCGTCCTAGATCCGACCGTCAGGGAGGTGCGCTGTCCCTCCCCCGAACCCTGCCGGCCGCGTGGTAGACCCGTCCTAGATCCGACCGTCAGGGAGGTGCGCTGTCCCTCCCCCGAACCCTGCCGGCGCCATTGACCCCACCACCTTCCGAGGCGCGCCAGTCATGGCGTGCTGCGATGCCCGTCGTGCGAACGCCGCCAACCTTCAACCCCCAACCTCCACCCGAATCCGAGGCGCGCCGGTCATGGCGCGCTGCAAGCCCCTCCCCCGAACCTCGCCCCGCATTGGCCGCCCCACGCGCAACTCGCAACTCGCATCTCCCAACTCGACTCCACCACCCCTACTTCATCGACTTGAGCAACCTCACGAGAAACGCCTCCGCATCGGCCGCGTAGCTCTCATCGGGGTATACGTACGAGGCGGAGTAGGACGCCTCCTCGGAATCCCACACGATAGTCGTCTTGCCGGGCGTCTGCGCCACGCTCGCGACGACCCCGGGCACGCCGGTTTCGATAGGCTGCGGTTTCACTTTCGCCGCCAATCCGGCGATCCCCTTCTCTGGACGGAGCTGGCCCAAACTCACGCGCCTTCCGTCATCGCTTCGCAGAGCCAGGGTGGCAACCTTCACCCAGCTGAGATCTCTGATGATTCCATCCCAGTCAGACCCTTGTGGGCCGACCTCGGTGCGAATCACTTCGAGCTTCCACCCGGGCGGCAGTTCCGGCTGTCGCACGGGGTAGCCCACCCGCTCCGACGCATCCTCCAGTGCCGCCTTCACGCTCATCGATTCCGCCACCACGGTCCCATCGACCACGAACGCGACAGATCCGTCCAACCCATCATCGTCGGCGCAGCCCACAACCAGAGCCGCCACCAGCAAAGCTGCCGCCGTCCACCAGCGGAATCTCTTTCTCGCGCCGGGCCCCCGGAGACCACCCCTGCCTGCCGCCATGCCCGGGCACCCTCCCTGCCCACCGGCCCCGCCGGGCCGCAGGCGCCGCCAGAAATCTCTTCCCGCAATCTCCGGCAATCGCTACCCGCCTGTCAAGCACGGAGGGGAGGCGGTGCGGGGACTCCTCCCTCCTCCCTCCTACCTCCTCCCTACAACAGCACGTAGTCCCCCGGGTCCGGCTCCTTCGTCTGCTTCCAGTACTCGATCAGGTTGAACGGCCAGTTCTGCGCCACCCGCCCTTTGTCGTTCTTGTACCAGCTGTTCACGTCGCTCACGCCCCACACCCGCAGCAGGTTCGCCCGGTCGATGCGCTCGTTGTACGCGTCGTGCACCTCTTGCCTGCAGTCGAGCGCCCGCTTCCCCTGGTCTAGCAGCAGCTTGATGCAGCCAAGCACGTACCGGACTTCGCACTCCGAGAAGTAGATGATGCTCCCGTTCACCACGATGTTCGTGTTCGGCCCATAGAGCAGGAACAGGTTCGGGAAGTTCGGCACCGTGATGCCCATGTAGGCGCGCGCGTCGCCATTCCACTGTGCGTGCAGGTCGGCCCCACCCCGGCCCTTCACCCGTATCGGCGTCAGGAACTTCGAAGCCTGGAAGCCCGTGCCGTAGATGATCGCGTCGGCCGCGTACTCCGTCCCATCGGCCGCCACCACCCCCGTAGGCGTGATTTCCCGGATGCCGTCGGTCACCAGGTGCACGTTGCCGCGCTTCAGCGTGGCCGCCCAGATGCCGTTGTCGAGCACAAGCCGCTTCGCCGCCGGCGGGTACTTCGGCAGAACTTTCTCCAGCAGGTCCGGCCGGTCGCCGAACTGCATGTGCAGGTACCCCGTGAGCAGCATCCGCAGCTGGTCGTTGGCCGCGCTCACGGCCAGGTCCTTCGGCTCCCAGCTCTCGTCGACGGTCGCCGCGGCGAGCATCCCGTCGGTCGTGTTCCAGAACAGCCAGAACCGGTACCAGTGCACGTAGTGCGGCACGTGCCGGAAGAGCCACTGCAGCCCCCTCGGCACCTCGTCGTGGTACTGCGGCACCGGCACCAGCCATGGCGGCGTCCGCTGGAACACCGTCAGGTCCGCCACCTCCGGCGCTATCGCCGGGATGAACTGGGCCGCGCTCGCCCCCGTCCCGATCACCACCACCCGCTTCCCCTTCAGGTCCACACTGTGATCCCAGCGGGCCGAGTGGAACGACGGGCCACGGAAGGTCTCCATCCCCTTGATCTCCGGCATCTTCGGGCGGTTCAACTGGCCCACGGCGCTGATGACTGCCTGCGCCTCCAGCGTCTCCTCGCCGCCGCTCGCATCGCGGAGGCAGAGCCGCCAGCTCCCGTTGGCCTCATCCCAGGATGCCTCCAGCACCTCGGTGTTGAACCGCACGTGCCCGCGGATCCCGTACTCCCCCGCCACGTCGCGGAAGTAGTCGAGCAACACGTCCTGGGTCGAATAGTGCTTGGGCCAGTCCGTCTTCTGCGCGAACGAGTAGCTGTAGAACGCGTTCGAAACGTCGACTCGCGCGCCCGGGTAGGTGTTCTCCAGCCACGTGCCGCCCACATCGTGGTTCTTCTCCAGGATGACGAACGGCACGCCCGCCTGCTTCAGCCGGATCCCGGCCAGGATGCCCGACATCCCCGCCCCGATGATCGCCACGGTGAAGGGCACCGCGGGGTCTTTCCGCCACTGCGGTGCGCGCGGGTCCTTGTCTTCCGGGCCAAGCTCTTCCAGCAGCAGCGGCAGGTAGTCGTCCGAAGCCACCGAACCCGTCATCCACGCCGTGATCAACTTGATCGCCTGGTCGAGTGGCGCCGGGTTCGACGTTTCACCTTCGTCCCGCAGCAGCTTCAACGCCGCGAACGCTATCTCCCGCGCGGCATCCTGCTGCTGTTGCGACATCCCGCCCTGGGCCACGCCCGGCGCAATCCCCGGCGGGCGCAGCTCCTCCCGCAGGATGGTGAAGTCGCCCGTCGCCTGCGCCAGCGCGGGCAACAGCGCCGGCAGGAACGCATCCTGCAGCGCCGTGCGGATGGCGGAATCGTCCGCCGTGATCGGTTCAGTCGTGCGTGTAAGGGCCATGGTCGTGAACTCCCCTAAATCGGGCAGCGAGCGCTGTCCCGTCGTCCGCCGCAAAGATTACCCGCATTACGGTCGCATTGCCGCCAACAACCAGAAGAATCGCGAAAGCCGAAAAAACCGGGGAATCCGACACTACCCAGCGGGACTGATCCTGAGCGCCAGCTCGCCCCGCCCGATGGCCCGCTCCTCCGCTACCGCCATCCCCACCGCCGCCAGCGCCGTGCGCAGCTCATCCCGGCCGGGCGACTCCTCCTCCGCCGGGTCGATCACCAGCCACGCCACCGCGCTGCCGGATTCCACCATCCACGCCAGCCGCTGCAGCGTGCCGCCGTCCATGTGGCGGCTCTCTGGCCACCAGACGATCCGCGCTGCCGGCTCGGCCGTCAGCAGCGTGCTCGCGAACGACGGCCGCGGCTTCATCGCCCCTGCCTCCGCCAGCACCGAATCCGGCGCCGAGATCACCATGATCGACCCGTCATCGGTCGTCAGCCCCAGGTCCGTGAGCGCACCCATGCTCGAAACGGTACCAGCCAGCAGGTCCCCCGTCGCGCTGCTTCACCTGCGCGGCCGCCCGGCGAAGGCATCGGTTACAGTGAGGGGGCCATGGCGATGAAGAAGCAAGGCCATCGGGGTCGGAGTCAGACCGGGTCGCCGCTCCCCGGCCACGCGGAGCCGCTCATCCCCGGGACGCGAGCCTTCCGGGAGGAGGCTCATCGCCAGTCGCTGGCCATCGCCCGAAGCCCGGATGACGCAGAGGACCAGCGGTTCGTCGACGCGATCGCTTACTGGCCCGAGGATTGAGTCTCACGAACCGCAGAGATCAGCTCAGGCCTGCGACTGCCTTCTGGTCCTCCGCCCACAACCACGCCACGATCGCCTCGCGAATGTTCGCGAGGGCCTCTTGTTCATCTTTGCCCTGCGTCGCGCAGCTCGGCAGGCCGGGCACTCCGCCACGACCCAGCTGTCCCCGTCGGTCTCAAGCGTCACATGGAACAGCATCAGTTCGGTCTACCAGAACGTCCTGAGTCCTAAGTCCTAAGTCCTCAGCCCCGCACTGCTACCGGATCAGCTTCCGCCGCTTCGCCGAATTCGAGCCCTTCCCCGTCGGCGCGCGCTTGCCGCCGCTCCCCAGCGTCCGGATCTGCTCGTCCGATGGCCCGCTCGGCTTCGCCAGAACCGGGGCCGCCGGCTTCGAGGGTCTCGGGCCCGCGCCGTTCCCGTCCCCGTCCGCTCCCGCCGCGGCCGCCGGCGCCTGGGCTTCTTGCGGCACGATCCGCACCTTGAATACGGTCCGCGCGACCTGCTTGCGGATGTTCGCCACCAGCTGCTGGTACATGTCGTGGCCTTCGCGCTTGAACGCCACCAGTGGGTCCACCTGCGCATAGGCCTGCAGCCCGATGCTCTGGCGCAACTCCTCGATCGCCGTCAGGTGCTCCCGCCAGTGCGTGTCGATCGACTCCAGCAGCAGCCAGTGCTCCACCTTCCGCATGTTCTCGGCGCCGACCATCTCTTCGATCTGCTCGTACCGGTCTTCCGCACGGTCGAGCATCTCGTCGGTCAACTCGTCGCCGAGTTCCTGCATCTCAGCGATCGAGGGCACGTCTTCCGGCGGGAAGATCTCGCGCAGCTCGGCTTCCACCAGCTCCAGCGACATCACATCGCTCGTGTTCGCGTTCTGCAGCACACGCTCGACTTCCGGCAGGAGCATCGCATCGACCACGTTGTCCCGCGTGTCGACGCCTTTCAGGATCATGTCCCGCTGCTCGTAGATCTGCTTCCGGTGTTCGTTGATGACGTCGTCGAACTCGACGAGCCGCTTCCGGATGTCGAAGTTGTGGCCCTCCACCTTCGTCTGCGCCTGTTCGATGGCCCGCGTCACCATCCGCGATTCGAGCGGCATGTCCTCGGTCATCCCGAGCTTCTGCATCATCCCTGGCACCCAGTCCGGCGAGAACCGCTTCATGATGTCGTCGCCGAACGAGACGAAGAACCGGCTCGAACCCGGGTCGCCCTGCCGCCCCGCGCGCCCGCGCAGCTGGTTGTCGATGCGCCGCGATTCGTGCCGCTCCGTGCCGATCACGTGGAGCCCGCCCAGGTCCGCGATCCCGGCCCCCAGCTTGATGTCCGTGCCGCGCCCGGCCATGTTCGTCGCGATCGTCACCGCGCCCCGCTGGCCCGCGTCCTTCACGATCAACGCTTCACGTTCGTGCTGCTTCGCGTTCAGCACCTCGTGCCCGATGCCCTTCCGCGTCAGCAGCGTCGAAAGATATTCCGACTTCTCGATCGAGGTCGTGCCCACCAGGACCGGCCGCCCCGCCGTGTTCATCTCCTCGATCTCGTTGACCACCGCGTTGAACTTCGCCCGCTCGTTGATGTAGACGATGTCCGAATGGTCCTGCCGCACCATCGGCCGGTGCGTCGGGATCACGACCACGTCGAGGGAGTAGATCTTCGCGAACTCCTCGGCCTCCGTTTCGGCCGTACCGGTCATGCCCGCCAGCTTCTCGTACAGGCGGAACAGGTTCTGGAACGTGATCGTCGCGTACGTGATCGACTCGCGCTGGACCTGCAGGCCTTCCTTCGCCTCCACCGCCTGGTGGATGCCGTGGCTCCAGCGCCGCCCGGGCATCAGCCGCCCGGTGAACTCGTCGACGATGATGATCTCGCCGTCTTTCACCACGTAGTCGCGGTCGATGCGCTTCAGGTACTCGGCGTCGAGCGCTGCCTCGAGGTGCCGCGCCAACCGCGGGTCGCCTTCGAACAGGTTCGGGATGCCGAGTGCCCGCTCCACCCGCGTGATCCCATCCTCTGTGAGCGCGATGTGCTTCGCCTTGTGGTCGACCTGGTAGTCCGCGTCCTCGCGGAGCCCTTTGAGCGCCTTCGCGAACTTCACATAGGTGGCGCTCGCCTCTTCGGCGTTGCCGCTGATGATGAGCGGCGTCCGCGCCTCATCGATCAGGATGTTGTCCACCTCGTCGATGATCGCGAAGTACAACGGCCGCTGCGCCTTCTCTTCCCACTCCCGCACCATGTTGTCGCGCAGGTAGTCGAACCCAAACTCGTTGTTCGTCCCGTAGGTGATGTCGGCCCGGTAGACGTCCCGGCGCGAACACGGCCGCAGGTCTTCGAGCCCGCCCGTGCCACCCTCCTCGCCCGGTACATATCCCGGCTCGTACATGTACGAAACGCCGTTGTTCTGGATGATTCCGATGCTCATCCCCAGCGACTGGTACACCGGCCCGTACCAAACGGCGTCGCGCCGCGCCAGGTAGTCGTTCACCGTGATGACGTGCACACCCCGGCCCGCCAGCGCGTTCAGGTACACCGGCGGAACAGCGGTGAGCGTCTTGCCCTCACCCGTCCGCATCTCGGCGATCTTCCCCTCGTGGAGCACGATCCCGCCCATGAGCTGCACGTCGTAGGGACGCTCGCCCACTTTCCGGAAGGCCGTTTCGCGCGCCACCGCGAACGCCTCCGGCAGGATGTCGTCCAGGTCCTCGCCGTCCGCCAGCCGCGCCTTGAACTCCGCACTCTTCGCGAACAGCTCCTCGTCGGAAAGCTGCGCGTATTCCTCTGAGTACTCGTTGACTTCGTCAACGATGGTTGAGAGCCGCTTCAGCTCGCGTTCGTTCGAGTCGCCGAGGATGCGGCTGATAAATCCAAGCTTGGCCATAACACTCCCAGTGTAGCCCATAGCCCTGTACAGGGATTGGCAACCTGCCTCTCGTGGCGTGCCTCATGCCCCGGCCAACCGCGCCAGCGCCGTCACCGCGGCTGCCGCCACCACGGCGGCCAGCAGCGGCGCGCGCAGCGCGATGCACACCGCTGCCGCCGCCACGCCCGCCACGCGCGCGTCCACCGTCAGCGCCTGCCCCTCCCCGAACGTGTTCGTCACCACCAGGGCGGCCAGCAAAGCCGGGGCGAGCGCCGCCACCAGCGGGCCCACGCGCTCCGGCAGGTCCCGCCCACCGAGGGCCACCGGCCCCGCGGCCTTCATCGCCGCCGCCGCCGCGCCAACGATGACGACCGCCAGCCATGTGTCGCTCACTGCCGCCTCCACCCCGCGAGGCACGCTAGCGTGGCCGCGATGATGGGGATCCCGGGCCGCGTTACCGGGATCAGGACCGCTGCGATTGCAGCGCCCCCGATGGCCGCGGTCACCGCTGCCCGGCCCCGTATCTGGGGCGCCAGCAGGGCAAGGAACAGCGCCGGGAACGCCGCATCCAGCCCGAGCGCCTCCGGGTCCCCCATCGCGTCCCCGCCCAGCACCCCCAGGGCCGTCCCGGCGACCCACGAGACGTAGATGGCGCTCCCCGCCCCGAGCAGCGCGCCCCGGTCGAATGTCCCATCGCCCCGGTTCGCCACCGCCCACGACTCATCGATGATCAGCTGGCTCTGGAAGAACCGCGAGAGCATGCGCCCCCGCAATACGGGCGCCACCGAGAGCCCGATCGGTACGTACCGCGCCGCCAGCAGGACCGCCGCCGTCACTGCCGCCCCCAGCCCGCCACCGTCCCCCAGGATCGCCACCACCGCAAACTGCGACGCCCCCGTGAACGCCGTCAGCGACATCACGATCGGCGCCACCAGCCCGAACCCATTCGACCGCGCCAGCACCCCGAACGAGATCCCGAACGCCCCGACCGCCACGCACAGCGGCACGGAGACGCGCAAGCCGTACGCGAATCCCTCCCGGGCCGTTCCGATGGATCTGCGCTCTCGCTCGTGGGCCATCCATCCCCGAGTGAACCACACGCCCCGGCCTTCCCGCCAGTTGGTTACGCCGTCGAGATCACCCGTTCCCGGTTGAAGCCCCGGACCGCCGCCCGCCACAACAGCAGGTCCACCAATCCCACCGCCGCCGCGAACACCACCCACGTCACCACCGTCGCCGGGATCGTCCGCGTCACCACCAGGAGGACGGGCAGCATTCCCGGCAGCAACACCAGCCCGCTCAGGTGTTCCGCCACTCGCACGTCCTTCGCCCGCGCCGAAAACGTCATCCCGATGAGCGTCGAGAACAACGCCAGCAACGGCGCCAGCAACACCATCCCCAATGCCCAGGTCCAGTCCAGCGCCGGCCCCCGCACTTCGCCGTGCACCGCGGCCGCCACCACGCCCATGTACGCAATGTAGATGCCGAGCGACATCGCGATGGTGGGGACCACGATCGCCAGCACTTTGCCCACCAGGAACTGCCGGTCGCTCATCGGCAGCGTCAGCAGCGGTTCCAGCGTCCCCTGGTCGCGCTCCCCGATGATCCCATACGCCGCCATCGTCGCCGGCACGATCACCGGCGTCAGGAAGAAGCAGAACATCGCCTGCCCCACCGCCAGGTTCACCCCTCCCGGGGCGCGGTCGATGTCGAAGAACACCAGGTTCAGGATCGGCAGCACCAGGAACGCGATCGGCAGGATCGTCGCCGTCGTCAGGATCATCCGGTGGTGCCGGAACTCCCGCCACTCCTTGCGCATCAGCGCCCGCACCGGCGGCGCCACCGTAATCACACTCATGCCGCTTCCTCCAGGCCTGGCCGGGTGCTTCGCGCCATCAACTCCAGGTACACCCGTTCAAGGTCCCCCGCCTGCCTCACCGAGACTACCTTCGCGCCCGCGTGCACCAGCCGCGCCACCAGGTCCGGCGTGTCCCGGTCCGCGTCCGCCAGCCGGCAGCTCACTCCGCCCCGTCCCCACTGGACCTCGCCCACCCCCGCCACCGACTCCACCGCCCGCCGGACCGGCAGGTCCACGGTTCCATTGAACTCCACTTCGACAACGTTCCCCAGCAGCCGCGACCGCAACTGCCGCGGCGTGCCAAGTTCCAGCAGTTCACCTTCCCGCAGGATGGCCACCCGGTCGCAGAGCCGCTCCGCTTCGGCCAGCCGGTGGGTGTTCATCAGCACCGTCGCGCCATCGCGCACCAGGTCGCGGATCATCCCCTCCATCGCCACCGCCGCCGAGGGGTCGAGCCCCGACGATGGCTCGTCCAGCAGCAGCACCGGCGGCCGATGCACGATCGCCCGCGCGAGCGCTACGCGCTGCTTCAGCCCCTTCGAAAGCTGCCCCACGCGCTCGCGGCGCCTGTCCCCCAACCCGACGAATTCGAGCGCCGACGCGACCGCCCGTTCCACATCCGGCAGCTCGTGCGCCTCCGCCCAGAACCGAAGGTTGTCGTCGATCGACAGCCGCTCGTACAGGCTCGGCTTCTCCGGCATCACGCCGATGCTCCGCCGTACCTGTGTCGCGTCATCCACCACGTCCCACGAAAGCACCGCACCCGTGCCCCGGCTCGGGCGGATCAGCGTCGCCAGCACCCGCAGCGTCGTCGTCTTGCCCGAACCGTTCGGTCCCAGCAGCCCGAACACTTCCCCCCGCTCAATCCTCAAGTCCAGGGGCTGCAGCGCGACCCGCTCTCCGAAATTCCGTCCCGCTCCGCGGAGTTCGATCGCCGGCCCGGCAGCTCGTTCATGCACATCCGGAGAATCGGCAGGACGCGGCCTCCTCGCCAGCGGTCAGGCGACCGGTTTGGTCACGGTCAGGGTAAGGAACCGCCGCTACGGTTTCGCCCCGGCTTCGAGTTCCTTGCGCACGGCGTCCAGGATTTCCTCGCCGGCGGCCAGCGCGTCGGCCGACTGCTGCCCGATGGCCGGGTCCAACTTCGCGATCGCTTCCTTCAGGAGGTTCGCCCCGCTGGTGAGGCCGTCCACCGCCTCCGTGATCCTCCCCGTGAGCGCTGGCGGCGCCCCCGCCGGCGCTGCCAGCGCCCGGAGTGCCGCCCCCTTCGCGATCACCACATCGGCGCTGGCGGTCAGCAGCCCGGGCACCTTCGGGTCGGCCTGGTTCTGCTGCGCCGCGAGCATGTCATCGTTCAACTGGTTCACCGCATCGGCCAGGCCGTTCGCGGCCTCCAGCGCGTCCGCGTACCACGCCGCCAGCGGGTCCACTGTCGGCGCGGCAGTCGGGGAGGGGGTCAGCAGCGCCACCGCGGTGGCCGTCTGGCGGATGTCCTCGAACTCGTCTTCGGGGTCGCCCCCACAACCCCCCACCACCAGGCTGGCGGCGGCCCACGCCACCACCATCCCCAGGCCCGCGCGCGATATCTTCACGCGCTCAACCTACAGCAAAATCGTCGCAGCCGGATCATGGCCACCCGGCCGGGATTCTCCTCCCCACCGGCCGCGCTGACGGCCCGGGGGTGGCAGCCGTTTGGAGCCCTTCGCGCCATGGCGGTTCCAACTCCTCGCACCTTGCCGCTACCGCGCCATCCGCCCCCCATCGACCGGGATGATCTCGCCGGTCAGGTAGCTTGCGTCCGCGCTGCACAGGAACGCCACCAGCGCGGCCACCTCCTCCGGCTCGCCGTACCGCCCCATTGGGTTGGTCGCCACCATGCGTTCCTTTGCCTCCTCGGGGGCGTCGGGGTTCATGCCCCGCTCCAGCGCCCGCATCATCCGCGTCTCGATCGGCGATGGGCATACCGCGTTCACCCGGATCTTCGCCGGCGCCAGCTCCAGCGCCGCCGTCTTCGTCATCCCCACCACCGCATGCTTGCTCGCCCCGTATGCGATGATCCCCGGCGTCCCGCTCAGCCCGGCTACCGAAGCCGTGTTTACAATCGTGCCACCGCCCCCGGCCGCCATCACCGGCGCCACGTGCTTCATCCCCAGCCACACGCCCTTGACGTTCACCGCCAGCACTTTGTCGAACTGGTCCTCCGGGTAGGCCAGCATCGGCCCGATCCAGCCCTCAATCCCCGCATTGTTGAAAAACGCGTCGATCCGCCCAAAGCGCTCCTTCGCGGCCGCCACGTACTTCTCCACGTCCGCCGCTTTCGTCACGTCCGCCCCAACAGCGATCGCGCTCTGTCCCGCTCCCTCCACCGCCGCCACCGTCTCCTCCAGCCCGCTCCCGGGCAGGTCGACCGCCACCACGTTCGCCCCTTCGCTCGCGAACCGCACTGCCGCCGCCCTTCCGATTCCTCCCGCGGCGCCCGTAATGACCACAACCTTGCTCGCAAACCGTCGTTCCATTGCCCTTCTCCCTGGAGTGTGTAGTGCTACTCTCGCCCGGCCGCCGGCGCAACTCCGCTGCCTGTCACCACGACCCCGCGGGCAGGCCGTCCTCGCAACGATGACGCGACGATGGCCGTTGACGATGCCACCGCGGCCACCAGGAACGCCACCCGGATGCCATCGACCAGCGCGCCCTCGGGCATGTCCGCCAGCCGCCCGGCGCTGAACCCCGCCGATGCCGTCGAGACCGCCACGACGATCGCGCTCGCCATCGCCAGCCCTGTTGCGTTCCCGATGTTCCGCGCCGTGCCTACCGCCGCCGAGGCCGTCCCCAGCCGGTCCCTGGGCACACTGCCCATGATCGCTGAACTGTTGGGCGACATAAATATGGCCGTGCCGATCCCGATCAGCGCCAGCCGCAGCACCAGCAGCGGCACCGGCGTCCCCGCGTTGATCGTCGCCATCAACAGCAGCCCCACCGAAACCAGCGCGATCCCGAACGTCGTCTGGTGCCGGAACCCGTACCGGTCCGAGACCCGCCCGCTTACCGGTGAAAGCAACAACATCATGCTTGGCACCGTGGCCATCACCAGCCCGGTCTGCGCCGTCGAAAAATCCTTCACTTCCTGCAGGTAGAACGGCAGCAGGAACGTCACCGCAGATTGCCCCGCGAAGTTCAGCGCCAGGCTCGAAACGCCCACCGAGAACGCCCGCACCTTGAACAGTGCCAGCGCGACCACCGGGCTGACCGCCTTCGACTCGATCCGCAGGAACGCCACCAGCGCGCACACCGCGAACAGCAGCAAGCCCAGGATTACCGGCGAACCCCACCCCCACGACTGCCCCCTGTTCACTGCTAGCAACGCCGACGACAGCGCCGCGAACAGCGCGACCGCCCCCGGGATATCCAGTTTCCGCGAGGTCCCCGCCGGCAGCGGCTCCGATGGCCGGATGAACAGGAACGCCAGCGTCATCGCGATGATCCCGATCGGCACGCGCAGATAGAAGATCGCCTGCCACCCGAACAGGCCCAGCAACAGGCCGCCGATGATCGGGCCCGACATCAGCCCCGCCCCGACCACCGAGCCCGTTGTCCCCAGGGCCTGGCCGCGTTCCTCCGGGGGGAATGCCTCCGTCACGATCGCGTTCCCGTTCGCCATCGCCAGCGAGACACCGATCGCCTGGAAGAACCGGAACGCGATCAGTTGCTCGATGTTCTGGGCGAAACTCGCAACCGCCATCCCGAGCGTGAAGATCACCCACCCCGTGATGTACACCCGCTTTCGCCCGTACAGGTCGCCAACCCGCCCAGCCGTCAGCGTCAGCCCGGTCACCACCAGGCTCGAAATCAGCGTCGCCCACACCACCGTGTCCGGCGAACGATCGAACTCCCGCGAGAGCGTGGGCAGCGCCACGTTCACGATGCTGAAGTCCATGGTCGCCATGAAGGTGCCGAACGCGACCGCGATCAGGCAGCGCCACTTGTAAGCCATCGGCCACGGATTATGGGGCCGCTCCCGGGGTCCTGTCAGGTTGCCGCCCCCACCAGGCAGGCCAGTCGCGCCGGCCCCGGTCAGCGCTTCCGGGCGATGAACATGCCCACTCCCGTCTTGCCCTGCACGGCAAGAGACTGCCAGGCCTCGCCAGGAGCCTTCTGCCGCGCTAGCTCTGCCTCGCCCCAGCGGGCGGCATAAGCCTGTTCGAAGGCCTGCTGGTCCGCTGGCGCCGGCGGCCGGTGCCCTGCGAGCGCGAACGTCCGGTCCTCCGCCAGGAGGAGGTCGAATCCGTTGGCCGCCAGCGCCGCCACGTACTCCGTCATGGTGAACAACGATGGGAAGCCCCACACCGGCGCGAGGGCCGCCCAGTCATCCCGCGATAGCTCCGTCCGCGCGATCCAGTCCGTAAACGCGAACGTGCCGCCCGCCTTCAGCACGCGCGCCACCTCCGCCACCACCGCGGGCTTGTCCATGTGGCACAGGGCATCCTGGCTCCACGCCCCATCGAGCGTTGCGTCCCTGATCGGCAGGCGTTCCGTCCGGGCGATCACACCCTGGCAGCGCATGCCGATCCCTTCCTGCCACGCGGATGTCCGCAGCGCACGCTGCATCCCCGGGTTCATGTCGATGCAGATCATCGTCGCCGAAAAGTGGCGGGCTACCACGCGCGCCGGGCCTCCGAGCGCCGAAGCCACCTCCAGCACCAGGCCCCCGCTCGGAAACCCGAACAGGACCGCCTTCTCTATCAGGTTCCGCCACTTCGCGGCCAGGGTGCAGGTGCGTGCCGGCCGTACGCAGCGTCCACGCGGTCCATGGTTCATCGTAGATGTCCGCCACCGGCCGCAGAGAGAGGTCCGCCGGGCTGTCCATCGTGTTGTTCCTCCGAAGTTCCGCCCGCCCGGAAGTCTACCGCTCTGGCCACCGACCGCGGTCGTCAGGTCGCCGAAATCGCCCAGAGCAGCTCCCACACGCGCACCGGCTCATCGCTCCCCGGCATCGCCGCCTCCCCCCGGTCGGCGAAGGCGAACCCCTTCCCCGCGGCCAGCTCCCGCACCACATTCGCCACCAGCACCTCGCCCCCGTCCGCCATCGCCGCAATCCGTTCCGCGTTCACCACCGCCGCGCCGAACAGCTCGTCTCCCTCCGCGATCGGTTCGCCCGCGTTGATGCCGACCCGCACGCGCAGCTCCACCGGCAGGTCCGCGCTCGCATCGGCAAGCTCCCGCTGAAGCTCCGCCGCGCACTCCAGTGCCGATTGCGCCGTCGCGAACCGCGCCAGGAATCCGTCGCCTGTCGAAAGCACCTCGATGCCGCCGTGGCCTGCCAGCGCCTGGCGCGTGATCCGCTCGTGCTCGCGCAACACCATGCGCCCCCGTTCGTCGCCAAGCGTCCGGATGATCCCGGTGTGGCCCTCGATGTCCGTGTACAGCAGCGTGCAGAACCCGGAACTCAAGACCACATGCCGTTCCGGGACCTCGCCGACATCCAGGAAATCGCAGAACGCCGCCACGATCTCTCCCGGCCCCTGAGTCAGGAAGAACAGCGACGTCCCGGGGAACGGCATGAGGCTCGCATCACTGATCGAGGCCGCCAGCCGCCTCGCCGTTGCCGGTGGGGGTGCGTTCCCCTCCATCCGGTGCGCCACCATCACCGGGCAGCGCACCAGCGGCAGGCACTCCGAGATGTCCTCCTCCAGGTAGCCGTGCAGGACCGCTTCGTGGATCGCCGCATTCGATGACTCCCGCATGATCCGCGCGATCCGGTGCGCCGATGCCGCGTGTTCCCACCCCGCCACGATCGCGTGCGCCGCCGCCTCGCAGAACAGCCCCCAGTCGGTCACGCTCAGTTGCCGCAGCGCTTCGAACCTCGGCGTCCGCATGTCCGCGCCCCGCTGCACCGCCATCCACAGCACGAGCCGGCTCACGCGCTCCGGGTAGCGGGCCGCGAACGCGATCGCCGCCGGGCCCGCCTGGACCGGCGCGATCAGCCCGAATCGCTCCACCCCCGCCCGGTCCGCCACCGCCCGCAGGTCCTCGACCATCGTCTCCAGCGAGTACGTCTGCCCCTCGGCCGAGGAAAGCCCGCAACCCCGCGTGTCGTACCGGATCACGCGGAACTTCTGGAGCAGCCCCGTATACCAGCCGTTGAAGTCGGCATCCTGCCACTCCAACTGGATGTGCGTGAACGGTATCGTCGGCATCTGGATAACCGGCGGGCCACTTCCCAGAGACCAGAAAGCGACGCTCGCCCCATCCGCCGTCAGCGCGTATTGGATGCGCGGGTCCATGGCCGTGGATTGTACGCACCCCGGCCAGTGCCACGTCTATGCGGTATCCCTCGGACCACCCGGCTCGTGCCGGGCGGCGGCCTACCCGGGTTTCTGCACCAGTACCGGTCGCCCGCTTGTCCGGATCACCGCTTCGGCCACGCTTCCCGCAAGCACATGCGAAATCCCGGACCTCCCGTGCGTGGCCATCACGATCACGTCGGCGTCCAGCTCGTTCGCAAGCTCCGTAATCGCCTGCGCGGCATTGCCCGACCACTTGACGTGCGCCACGCTTGCCGCCTGCGGGATCTCCTTTGAAGCGATCAGTTCCAGTCCCTCGCGCAGTTCGGTCCCCTTGCGCGTCATCGCCTCGCCGTGGCTCTCCACCAGTCGCGGCGGGGGCGCCTGCACCGTCGCCTTCCCCGCCGAAACCGCCGGCGGCTCCGCCACCACGTGCTCCAGCCGCCCGCGCACGTCCTTCGGGTCCACCACCCGCACCATGTGGATCTCAATCCCCGGCGACATCTCGATCAGCCTTCGCACCGTGGGCATGATGCCCATCGCGGTGTCGCTGCCATCAAGTGGTACTACGGCCTTCATTTCGCGGTCTCCTCACTGGTCTTTGCGGTACTGTGCCGCCGGACTTCGCCTGCTTGAACCGCCAAAAGGGCCGGCCCTGCGGGCCATTAGTCTACCTCAGGCCACAGATCGTGATGAAGATCTGCCCAAATACCCCTTGCAGACGCGCTGAGTGAATGCTAAAACTCTTCTCGGGTCGCGCTGGATGCTGTGTCCGCTCCACACATCCACCGGCCCCTTTTCTTTGCCCCGTCCTCCCGGTGGTTCACACCCGCCCGAGTCCGTACACTTCTCCCCGGTATGAAGACGCTCCTCCTCCGCCTGGCCATCGTCTCCGCCCTCGCGGTCGCCGCTCTCGCTGTCATCGCGCCAGCCGCCGCCGACGACGAAGGCAGTCACGCCGCCACCCAGGCCGCTGATGACGGCACCGACATCCTCCCCGTCACCCTCTGGTCGCTCGCCGGCGTCGCCGTTGGTGCCACCGTCATGGGCACGCTCTACCTCTTCAAGCGCCGCGTCGGCGGCTTCCCCGAAAATCCCTCCTGGACCGCCCCGATCAGCGTCATGCGCTCGCGCGACCTCCCCGGCGATGACGGCGCCAGCGGCCACGTCGCCTCTCCTGATGCCCACGGCCACGCGCCCGCCCACTGACGGGGACCCCGCCTCTGCTCTCGGAGGTCCACCATGCCAAAGACGCTCCGGGTCGTAGAACCCGATCCGCGCTGGCCTTCCCTCTTCCACGCCGAAGCCGCCCGCATCCGCGCCGCCTGCCACGCCCCGGACCTCGTCATCGAGCATGTCGGCAGCACCGCCGTTCCCGGTCTTCCCGCCAAACCCATCATCGATGTGGCCCTCTTCGTGCCCACCTTCGAAGCCGGCGAAGCCTACATCGAACCCATCCGCTCCCTCGGCTATGACTACCATGGCGTCGCCGGCGTCCCGGGCCGCCGCTACTTCGACCTTCCGAATCCCGTCCCCGGCGAGCTCGACCTCTTCCACGTCCACATGTATCCGCTCGGCCACCCCGACGCAGCCCGCCTCCTCGCCTTCCGCGACTATCTCCGCAGCCGCCCCGAAGAGCGCGAGGCATACGCCGCCATCAAACGCGGCCTCGTCGCCCGCTACCCGGGCGACATCCTCCTCTACATCGGCGGAAAGACGGCATTCATCCGCCGCGCCTATCGCGCCATCGCCGGTATGGGCGCCGAAGCCGTCCAGGTCCTCCCGTACGACCGTGCCTGGCCCGGTGCCTTCGAAAGCGAAGCCGACCGCCTCCGCGGGACCCTTGGCGATGCAGCTGTCGCCATCGAGCACATCGGCAGCACCGCCGTCCCGGGCCTGTCCGCCAAACCCATCATCGACATGATGCTCGCGGTCGAGGACTTCGATGCCGCCCGCCCACTCGTCCACCGCATCGAGGAACTCGGCTACTGGTATTGCGGCGAAAACGGCATCCCTCGCCGCCACTACTTCATCCGCGAGGACGAAGCCGGCCACGTCACCCACCACCTCCATACCCTCGAAGACACCAGCCTCGAAGCCCGCAAGCACCGGCTCTTTCGCGATCACCTCCGCGCTCACCCGGCCGACCGCAACGCCTACGGCGAGTTGAAGCAGCGCCTCGCGGCAGCCCACGGACGCGACCGCGATGCCTATCAACAGGGCAAGACCGCCCTCATCGAGCGCATCCTCCGCGATGCTGGCTGGGAGGGAGAGGTCCCCAGCGCCGAGCGTCGGCGCCCATCCCCGGCGGACCCGACGCGTTCCTAGTCCGACGGCTATGATGGGAAGCACCGGAGGTCGTGGGCTTGGACGAGATAATCTTCCTGGTTACCGAGTCGCCAGAGGGAGGCTATGCAGCCCGCGCCCTCGGCGAGTCGATCTTCACGGAAGGCGATGATCTCGATCAGCTTCGGGATCACATCCGCGACGCCATCCGCTGCCACTTCGACGAAGGGAAAGCGCCGCGCATTGCCCGCCTTCACTTCGTTCGTGAAGACGTCCTCGTGGTATGACGCGGCTCCCACGCGATCTCACTGGCGATGAGCTGGCGAAACTGGTGTCGGCTCTTGGCTACGCGATCACCCGCCAGACAGGTAGCCACCTTCGGCTCACCACCGATGTGAACGGCCAGCATCATGTAACCATTCCGCGTCACGATCCCCTGCGGGTCGGAACTCTGAGCGGAATCCTCGGTGACGTGGCGGCACACAGCAGCGTCCCTCGTGACGACCTCGTGCGGCGGCTTTTCCCCTGAAGCAGACGAAACTGGCCGCTCCCCTAACTACGAATCCCGCGGAGCATCCAGGTCCACGTTCTGGGTCGCCGCATTCGCCCCGATGAGCGCGTCGCGCATCTGCGCCGCCAGGTCCGCCATCCCGCCCGGCGAATACGGCACGAAGATCGTGTTCGCCCGCGATGACGCCCCGATCTCCTTCACCGTGTCGTAGTGCTGCGTCATCAGCACCAGCTGCATGATGCTCTCCGGCGTCGTCCCCGAAATACTCTGCGCAAACTGGTCCACCGATTCCCGCAACCCGTCGATGATCGCCCTCCGCTGGTTCGCGATGCCCTGGCCCTGGAGCGCCTTGCTCTCGGCCTCGGCCTCGGCCGCCTTCACCTTCAGGATCTTGTCCGCCTCGCCCCGCTCCTGCGCCGCTTCCCGTAGCCGCTTCGCCGCGTTGATCTCGTTCATCGACTCCTTCACCTTCTTGTCCGGGTCGATGTCCGTCACCAGCGCCTGCACGATCTGGTAGCCGAATTCGCCCATCTCGCCCAGGAGTTCCTGCTTCACTGCGATGGCCACCTCGTCCTTGCGCTCGAACACGTCGTCCAGCTCCATCTTCGGCACGCGCGCCCGCACCGTGTCGAACACGTATGCCGTGATCTGCACCGTCGGCTGGTCCAGCCGATAGAACGCGTCGTACACCTGCTCCGGGATCACCATGTACTGCACCGCCACGATCGTGTGCACGAACACGTTGTCCAGCGTCTTCGTCTCCACGTTCACGTCCAGTTGCTGCACGCGCAGGTTCACCCGCCCGGCTACCCGGTCGATGATCGGCACTTTGAAGTTGAGGCCCGAACGCGCCACGCGCTGGAACCTCCCGAACCGTTCGACCACGGCCGCCGTCTGCTGCTCGACCGTGAAGAATGCCGAGAACACGACGATCAGCGCGACAACCGCCACCACGCCAAGGATGATCAGTCCAGCCATTTCTTGCCCCTTTCCGCCCGGTTGCCCGGGGCTCGCAGTCCGTTAGTATACGCGCCCCGCATGCAGGCAGCTCGCGGCAGGGATGCCGCAAGCTCCCGCCACGCGGCAACAGGCTCATCCGTTTGGGTGATAACATCCGGCGTCCCAGCAGATATGCTGCCCCTGTCCGGGGTGCCGCCGAGGGGGAGAGCCGCCGGTCCGGAGGTCGCCAGTGGGCGAGTTTTTCGACGCCATCCGGGTCCACACGCCCGGAAATGCGTTCGAGGCGGTGCTGCTCGCCGCCCTGCTTCTCGTTGCCTTCTTCGCGTTCCGCCGCGCCGCTGGCCCCGGCACCGGGTTCCTCGTGGTGGCCGTTGGCCTTGGCTCGTTCATCCAGGTTGGCCACCCGGCCATCCCCATGGCCATCGCCGTGGCGGGCCTTCTGCTCGCGCGGACCGCCGCCGTCCACGGCTCCGGCCGCTCGTGGGTCCCCTTCGCCCGGCAGCTTGTCCTCGTCTTCGCCGGTTTCCTCCTCTACGAAGTCGCTCGCTTCAACGTGGTCGCCGAACCGGGCCCCGCGGTACGTAACGCCGGCCGTGTCGTCAGCTTCGAAAAGGGCATCGGCGCCTTCTTCGAACCCGACCTCCAGCGGCTCCTCACGTCCACCGACTGGCTGACTCACTCGTTCAATGCCTTCTATTCCCATGGGTTCCTCGCCGTGGTCGCCGGCGCCATCGTCTGGCTCTACTTCGCCAGCCCCGAGCGCTACCGCCTCTACCGGAATGCCCTCGGGCTCTCGACCGTGCTTGCCATCATCCTCATCGTGCTCTTCCCCACCGCTCCCCCCCGCCTCTCCGCCGGACTCGGTATCGAGGACACCGTCGTCGTGCTGGGCCGCGAGCACTCATTCGCCAACGAGTTCGCGGCCATCCCCAGCCTCCACGTCGGCTGGCTCTCACTCACCGGCTACGTCCTTGCCCTTCCCTACCGCCGCTGGCGCTTCTGGACCATCGCCCTCCTCCCCGGCCTCGCCATGCAGACCACCGTCATCGTCACGGGCAACCACTACTGGGTCGATGGCGTCGTCGGCACTCTCATCTCTGTAGGCCCCGCCCTCCTTATCCGCCACGGGAGCCCCTTGCTGGATCTCCCGCGGCGCGGTACCTCCTGGCTGGCAGCCCACCGGCCATGCCCCGCCGGCGCTCGCAGGGTCCAGTTCTCCGTCCTCGCCCTCGGCGGCCTCTTCCTCTACCTCGGTGTCGCCCAGTTCCTCCAGCCTGGCTTCACCGACTTCTGGGGGTACCTCTTCTTCCAGGTCGGCGCCACCATCCTGCTGCTCGCCGCCGGCGAGTTCGCGTTCTCCCGCCAGGGCGGCCTCTCGGGCCTCACCCACGTCATCGCCGTCGTGTGCAGCTACGCCGATGTCCTTGGCACCGATGGCAACCTCTACGCACGCATCGATGAGTACGACAAGATCACCCACTTCATGGGCACCGCCGCCATCACCGCCGGCGCCTACGACATCCTCCACGTGCTCGCCATCCGCAGGGGCTCCAGCCGTCCCCCCGTCGAGCGCCTCTACCTCGCCGTCGCCATCGGGGTCGCCCTCGGTGTCGCCTGGGAAGTCTATGAATACTTCGGCGACCGTGTCTTCCACACCACCCGCACCCAGGGCCGCTGGGACACCTTCAACGACCTCGTCTCCGATGCGGTGGGCGCCTTTACCCTCGGCATGCTCCTCTGGTGGCAGGAACGCACCGCCGCCGCGCCCGCACCCGCCGAGGAAGCCTACATCCCGCCCCCCGGCGAGGCCTGAACGAGCCCCGGGCCGGACCGCGCCTATAATCAGTCCTCGTGGCCGATGACCCCATTGTCGATTTCGGCGCGCGCAGGCCACCTGCCCCGGCCCGCGATTCGCTCCCGCCTGTCTCCGATGCCTTTCGCCAGCGCGCCGACCGCTGGAAGCGCGAGCTGCTCGATGTCACCCGCCGCAACCGCGGCATCAACTTCCGCCCCGCCCGCACCACCCTCCCCATCCCGGCACTCCCCGCCGACCTCTGGGAGACCCTCCTCGTAGCCGAAGGTGGTATCTCCCTCACCGCCCGCAACTTCGCACCCGATGCCCCCCAGCCCCTGTCCGACGAGCGCGCCATCGAGGCGTTCGCCTCCGCCACACGCCTCATCGAGCGCGCCCGCCTCGCCGACCGCGAACAGGGCATCCAGGTCCTCTTCACCGCCCTCGGCTGGCTCTCCTGGAAGGACAACGACAACCACCAGCTCCGCTCGCCCCTCGTCCTCATCCCGGTCGACCTCGCCTACAACCGCCAGGAGCGCGAACTCGTCCTCCAGGCTGCCGCCGATGACCCTCCGGAGGTCAATCCCTCCCTCGCCTACCTCCTCCACGCCCAGTACGGCATCCGCCTCCCCGAACTCGAAGACGCCGAGGGCGAGCCCATCCACGCCTCCCTCGCCGCTTTCCTCGATGCCGCCCGCCAGACCGTCGCCAAACAGGAAGGCTGGTTCGTTGAGGAAGATGGCCCCGCCGTCGACGTCTTCTCCTTCGCCAAGCTCGCCATGGTCGAAGAGATCGACCGCTCCCTCCACCGCCTCGCGGCCCACCCCATCCTCCGCGCCATCGCCGGAGAGGAGCCCCTCGCCCGCCCCGAAGAGGCTCCCGCGCCCGATGTCGACTCCCGCTATCCGCCAGGCTCCCTCCGCGCGGTCGTCGACGCCGATGCCTATCAGCTCGAGGCCGTTGGCATGGCCGCCGACGGCCAGAGCTTCGTCATCGAAGGCCCGCCCGGCACCGGCAAGAGCCAGACCATCACCAACATCATGGCCGAACTCATGGCCCAGGGCCGCCGTGTCCTCTTCGTCGCCGAAAAGCGCGTCGCCCGCGAAGTCGTCCTCGAAAACCTGGCCAAAGCCGGCCTGGCCGAAGCCTGCCTCCACCTGGCCGCCAACGCAGGCGCAAAGAGCCGCGCCGACGCCAAGGCCCAGGTCATCAAGGAGATCCTCGATACCCTCGATGCTGGCTCGCCGCTCCCGCCCCCCGATTCCGCCCTCCCCCAGCGCTACGGCGAGATCCGCCAGCGCCTCAACGCCTACGCCGCCGCCCTCGCCCGCCCCCTCGGCGAAGGTGCCTGGACCTCCGCCTACGACATCATCGGCACCGCCGCCCTCCTCGCCCCCGGCCGCCGCGACCTCCCCGATGTCCCCTCCATCGATGGCCGCAGCCGCTTCTGGCTCGATGACGTGCTCGATGAGGCGAAGTCGCTCGACGCTTTCCAGCCCCACGAGCTGGCCGCCATGGCCGGCCCCTGGTCCGCCCTCCGCTGGACTGAGTACGACGCCACTCGCCACGGCCAGCTCCGCGCTGCCCTCGAAACCCTTGCTGGCGCCGGACCCGGTGCCTCCCGGACCGCCACACCCGTCCTCGGGCCAACCGCCCCAGCAGCCCCGGCGCTCTCCCTCGCGGCCATCGGCGACCTGGCCACACGGCTCGAAAAGGTGGCCGTCTACCGCCAGAAGTCAGCCTCGTTCCTCCGCTTTCTCAACCCGGGCTTCTACAGCGCGCGCGGCCACCTCAAGCAATACCTGGCCGCGGGATTCCTCGAAACCCGCACAGAAGGAGCCACCGCGGCCGCGCTCCGCGAGCTCGAGTCGAGCCTGCAATCCGCGCTCGCCGTCGCCACCGACGCCTTCGGCGCCGCCACCCCGGCCTCTTCGCCCGTAAGCGAACTCTCGGCATGGGCATCCACGCTCCTGGAGGACATCGAAGCCCTCCCCGTCGCCACCGGGATCGCAGCCGTCCTCGCCCGCTTCGAGCCCCTGGACATGCGCCCCGCCGCCGTCACGCTCCTTACCGACACCACCACCCACGGCGTCATGGAAGCCACCATGCGCGCCTCCCTCTATGCCGCCTGGGCCCGCCAGGCCATGCAAGGCGACCTCGCGACCACCCCCGACCAGCACCAGCGCCTCGTCGACTCCTTCGCCCGCCTCGATGCCGAAATGATCGGCTGGGCCCGCACGGCGGTCCTTGGCGAGGTCCGTTCCCGCCGCCCACGCAGCGTCAACAGCGCCGCCATGGCGCCCCTCGTGAAGTACGCCCGCGCCAAACGCCGCCCCGCCCTCCGCACCATGCTCGGCAACGCCCGCGAGGCCATCCAGCTCCTCAAGCCCGCACTCTTCATGAGCCCCCTCGCGGCTGCCCAGTACCTCTGCCACGAGGACGGCCGCACCTACCAGTTCGACGCCGTCATCGTCGACGAAGCCAGCATGATCCCCACGCCGGACATGGTCGTCGCCCTCAGCCTCGCCCCCCGGGCCATCATCGTCGGCGACTCCCGCCAGATGCCCCCGACCAACTTCTTCAACAAGGAGATCGCCCCCCTCTCCGAAAACGGCCCCGAAGAGGAAGATGTCACCTTCGAGAGCATCCTCGACGAAGCCGCCCCCATCCTGCCCTCCACCATGCTCCGCGCCCACTACCGCTCCCGCGATGAGTCCCTCATCGCCTTCTCCAACGTCTTCTTCTACGACGGCCGCCTCATCGCCTTCCCCGATGCCTGGGGCGACCGCCCCGAGTCCGGCGTCCGCTTCGAACTTGTCGCCGATGCGGTCTACGGCCGCGGGGGCACCCGCGCCAACCCCGCCGAGGCCCTTCGCGCCATCGAGGTCCTCCGCGCCGAACTCCAGGCGTCGGACTTTCAGAAGCAGGTCGCCATCACCGCCATGTCCCTCGCCCAGCAACAGGAGATCATCCAGCAACTCGAACAGGCCGCTTCCATCGACCCGGCCATCCGCCGCTGGCTCGATTCCGGCGGCCTCGTCCGCAACCTCGAAACCGTCCAGGGCGACGAGTCCGACGTCATGATCCTCAGCGTCGGTTACGGCAAGGACGCCGACGGGCGGATGATCCTCAATTTCGGGCCCCTCGGCCAGGAAAAGGGCGAGCGCCGCCTCAACGTCGCGGTCACCCGCGCCAAATGGAAGACCGTCGTCGTCTCATCCATCCGCTCAACCGACATCGACCCCGCCCGCACCTCCTCCACCGGCACCCTCCGCCTCCGCGACTACCTCGACTACGCCGAACGCGGCCCCGCCGCCCTCCCCTCCACTGCCGTCACCGCAGCGGCCCAGCCCCGCCCCTTCGAACAGGTCGTCCGCGCAGCCCTTGAAGCCCAGGGCCTCCAGTGCGCCCCCCAGGTCGGCGTCGGGGGCTACCGCGTCGATATCGCCGTTCGTCACCCCCGGGACCCCGAGCGCTTCGTCCTCGCCGTCGAATGCGACGGCCCCACCTACTTCACCGCCCCCGCCTGCCGCGACCGTGACCTGGGCCACACGGGCGTCCTCAAGCGCATGGGCTGGCAGGTCCACCGGGTCCACGCCCCCGCCTGGTATCGCAACCCTGAAGCCGAACTCCAGCGCATCCTCGAACGCTACCGCGCCGCCATCACCTGAAAGCCCCCGCGAGCGCCTACCCGCGCGCTCCCCACCGCCAGCCCACCACCCGCTCCGGCGTAATCACGATCAGCGGCAGTTTCTCGATGCGCATCTCCCGGTACTGTGGGTACCGGGCGCGCAGCGCTTCGAGCGCCGCCGGATGCTCCTCGCCCCGCTCCTGCACGGCCGCCCGCCCCTCGATCCGTACCCACGCGAGCCGCGTCCAGTCGTCCTCATACCGGTCCACCAGCATCGTCACTCGCGGGTCCCGTGCGATGTCGCGCAGCCGCGCGAGCCGTCCGCCCCGTTTCGGCTTCTCGTCGACGGCGATGACCACCGCACCGCCCACCACCGCGTAACACACCGGCACCAGCCGGGGCCGCCCGTCCGCCGCGATCGTCCCCAGGCGTGCCACCCGGCACTCCGCCACTAGCTCCAACTGCCATCGTTCGAACACCCCGCGAGCCTGCCCCACGCCGAGCTCCACCGCAACCCTCGCGTTTCGTCTATCCCGCCCGCCTTCGCTACAGTGATCCCATGACTCGTACCGTCCTCGCAGCCGACTTCGGCGGCACCCACCTCCGCGCCGCCATCGTCTCCGAGGAGGGCCACATCCTCCACCGCGACGATCACCTCACGCCCTCGGAGAGTACGCCCCAGGCCATCATCGCCCGCGTCATCGATCTCCTCGCCGGCACCGTCGCCGCCTCCGGCGCAAGCCCCACCGCTGCCTGCATCGCCACCGCCGGCCTCATCAACGCCGAAGAGGGCAAGGTCATCATCGCCCCCAACATCCCGGGCTTCCGAAACCTGGTCCTCACCACGCCGGTCGCTGAGCGACTCGGCATCCCCGCCTACATCGAGAACGACGCCAGCGCAGCCGCCCTCGGCGAGTTCCGCTTTGGCGCCGGCCGCGGCACCCGCCACCTCCTCCACGCCACCCTCGGCACCGGTATCGGCGGCGGCATCGTCATCGACCGCCGCCTCTACCGCGGCGCCAGGGGCCTCGCGGGCGAGATCGGCCACATCATCCTCGACCCCGCCGGGCCCCGCTGTAACTGCGGCTCGCGCGGCTGCCTCGAGGCCATGGTCAGCGGCGTCGCCTTCGCCGAGCGTGCCCGTCGCATCCTCCAGCAGGGCAAGTCCGCCCTTCTCGAGGACATCGCCGCCGGCGAGCCCCCGACTGCCGCCCACCTCTCCGCCGCCGCGGCCAGCGGCGATGCCGTCTGCGAAGCCGAGATCCGCCACGGCGGACACCTCCTGGGCCTCGCCCTTGGCAGCCTCGTCAACGTCCTCAACCCCGACCTGGTCACCCTCAGCGGCGGCCTGCTCTCCATGGGCGACATGTTCCTCGGCCCCGCCCGCGAAGCCATGTACTCCCTCGCCTATGGCCCCGCGGCAGGCACGCTCATCCGCCTCAGCGAGCTCGGCGACGATGCCGGCCTCCTCGGCGCCGCCGCCGTCGCCTTCGAACACCTCGACACGTAGGCCACCACCCGGCAACGCCCACTCCATTTCCGATTCACGATTTGCGATTTCCGATTCCGCCCCCCCCGGCAAACCACCCTCCACCTCCGCAACTCGCAACTCGCCCCTCGCAACTCGCCCCTCGCAACTCGTCACTTTTTGCACACCGTTTACACCAAATAGGGGATATCCCGGTCGTTTGAACACGCTTCGTTTCCTAGGGTCACTTTGGTGGCCCCCGGGAGGATGCTGTGTTGCGGAAACTCTCATGGGCGCTTGTGGCCTGCGTGGCCGTCGGCGCCATCTCGTGGACTGCGGACCGCCCTACCGCTGCCCACGCCCTGTCCAACTGTGCCGTAGACGACCTCACCGTCGATGACGAAGAGCAGGCCTTCCTTCGCCTGATCAACGACTACCGCGCCCGGAACAAGGCCCCGGCGCTCGCCATCTCCCCTGCGCTCACCCGCGCGGCCACATGGATGGCCTACGACCTCTCCACCCGCTCCGGCCTCGCCCACCGCGATTCGCTGGGCCGCACGCCCTGGCAACGGATGCCCGACTGCGGCTATGCCATCCCCGGCGGCGAAAACCTGGCCGCCGGCACCAACCGCTCCGGCGCACAGTGGGCCCTCGACGCCTGGATCGCCTCTCCCTCCCACCGCGACGTCATGCTCACCAAGGACTTCGCCACCATCGGCATCGCCCGCGTCTATGTCGAAGGTTCCCGCTACGGCTGGTACTGGGTGACCGACTTCGGCTACCCCGGCGGCGATACCGCGCCCCCCACGCCAACCCCCGTTCCGCCCACGCCGGCTCCCCCTCCACCGCCGCCACCACCGCCCGCGGCGGTTACCCGGGCGGCCGCCCCACCTGCGGCTCCTCCCCCCGCCCAGGTCTCCACGGCCAGTCTGGCAGTCTCCTCGGGCTCCAATCTCATCACCTGGAACGGTGGCGCGGTCAGCCCCGCGGCGGCCTTCCGCTCCGTCGCGCACTGGGTGGCTGTTGTCTACGCCTACGATGAAGCGACCGGCACCTGGCTCCGCTGGAGCCCGGCCCTGGACCCGAAGCTCCAGTCCCTGCCGGAACTCCGGCCAGGTCAGCGCTACTGGATCATCGCCACGCGCGGCCTCACCGTCCCCCTCCCCTAGCGGCAGCCACGCCGCCAGCGTCAGCGCTGGCGGCCTACTTCCGCTTCTTTCCCCGGCGCGCCTGGGCCGATTCCTGCATCTTCTTCAGCCGCTTCTGCACTGCCAGGGGCTCCGTCGTGATCAACCCCCGGCCCGTCACCCGCATCCGCCGCCGTTTCGCGTCGAGTTTCTGCGCGCGCCGCTCCCACCGTTCCATCGCCTGCGCTCACTCGGCCCGCGGGTGCGAGGGCTCGGCGTGGTGGTTGGAGTGCAGCCCGCCGATGTGTTCTTCGAGGTGCGCCACCAGTTCGTGCAGCTCCTCCATGCGCCGGTCCAGGTCGTTCATCCGCTCCCACTCCGGGTCCGGCAACCGCTGGATCGCCCCGTTCGAATCGTCGTGGAACGCCACGATGTGCCCCGGCACGCCTACCACCGTCGCGTTTGCCGGCACGTTCGTCACCACCACGCTCCCCGCCCCGATGCGCGCGTTCTCTCCCACCTCGATCGCGCCGATCACTTTCGCTCCCGCGCCCACCACCACCCGGTCTCGCAGCGTCGGATGCCGCTTTACCCGGCGGGTGCTCGTCCCCCCGAGCGTCACCCCCTGGTAGAGCATCACGTCGTCTCCAATCTCTGTGGTCTCGCCGATGACCACCCCCATCCCGTGGTCGATGAAGAACCGCTTCCCGATCGTCGCCCCCGGGTGGATCTCGATCCCCGTCAGAAACCGCGCCAGGTGCATGATCCCGCGCGGCAACAGCGGTACACCACGGCGATGCAATCCGTTCGCCAGCCGGTGCGCCAGCCGCGCGTGGAACCCGGGATAGAACAGCGCCACCTCGGCCGCGTTCCGTGCCGCCGGGTCATGCTCCATCGCCGCCTGGATGTCCGCCCGGATCTCCTGCAAAACTCCCATGCGATTCACCTTACGCGATGCTCCCCCACTCCACTAGCAACCCCGCCGGCACCGCGGCCCCCGCTCGGGTACCATCGAGGTGTGCCAACCACCCGGCCACGCCGACCATGACCCGTAACGAGCGCCTCCTCTTCATCGCCTCCCTCCCCGAACGGGCGGTCCGCGCCATCTCCGCCGGGCTCTTCGGCACGGTCCACGAAACCGCCCACCTCCTCCTCCCCCGCCTCGTCCGGCGCTCCCGACTCTACGAAGTCACCGCCAGGAACCTCCTGCGCATCGCCATCGAGCTGGTCGGCGGCGTCGAGTCCGCATCCCTGGAAACGTCCGCCCAACCCACTGCCCGCCGCATCGCCATCAAGAAGGCCGCCGGCAACGCCGTCGAATTCGGTTCCATCGCCGCCTTCGGCTTCTCCCCCCTCTGGCTGCTCGCCGCCGCCAGCGACATCCTCAACGGCTCGAAAACCTACCTCCGTGCGCTCGAAGAGGAGCTCATCCGCGCCGGTGTCCTCGCCGAAGGCGCCCACTTCCGTTCCGTCGATGACCTCCTCGGCGCCCTCGAAGGCTCCACCGGCACCACCGCCAACCTCATCGACCTCCCCCCGCTCGAATTGCGCGAACTCCGCACGTCCCTCGCCGAACTCCGCGACGACGCTGCCAGCCTCCCCTCGCCGAAAGAACTGGCCCAGTTGTTCGACGGCCTCGTCAGGACCGCCCGCCTCGAAGGCCGGTCGCTCCTCCAGGTCTCCAGCGGCGTCGGGCTGGCCTTCCTTTCCTCCGCGCGCAACGTCACCCGCACCCACCTGGTGGCGCCCTACGGCGAGGACTGGCAGCCGCTCCGCAACGAAGGCTTCGGCGCCTACGCGGCCCGCATCGCCGGCCCCTACCGCGCCGCGATCAACGGCCACTTCGACTCCCACCGCACCAGTTGGACCGAGCGCATCGCCCGCCGCCTGGGGCGCTGGCGCGCTCGCGCCCGCCGGGTTCGCCGTTAGCAAGAGAAGCGCGCCGCCCAATATGATGCCGCGCATCACCCCCGCGCCCCCTCGCCGGGCACCCTCTCGCGCCGGAGGGTTTCTGACCGATGCCGCTGCCTGTCCCGCGAACCGCCACCGAAATCACGCCCGCCTGGCTCAACGAAGTGCTCCCGGACGAAGTCCGCGACGGGGCGTCCATCGTCCACGCCGCCATCCAGGTCATCGGCGAGGGCGTCGGTTTCCTCGGCGAAGTCGCCCGCCTGAGCCTCACCTATGACCGCCCCACGGCGTGTGCCCCGTCGAGCGTCATCTCAAAAGTCCCAACCGCCAACGACGGCTTCCGCCACCTCGGCACTACCCTCGGCCTCTACCAGCGCGAAAACGCCTTCTTCACCTTCGCCGCCGCCGAAACGCCAATGCGCATCCCCCGCTGCTACTACCTCCACGGCGACCCCTCCACCGAGACCTTCGCGCTCCTCCTCGAAGACTTCGCCACCATGCGCCCCGGCAACCAGCTCGCATCCTGCTCCATCGATGAGGCCCGCCTCGCCATGGAGGCGGCCGCCGGCCTCCACGCCCGCTGGTGGAACAGCCCCCGTCTCGATGAGTTCGCCCCCTGGCTGCCCGGCGCCGGCGACCCCTACTTCCTCTTCCTCGAAATGGCCTTCCGCCAGGCTATCCCCTCCTTCGATGCGATCTACGGCCACCTCATCGCTCCCGAAGTCCGCCAGCTCGTCGATACCTTCGCGGAGAATTACCAGCGCCTCGTCGCGGACCTCGCCACCGATGTCGTCACCATGGTCCATGGCGACTATCGGCTCGATAACATGCTCTTCGGCGAGTGCCCGGAAGACCCCCCGCTCGCCGTCATCGACTGGCAGCTACCCTTCCGCTCCATCCCCCAGTGGGACATCGCCTACTTCCTCGCCGGCAACTTCGACCCGGATGTCCGCCGCGCCAACCAGGTCGACCTCATCCGCGCCTACCACGAAGCGCTCTGCCGCAACGGCGTCACCGGCTACACCTTCGACGACGCCTGGCGAGACTACCGCAAGGCCGCCCTCGTGCTCATCGGCTACATGGTCACGGGCGCGGCTGATGTCGACCCCGAGACGCTCAACGACCGTGGCCGCGAGCTGATGGACCGCATGTTCAGCCGCTACGCCGAAGCCGTCCTCGACCTCGATTCCGCCGAGTTCATGCGGTAGCGGTCAGCGGTCGAGCTTCCGCGCGAACGCCAGCACGTGCCCGTCGGGGTCCTGCGAATACGCGGCCTCGTCCCCCCAGTCCCGGGCCGCCAGCGGGCTCAGCTCCCGGGCTCCCGCCGCGAGTGCCCGTGCATGGCAGGCACCGGGGTCTGGCACGCGCAGATACACCTCCGCCCGCGGGATCCCTCGTCCCAACGCCGGGTCCTGGATAGCGTCGCCGAGCAGCTGCCGGATCCCGGCCTCCGGCATCAGTCCCAGCACGGCCCCCTGCTCGAGCTTGAACTCGGTCATGCCGGGGACATTGAGCGATGGCTCGCCCAGCACTCGACGGTAGAACGCTGTCGCCGCCGCCTGGTCGCGCACGTACAGGATCAGGTTGACCGTGCTCTCGCCCCCGGCCGGCTGCCCCACGTCTGTCTTACGGCCGTCCGGCCCGGTTCAGGCTCTCCGCCGCCACGAGCTCGGGCTCGCGCAGCCGCGGCGCTTCCAGCCGGTCCATCTGCATCTGCACGTTCAGCGGGTACACCCCGGTGAAACATGCATTGCAGAGGTCCGCCGGAGCCTGCCCGGTCGAGACGTTCAGCCCGTCGAGGCTCAGGAACCCCAGTGAGTCCGCCCCGATGTGTGCGCGGATCTCCTCGATGCTCTGGTTCGCCGCAATCAGTTCGGCCTTCGTCGCCATGTCCACCCCCAGGAAGCACGGCGAGACGATTGGCGGCGTCGTGATGCGCATGTGCACCTCCGCCGCCCCGGCGTTGCGCACCAGGCTCACCACGCGCGGGGTCGTCGTCCCCCGGACGATGCTGTCATCGACCAGCACCACCCGTTTGCCCCGAAGCACTTCCGAGAGCGCGTTGAACTTCAAGCTCACGCCTGCTTCGCGGATGCGCTGGTCCGGCTGGATGAAAGTCCGCCCAACGTAGCGGTTCTTCACGAGCCCCTCGCGGTACGGGATCCCCGCCGCCCGTGCGTACCCGATCGCCGCCGGGATCGCCGAATCTGGCACCCCGACCACAATGTCGGCCTCCACGGGATGCTCCATCGCCAGTTGGGCGCCCATCGCCTCCCGCGCGAGGTAGACAAGTTGCCCGCCAAGACGGCTGTCGGGGCGGGCGAAGTAGGTGTATTCAAATGTGCAGATGGCCCGCTTCCGGGCCGGCGCCACCGGGAAGAAGCTCGTCATTCCCTGGGCGTCGACCATCACCACCTCACCCGGCTGCACCTCGCGCTCCATAGGTACGCCCAGGTGCTCGAGCGCGCACGACTCCGAGGCCACCACCCAGCCGTTCTCCATCTTTCCGATGCACAGCGGCCGCACGCCCATCGGGTCCCGCATCGCGAACAGCCGGTCGCGCGTCATGATCACCACGCTGTAGGCGCCTTCGATGCGCCGCATCACGTAATGGAAGCGCTCTTCCCACGTGCCTGCCGGGGCGATCGAAAGGAGGTGCGCGATGACCTCGCTATCCGCGGTCGATTCGAACTGGATGCCCTGTGCCTCCAGGTCCTCCCGGAGGATCTCGACGTTGGTCAGGTTCCCGTTGTGCGCGAGCGCGATCGGCTCGCCGTTGTGCCGGTCGTTCACCACGATCGGCTGCGCGTTGCACGCCACCGACCCGCCCGCCGTGCTGTAACGCGTGTGCCCGATCGAAATGTGTCCGCGGAGATACGCGAGGTCTTCCTCATCGAAGACCTGCGAGACCAGCCCCATCCCTGTCCGGAGGCTGAAGTCCGTCCCGTTGCTCGTCGCGATGCCGGCGCTTTCCTGGCCCCGGTGCTGGAGGGCATACAGCCCGTAGAACGTCAGCCTTGCTACGTCATCCCCGGGGCTGTACACCCCAAAGACGCCACAGGCCTCGCGCGGGTTATCGCTGTCGGGGATCAAACCCTGGTCGCCCTCCTGCTGGGTGACGTTAACGGCACAACCAGTATATGTGCCCCATCATCCCCGCCGCAAAGCGACACAACATCTCGTTGTTCATTCAACACCCAGCAACCGTCTCTCCG
>WBZO01001659.1_pt1 | contig 33257 bp, 37 predicted proteins | sample 5204261 | NCBI WGS metagenome assembly WBZO01 (sample SAMN12412400, study PRJNA552823) | activated sludge metagenome | isolation source: activated sludge from anammox sidestream of wastewater treatment plant... | place: USA: North Carolina | collected 2017-09
TCTGGCAAATGCAGAAGGTCAAGACCACGAAGAAGGGCAGCAAGATATATGGCTATTGGATGGCCTCCTGGCGAGAAGGCGGAAAAACGCGGAATATCCATTTAGGGAGCTGCATGAAGACGGATGCTGAGGCTGCCATGCAGAAGGCCAGGAAGATGAAGACAGAGGCATTAGGGATCTCTGAAATCTAGTTCTATTATATCATCATAGATATCATAATAAATGTCATAGAACGGGATAAGAGAATGGATTTGAATAGCAGAGCTATAGGTTCTAAAGGAATATTACTAGTAAAAATGTGCGAGTATCCCATTCCCCGCACCTAATCACTACTAATGATTGCGATTTTAATGATTTTGCTGCCTTTTTTGAATGGATGCACATTATGTCACCTTGATATAAAGATTTTCGCGACTGGATGCACTTTTCTGTCACCAATCATTAGAACAATTTTTAGATTTATGATTGATTATAAAAGCATCTGGGTAGCTTTTGGGTAGGAAAAATCTATATCCTCAGCAGAGTAATAAAAATTGCCGTTCTTGTTCACCAAACTAAACGGCAAGGGATGGGCGGTTAATCCGTCCATTCTTCTATTATTCAGGAATTTTATCATGCATTTCCTCGTTTTGATGTATTCATTCAATCGAAATATTAGTATATGATATTAATTATTAATTTTATCGCGCCAAAAAGTTAATTAAGTATCAGGCATATATGACTAATTGGTGAACAAGAATGGAATGCAAAACGCTTTTAGCTAGCGGTAGACCCATAACCCAAAGAATCGACGCTGTGAAAGCACTTTTGGCATGGAAACAGGTATCCTGCGATCCATTGCCCCAAGAAGTCAGCTTGGACGGTGGTTGCTTGATTCTGGTTCTGAGCAAAAAGAAGGACTGCTATTATGTGACTACTGCGAATGGGTGCTCGTGTCCTGCGGCGACATATCATCACGGACCATGCAAGCATCAGAGAAAGTACTTCCCTCAACCAAAGAAGAGCAGGGAGGAGCTTGAGGCCGAAGGAGAAGCAATCCTTGAAGCCCACCACAATATCGCGAAGAGGCTTGCCAGACCGCCGGAGAGCAGCATTAGGGACAGTCTGCCTGGGTGGCCCGGAGGTCTGAATGGGCCAGTCGAGGTTATCTGAAATGGCCTCCCAAATTTTTAAGGAGAAGGAGGAGGCGGCTTGAAATGTCCGGCAAAGCGATCATCTCCTTTCTTTTCGAGGATGGCGACTACAAAGAATCCGGTGACATCATACTTATGTGTGATCAGGCCGGATTTAAAGCGCTACTGGAATCGTTGATCATTGAAAGCCGGAAGCATATAACTATACCAGAAAAGCAGCCCGAGTTTATCTGCCTGGAATGCGGCCACAAGTTCTATTCTGCGCATGCAGCAGAGGCAGCAGCTTTTGGAGATGGCTGCCCGAGTTGCAGCGGATCAGATATTGAGGTGGCGTAATGTCACCGAAATTTTCTTTGGGCCAGCTGGTAGCCACACCAGGAGCCCTTGCAGCCCTGAAAGAAGCAGAAGTGAGCTTCTGGCCATATATCAGAAGACATCAGGAAGGCGATTGGGGCAACGTGACCCGAGAGGATGCAGTCGAGAACGAGCTGTCGCTTCGAGAGGGCTTTAGGCTGATTTCAGCTTATAGCTTACCGGATGGCTGCAAGATCTGGATAATCACAGAAGCGGATAGAAGCGCTACAACGATTCTTCTACCGGAGGAATACTGATCGAACTCCCTTTTTTGAGGGGGCGCTATGTCCGAAGACTTGCCTGATTCTGTAGTGATGCTTCCAGCTGGTGCTATCTTGTACCTTGTTAGCGAGCTGGAACGCCTCAAAGTGCAGGTCGAATCACAAGACCGCAGGATCACGGAGATCGCGGCTCAGCAGGATGAAGATTACGAACGGCTTGCCAGAGACATCGCATATGACAGGCAGCGTCTAGCCCGACTTGAGGCATCACCTGATCCAACACCCTCCCAGAAAGATCGCGGTGAGATCTTGAGGGCCTTACTTGTAGCTCATGGCGGTAAGATGCCTGAGAAAGAAGCTCGTCAGAAGATGCACTTATCGAAAAGCCAATTCAGCCAGCTATTGGGATCGATAAAGGATCATATCGAACTGAAACCCTACCATCTTGATAAACGCCAGAAGATATTGATGTTAAAATAAATAATGGGGAATTGGTTTAGATAAACTATTAACTGATTTCTTGGAAAGGACCTAATTTGCTTTAATTATGCAAAAAACAGTGAGAATTTCACTGTTTTATGAGTATCTTAGTTGTGGATAGAGATATAATTTGTATATTTTATATTAGATGAGTTAATTGAGTATTACTCCCTTAAGACCGTTAATAGTTAATGTAAAGCTATCTGCACCGCGTTGCATATATCCTTGATCAATATTTAGGCCAAAGTTCTAGAATTGTAGTTTCGTTCTTAAGTAGCGCTCGAATCGTTCATTGATACTGCGCTTAACGATTAGCACTCGTATAGAAATATTTTCTTAAATACATATATCGAGCAAATAGTAATTAATACATATATTATATTTTCTTTATATATAGTATTTGTGAAAAATACATATATTAGTAAGAATATATCGATGTTTGCCAAAAGTAAATGGCTTTGAGTAGAAAACAATACCAGGAGCTAAAAATATGTGTAAAATATACAAGAATAGGCATGCATCGGCTAATGAAGCCGTTATCGTATCGCAGTTGACCAGCGTCTCTAATGAGGTGGCTTAAATGGCGGGAGAAAGCGCTACACTAGGTTCTGAATCATTGGCATTCGGTCAGGCATCAGGGTTTGAAGCAGAACCTGACGCCACCGCAATAGATCAGGAAACACCAGGGTGTGAAGCAGAGTCCAGGATAGAGACAACCGGCCAGGAAATGCCCGAGCTGAAGATAAATCCCGAGTTCAGGGACTTGATACCGCCTCTCTCCCAGGAGGAGTTCGAAGCACTTAAAGAGAACCTTTCAACTTATGGTTGTCGTGATCGATTGATTATATGGAAGGACCAAAATATCCTACTTGATGGACATCACCGCCATCAGATCTGCACTGTGCTAGGAATTCCTTTCGAGACAAAAGAGATTGAGCTTCCTAGCAGGGCCGAAGCAAAGATCTGGATCATCAAGAATCAGCGGGGACGTCGGAACCTCAATGAATCTCAGCGTGCCATGTTGGCTGTTACTCTTAACGATATTTATTGCGAACAAGCCAAAGAGAGAATGGGAACCAGGACAGACCTCGGCCAAAATTTAGCCCAATGTGAGGTTGGCCGCTCTGCCGAGAAAGCTGCCAAGGACATGGGCGTTTCCCACCAGTCGGTAACATCTGCTAAGAAAGTAGTCGAGGATGGTATTCCTGAACTGAAGCAGATGGTAGATGCAACGATATTGGCTGTAAGCACTGCTGCAAAGGTGGCCAAACTTGCCAAAGAAGATCAGAAAAAGGCTCAAGTAGAGATCGATAAAAAAGCTCAAGAGAAAGCAAGAAATGATAAGATCACATCGCGAGTCACCACTTCAGAAGTGGATCGAATAATTAGGGATATTTCATCCGATAGCACTAAAGAAAGCAATTCTGGCACCGATGAAAACCTTGTTAATGTTGAGCAGAGATTAAATGGTCTCATAAGAAAATTAAGTGGTTTTGAAACTACCACCCAACCAGAAAAGCTCGCGGAACTAATCAAAATAGGCGAGAATATCCTCGAGCGGATGAGAGCTATCGGGCTCAAGAGTCCTTCTCATTCTGCTGAGCGGCAATTAGAGCAGATTCCAGGTGAGTTCCAACTCGAGATCGATGCGAAGACCCTGAGATTCCTGATGAACAGTATCGTACCCACAGATGATGGAATCAAATTGAAGTTTGATTCTGATGGACTGCGAATTATTTCGTATAATAAAGAAGGTAGCTTTATATCTTCGGCTTTTATGCCTAAGAGCTATTTCTCCAAGTATGAGTTGGAACCTTGCGAGATATGTTTAAGACGTGCAAGAGATCTGACATCCTATCTCCACAACGGAAAAGTCCAGATATTTATCGAGCCAGAGGCCACATATTACAAGGATCGCTTTATGAGAGTGTATTCTTCTATTGGGGATAAGTATGTGACACAAGAAGCTAATGTAGAATTGGCGCGATCTGAGTTCGTTGAGGACGTTAATATGCCAAATTTCAGCCCAACTTGTAAGGCAGTAGTCTCAATTGGCAGCAAAGTTTTTGTGGGAGCTTTGAGAGGAATTAAGCGAACTGTTTGCAGGGGGAGCGCATCATTCAATCGAATCGCCAGGTTATCCATCGAGGATTCGTTTCTGAAGATCGTGTCGCAAGAAGATGGATACATTCAGAGAATTCCCTTGAATGTGGTGACAGCAGGGGAAGCACACTCTACGTTCAATATAGCTAGACTTTCGGATAGCGATACTCGAACTGCCATTGAGAAATCCAATGCCATTACCATTGGACTGGGCAAAGACTATCCACTCATCATGGACCTTACAATAGGCAAGATGCAGATTACGTATATGTTGGCCCCACTTAATGAAGACGCTCAGCCTGAAGAATACGAGGAGTATCGTGGTGTTCTGGTCGATCGAGAAGGAAATCCGGTGGATCAACCTACAGTCGAATATCGTGGTGTTCTGGTCGATCGAGAAGGAAATCCAGTAGAACCTACAGTCGAATCAGTTGAAGAGCCAGTTGCAGAGCCAATGGAAGAATCTCTTGGGACCAAAGAAAGACGTGTTATCAATCCAAAACGTACCTTACCTGAACAAATGCCCGGAGAAGGTCCCGTTGAATCAGAAATATTAAATTAGGTTAAAAAGCAAGGGTGCATTGATTGCACTCTTCTATTTCATTTTTTGCTAATTGGAATTTAAGATATATTTATCCAACTTTATTGAAATCGTTACTAGTAAACTTGCAATGATCCCGAAAAGTTGGGTCCAACTTTTATCCAACTTCTTAAACCAATGACTATAGACTTCATCCAACTAATACAACTATATATTATAATATATAGCGCGGTTTTTAGGTAGATGCTCGTATAGCTAAAATTTCAAAATTTAGTTGTTTTAGTTGGATAACTGTTCTACATATTGATTTCCTGAAGTTGGATGAAAGTTGGGTATAGTTGTGAAGTTGGATAAAGTATCATTACGGAATCCTTATTATTCTTAAGCGTGCAAATTCATTATACTACATCAATTTAAATTAATCTCCTCAATAGTTCCTGAATAGCCGTTTAGGATAGATTCACATTCCCTGATCAAATCTTTTGCGCTCTCGAATAACTTTTTTGCTTCTTCAGGGGATATCTTGCCTTCATCTAGCTTCGCGATTATTCCTTCTACCATGCGGATATTCTCAAAATATTTATCGTCGTTCATGTCATCAACCTTATTAGAATCAATAATATAATTATTATAACCACAACCATAATAGCGATAATAGCCTTATATTTAGAGGCTTCCGATTTTCCATCTTCAACTTTTAATTTTATCTCTTTTTCTTGCTGCTTCATTTCCTCATTTCTCTGTTTTAATTCATCTTCTCTTCTCGCGAATTCGGCATCTTTTTCCTGCATCTTCAGGTATGAATCATAGGATCGCTGTAAGCTTACTTCAAGAGAATCCAAGGATCTGCTTAACTGATTTATTTCGTCTTTCTTTGCCTTGATTTCTTTTTCTCTAGCCTCACGTGCAACTAAATAGGATTGGTAGGATCTCTCTAATGTTAGCCTCAGAGAAGCCAAATTATTATGAAGTTTTTCGACTTCTTTTCTCTTGACCAGTACTTCATTATTTTTTGCGTTTTGCAGATTTAAGTAGGATTTATATGATCGCTCCAAGCCTAGTTTCAATAAATCGTGCCTTTCTCTTAGTCTCTTAATTTCTGTCCTCTCTAGCTCAATAATATGCGAAACACTGATTTTCAAGCACCCATCAAGATCCTTGAGTTCGCTCTTCAGTTCTTGCATATCGGGAACAGCCGCTTTAGCAGCAGTAGATGGGGTGGAAGCTCTTAGATCCGAGACTCTGTCTGCCAAACATGTATCCTTCTCATGGCCTATTCCCGTTATTATGGGCTTGTCATAGGAATGCATAGCCCGTACGAGTCCCTCATCATTGAAAGCCATCAGATCTTCAGACGGGCCACCCCCCCTTGCCAAAATAACTACATCGATGTCCTCAATTCTAGAAAGACTCTCCAATCCGTTGATGATGCTCTTTTGAGCGCTATCCCCTTGGAGTGCCACATACGCCATAACAAGGTTCATCATTGGATATCGTGAATTAATTACTGTAAAGATATCAGTAATTGCCGCGCTGTCCTTAGAAGTTATGATTCCAATTTTTCTCGGAAGCTTAGGTATTGCCTTCTTTCTCGATTCGTCAAAGAGCCCTTCTTTTTCAAGTTTCTCTTCGGTTTGCCTCAACCTGAGAGCACGAGCTCCATTCCCAATTGGAATAATCTTCTTGATGTTAAGCTGATATTGGCATCTGGGCTCGTATGTCGTCATGGAACCCATAGCAACTATTTGGATACCATCACAGAGGTCTTTATCAACATCCATATCCTGGAGATATTTAAAGAAAGCACATGCAATGGCTGTGTTTTCGTCTTTTATACTAAAATAGAGATGGCCAGAAGATGCCTTAATGAAGTTTGTGATTTCGCCTTTCAAAAGGACATTATTCAATTGGGGATGGCCAGATAATATTTGTTTTATATTTTTTGAGAGCTCGGTGACAGAATAAATCTCAGTGGGATCGACAGTTAATAGATTGTAGTTCATATAAGTGATCCCGTTCTCTAAAGCCATCCGATCTTCACCAAATATCTCAAAGATAGGCATTAATCATGGTTTCGCTATGATAAATACTTTGGTCTGCACAGACTCTTCTTATAGCTATTATGCCATCCCACCGCGAATCCTCTTTCATTTTATCCAACTTTTTCAGAACCGCTAGTAATAGCCAGTGAAGTACCATGAAAAGTTGTCTCCAACTTTTAGGCAACTTTCAAGAACCAATAGCTATAACTGTTACCCAACTAATACAACTATATATTATATAATATATAGCGGGTTTTAGATTTTATCTGTATAGCTAAATTTCAAAATTAAGTTGTTTTAGTTGGATAAAGACTCTTAATATTGATTTTGCGAAGTTGTATAAAAATTGGGCGTAGTTGTGGAGTTGGCTGATCATGGGAAATACGCACCAGCTTACAAGTAAGCTCAATGCCTGATCAGCAAATGTGCTGAGGGTGAGACTTCAGCCTGTTTTTACCCGTAAATCCTGAGCCCCAGCTTTGCCAGAGGGGAGAATAGATAGTGATTATCAGAAGCATGGTGTAGATGTCAGGATATCCCTAGAATCTCCACTTTTATCTAACCTGCTCCATGCATAGAAATGAGATTATTGGGCCGTCCTACTATGTTATCCCTTGACTCTGCTTAGATCCCATGCCCAATGTCGTCCTATCTAGGATCGGCCTTTAAATCACATTTTCCCTGTGAATCCCCGCTCCTGAATCTGGCGATAGATTCAGAGGCGGTCAGAGGACCGCTATTGAGGCGCTGGATGATTTATTCCTTGTGGGTATCCAGCTTGCTTGGTTTCATAGGACGCTTTTTTGGTTTGGGTTGGACTTTTGCGTTCACGTACTTGCTTAATGTCCTGCTATTGCAGCCCATCTGTCGGGCAATCTCGCTGATACTCAATCCCTGCCTGTGAAGGTCTTTCAACATGAGGAAATCTCCTGTCGATAACATCACCACATTCTTTGGAATATAATTCAAAGGATGTGGGGGTGCATTTCTATGCTGCCGGATTGAGCACTTTTAGACCGCCATTGACAAAGATGATTAGACTCCATTTTATCTAAGGTTAAGCCTTTGCGCCCAATAAAGCGTATTTCTTCATAGTCTTCAGAATAAATCCATTTTGGATTAGTGATATTATATTTGGTAATAGCCCATGCCACTTTTATTCCGGCCCAACCATATGAATATAAATCCCACTGACGTAACAAGAGATAAATTAATGTAAATGGCGTAGAGATAATTACCGCTAGCGTAGGATACGAGCTAGTTTCCAAATTCGACAGCAGAAATCTCCGTGTAGGTGTGATGTTAAGTATATATTCATAAACTTGATTAAAAAAACTTTTGCTATAAAATAATGATATAATTTCGTATGCTAAATAAGCAGATAATATTAAGAGACTAAATTTTAATCCAAATTGCAGAAGATTAAAAAACGTATAAAGTATAATACTAGATATTAACATCAAAGAAAACGCATATATGCAATTAATAATATATGAGTCGGCCAACTGCATAATAGTTATTGATTTTTTATTAATTTTCGTTCGAGCAACATCCGGTTTAATTCTAGAAGATATATTGGTGATTGGAACCTCTTTTGCGCAGAAGTTAAGATTCTTTGCCTGAAGGAGTATCTCAGAGCCTGCAGACATGCCATTTTCGTCGATGCAAATGCTATCTATTGCTCTCTTGCTGTAAGCGCGAAAGCCGCTTTGGCTATCGGTGACACTGATGCCGCCAGCAATGCTAGTGGTGATATCCAGTACCTTCATCCCGATCTTCCGGTAGGCAGGGATATCCTTTCCGTTGCCGTTGCAGAACCGCGAGCCTATAACCAGATCCGCCCCCCTGCTCAGTGGAAGAAGGAGCTTGGGTATCTCCTCCGGGTCATGCTGCCCATCTGCATCGATGATGACCATCCGGTCTGCGCCTATCTCTCTTGCTACTCTAAAACAGGTCCTGAGAGCTGCACCATAGCCTTCATTCTGTTCATGCCGGACAACATGGGCTCCCAGTGAATGAGCGATATCAGATGTTGCATCCGAGCTTCCGTCATCCACTACTACGATAATATCCACGTACTTTTTGCTGCCGAGGATTATTTTGGCAATGGATTGTTCCTCGTTGTAAGCGGGTATGCATGCTATTGTTATCATTGAATCCTCCCGAAATCCACAGTCCTTAAGGCGATTTCATCAGCTTTGCCATCACATACCACATTCAATTCTCCTCAAGATTCATTCTATTACTATTATAATCTTAACTTGTTATTTTATTTATATATCATTGTCTTTAGTTCTTTTAGTGAAATGCTAAGTAAAGATATTATGGCAAAGACTAAATATAAAACAATATATATAGAGCCTTGTATGTCAATTAATGGCTTAACAATTCCATCATTACCTAATCCTAAATAAGCGGCAATATAATTTAGCACAAATGTAACTAATATAACGGTAGTAATTATTATTCCATCTAAAATAAGAACTAATACGACTTTTAATGCTACATGAATTTCATGCCAAGATTCGGAAAGAAAAACATTGGATCGAATCGCTGGTATTTCATCTATTCTCGGCATGATATCTACCTCAATAGTAGCATCTAATCTATTGATAGCTTAAATATGTTTTCGCCGACTCAATTTTGACCCCTCTATTTAAGGAAACGCCAAATCGTTTTGATCCCCAAGAAGGAAAGACTTCCCTCTCCGAGTATTTCGAGAGGTGGACGGTAAGGCGAAAAATGATGGCATATGGAGTGAACCCCCGAGTGGACAACCAATTAAGCATACCAACTCATGGAGAATCACATGAAGAAGACCAGACGGCGCTTCGACCGGGAATTCAAGATATCAATAGTAGTCGAGCTTGAGTCCAGCAAACCTCTTTCTCAGATCGCCTGCAATCACAGCAACCATCCCGGTCTTCTCCAGCCGGTGGCGAGATGAGCTGGCCGAGAATTCCGAAAGAGCGTTCAGCGGCAATGGCAATCGGTGCAAGTACGAGGCCAGGATTGATCAGCTTTAGTGGCTGCTGGGGCAGGCTCATCCTGAGAATACTTCCGTCAGGACCCCGATAATCCCGACCTTCTCTGCAACCTGGGCCTCTGCTATGTGGACCTCGACCTGCTTGACAGGGGCAGAGAGCTTCTGGGCAGCTTCCTGGAAATTGCGTTGCGCCAATCTCACGCCTGCATGACCTTGGTCGCTGATCCCAGGAACCCGGTGACCCTCAAGAACCTGGGCGTGATCTTCGGCCAGGAGGGAGACACCCTGCAGGCTACTACCTGCACCGCTCCAATGAGGCCGATCCCAGGGATCCGCAGATCGTATACTGTCTCGCCTTCGCCTATATGGAGCTCGGCGACATTGGGCCGGTCTAGGAGTACTTCCAGATGGTGCTGGATATGCCGGCCCAAGAGGAGCTGCGCCCTTGCCAAGAATGGGCTGCGAGAGATCGCCGTCCGCGCCCCGAAGTCTCGCTGGCTGAGGCTGGATGCAAGCTTCTATTTGCCGGACGTCATGCAATAGGACAACTATTTTAATACTGGCCCATCATCTACCTCATTGATGGATCCCTTTGAACAGGCTTTGCAGTTCATCCAAGCCAGTCGGCTGGACGAGGCCAGAATTTACTTCGAGGAGCTGCTGAAGCAAGACCCTGAGAATGAGGATATCCTCTACAACCTCGGCATGCTCTACACCGAACTCGGCAGCCCCGATAGTGCAGTCCAGCTATTGAAGAAGTGCACTGAAATATCACCAGAAAATGCCAATGCCCACGTGGCCCTGGGATTTGCTTATATGAATCTCGGCGATCTCAAGAGCGCCAAGGAATACACCTTAGAGGCCCTGAAGATCGCTCCAGACAACCCCTTTGCCCTCAAGAATCTCGGAGGGATATTTGGCAAGGAGAAAGAGTACCAGAGCGCATTTTATTATCTCAAGAAATCATATGAGATCAATCCCCAGGATCCTCAGACGGTTTATGGACTTGCTTTCGCCTATAAATCTCTGAATGATTTGGAAAACGCCGAGAAATACTTTAAAGACATTCTGGACATGCCAGCCTCTGAGACCTTAAAGGAGCTTGCGAGAGAGGAGCTGGGGGAGATCGCATTCAAGACTCTTAAGTCCAGCGGACCCAGGATGGATGTCGTTTTCTACATGATAGGCGCCCTGAAGATGTTCAAGGACAAGCCCCAGAAAAAGGTCCAAGACATAAGCTTTGAGATCGCCCTCCTTGGGAGAGGGGGATTCGAGATCAATGATCCCACAAAGAAATTCCGCCTGAAGACTCTGCCAGGAGATTTTACCGCCTTGCAGCTCGTGAGCATCATGTACATAGGCTTCCAGCAGATCGACCCAAGCCTGGATTTGGGCATGGATTTCACCGATGAATATAACCTTGCATTGAAGATGGTCGAATCAGGTATATCGCAATGACCCTAGAGCTTATAGAGCCTGTAAAATCCATTTTGGGCGAGGTAGAGGCGGCAACTGGGAAGCCGTTAAGGTTCGTTGAGAAGGACGAACTGAATACCTTCGCTGCGGTGAAGATAGCCAGGAAGACCATGCCCACTCATGTCGTCTTCTACAGAACGCAGCATGATGCGATCATCAATCACCTGGTGGCCCACGAATGCGGCCATATACTGAGGATGTTCGGAGTGCCTGAGGAGAAGAGGTTGATTCCCGCCAAACCGAGAGACCCCAGAGCAATGCTACAAGAGATCGAGGGAGATCTAAACAGGATCTCGAAGCTAATACCGATGCAAGAGCTGATTCAGGTGGTCGGCATGTGGACAGGTGGTTTGGTCAGGCAGCTAACTAATTATCCGCCCGATATCATGATTGAAAAGTGGATTTATGACGGCTACCCTGAGCTAAGACCATATCAGCTCCAATCCTTGGAAAGGCAGAACCAGCAGGCTTTGAAAGGCATATCCAGAAAGGTCCAGATGACCACTCCGGCCAAGATCTATAATTCATCTAATATAATGAACTTCGTCTTCTTTAACCTGATAGGCAGCCACATCAAAGCCGATCTGGCCAGGCCCTACCGCAACACCCCATTCTCGAAGAAGGGCAAGCAGCTAATGCAGCTCACAGAGAAGGATTACGTGAACAGCTACGAGGGCGACATGATCATGATCGAAAGATGGGCAGAGTTCCTGGGACTGTCCAAGTGGTATAGCTGGGTAGGGTTTGAGGACGTGCCCCAGGATTATCTGAACTCGGTCTGAGCATTATGGCAGATCCGTTTGATGTAATCAGGCAGAAGCTGCTCCAGTTCAGAGATCAGCGTGATTGGGCTCGATATCATGACCCCAAGAACTTGGCAGAGGCTATATCTATAGAGTCGGGCGAGCTTTTGGAGAATTTTCTATGGAAGACTGTTGCCGAATCCTGGCAGCTCAATGATTTAGAAATACAGGCTATTGGTCAAGAAGCTGCTGATATATTCATCTATCTCGTCTACCTCTGCGAAGAATTGGACATCGATCTGATGGAAGAAGCAACCAAAAAATTAAAGCTGAATGAAGATAGATTCCCGGTTAAAGCAGAGCTATCAACAGAAGATTAACACGAAGAAGGCAAGAAAAATGAGACTTTACTCCGGGACTTCAAAGCAGTTTATCAAAGATACTATTCAAAACCAAATCGCTGACAAACTGGAAAACGCTTTTTTCAGCTACTATAGATATAAGCCCTCACCAAACGAGAAAAACTCATGGATGAACTCTTTAAGGGCTCTCTCCCTTCTATTCCAGGGCGAAGAGCTTCTTGACCACGGCATACTTCTGGAATATCAGCTACCTCTCAGCTCTAGGCGACTGGACTGCATGATTTGCGGCAGAGATCATAAAGGAAAAGACAATTCGGTGATACTTGAATTAAAACAATGGTCCAAGTGCGAAGAGGCAAACGGAGCCAACGAGGTCTTGACCTGGGTGGCCGGCCGGAAGAGAGATGTCCTTCATCCCTCGGTGCAGGTGGGCCAATACAAGATGTACCTTGAAGATACGCATACTGCTTTTTATGATGGCCAGTCCCCCGTCCTACTCAACGCCTGCACCTACCTACATAATTACAAATATAATAGCAGCGACGTAATTTTTGCGTCCAAGTTTGAGGCCGCCCTAAAGAGGTTCCCTCTATTCACAGCTGATGACACCAGCAGGCTCGGCGAATATCTCGTAGATAAGCTGGAGAAGGGCCAGGGGCTGGATGTGCTAAAGAGGGTGGAAGAAAGCCAGTTTAGGACCAGCAAGAAACTGATGGACCATGTGGGAAATACGATCAAAGGCAAGCCGGAGTACATCCTTCTTGACGAGCAGCTGATAGTCTACGATCAGGTTCTTTCCCATGCCAAAATGGGATTTCATGATGGGAATAAGGCCGTCGTCATCATAAAAGGCGGCCCAGGTACAGGCAAATCGGTTATAGCTATCAATTTAATGGCTGATTTGTTGCTGAAAGAGTACAATACCTATTATGCCACCGGCTCCAAAGCATTTACCGAGACGTTAAGATCGAAGATCGGTCGCCGGGGTTCAACCCAATTCAAGTACTTCAACAGTTTCACTGCAGCAGAGCCCGACTCCGTTGATGTGATGATCTGTGATGAAGCCCATAGAATTTGGGATACCAGCAACAATAGGTTCACTAAGAAGGACAAGCGCTCCAATTTAAAGCTGGTTGAAGAGATCCTGAAGGCCTCCAAAGTTGCCGTCTTTTTCATCGATGATAGACAGGTAGTTCGACCGAAGGAGATCGGGTCTGTAGCCTATATAAAAGAATTCGCGGAAAAATATAATTGTAAGATCTTCGAGCATGAGTTGGATATTCAGTTCAGATGCAGCGGCTCTGACGCTTTCGTAAACTGGGTCGATAATACCCTGGGAATACAGAAGACGGCTAATATCCTTTGGACTAAAGAGGAGAGCTTTGATTTCAAGATATTCAAGAGCCCTGAAGAACTTGAGGTCGCCATAAAGAGCAAGGTAGAAGAAGGCCATACGGGAAGGATGACGGCTGGCTTTTGCTGGAAATGGTCCCAGCCAAATTCAGATGGCGAGCTAGAGAATGATGTAGTGATTGGAGACTATGAAAGGCCATGGAATGCAAAGTCAGATGGCCATCTCGCGCCAGGAATTCCCAAATCGCATTTTTGGGCGACTGATCCCAATGGCATTGACCAGATCGGATGCATTTATACTGCGCAGGGTTTCGAATTCGATTATGTAGGCGTAATCTTCGGAAAGGACCTTGTCTATGATTTCGAAAAACAGGAATGGCGGGGAAATAAGGAGTATTCTGAAGATACGGTGGTCAGGGGTTCAAAAGAAAAATTTACAGAATTAATTAAAAATTCCTATAGGGTATTGCTGACCAGAGGCCTGAAGGGCTGCTATGTCTACTTTATGGACAAGGATACGGAGCGGTTTGTGAGAAGCAGAATGGAGAACTAAATCACGATTGGATTATTACATTAGGAGCGCAGAGGGTCTGGAATACCCCACCGTTATATTAAGAATGAAGTGAGCCATCGCTTTTGTATTTAAGGCTGCAGAAAAAACTAAAATAAAGTTCTGATTGTGTGTCAAGGAATTCAGGTCAGCGAAGACTAGATGACGATAGGCCTAGAAAGCTTGATAAGGATATTTACAAATATATATAATGTAGATAGATTTTTAAGTCGGATTGAGGCTTTTTAGAAGACACCTCCAGTATATGAGCGATCAAAAATTTTTATCTTGGCCTTGTCACTCTCGGGTGCAATCTCATTCTTTGGAGAGTTCTAGGATAGGCCAATATATATAGGATTTCGTACGGTTTTTCCAGGCAATGTCTTTAAGGAACATTGCCCTCTTCTGCGCTTGAATAATTTATTCTGACTCAGCTTATTCAAGCAATATCAGTGCTGCAACGACCTAACCAAGCCGTTATGCCTTGAGGTGTATCATAGGTCAAAATTTAGGCCAAGGTTCTAGAATTGCAGCTTCTTTTTTTAGGCAGCGCTTGCTACTGAGATCCGAAAAAAGCAGCTCGACATCTTTCGATCGATACTGAACCAACTTTTAATAATCGCTATTAGTAACAGGTGAGCGACCTTGAAAAGTTGGATCCAACTTTTATCCAACTTTCTGAAATCAATAGCTATAACTGTTATACAACTAATACAACTATATATTATAATATATAGCCACATTTTTAGTTATGATGCGTTATAGCTAAAATCCCAAAATTAAGTTGTTTTAGTTGGATTAACGCGGTACATAGTGATTTCTTAAAGTTGGATGATAGTTGGGCATAGTTGTGAAGTTGGACAATTCGGGAGGCGGTCTTCGAAAAGCTAACTAGGGGGAGAGAACTATAGTATTTATTCTCGAAATAATGTAACATTAAGACGGGAATGCCCTCCTAATTATTTTTTTATATTGGGAATATCCCAATATAAGAATGCTTGATTCAATTCTCTCCAAATCTTTTTTTCTTCATCTAATGTTCTTGGAATATCAATATCTAATTTTTTCAATAGATCATAGCGATATAAATCAAACACTGATTTCACTGCCAGCCCCCATTTTCTAGCGGATGAAATTGCCATTCGGTATGCAAAAAAAGCTAAACCTATTGCAAAAATTGGTATCCACCATAAGATGATTGCTTGAGAAATGCAACAAGTTATCACCAACATAATAGCATATTCAATTAGGATTATCATCATTAAATAAAGTATATTTATTGCAAAGTCGACACTCGCTTTCGCATCGCTTAGATAATCGATATGCTCTTTTGGCACGAGACATGTAATTCTGTCCCAAATCGCAATTGAATCTATCCCATACATTTCCATTGGATATAGTTCGAAAGATCGTATTACATTTCCAAATTCTGTTCCTAAAATATATTCTTTTCTAGGTGGAAAGTTATTCCTATACTTCGATTTTAACTCCCTATAGATCCGCCTAGTTTCCTCCGATGCGACTTTTCTCACTCTCACTTCTTCATCACGGTCTCTTTTTGCTTTTTCTAATTTATTTTGGATATCTTCGAATTTTTTTATCTGTTTGGGCCGCAAAATCTTCTTCCAAATTGAGCTATAGCCTTCCAAGAAGCGAATTAATTCTAAGTTTGTAATCATCATAATTATCGAAATAAACATAGATACTATAAATATAACAAATGTGTTCCATAAAATATCTACTATATTAGATTGCGATGAAATGTCTGAAGATATTATCTCCCTTAACGCATTCGGGAAGAAAGTCGAGACGATCATATATGTCAAAGTAATAAAGATAATCACTGGGAAGAGATATGCAATAATATAGTTCCTATCTAAAGCCTTGATAAAATCAGCAAACATAACTCACAGCAACCTCATTTTGGGTCTTGGACAACTTCCCCTGGAAGCGGATCTTTTCCCCCACATTTTCTGCGACTATCCTTATCTTTTGGTGGGCAAGGATCTTTGCCGTAGCTATTGGAATTTTGGATCTTTCCGTCCTTTCCGTGAATGACACACTCTGCCTTCTCGTTTTTGCATATTTCTTGCGCACGGTCAACGGCCTCGGCTTTCGTATCTTTATGGCTTGATGCCCGCTCCGCATGAGGCTTTTTTACATCCCAACCGCCTTCAGGGTTTTTGACGACATGTCTTTCTTTTCGCGCCATTGAATCTTGTTAATTATCAAAACTATTTAAATTAGATCTGTATGCGACGAAAGTAATAACTGGAATGATCCAATACTACGATGATCTCATCATTATCATGCCGAATGCGCCCAACGATCAGAGTGCCGGAATTGAATAGTGATCCAAGCTTTCGCAAAGGCAATCAGTCTTCTAACGCGGCCGCGATCAGACAAAGAATTCCACGAAGAGCCTCAGGTCCGCAACCAGTTGCAGTAAAAGCCTGCGCGACCTAAGATCTTCAGGGCCTTTTCCCTCTCTCCGAAGTTCTCTGCCAGGGCATTAAACATCTCATTATTGTCAAAAGTGCTTGAAGACCCATAGCTTGGCCTAGCGTGAAGAGTGTGATCCATCTTCTTGCGTCGCTAGATGACATCGAAGGTTGATGCCCTTAATTCGGGCTACCTGAGATATTGGTTGGCAGGGGACCTGGCAAGGGCATATTTAAATCTAGATAAGATTATAGTTATTAACATCTAATAATAATTGAAGATCAAACGAGTAATCTTTATAGCCCTTAAAGCCCACCCTAGGTCAGGAGGGATTCCACGGACAGCATTACCTTGAAGCAAATTCTATCTCTTGTAGGCAAGCTTGATGACTCACCAGGGGATGATACACCCAGGGAGAGGTTCAGAAGCTATCTGAGAGAGAATGTAGATGAGGTGGGCCAGGTCAGGGACTATGTAGAGGAGTCCCTTCGTACATCTGGAGCCCAATTCAATAGGGCCTTTCAGGATCTTATCAATTACCTTGGCCGCTTTATGGAGTTTGAAGTAGAATTTGGCAGATACCAGGGTGTTCAGGGCCAGATAGGCCATGATGGCCTCTGGAAATCCCCTTCAGGCTTTTGCCTAGTGATAGAGGTCAAGACCACAGAGGTTTATGCCATCAAGACCTCGACTCTGATGAACTACATAGATGAACACATTTCCCAGAAGACTATTGCTGATAGAGACCATGCCATGGGTCTTTATGTGGTTGGGAGATCTGATCCAGAGGTTAGGCAGCTAGAAAATGCTATTCTTGCTGAGAAGAGGATGGATCAGCTCAGGGTTATCTCTGCTGAATCTCTTCTATCACTGGCTGAACTCATGAATGACTACGATGTGAGCCATGAGGATATCCTGGCCATCCTAAGACCTTCTGGGCCTGTTATAGATCCTGTGATTGATCTTATGGCAAAGCTTGCTGCACAGCCCAAGGATAATGGTGATCAGAGGGTGGAGCAGTCAGTAATCAAGGCTTTAGAGCCTCTAGCTAGCACTATCATTGAGGAAGAGCGAGGAGAGGCAACCTATTGGCTCACTCCTGTTAAGGCAGATGACATCCAGACTGCTGAAGAGGTTATAGAGAACCTAGTGGGCAATAAGGGGATCTATGCCTTTGGAGAAAGGACACCGGGCAGAAGGCATCTCAAGCCCGGGGATGGGATCTGCTTCTATGCCACAGGCAATGGAGTTATCGGACATGCTAAAGTGGCCTCCTTTCCGGAGAAGAAGCCTAATCCTGCTGTTCGTGATCCTGAAAGGTATCCCTGGGTATTCAATCTAAAAGATGTCAAGATCTACCTGGAGAATCCTATAGTGATTGATGCAGCCCTCAGGGCCAAGTTGGATGCTTTCGAGGGGAGAGATCCCAACACCTCATGGGCCTGGTTCGTGCAGGCTACAAGAAAGATTAGCAACCATGACTTCGATATACTGGTTAGGGTTGGATCTTGAAGACTATTCCACTTTTGGCTATTGAAAGTTCAAGAAGTTCCTGAAATCAAATAAAATGAAAATTATTAGCTGGAATTGTAAAATGGCTTATAGAAAGAAAGCCAACCTGGTTTTGAAATACTGTCCAGATATTGTAATTGTTCCCGAATGCGAATTTCTGAGAGGAGAAAAGAATAAAGAGTTATGGTTTGGAGATAACCGCAAAAAGGGGTTAGGAATATTTTCATATTCAGAATACATGCTAGAGCTCAACGAAAATTTTGATCCTTCTTATAAATATGTGATACCTATCAGGGTAACTGGCCCATTCAAATTCAACTTAATTGCTGTTTGGGCAATGAATGATAAAGAGGATATAAGGAAAAGATACATAGGGCAAGTCTATTCGGCCATAAATCAGTACATGGAGCTACTAAATGAACCCACCGTCGTTATGGGTGATTTTAATTGGAATGCCAGATGGGATGCTAAACCAAGTTATCCCTTATATGGAAATCTCAATGATGTTGTAGAAATTCTGAGAATCGGGAATATCAAGAGTACTTATCATGAATTCTTTAATGAAGATTTTGGGAAAGAGACAAAGCCTACATTTTTCATGCATCATAAGCAAAATAGGTCTTATCACACAGATTACTGCTTTGCTCCTTCAGAATTTGATATCACCAATGTAGAAGTTGGATATTTTAATGATTGGATAAGTAAAAGTGACCATGTGCCTTTAATTGTGACACTCTGTGAGGCTATTGAGCCTAAAACTTAGATGCATATTTGTTGTTCCTGGATAGCTTGAACACGAGTGCCTCCGGTCCTCCACCAGTTCGTAGTCAAAGCCTGCGATCCACTATACTTTCAAGTCCTGCCCCCTTCGAAAGACTTTAATTTGCTACTGGTTAATATCGAATAATATACGCAGAGACATGGAAGTGGAGTGAACCGAACCCATGGTAGTAGACAGGCAGTTAAGCAACAGTATTTATAGTAATATCTATCTTGCATAGAGGGCGAATTGCATGAGTGAACATATAGAAAATACATTGATGACAGCGTTGCAGCAATTCGAGGCGACCGAAGCTAACCTTGTAAAATTGGAGCGCCTATGGCAAGAGATATTAAAGAAAATTCCTAATCAAGGTCCTAATTATTTCCAGTTTGGGTCAGACCCAGATTACGACAGTCTATGCTATGCCTTCCGGGAGGTAATAGCTGCACTACCAGCAATTGATGGATGGAAGCCTGAATGCAGTTTGATGAGACTAAATGATATCGCACGTGCGCGATTTGACGCTCAAGAACTTATGGAATTGGAAATGATCTTAGACGTGGAGGAATCTATAGAAGAGCCTGGAAGAATGTTACAGGAGTACAAGTTTAAATTTAATAGAAAACGTCTAGGACTAATCCAAAATATTCTCTCTGACCTTATAGATGTTGTTGATTCTAATATTAGAAATATAACTAACAATATAGATTCTAACATAGAAATTAGTGTCCTTCTGGAGGGAACTTACTGGGAAGCGCTCCGAGATCACGTAAACCAAATTGACACACTTTTGGGCAGCATGAAGAGACCCCCAAGATGGGGTGACCTCTTGAGGCATTTGCGTTTTGGCCAAGTTGGTGATTTTCGTGATATAGAGAAGATGGACTGGCCAAGTGTTAAAAAAGGATTAAGGGAATGTCTCTATAGTGGTAATGATCCAATTCCAGTAAAGGTCAAAGATCTCTCGGATGTTGTGGCAAATCAGCCTCGTGGGCCTATTGCAACTAAGTTGAATTGGGAGAAATTGCCTCCTGATGATTTTGAGCGGCTAATATTTGTTTTGATCGGTGCAGAGCCTGGATACGAAAATCCAGAATGGTTAATGCAACCCAATGCTCCTGATAGAGGTCGTGATCTATCCGTTACTAGGGTAGTTGCAGATCCGTTAAGCGGAACTATTAGAAGCCGTGTTGTAATTCAATGCAAACACTGGCTTTCTCGGAGTATCAATGTTCCAGACGTTACGGCACTGATTGCACAGATGAAACTCTGGGAGCCACCTCGTGTTAATGTACATATAATCGCTACTAGCGGTCGTTTCACGTTAGATGCGGTACAGTACATAGAGCAATATAATCAATCGGATACCGCATTGCACATTGAAATGTGGCCTGAGAGTCATCTAGAACGGCTCCTGGCATCCAGGCCGGCACTAATTGCAGAGTTTGGATTGAGGTAATATTATAACATCAGTGCAAGAGATTCATTTTGGTCATGGTGATTATGTATGCTGTAATCCCACGAACCTGCTTCTCAAACTATGACATAAAACCCTCATGACACGAGAGTATCATGCATGAAATATTAGAAACCGATATCCTGCATTTTTGTAATCGGAAGTATAATTGAGTAGGCAGAATTATGAGCCCAAACATTCTAGAGCTATGGCGGATCGCCAATTATAGCACCAACAAGCATAGCAATTTGGGAATATAATGAAGATAGACTGAAGATGCGTGAAATGATATATTTTTAGGAGTTACGCAGGTTGAATTTCAGATTGTTGATCATTGGAAATATAATTGACAATAATAGGCATAATCCGATTAATTATCATCATCTTAATCTCTGGTCCGAAAGCAATTATCCTTCGCCCTTCAATTGCGTAAGTCCTATATAATTATGATATTCGGAGCCTTAAAAATAACGTAAAACTTTATTTTTCTCATTTATTTTGATTAACAGTTTTGTTAATCCATCGAGTCATGTATTACCTATCGGATTGCCTGGTCTTTTGCCACCTGGGTGAAGGACCTAGCCTTCTGAAACTGTTTATGGAGCGCTTCAAATGAATTTGATATTTAAGAGAAAATTAACTAAATCTGCGGAAAACAAAGCTGCCCAGATAACTATCCCTCGCTGTATCGCCGAGGTCTGGGAGGATTTCAGCTCGATCGATATGATTTTCGATGGAAGCTGTCTGGTCGTCGTGCCAGCCAACAATAAGGAGACAATAATATGAGAAAAAATAAATTCAAAATCCCGGATGCAATGAAAATGAATGGCGGCTTTGACTTATCTGACCTCGAGCTAGCGCGTCTGCGATTGCAGGAAACACAGATGAAGCTTTCTGGACGCTATATCCCACCAGAAGATCGCGGAAATATGATTTCCAAAGAAGATGCTTTGGCACAGTTACAGGAAACGCTCTCTGGAAAGATCACAAAGGAAGAAGCACCTGCCGATAAAACCGCTATTGAGCTTGAACGAATCCAAGTGAAGCTAAATTCAGCGCCCTCAACCAGCAAAGCCGAAGCTAAGAGGCAATTGCGCCGCACGCAAGCTCTCCTCACTAAACAATCACGGAGATTATTATGAGACCGGAAGAATTTATTCAATATTGGTCTGAGAGGAACATTTCTACCAGTGAGAGCAGGCTAGCAGCACGCTATTTGAAGGCGATCGAAGAATTGAAAGCAATTCAGTCCGAGCTGTTTGGCTATATAAAGCCACAAAAAACTAGCAAAGGGCTAATAGCAGTGTTTGCTCCCGAAGCAGAACAGCTCATGTCTCATTTCGAGGCTGCAGAAAAGAACCTAGCCAGCATCACCGGGAATATCGAAGCTTTTTTGGCTCTCACGAACGGTAAGCCTACATTAGATGGCCTTGTCAAGGAGAAGCACAGACTCGCAAAGATCCTAGATAATGCAAAAAACGCCGTGGAAGCCGCAACACTTAGATCAGTTCGGCGTGGCGCGAAATCTAAACTGGATGCTGAACTCACAAAAGAAGTTCAAAACGAACTTGCTAAGCAAGATCGAATTACAGATGAATACGGGCCTAAGCTAAAAGACATAGAGAACAAGATAGTCAAGGCCCGCGAGATCTTGGCAACATACTAAACATTTTGAGATAAATGTATGGAGGATTTGATAAGCATTTTTAATGAGCAGATCATGATAGATGGCAAGGAAGTTGACTACAAACCGCCCGAAGAATCTGAATTGATCGATCTGGGAATATTGTGCCCCTGGCTTGCGCGTCAGAATCAAAAGAAGAGCTAGTTGACTAATAGCGACTCTGGCCTAAATTTAGGACAAGGATTTAAAAAATCAGATAAGGCTATTATATACAACTTTTTTAATCATAAGGCTTAGGCTCTAAGGACCAAAAAGTATATATACTAGTATGATTTATATTATTTAAATATTTTATAAGACGTAAAATAACTTTAAAACCCTTATAATGATTAAGGAGAATTATATGAGAGAAAGCAAAGAATTCCAACTGTTAGGTGTGATGGTCCCCAAAAGCGATAAAGAAATCATCAGAGAAATAGCAACAAAAAACCGACTTACAATGAGCGACGTTGCCAGGATGCTCATATCGGATAGCATTGAGCATATTGCCGAACGCGATATTTTGAAGGTAGTGAAAATATGAAGAAAGTCGAAGACAATCAAAGGAGGTGATTCGTGTTGGGTGCAGCGACACCCCGACGGATAGAAATATATGAAAAATAATAAAAATACAATAAATAAGTTTTGCTCTTCTGAGCAATTAGAAAAGTTTCTGGGAAAAATAATAATCTGGAACCTCAGCTTTATGGATAAGCCAATCACTGGCAAGCTCATTGAAGTCAATTCTGACTATTTTCTCATTCAAATGCGAGATGGTCGAACCCTGGTCGCCAGAATCGATAGTATAATCGGCTTCGGTATGGTCAAGCATCAGCCATCAGAGGCGGTCTAAATGGCCGAGTCTATGATGGTAGCAGACTCAGAAATGACTGAGGAGCTACAACGAATCCAGGCTGAGCGCGCCGACATCGAAAAAAAGCTCAATGAGGCTTGTGGCGAAAAAAAGATCGATGAGCGATATATTAAATCGCTGGACCGCAGGCTCAAGCAATTGGATAACCTGGCCGAAATTGAAGACCCTGTCATAAAGTCGGAGGCCCTAGATATCCTGCAAAATGGAGATCCTGTTGAGTACATTCTGAACGTTTATAGTAGGCTTCACGTCGGCGATGTTCAGATCGGCGAAGTCCTTTTGTTGTCGATTGCCAATCAAAGCGTCTTGAATTCTGAAGGTTTACAGCCAAAGCTCAGTGGTGCATCGGGCAAGGGAAAAACTCATGCCGCCAAAGCTATGTTCCACTTGATCCCAGATGTCGGCTACAAGCTGGAAGGCAGCTTATCAGCTAAGTCAATGTACTATTATCCTGATTTGAAGCCTGGCACCGTGATATTCAGCGATGACATCAGGATAAATGCGGACCTCGAAGATACTCTTAAAAGGGCCATGAGCAACTTCCAGCAGCCAACTCGGCATAGAACTATTATTCGAGAAAGTTACGCGGAACTGGAAATACCTGAACGGATAGCATGGTGGCTTACGTCGGTTGAGAATCCTTATGGAGAAGAGCTATTAAACAGGCTGTTCGGGCTAGATGTCGATGATTCTGTTGACCAGGATGAGGCAGTAACCAAACAGCAACTTGAGAGGGCAAAATATGGCGATGTGGCGCTGCCTGAAGATGATGATGTTAAAGTCTGCCGGGCAATCATCAATGAGGTTAAGAAGAAATTGTTTAAAGTTATCATACCCTATTCAGATTATATTGTTTGGAAGGGTGTAGGCGACCGACGAAATCTGCCGCGCTTCTTTGATCTCATAAAGGGATTTGCTGCCTTGAGGTTCATGCAAAGACCTGAGATATTCGACGATGAGATCTTGGCAAGCCTTAAGGACTTCGAGGATGCCAAGGCCCTTTACGAAGAAGGGAAGACCGGGCTAGCAACGAAGCTTACAAAGGCTGAGCTGAGGCTCGTAACCTGGATGGTCGGAAAGGGTCCACTCTCCATTAACGACATTGTAAAGGAATACCTAAAGCCAAACGGTGGTCAATACACTTCTGAGGCCATCCGGAAGATGTTAGAAGGCAAGCGGGACGGCAAAGGACTGACCGATAAGGTCCCCGGGATGCTCGTTCATGGATCTGGCGGGAAGAACGATGAAAAGAAGTATGAGATCAAGTCTTTCGAAGATGGAAGTAGCCTGGAAATTGTATCTTTGAAGCCGGAAGCCTACGAGAAGTTCGCTGATGGCACAACTTCTTGAAATTGGCCAAAAACGTTATTAGTAGCATGAGTGGCTTTGAAAAAAGTTGGAGACAACTTTTCTCCAACTTTCCAAAACCACTAACTATAACTGTTATACAACTAATACAACTATATATTATATTATATAACGCGGTTTTTGGATTAGCTGATATATTTAAGAATTCAATTTTTAAGTTGTTTTAGTTGGACAACGGCGCTACATATTGAATATTGAAAGTTGGAGCAAAGTTGGCCATAGTTGGATAGTTGGCCAAAAATCAGATACGAGAACCAAGACTGCGCCTTTCTATCATTTTCTTCGCAACGACGCAAAGGGGGGGGAAGGGCGAAGGAGCCGGAGGCGCGCCTTCACTTGTGGAGGGGCGCGCCGTAGGCTACGAAGCCCGGCCGGATGCTAACAAGAATACAAACCATCATATAATTACAGGAAATAATTATGACTTATAATGATAACTTGAATGCCCTTATTGGGGCAGTATTGCGAATTGACATTAAAGAGCTTTTCATACCGATTTATGGCCGGATTGTGGGCATTGAGACTGTCGGAGGCTCGGTATGAAAGCAACTGCTTTTAAGCTACCTTCTGAGCTTGTGGAGCTTTCTTTGCAGGCGCTACAAGATGGCCATCGTATTAAGCTGAGCACTTTGCTTAAGCCGATTCCTAGCCGGGAAGAGATCGAAGCCGAGGCAGACCTATGGAAAGAGTACATCCCCTTGTTTTTAAAGAATCACTATTGAGAGGCCGAAATGAGTACTAAGAAAATGGGGTCCGGCTGGCTGAAAATCAGTTCACCGGAAGACCTTCAAAAGGCATTGACCCGGATGTTAAACAAGATCTTGATGTGTGAGGATCCGGTTGTGCACGCTGGCAGATTTGCTTCACTGGCGAACTCTTGGACTAATGCGCATCGACTTTTCTTGGAAGAAGAGGAGATAAACGCAATCAAGCAGCGTCTCGATGCTTTGGAGCGAAACAAGTGACCTTGGCCAAAATTTAGATCAATGTTAAGGTGATATATTTTGAAAAATTTAAGTAATTTAGAGCGGCGCGTAGAAGCGCTGGAAATTCATATGGCCGGGCTTGATCCCTTGGAATTCGCTATCGATAGCCTTAGAGATAATGAAATTGGTTTGCTTTCGGAATATCGTGAGCTGCATTTAGCTGGATTTACTGCAGAAGAAGTGCGCGGCATGATGGGCAGCGAATCCTACGACCTGGCAATCGCCGTTATGCAGAGCGTGGACAGTGAAATTGTTAGGCTGACTATGCCTCCAAGCAGGAAATTGGTGGCTAAAAAGAAGATGCGCGCTGCTATTGATGGAGGGATCGGCGGAAGCGTGAGAAAAAGCAAATCTGATGATGTGGTGATCGATTATGATGAAGAATGACATCAATAAGAAAGTGAAAGACGCGAAAAGACGGATGGGCCGATTCCTGGAGACTGGGTATATAAGGCGCGGTTAGGTTGAGAACCAAGTTGGCTGAGATTCAGGATATGATTGACCAGCAAGAAGACGCTAAAAGAACGGCCCCTAGGTTCAGGAAATCGTATGGATATGGATTGTGGTGTGATTCGATAGCATAAGGTCGTGCCAACAAAAACTACTTATAATATAAAAACCAAATTAAGTAATATGATTGGAGATAGGATTGGGCTGGATTAACTGGACAATAGGAAACCTAAAAGGAATACGACGCATAGGTGCATAACCATGAAACAAATATTTAAAGCGTTAATAGTAATATTATTATTGTTTGCAATATTAATAGGAGGTGTTTCCGCTAATAGCATTCATATATACACAAAGAAAGTAGAACCACCTGGCTATTCCACAAAAAGCACAATTGAAGTATATGTGATGCCAATTGGGTTGTTTAAACCAACCGGAACATTGGTATGTACAGTATATGAAATATCAGAACGGACGTTGGAAATGGAAGACGTTGTTAAGACCCGGGATATTGTAAATGTAACAACCACAAAAATAGAAAGTGATACATTCGATAAACCCGTTTGTAAAATAGCTAGAAACGAAAATGCTAATATATTTCAAGTTTTTAATTTTCCAACTGATATTGTAAGGGAACGCGGCACGATAATGGACCCAGATGGACCAATGTCCACAACATATAAGCATTTGTTGGTGAACGTAACCATAACAAATGATGCCGGAAAAACTATAAGTGACCAGCAATTATTATATTCTGTTGATGGTTATATAATATTCTAAGGAAGGAATGAATATGAGAAAATACCTATTAGGGATGTTGTTGTTAATTGCAGTGTATGTGTTTAGCTGCACAGAAATAAGTCGATGGATGCGGATTCTAGTTGTCGATGATATTATTATATATTAGTTAGCATTAAATGACGATCGATATCAATCGCCTTGGTACTGCAAAAACGTTTACGCATAAATCTCAATTTTATAAATATAGGAGATAGCCTGCAGATGCTGATTATGTAGAGCTAAACACATACATTAATTTTTTAAGAATGTTTATTGCGATCTGGTAGTGCATTGTGTTACATTGTCTATATTTTATGCATAAAGCCAACCAATCTGCACCACCACAAACGAACACCACCAGATTTAACAGAACCGATTGTGGCTGCGCGCTCAAGGCTTAGAAAGTCGCATGCCTTTGAAGCTTGGTGCGAGGAAACCTTTTTATGATTTAGTGCATGATTTAGAAATCGCGTAGGTGGGAGAAGAATGCGTAAGATGTGTTTGGCTATCTTGCTATGTGCTTTCTTGGTTGTTTGCGGCTTTGCTTTGGCTATATCAAGTGTTCCTGAAAGGAACCAAGAGTCCGAGCAACGAATCGATTCGATGATGGTGAATCAAAGCTTCGGAAACATGACGGATGAGGACTATATTATTGCGTTAATGTATGCATATATTAATGATACTATAAATTCGAATTCGATTAATAATCGGACTCGACCTAATTTCATAGCTGTAATAAATGAAGCTATGTCCAAGTTTGGATATTATAGCGAAATATATACCAGCGATAAGCTTGAAACAGAATTCCGTTCTTTAATGTCCGTTTCAAGGACTAGCGATTGCTATGTTGATGAACAAGGATCATCACGCTGCAATTGGCGTTATACAACGCCACAACAGGGACGCATTGATTCGAGCATATATTGTCTATTCCATAATAATACAGAATGTGAGATGGTATATCCAAATTCTGATGGTACTAGTTTTAACGACGATTTGAATGAAGCACGAGTCAAATACCATAAACAAATTTCTGAAGAAGCAGAATTAAAAGCAAAAAGAGAGAAGATAGAAGCTAATCGATTACTCAAACAACTGGAAAATGAAGCTCGCCAGGCTGCATTGGATGCCCACTACAAAGCCCAATTTGATAATACCACAAACGAACTGCAAAAATTGGTAAATGATTCTGAAAACACCACTAATAGCACATTAAAAGAAGATAAGCTATTGGATGCCCTTTTCCTAACGAGTAATGCATCTTCAAAATCTGTGTCGCCATATCGCAATATACTGGCAATTTATTCAGGGGATATTCTTGTCAAGATGGGCACTCTAAATGACAACCGCACAAATGCTGTAAATATTATTAAATCTCTTGAAAGGTATGAATATGCGACAACTAATTTCACATACAGCAACGAAAGTAAAGATTACCAGAAGGTAATCTATAAGGATTTCTTTGATAATTGGGGCCGAATAGTCCAGATGAAGACAGGAATTGCTGAAGATAGACTAAAGGAAGAGCTGCATGCAATGCTAACTGATTCAAGAGATGCTCCCAACGCAAAGCTATTGCTCTCTGGGCATATAAATAAAAAATACGAGGTCACGGTTTTCAATTACACCGAACCGATGATCATAAAAGCCTTTGAAGTTTCTGATTATCCTTATGCAGATCAGCCAGGCTATTGGGTTCAAGTTAACATATCCGCCTACAACAATCCCGAAAGCAGCAATATTGATGAATATGTAGTTCAGAACATGCCACTTTGCATTGACATATTTTCGTCATTATTCAGTGACGAGAGGATCTCAATGGTGTATATCCAACTAAACGAAACCTATTACGATAAATTTGGTCATACTAAAGAAAGGCCGGTTATGATAGCAAGCTTGAATAACGTAACTGCAACTGAGATTGGTGATTGGCCTGCATTTAAAAAATATATTGGCAAGGATATGGAAAGGTTTAAACAGGTTGTTGAAGTCTCATACTGAGAAGATGGGAAGGTATGCTTCTTCAATACCATTCCATTTAACAAAAATTTAGCGGATGTCATCATAGCAGAGCCTTGCTAGAGCTTCAGGTATTGATCGTACCTCTCGCGTTTTGATTCATCGGCTAGGTGCAGATACCTCATTGTTGTTTTTATGTCGCTATGGCGCAGGATATGCTGGATGGTCAATAGGTCGCAGCCATTCAGGACCATGATTGATGCAGGGGTATGCCGAAACAGGACATGTGCGCCGCCGGGCTTATTGATTCCAGCCCGCTTCTTGTAATTGATAACGAGTCGATGGATATCGCGCCTATCTAGCCTTGCTCCGAAGTCAGAAAAGAATAAAGGGCTCCGGCCATCTAATTTAAGGTCCGGTCTAACTGCCAGATAATCGCGCAAGGTGGACGCTGCATCCTCAGATAGGTAGAGTAATGCGTTCTTTCCCCCTTTGCCTTCTACAACCCTTAGAGTGAGTCGTTCTAGGTCAAGATCCTTCATATCCAAGTTGCAGATATCTCCGGCTCTGAGACATGCAAAGAAGGCCGTCTTGAAAATAGCTAGATGTTTGATATTGGAAATTTCATCGAAGATCCTGTTGACCTCATCCGCGGTAAAGTAGTATGGGATCTCGTTATGAGGCTTTAAAAACGTGAATTCGAAATCTAGGCCCAGCATCCTATGGAATTGGCGAATGGCAAAGCAATAATTGTTTATTGAAGATCGCGACAGACCGTTATCCATTAGATGATCGCGAAACTTCTGGCCGGTTTCCTGGGAGGGTTGTTCTTGATCGCAGAACTCAAGGTATCTGCCCACCCGAAAAACATAGCTATCCAGCGTTGATGTTCTGATGCCCTTGTCGCGAAGGTATCTTGCGTATTTTTTAAGCTGCGCATCATCGTTTGGAATCTTCCATGTGGTTTTTATCCTCTGCCTTGACATTTTTATACCTCACAAGGCAGCAATTTGGTGCATCCAAGCGCAATTTATGGCCGGATGTCAAAAAATCGCTATCTAGTGAGCGTGGACCAAAGGTCCGCGCGAACGTGGGATTCAGGGTCCAGTCACGAAGGTGTTCGTGGGTTCGAATCCCATTCCCCGCACCTATTTACTAGTAATCTTTAAATAGCTTGGAGTGCCTATTTTATATCGGGGTTGGTCTGGTGGTAATGCCCGATAAGTCTCGATATGTCTATCTCTATCTCCCAACAGCTGAGGATAAACAGCGTTGGCAAAGCCTAGCGGACGCGGCAGGTATTCCCTTATCAAAGTTTATAATCAAAGTAGTTGAGGATGCTCTCGTTGAGGAATCTGATTTCAAACCGAGAGGGGAGTTAGTAAAGGAGATCGCAAAACTGCGATCGGAAAACAAGGAGCTTCGAGATGACCTAAACCAGAAAAAGATTGTCCTAGAGAAGTATGAGAATGAATTGAAGAGATATCGGAGCGAAGCATTTCTTGAGGACAGTTACGAAGGTGTTAGGAAATGCAATAAAGAAATCATGACTATCTTGAAGCGAGGGGTGGTTATTGATAGTTACACCCTTCTTGAAGAGCTTGGGATCGATCCAAAGGAGACTGATCTGGTAAAAGCAGTTTCAAAGCAACTTGAGGATCTTGAGTCTTATGGCTTGATCTCATCAACTCAGCGAGGATGGAGATGGATCGGATGATCGAAGCTGCATCAACATCAATAACATGCTCGTCTGACCTTATTTCAGAATTTGAAGCTGATTGCCTGACCAGAGGCATCACTCAAGAAACTGCTCGAAGATATCTGAGTTCCCTTAAGATATTTAATCAATACTTAGGTGATAATGGCTGCAATATCCTTGAAGTTGATAGAGATATCCTTAGAAACTTCATCAATTATCTGCGTTCGGATCGGGAGGTAAGCCAGAGAACAATAGAGACATACTTCGCTGCAATGGCCAGCTTCTTTAGCTACCTTGAATATGAGCGATATATAGATAAGAATCCCGTTCCAGAAGTACGAAAACGATATCTGAGAAAATATAAAGATAATGATGACGGTCAAACCAGGAGACTTATTTCAATTGATGAGATGGCAAAGCTTATCAATTCCACAATGGATATCCGGGATCGAGCTATCATAACACTCCTCGCTAAAACAGGTGTCCGAAGAAACGAATTGATAAAACTTGATGTCGATGATATCGATTGGGTAGAACAGAATATACGACTCAAGCCAACCCCAAAGCGGACTAATCGCACAGTCTTCTTTGATGATGAGGCAGCAATGGTCCTGCACAGATGGATAAGATCTTCACAGGAAACGAGGAATAAGTCCGAGACAAAGGCTTTGTTTATCAGCAATATGGGCGGAAGGCTCAATAGAAATGGGGTCTATCTCGCTGTTACTAGACCCGCGGAGAAGATTGGCCTTCATAATCCCGCATCAGATCGGATGGAAGATCATTTCAGCCCGCATTGCTGTCGCCATTGGTTCACTACCCATCTACGTCGGGCAGGCATGCCACGGGAATTCATCCAAGAGCTTAGAGGCGATGTAAGAAAGGAAGCCATAGATATCTATGACCATATTGATAAAAAAGAGTTGAGGGAGAGCTACCTCGCGCATATACCGCAGCTTGGAATATAATTATCCGTAAAACAAGCCTAATCAGCCGCATTGCATCCATAACTACAGTCAAACAGCGGCGGTGCACCCCGCGGCAGAGCTGTGGGGTATTTCGATAAAATCAAACTGCGCGCGGCCACCCCACCCTAAAGGGATGGGGTATGCTTCGGGCCGCGCGCTTCGGTTAGATGGAATCCAGAAACAATCACGTCATCGGTTCATTTGATCTAGTGACCAGAATAATTGTGAATCTGCATCAGATTGCCAGAAAACCCTGTTAATCAACCCTAGGAAAACATGAAAAATGGGCGAGGGTTCACTTCATCCCCAACCTGAAGGTCGGGGTATTCGTGACCCTCCGCGCTCCCGATGTAATAAAAAAATAAAATGATGAAGTTCGAGCAAGATTATACCTCTTGCTTCTGGCAGCTTCAATTTTACTTTTTATCCCATTTGGTCTTGATTCCATATTTAGCGCATAACTTGCAGCCTGGATCGGAGCATTGCATGGGATCATTACAGAGAATCGTCGCCGCTATTTGGAATCCGAGTTCCATTTCTTTGATATTTAGGTAATCTTCGAGTTGTCGTTTGAATGAATCACTTAGGTGATATACATCAGGTTGTATCCGCCGGTCCAAATTTGACCCCTCGCGCCGATCCGATTTTGACCCCTTAGACGACTAACCTAACTCATAGAGTATAAAGTTCACGTCTCGCTACTTTCTGCGGAAACTCTCTCCGTTCATGTTCAGTATCCGCGCATGGTGGGTAATTCTATCTAGAATTGCTGCAGTTAGAGTTCGATCATGGAATACCTTCACCCAATCTGAAAATCCCAGATTGGACGTAATGATAGTACTCATAGTTTCATATCGTGCTGCAAGTAACTGAAATAGCAATTCCGCAGCAGCGAGATCAAATGTTACGTACCCAAGTTCATCAATTATGAGAAGATCGATCTTTTTAAACTGCTTGATATAAATTGAGAGCCTGTTATCTTTTCTCGCTTCAATCATCTCATTGACCAATGCCGCTGCCGAGCGAAATATAACTCGATAGTTCTCCTCGCATGCTCTGATCCCTACCGCAATTGCCATATGAGTCTTGCCGGTTCCGGAATTTCCGATAAGAATAACATTCCTCCTTTCTTTAAGGAATGCAAGCGTCTTTAGTTCAGGAATAGCTTCTCGTCCATCTTGCGGCAAATCATCCATCAATAGATCCTCGAACCTCTTTTTTGTCGGAAAGCCGGCTTGCTGAAGCGCTCTCATCTGGCGGTTCAGATGTCTCTTGTCGATTTCGGACTGCAGTGCTGAAGTCAGAAACTGTTGCATATCCTCATTATCAGGCTGATAGTCCAAGACGTAGTTGTAGACTCCGCTCAGTCGCAACTGTTTACATAGATCTGCAAGATTCGAGTCCACAGTCTATCCCTCCATAAACTGATCGAATATGGTGAGATCAGGCTCTAAGACCTCGAAACCACCCTCGATGTCAAAAGGCTCAACCATCAGGACATTGGTTTGATGAAGCAAAAACCGAATGCTATCGCAGGTCGGATGGATATTCTGTTCTTTTAGGATCGCAAGAGCTGCTGAAAATTTTTCCGGGGATGTTTCTCTTATCAGGTCAAGAATTGGCAGAAATTTTTTTGGATCATTCGCATAATAGCGATTGAAAGCATCCCTAATCAGTTCATCTGCCTGAGCTAAAACTCTGGAATTTGGGATCGCACCCGGTTTGCGATGAAAAGTCTTGATGTAATGAGCGATATCCAGCGAATACTTCTGATTCCCAGCCAATCGACGATGAACTGCAATGATAGCGTTTCCATCAAGAAACTCGATTCTATCCATTAATATCTTCAGTGTAATATATCTAGGACGGTATGTATCCGGAATTGAGTAGAAGTTCCCGTCAAATTTTACCAATGAATACCGCGAAATAGTTGCACGTTTCAGTTCGTAGTTTTCAAATTCAAGTGTTGGCAATGGATGCATCAAGGCTCGCT
>WBZO01001661.1_pt1 | contig 33236 bp, 19 predicted proteins | sample 5204261 | NCBI WGS metagenome assembly WBZO01 (sample SAMN12412400, study PRJNA552823) | activated sludge metagenome | isolation source: activated sludge from anammox sidestream of wastewater treatment plant... | place: USA: North Carolina | collected 2017-09
CCGATGAGGTTCTTTATTCCGACGAGGGGAGGTGGCCTTCTTATCCCGATGGAGGAGGACACTCGCTTGAACTTCGTGATCCTCACTCGGATAACAGCCAGCCTGAAACCTGGTCCTTCAGCCGTGAGGATGATGCGGCCTCATGGAAGACCTATTCCTATAGAGGAATCGCCAAAGATCAGCCAGGAACCAATTTCCCTGTTCAGTGGAATGAGTTCATCCTGGGATTGCTTAACGATGGCGAGGTTCTCCTGGATGACATCCGTGTCATTGAAGATCCCTCGGGGACTCGCCGGGAGCTCATCCAGAATGGAACTTTTTCTTCCGGTGCAGGCACGTGGCGAATCATCGGAAACCATTCGGGGGCTGTAGTTCCCGATCCGGACAATCCATCCAACCCGGTCCTTCATCTCAAGGCGACCGGCGCTACCGAACATATTCACAACCATGCCGAAACAACCCTCGCAGGCAATACAGCGATCACACGGGGCAGGGAATATGAAATCAGCTACCGTGCCCGATGGGTGGCGGGATCCCATCAGCTCAATTCACGCCTTTATTTCAATCTGCTTCCGAAAACAACCTATCTCGAGCTCCCGGCAGGGACTGGCGGGACTCCCGGAGCAACCAACACGGTTTACATCCAGAATGCCGGGCCGACTTATGAGGGATTGATCCATGAACCGGTGGTTCCCGCGGAAGGAATCCCCGTGGTCGTTACAATCAAATCGGAGGATCCGGATGGGATCGCATCATTGAAACTCTGGTGGAAAAGGGATGGGGCTGATTGGCAGCAGGTTCAAATGGCCAGCTCGGATGGTTCAACTTTTTCGGCGTCGATTCCCGGCCAGCCCCAGAAAACAGTCGTCCAGTTTTATATTGAAGGGACCGACAGCCTGGGAGCCGCTTCGTTTTTCCCCGCTGAGGGACCCTCCTCACGGGCGCTCTATACCACCCGTGACAACCGGACAAAAACACCATTGCGCCACAGCATCCGCATCCTCATGCTGGCCGATGACGCCACATTTTTTCACAGTGACACCAATGCCATGAGCAATGAGCGCATGCCCTGTACCGTGGTCTATGACGAACACGAGGTCTTCTACAATGCCGGAGCGCGTCTGAAAGGCAGCGGTTTCGGCCGGATCGGAGGACGCCTGGGGTTTGTTCTCTATTTCAACCCGGACCACCTGTTCCGCGGTGTTCATGGAAGTGTCTCCATGGACCGGAATGGCGGCCCTCCAACTGTCGGCGCCAGCCAGCATGAAATCCTTTTCAAACAGATCGTGAACCGGGCGGGCGGCATTCCCGGCATGTATGATGATGTGGTGGATGTGATATCGCCGCGAGGCACCGATGACAGCACAGCCCAGCTCATGATGTCACGCTATTCGGACCTGTTTCTCGATTCTTCGTATCCAAATGGAGCAGATGGAACCATTTATGAATTCGAGCTGATTTATTATTCCATGCAGACTGTCGACGGCAACCCCGAGAGCCTCAAAAGGCCGCCGAACTATTTCAATCCTCCGACATTCCCGGTCCTGGGTGTTGACCTGCAGGATATGGGGAATGACAAGGAACAGTACCGTTGGAATTACCTGATCAAAAACCAGCGTCGCCGCGATGACTACAGCCGGCTCATGGAAATGGCCAAGTGTTTCAGCCTGAGTGGTGGAGCTCTGACTGAGAAGAGCAAACAGGTGCTGGATATCGATGAGTGGATGAGGATGTTTGCTTCAGAGGTGCTGGGAGGAGTTGCCGATACCTATCACAATGGGCTTCAGCATAACATCCAGTTTTATATTCGCCCGGACACCAACAAAGCCTTATCGATGCCCTGGGACCAGGATCACACATTTTATTATGACGCACGTTCCTCGATATATGGTGCCGGCTCCAATCTCAGCAAGGTGATCAATATCCCGGCCAACCAGAGGCTTTATCTGGGGCACATGCATGATATTCTGAATACCTCCTTCAGCCCCTCCTATACCTCACGATGGATTGCACACTATGGGGTAATGACCGGGCTTAATTTCAATTCGACACTGACTGCATACATTCGTGACCGGTCAAATTATGCACGAAGCCAGTTCCCGGCTCAGGTGGGTTTCAAAATAAACACCAACCAGGGGCAGGATTTTTCCACCAGCACCAACCGGGTTCTCCTGGAAGGATCGGGCTGGATCAACATCCGTGAAATCCGCATCAATGGCAGGCCGGAGCCTTTGCCGCTGGATTGGCCTTTCCTGACAACCTGGCGCACCCAGCTGACACTCTCACCCGGAATGAACCCGCTTGTTTTGTCTGCCATCGATTTCCGCGGCAATGTCGTCGGCACACAGTCGATTACCATCACCAATACCACTTCCTCAGATCCCCTGGTCGATAACCTCAGGGTCAGTGAACTCATGTATGATCCCGCCACTGCAACCGATGATGAATTCATCGAGCTGCACAACACCTCATCCTCTGTCTCCCTGAACCTGTCGGGTGTGGCCTTTACCAATGGGATCGCTTACACCTTCCCAAACAACACGATCCTCCAACCTGGAGAATACCTTGTCCTGACCCGTTCAACCGATACCGAGGGATATCGTTTACGATTCGGTATTCCGGCCGGGGTGAAAATCCTCGGTGGCTACAGTGGCCGATTTGCCAACGAAGGTGAAAAGGTGACTTTGCAGTCCTTCAGTGGCGGGGCGGTCATCTGTGAATTTGAATATAGTGATGGACGGGGCTGGCCACTGGCCGCCGGTGGTCCGGGGCATTCGCTGATTCCCAGACCGGAAGCTGAAAGTGCACAGCCTTACGGTTCCCTGTATTATGGGGGCAACTGGCGAGCCAGCACCTACATCAAAGGATCTCCAGGAGCCGCGGATCCATCCCCGGCAACCACGATCCTGATCAATGAGATCAAATCAAACACGGAATACAGTGACCCGAATCATCCACAATATGCGTCGAATGACTGGATCGAGCTTTATAATCCAAATGGGACTGCGCAGGATCTGGCAGGCTGGTACCTGAGTGACAGCGCCGATGACCTCAAAAAATGGCGGATTCCTGCCGGAACAATTCCCGGGTACGGCTTTCTCAGCTTCGACGAAGTCAATGATTTCCATCAACCTCTGACCACCGGCTTCGGTCTGAGCAGCTCGGGTGAACGCCTCTATCTTTCGAACCTTCCGGGAACATCCGAGGACCGTGTGGTTGACAGCATCGATTTCAGGGGCCAGGAAAGAGAAACCTCAACCGGGCGTTATCCGGATGGCAGCCGATTCGATTTTCACCTCGAACCTTCAAAAGACTCCGGAAATCTGCCTCCCGATCTCCATCCGATTCTCAGTGAAATCATGTATCATCCGCTCAGCAACAGCGCCAATCCTGGGGACAATACCGCAGAAGAATATTTCGAGATCACCAATCCCACCGAGTACCCGGTTCAGCTGTGGAATGAGTTCGATACCTGGCGGATTGATGGCGGAGTCACTTTCAACTTTCCTCCAGGGGTGATCCTGGGTGCGGGCAGGAGCCTTGTCCTGGTCGGCTTTGATCCAGCCAACACCGGCAAGTTAAATGCCTTCTGCGCAGCCTATGGAATCCAGCCGGGGCCGGGAATTTTTGGCCCTCTGAAGGGAACCCTCTCGAACCGGGGGGAACGTGTCGCCCTTGAAAAGCCGGTCAACTACTCCTCAGTGGATGGAGCCAGCTGGAGTGTGATCGATGAAGTGTTTTACTTCGACCAATCCCCTTGGACCTCAGCCGGGGATGGAACCGGCCTTTCATTGCAACGTTCTGCACCAGCCGGATCTGGCAACGATCCGGCCAGCTGGACTGCGGACTATCCTTCACCGCAAGCCGATGCGCCTTTGAGCGAAACTCCAACTCCGACCATGACAAGCCTGTATTCTCCAACCCCCACTATGACACGGACTCCCTCTCCGACTGCGACAAGAACTGTGCCTCCACCAGCCACACCGACCCCCACGGCAACAGAGCAGTCGTCATCGATCTTCCAGTGGCAGCACTATGGAGGGTGAAATCAGAGGATTCCGCGATCATCTCCGTTTGTTTTATCATGGACGAGTCTGTTCCGGCTGGTTGTTTATGGCCGGATTCTGAAACCTGTTGGCAGAAAGGATCAGCATCATGGGAAAAGTGTCGATCGGGATTAACCTGGAATTTGTACGCCACGAAGACAAGTCATTCGAATGGGGTGTTCTGAAGGCCGCTGAGCTGGGATATGAATATGTTGAGCCGATGGTCCATCTCGGCCGGGAACTGCTCAGTGAAGCGGGCTATTTCCACAGCGTATCGATGCTGGATGATCCCTTCCGTCTTCGCGACGCCTGCCAGAAGGCTGGAGTGAAGTTATCAGGCCTTTCAGCTCATTGCCCGCTCTGCAAGCCCGAAATCAGCACAGAATACCTGAAGCAGGCAATCCGCTTTGCCGCTGAGGCAGGCGCCCCGGTGATCAATTCCGATGAAGGCCCGAAACCCTCCTGGACAACCGAAATTGAGGATTTCACTTTGATGCGATATGTCCTGCGAGAAGCTTCTTTCCTGGCGGAAAAACGTGGAGTGAAAATCGGCCTGGAACCGCATCAGCAGTACAGCAAGCATCCGGATGGCCTTGACCGCATTTACTCACTGGTGGAAAGCCCGGCCATCGGCATCAACTTCGATACCGGGAACAGTTATCTGTGCGGGCATGATCCTTATGCCTGGCTGGAAAGAGTGAAAGGCCGCCTGGTTCACCTCCATGCCAAAGATATTTCAGTCAGCCAGTCGGAAACCGAACGCGGGAAAGTGACTGGGACACCGGTGGGCTGCGCCTGCGGAGAGGGTGTTATCGACTGGAAGCGTGTGATTGAAATCTGCCGTCAGGCTCCCAATGATATTGTCCTCTCGGTTGAATGCGGCACAGTCCCTCAGGCCGAATCCAGCATCAGGCACTTGAAATCGCTGCTGTAGCCGATATTCCTGGCTGGCTTAGACCCGCGAAAAAAGAGTCGCCGGAGTTCATGGGGTTGACAGGGTGCGATCGGCAGAGCTCCAGAGTTTTTTCGCATCGCCTTACGGAAAGAAACTTCGGAAAAATTCGTTGATTGAACCCGGGTATATTGCAACCCTGCTCTTTGACCAGGTCAGCTGGTCTCCCACACTGTAAACCAGATAAGTTCTTCCCTGAAATTCTGCGATATCCGGATCAGAGGCATTGATGCCATCCAGATCGTCTGGAGAGAGGACTGGATTCATAAGGCTCAATTCCCAGCTTATAAGGTCTTGTGAACGGGCGATCCATGTTTCGAAAAACCAGCGCGGGGAGCGCTGCTCAAGGTAAAGCAGGTAATACCATCCATCCGCATAACGGACCGCCGGGCAGGCGGTATAACGGTCCTTTCCAAAAACAGCCTCTGGAAGTTTTTTCCAGCTCTGCAGATCGGCTGAGTGAGCGAACTTGATGCTGAAGGGGCGATACTGGGAGTCATCACTCTCATACGCCAGAATGAATCCCTCTTTGCCGGTGCAGACGGATGAATTGAACAGGTGTTCATTTTCCTGCCTGATGACAACCTCGCTTTCCCAGTTTTTCAGGTCACTGGACTTGAAGTGGGTGACATCATTCCAGGTCCTGGAATCGGAAGCGAACCGGGATGCAAAGACATGGAAAACCCCCTGATGAACAATTGCACATGCAAGCCCGTATCCTTCCGCAAAGTGGGCCATCTCTTCATGGGTGGTGAAATCGGTGAGGCGGATGGAGTAGTCGCTCGAATGCCCCCCGCTGGCTGGACGGACACACTCGAACAGGCAGAGGCGGTCTTTCCAGACAATCGGTGCACTTTCACACAGTGAGTTGACAGGTATTTTCTCAAGGGTGAGGCCATGAGTTGCAGGCCTGATGACTGGAGGTGCGATTGAACCAAATGTCTCAGCCGGCCACTGGCTGAGGCGATGAATCCCGGCTGGAACAGCCTGCTCGAACTGGACATAGGCTTTGACATCTCCATGAACCGAATAGCCAACTTCGCCCTGTCCTGCTCCGAATACCTTGTAACCCATCAGTGTGCAGTCTTCGAGATCGACATGCAGGAATCGACCCTCGATTGTGCTGTAAATCACACCTGACCCGGGGGTTCCTCTGGGCTGTGAAAAATTCTGGGAGATCAGGTGGCATCTTTTCAGCAGGATGCGTGTATGCCCACTGAATCCAGGGTTGCCAGCCTGAAGAGCATTGTCTGGACCGACCAGAGTGCAATCCTCGAAGGTGATATCGGGAGCATCGGGCATCTGGCTGTTTTCAGCGCGGACATAAGCGCCTGCTGCATCTCCCCACCAGTCCAGGCAATAAAGTTTGCAGCGCCGAAAGATAACCGGTTCATCCGGGCGTGCCTGGAAATGGGCCGCGCCACCCCCGAATGCCCGGCCGATTCCTGTGCTGTCTTCGACTGTAAGGCTGAAAGGCTCCACTCGGGGAGGGAAATCCCAGAACAGCCCGGCATCCCCGCCAGTCGCCATGATATGGCTGATCTTCCAGCGATCCCATCCACTTGCGGAGAATTCCGGATTGGCTTTGAATGGGCTCCACCAATCCACACTTTTCAGGCCTCGTGAAGGATCGCTGGAATCAATGATTACGAACCCGCTCCTTCCAGAACCCCGGGAGCCATCGGAATCAGCAGTGAGCACATTGTATTGCCCTTTGGCGCCGGCAAAGGCGGGGGCCAGGTTGGCTTCCATATATGTATCCGGGCGAACCAGAATGGTATGCCCCCCCTTTTCGTCCGGTATGGCATCCAGCGCTTTCTGGATGGAACGGAAGGCGTGTTGCCAGGAAGAACCATCTGTATCATCACCCAGCTGTGAAACGAATAGAGTGCTGGCTGATGCCGGGAAAGCTATTCCAGCAAACAGCAGCAGTCCACAAAAGAAATGCAGATAATAATGTCCTGGCCTCATGGCTGATCCTCCCGGGAAAAGTTTATATATTTCTGTGTGCAGGTTATCAATTTGGACAGCGGAATCCAGATGGAAATGCTGATCTGAGAGTGCTTTTCATCGATCCCTTTCGGGGGTATTGTAAGACAGTCAGTTCAAGGAGGCCCTTCCTGTGCGCAATCCAATTTTCCTGTTCGTTCTGCTTCTTTTTATTGTCTGTTCCAGTCCGGCTTTGGTGAGTTCTTTCGGTCAATCCGATTTCCAGACCGATGTAACTACAGAAGCCAAACCATGGACACACCTGAAAATTAACAATGACCCGGCCCTGATCCGATTTGCAATGGTCAGTGACCATGCCGGTGGGCCACGCCCCGGGATTTTGCTGGAGGCGGTGAAAAAACTGAATCTGCTTCAGCCGGAATTTGTCCTGAGTGTCGGGGATTTCATCGAAGGATACGAGGATACCGAAGGCCAGCTCAACACGCAGTGGGATAATTTCATGAAGAACCTGGCCGGCCTTGAAATGCCCTTCTTCTTTGTTCCTGGGAATCATGATGTGGGCAGGCCCTTATGGTCAGAGGTTTATCGGAAACGATTTGGAGTCGAATATTTCCATTTCGTCTATAAAAATGTCTTGTTCCTGTGCCTTTCGACCAATGACGGCCCTGAGAAGAATACAGGAATCAGCCAGGAGCAGGTGGATTATGCTTCCCGTGTTTTATCGAAGTACCCGGATGTTCATTGGACCTTGGTGTTCCAGCACAAACCGCTCTGGAACGATTCCAAAGCGGAAGGCTGGAAAAAGATCGAAGCGCTTCTGGCCGGAAGGCGGTGCACTGTTTTTGCCGGCCATACCCACAATTATCTCTCACAGGAGAAAGATGGAATTTCCTTTATCAATCTTGCAACAACCGGCGGGGGCAGCTCGCTTCTTGGACCCGAATCCGGAGAATTTGATCAGATTGCCTGGGTGACAGTAACTGATAAAGGACCGCGTGTTGCAAATCTGCTGCTGGACGGAATTTACGATAAGGACCTGCGCACCCCGGAAAAGGCATCGAAATTCGCTCCGTTTGCTCGTGGCGGCGCCATTTCTGTTTCACCTGTGCTGTACCATGGCGAGACCTTTTCAGCGGGAACTTCTCATTTGAAAATTTCAAATCGGTCGGATCAGCCGGTTCGTGTTCAAATCCTTGCCGAGCTGCCCGATGGCATCCAGATGAGTCCCGGCAGCCTTTCCTCAACGATCGCAGCGGCAAGTGAAACTGAAATCGATTTGAAGATCACCGCCTCTCATCCGATTGCATCAACCGATCTGCAGCCTGTTGTTCTCCATTGGACAGTTACTTTCGATTCCATGGATAACATGCCATCAACGATTTTGTGTGGAGAGAAGCGCATCATGATCGATTCGCCATTTCCGCTTAACAGGGTCAAACAACCTGTAACCATTGATGGCGACCTTTCGGAATGGACTCTGCCGTTTTCTGTTACTCAACCTGCGGATGTCTGGCACAATCCCAAAGGCTGGAAAGGCCCGAACGATGGAAGTTTCAAATTCAACACCGCATTCGATGACAATTATTATTATGTCGCCATTAAAACAAGTGATAATGAACCCTGTTTCGATGGATGGAAATACTGGGAAGACTTTGCAGTAGTCAGTGTCGATGGAAGCCCGGCGGGTTCTGCCGATCGAAAGAAGAATTCCTTTATTCTCATGCTGGGGCCGGAAATATCTCCTGAACAGTCCAGTGAATATTCGGAAGGCGCCATCCCGGAAGGTGTTATCAGCAAATGCCGTGCTCTTTCCGATGGCTTTGAGGTTGAGGCCGCGATTCCGATAACATATCTGAAGAAGCTCCAGGGCGAGGACTGGAAACAGGTTTATTTGAATATCGGCTTTGCAGACTTTGATCGTTCGGATGCGCGTGAAGGTGTCACCATTCTGTTCTGGAGGCCGGAATGGAAAAGCCCGGCAGCCTATCCGGAAGCTGGCCTGTTCCTGAGAAACTGAGGATCGGTACTTCCACGATGACTGCCTATATTGCCGCATACGACACAGAATCTCCGGACTGTCTTGAAGGGGTCAGAAAGATTGTCCGTGTTCATGAACATTATGAGCTCCCGGCGACATTCTTTTTTGTTGCCGGGCTGCTTGACCACCAGCTGGATGAGTATGTCGCCCTCCTGAAAAATCATCCCCTCTTCGAAATCGCCTGCCACAGCTACACCCACATGCCAATTGTGGATGCACCCAGGATATGCACCAGAGGTCCGCTGGAACGCTTTTCGTATGAACTGGTTGACAGTAAAAAGAGGATCGAGGATGTCTTTGAAACCCGGATCATCGGTTTCCGTCCACCCTGCAGTGGGCCGGATGGCCTGCTTCATGCTCCGGAAGCCCTGCGCCTCCTGAATGAAGCGGGCTATAACTACATCAGCAGTTTCGCCTGGGGGCCGGATGGCTCGCTTCCTGCACCCCTGCGCCATTCATTCACTTATTCAGAGCAAGGCTATCCTGACCTCTGGGAAATTCCAGCCTGTGGATGGCATGAAAATCTTCTGAAAGGAAATAACGGCATCGGGCCTCTGCTGCTGTGCCTTTTCCCTCCCGACATGCCGGAAGCGATTCCACCCGGCTACATCAGCACACCAGAGGAAGAGTTTGCGTTCAACAACAAGCCCTTCCTGGACCGTGCGCAAAGAGATCACATGCCGCTGGTTTCATTTATCTGGCACCCCTGGAGCATGAACCGCTTTGATCCAGCTATGAAAATGCTAGAAATCACCTTTGATTCTATCCGGGATCGGGGGCTTCAGGCCACAACCTTCAGAGATTACTGGTCTGGCCTTAAGCAGGCTTCATGACACAGTGTCTCTCCGGCAGATCATTCGAGAAGGTATGAGAATGGATGTATGAAGATCAACACCCCCACTGTCAGGAAAACAGGGCAGGGCACTTCAGGAACCGGTATCCTGTTCAATCTGTGGATCTTTGCTGTAGTTATAGCAACCAGCCTGGCCTGCCAGGCCGAAATTGTCATCAATGAGGTCCATTATGAGCCGGAAGAAAATACCTTCAAAGGCGAGTATATCGAACTATTCAATAATGGACCCGAAAGTGTCGATCTGTCGCACTGGTCATTTTCGAAGGCAATCGACTACACCTTCCCTGATAATATTGCTTTATCGTCCGGCGAATACCTTGTCGTTGCCGAAAACCCTCTGACAGTCTCTTCCACTTACGGGATTCAGGCCCTCGGGCCGTATGAAAAGAAACTCTCCAACGAAGGCGATGCGATCGAGTTGTTTGAAAAAAATGGATATCTCCATGATCGGGTCGAATACCGTGTGGGATTTCCATGGCCTTCAGCCTGTGCGGGTGATGGCCAGGCAATGTCGTTGATCAACCCTTCTCTGGACAATGACCTTGGGGGCTCCTGGCGGTCTGCAGATCCATCACCCGGAGCAGCAAATCCTGTCTTCTCGAGCAATGCACCCCCTCAGGTTCGCCAGGTCAGCCATTCCCCGCAACAGCCTTCCCATGCAGATGCAATCTTGGTTACAGCAAAGGTGACTGATCCGGATGGGATTTCCTCTGTCAGGCTGCTCTATCAACTGGTGTTTCCTGGAAATTATATTCCTGCAGCACTCCCTTTGAACCAATCTCAGCTGAATTCGAATCCATCACAACCCGCAAAAGAGAATCCTGCTTTCGAGGATCCCGCCAACTGGGTGTCTGTCGATATGGTGGATAACGCTGCCAGTGGAGATTCAACCAGCGGAGATGGCATTTATTCTGCCCTGATCCCTCCTCAGCCTCACAGAACTCTGGTCCGCTACAGAATTCAGGCCTCGGATCAATCTCTCTCTCAGGCATCTGTTCAAGTCCCTTATGCCGATGATCCATCATTCAATTTTGCGTGTTTCGTTTATGATGGAGTCCCACCCTATATCCCGACCGACCGTACAGTGCACCCGGATGGGCTTGGCCATGTCTATGATGCCACTGTCATGAATTCGCTGCCGGTTTACCACCTGATCACCCGAAATGTGGATATGAATCAGTGCATGGCTTACCAGGCGGGTTTTCAGATTGACAAGACCAATAAAGTTGCACGCGATCTGTTCAACTGGGAAGGTGCGTTCATATACGATGGCATTGTCTATGATCATGTTCGTTACCGCCTGAGAGGCTACAATCAGCGTTACCAGCTGCAGCAGAAACGGAATATGAGGATCCGTTTTAATCGTGGACACTACCTTAAAGCACGAGATCAGGAGGGAAACCTCTACCCGGCAAAATGGCGCACCCTCAACACATCAAAGATGTTTGGGCCAAGAGATGATGGCAATTATGGACTTGCCGAAACCATGAATTCCTTCCTCTTTAATCTGATGGGAGTTCCAGCACCGTTTGTCCACACATTTCATTTCCGTGTGATCGATGGCGCCATTGAAGCTCCTGACAGTCCTGGCGGCCAGTACAATGGAGATTTCTGGGGGATGGCCCTTGCCATGGAGGATTATGATTCCCGCTTTCTGGATGCGCATCGGATGCCCAAAGGGAACCTCTATAAGCTCAAAGATGGTGAAACCGAGGGCCTTGAGGAACTCAGATACCAGGCCCCTGATGCAGTTACCCATGCTGAAGACCATTCGAACATTGTTCAGAATCTTCACTATTTGAAATCAGCCGACTGGCTGAAGCAATATGTCGATTGGGATCAGTGGTGCCGCTATGAAGTGGTCCAGCAGGCAATTCGACACTATGACCTTGGGATCTACCCTGAGAAGGAAAACAGCACTGCTCCCTACGACAGCGATGCAGGGAAAAACCTGGCATGGTTCTTCGCTCCAACGAATGACAATCCTTATGGTAAACTCTGGCACTTGCCCTGGGATACCGAACAGAGCTGGGGGCCGAATGGCGCACATCAGGGTTGGGATATGGCGCTTGTTACTGCCATCAATCCGACTGTCAGGGATGGCCGTGCAGCACTCAACTATACCGCCGGTGCGAATTCCAAACCCGAAATCTATCTTGAATACCGAAACATGTTGCGTGAGTTTCGAGACCTGGTCTGGACCGAGGAAGTGATCTGCCCGGCAATCGATCGATTCGCCTCTGTCATCAGTGATTTTGTGCCTGCGGATCGTGACCGCTGGAAAAACCATCCCCTTGGAGGGACCACGAAAACCGATTTCGGACCGCTCGAATCGGTAGTTGAAGACATGAAAACCTTCGCCTTTGTCGGTGGCACGCACTGGCCGGTTTTGGACCGCCCCCTGACTTCCAGGGTTGCCCCAGGAGGGCGTGCTGTGGAACTCGATCAGAGATCGGAATATGAGGGCGATGCTGCCAGTATCCCGGACACACCCGGCGTGACCGATGCCGTTCGCCTCGGATATCCAATCGACAACCTCCGTTTCTCTTCAACACCCTACTCGGATCCACAGGGCGCAGAAACATTTGCAGCAATTGAGTGGCGTGTAGCCGAAGTAACCGATCCGGCTGCGCCTTCTTATGATTTAGAAGCGCCGATTCTTTATGAATGGAATGCTGCCTGGAAATCGCCTGAAGTCACCTCGATGACGGCAGAAATCCAGGTTCCGCCGGATGCAGTTCAGGTGGGCCATGCTTACCGGATCAGAGCACGGATGAAAGATGATTCGGGCCGTTGGGGACATTGGTCGCAGCCAGTCCAGTTCACACCGAAACTGGATAAAGTGAATCAACAGGGAGATGTCATCATCACCGAATACTTTGCCGACACATCCGGCCCCGATGATGGCAAAGAGTGGATTGAATTGTTCAACACTACCGGCCAGCCCATCAATCTCACCGGATGGACTCTGCTTGATAACGAAAATGACTCCCATACCTTCAGCCCCACCGGTGGAAACGTGACGATTCCTTCCAAAGGTTACCTTGTGCTTGGCCAATCACTTTTTCCTCAGACCAATGGAGGAGCGCCCGTCCAGTACTCCTATGGTACCTCTATAACCCTTGGAAACAATGCGGATGAAATTATTCTGAAATCCGGACAGACTGTCATCCATTCTGTTGGATATGGGCTTTATGTTTCCTCGCCAAACCCAATTATTTCTTCAATCCCAAACAGCCCGGTCCAGGGATCTGCAAACGGAATGGCACTGGATTACTGCAATGGCCCTGTCACACCCTGGGCGCTTCAGACATCATCGTTCGGCACTTTGGGAAACAAAGGAACTCCAGGTGCGCATAACAATGGTGTGGGAGTCTGTCTTTCCGATTCCACACCCCCTGTCTTGAATGAAGCTCTCTTTGTTCAGCGGAATCAAATCCTTTTAAGGTTCAATGAAAGTCTGGACAGCCTGAGCGCGACCAGCCTGCTGAACTATACCCTCACACCGAATGATGCGGATCTGATCCAGGCGGTTCAACCCACTCTGGATACGGTTTTACTGGTTTTTGATGCGCCACTTTACCCGGACAGCGACTACACAGTAACAGCGGCCTCGATTGCCGATGCCAAACAGAATGTCATGCCATTTCCGCAGGAAAGGCAGGCGAGTTACCAGATCCCGGCCATATCGATTACAGAGGTGATGTACGACAACCGTGGCAACGACATTGAATGGATCGAACTGTTCAATACCACACAGAACCCGGTCAATATCTCCGGCTGGCATATTACAGATGACGAAAACTATCCTGCGCTGGGTGAAGGGAGTGCTGCAATTCCCCCTGGAACAGTTATTCAACCTGGAGAGTATGTGGTCGTCAACATCTGGGGAAGCCCGGATTTCAAAAACTGGAACATGCCTGCATGGATTCGAGTGATCAATGCAGTTGTCAATGTAGTCGGTTCCCTTTCAAACTCCGGGGATAATATCGCACTCTTCACAAGCTCGATGGGTGGCGCCAAAATTGATGGATCGCTGCAATCCATCATTCCCGATATTGCCACCGATGGCGAATCGATCGAAAAAATCGATGAGTATTTTCCATGGATTGACTCCCAGTATGCTGTCCTGAACCTGAAACTCTGCAATACGCCGATCGGTTTTACTACATTGTTGAATGAGAACTTTGAATATTTGAGCAGCTATGCGACCCCGGGTCGAAAAAACGGCACCCTCTACCAGATCCCTCCAACCAGCACACCGACTCCAACCCAGACGCTTGTGCCAACAATTACCGATACTCCCACGGACACACCGACAGCCACATCATCTCCAACACCTACAGAAACTCCCTCAATGACAGCAACACCGACATCGACCTCCACCGACATCCCAACTGCCACTCCGACTTCAACCGGGACTGAAACAGCGACACCCACGGATACAGCCACCCTGACACCGACTGAAACCATTACTGAAACAATCACTCAAACATCAACGGAAACGCCCACAATAACCCAGACAGAAACCCTGGCTCCTTCATCCACAGAGACAGAAACACAGACGCCGACTGAAACACCCACCGCGACAGTGACAATGACACTGGTTGAGACACCCACTGCTACAACAACTCCCACAGATACATTTCCTTCGCTGATGCCTTCCGGCCTGATTGACCTGCTGAATGATATCCAGGCAGGACAGGCTTCTTTCCATGATATGTGGCAGAGATCACTTGACTGGTACAAATGAACTCTCTTTTCCAATCTCCTGCAGAAAGCTGGTGCAGGTTTTTGGCAGGCACCTGAACCGGCTCCAAAACCTTCCATTCCACGAGGCCATTCGGTATAATAGTTGAAATGGGGTGCTGACCCTTCGCCGAGGGCCAATTACTTCAAGGTAAAAGACACTCATTGCATGAAACTTGTTCACTTTACTTCCTCTGCAACGGGGCAAGGAAAGGAAGCGGCGTACTCAATGAACGAGTCAAAAAGGAGGGGGGAATTTCGGTTCATCGACCTGTTTATTGGAGAGTCGGGCATTGATCTCCAATAAGAATAAAAGCGTATGCAGTCTGCGTATGCTGACCAACAAAAATAGAGCTGAAGAGGAGACAAAAATGAATATTTCTGCTGCAATGAATCACCTGATGCTTGCGCTTTTCACTGTGTTCGCACTGTCATTCTGTTCCATGGCCGGCGCTGAAGAAGCCAGCCAGAATCCACCGGCTGAGCAGCCAAAAAGCAGTGAAGCGGCAGCCCCGGTCAAATCTGCACCGGCTGCACAAGGCAGCCTGACTTTCTTTGATGACCAACAGACCTGGCGGGATTCAGAAATGGATAGCTATCGGCAGTGGATGAAAGACAATCCGCGTTACTCTCATCCGATGTTCCAGAGCCAGTGGAACCAGCAGCATGGATCCAATTTCATCGACAGCCGACCGGATCCGTATTACCGCCCATGGTCCTACAATGTCCCCTGGTATAATCGTGGCGCAGTTTCTCATGTCAGAGGCCGCACACTGTGGGTCAACCCGCGTTACCCGACTGGGAAATATTATGGCCAGTCTGCCGAGGCACAAACCGAACAAAAGCAGCCGGCAGCCGAGGCAGCCGCACCGGCAGCGGGAAAGTAAGCTTTCATAAACCAGGCTCTCAACCTGAATATTCGAAATGATTGACTCAGGCCTCCCGGAATAAAATCCGGGAGGCCTTTCTGCTTAATTCTGAGCCAGCCTTCAGTAAATTTTTTTTTAAGAATCCTTCTTGTCGAAATTAATTTGATCCGATAATGTAATGACGAAGCCATCAGGAGCTTCCGATTTTCAAGAATTTTCATCTTTTCAGCGTGATCCAACCCGAGTCCGGCTCCTGATTTGATTGTGTGGTCTGTCAAAACACAATGACTTCCTTCAACTGGAAAGGGAATACATAAGTGAACTCGTCACATGAAGTCAGCGGTCCTCGCTGCCGCACTATCGCCTTCGCAATCCATGAACAGCCGGCAGATTATTTCTGGTCAACCTCACGAATCGTTCTGTTTCTGATCAGTTTCTCACTGGTCATCTGGTGGGTTTCTCCGGGGCATTCCGCAGTGACACTGGCCCATTCAGTTCTGATCTCTTCCGCCTCGTATCCTGTCGAAACAGCCACACCGACCGAACCTTCCATGGGCTGTGAATGCCGCTATGCCGCCCACATTATCTTCGATTGTACCGGTGGATGGATGAGTGACAGGCAAGGCATGATGAAGCTGGCTTTTATTCCCGGTTCTTTGAAACATGACCTGTGTGAACCGATCGTCTGTGATGAATCCTTCTTTGATTGCGTCCTCGAATGCCGCCTCCTCGATGATCAGCAGGATGAATCCTGCCGGGGGCTTGTGCAGTCCCTGGTTTCTCAGGTGACTCACTGTGTTGAAAAGAAATCTGGAGGCATTTTCTGCTGGAAACGAGATGAGAAAGATCCTGCGGGGGTCTTCATCGAGTCCAGCGAGCCTTTTTATTGCTGCCTGTGCACCTGGGAGGCGGGTGTCCCCTGCGATGCAACCCATGGCCTTCCCATTGGCAATTGCCCGATTTACAACCTGTGCGATGCAATTCCCGGGAATGAAACTTCCGATTGGGGGGAGTTCAAATCAGGGATTGGAATCGAATGTTTCCCTGCGGTGTGCCCGGATGTATTCCCAACCTGGACCCCGGCCTCCACATCCACTCCCATTCCCACATCCACCACGACCTCAGCTCCTACATCCACCTTCACTCCCATCCCAACCTCCACAATGACACTCGCTCCAAGCCATACGCCCACATCCACACAGACCGAACTGCCATCTCCCACCCAGACTCCTTTACCCAGTGCGACACCCACTCCCACACAGCAGGACTGTGTGTGTGAATATGCTGTGAGAATCACTTTCGATTGCGCTGGTGAGATCATGGCAGGAACCGATAACCTGAGATTGAGTTTTATCCCGGGGATCCGCCAGGTTGATAACTGCGACCCGGTCAACTGTGAAGACAGCTGGGTTCAATGCTACCTCAGCTGCATGCCACCCCGGATTCGATCTGCGGATTGGTGCTCTGTCATTACCCTGTCTCTCGCGGAACAGCTGGCAGCCTGTCTCGAAAAACAGGCCGGAGTCCTCCTCTGCTGGAAACTGGATGAAAAAGATCCGCGTTCGGTGATCATCCAGGCCAGCGAGCCATTTTACTGCTGCCTGTGCACCGATGAGGCGGGAGTCCCCTGTGCTGAAAACATTGGAATTCCACTGGACAAGTGCCCGGTCTATAACCTGTGCGATGGCACAGTCGGAAACGAAACCAATGACTGGGAGGAATTTCATTCGGGAATCGGGATTGAATGTGCGCCGCTCCTTTGTCCAGATGTGATTCTGGCTGAACCGACTCCAACTCCCACCAGGCGATTCCGGGGAGACCCGGGGGATGGATCAGGTGAGGAGCCTTCCGGCATCCACAGCTGGTCCTTGTTCCAATAAAAGGAAACGATCTGAATTAAGCACCCGAGGTGAGGTGTCCATGATGGCTCGATCCCATTGTGACACCTCCCTCCGGGAAATATTCCTTCCAGCGCTGGTCAACCTTCCGTGCAACATCAGGATCAGCCCAAACTTCTCGCGGGTACCAGGGTTTCATGCGTGCATCCAGCACAATCGGCGGTTCGAACAGAAGGTGATGGCGATGCAGAGAGGTTTTTTGTGCATGGAGATCCGCAGCTGGCTCAAAACGGGTGAAGGCTGTCCAGAGGAAATTGATAGCGGATCTCGAAGCGAATTCCGGGGCATCACACAGGATGACCAGCTGCCATCCCTGAAGCGAAGGATGTTCCGCCAAATGCTGAGCGTAGCCAGGGTCTTCCTCATACCCAGGACCCCCAACCACGAGACACCCCGGGCAGAACACTTTCGGCAAAGGACCCCCCAGGGGTGGTTCTCCTTCCCAGCTGTCCGGCAGGTCGCGTATCGGTTCACCCAGCCCCATCAGAACCCCTTTTGAACCTTCATTGATGCGTGGTCCTGCATAATCGAGCGTATCCATGGACAGGTTTGAGAGGATGTAGAGGTCTGTTTCCCAACGGCAGCGTCGAAGGATATGCTCGAGGACCTTGGGGAAATCCTGCAGGTTGATTTTCTGATCTGTTAACAGCAGGAACTTGGTCAGGGAAAGTTGTCCTTCTCCGAGAATCCTGAATGCCGACATCATCGCTTCCCTTCGATAACGTTCTTTGACTACCGCAGCTGACAGCGAATGAAAACCTGTCTCACCATAGCTCCACAGATCCACCACTGAAGGCATAACCAGCGGAAACAATGGGCTGAGCAGTGCCTGGATATAATTTCCGAGATAAAAATCTTCCTGGCGGGGTTTGCCGACAACTGTTGCCGGGTAAATGGCATCACGGCGATGGTAAACCCGTTGGCAGTGAAAGACCGGGAAGTCATGGGTCAGTGAATAGTATCCATAATGATCGCCGAATGGCCCCTCCGGGCGAAGCTCATCCGGCTGAACCTCCCCCAGCAGTGCGAACTCCGCCTGCGCCGGGACAGGATGGTTTGTTTTCTCATCTCGAAAGATCGGAAGTTTCTTCCCCAGGAGGAATCCCGTCAGGAGCACTTCTGGAACCCCTTCCGGAAGAGGAGCGATGGTGGAAAGAATCAATGCAGGGGGGCCTCCGATGAAAACAGAAACCGGAAGCGCTTTTCCCAGCCTCGAGGCCTCGTTGTAATGGAATCGCCCCCCTTTTCCGATCTGCCAGTGCATCCCTGTGGTCTGGGAATCAAAGCGCTGCATCCGATAGATCCCCAGGTTCGGGATTCGGGAGGTAGGATCTTCGGTATAAACAATCGGGAGAGTGATGAAGGCCCCCCCATCTTCAGGCCATAATTTCAATAAGGGGAGTTGATTCAGATTGGGAGGATTCACACAAACTTCCCGAACCGGGCATTTTCTGGTTTTTTTTGTTCCAAGGTGCAGTCCACGCCTGAGCAGATGCCGTGAGCGCCACAGCATTTCAATTTTTGGCGGGAGCATTTGGTGGACCATATCCACCATCTGGCGCACTGCCTCGAGTGGGTCATGTCCGAAGGCTCTTTCCACTCTGCCTTCTGTCCCGAATAAATTCGTGACGACCGGAAAAGGGCTTCCTTTAACATTTTTAAAGAGGAGCGCCGGTCCTTCAGCCGCAATGACCCTTCGATGAATTTCTGCGATTTCCTGGTCTGGATCCACCGGGCAGTTGATCTCGGCCAGTTGATTCTCCTGTCTCAAAACTCTGAGAAGATCACGAAGGTCTGTGATTAAAGGCATTTTCATGAACCCTTCTGTTTCCGTTCCATGCACTCTTCTTGACTATAAAGACATCGAGAGATATCGGAAGATCAGAATGAAGGAAAACTGAGCAGAGGAGGCGGTGCTTCCCGGACACACAATGCGAATCGCACATTTTGTCTCTGGCTTTCCAGTCCTTTCCGAGACTTTTGTTCTGGATGAAATCCAGGCATTCGCGAAGGAAGGCTTCGACAATATTGTTGTCAGTCTGCGTCCGGCTCAAAAGGGCAGGGAAGATCCCCTGGTCGATCTCCCGGAGGACCGTTCTGCAAAGGATTTGAATCTTGTAAAAGTTCTTTATCCGGACAGAGCGTTGACCCCGCTGGGATCTGTTGAAATCTCCTGCCGGGAGGAAAATCCGAAACGAAAGAGCCTGGCATCGATCCAGTTCGAGTTGATTGCATCTGGTTTCAGATTCCCCTGGGAGCTGCCCAAACTGCTGATTACCGCCAGCCGGATCGGCCGATGTGCCGATTCTCTCGAAAAGCTTGGAATCGATCACTGCCATGCCCATTTCGCCCATTATCCTGCCGACCTGGCCTGGGGATGCTCCAGGCTTCTCGGAGTCACCTGCAGCTGCAATGCCCACAGTTATGACCTGTGGAATTACCAGGCACACAAACGGCAGCGAGTTCAGGCAGCTGACCAGGTCTTTCCCATCTCACATTTGAATCGACAACACCTCCTCCAGTATCTGCCGGAGAAATCGGACAGCGGAGAAAAGATCCTGGTTATCCATTGCGGCATTCACCTTGAAGATTATCCCTTCAATCCGGAGGATTCTAAAGAGCCTGAAGATCCCCCGATCCTGCTGGGTGTGGGGCGTCTGGTCGATACCAAGGGATTTGCAGACCTCATCCTGGCCGGGAAAAACCTTGCCAGTCAGGGAATTCGCCACGAAATCCAGATCATTGGTGAAGGCCCTGAGCGATTGAATCTGGAAAAACTGGCGGCCCAGAACAGCCACGAATGGTCCACAGTCCGGTTCTTCGGGGCGCTTCCCCATTCTCTTGTTCGACAGCACCAGCAGAGGGCATCTCTGGCTGTTCAGCCCTGCTGCCCGGGAAAGAATGGGCTGGATGGAATACCAGTTGTTCTGATGGAGGCGATGGCACTCGGAACACCTGTGATTTCAACCCGGTTTGCGGGCATCCCGGAATTGATAGAACACCGGCACGAGGGTCTTCTGGTCGAACCGGCCAGCCCTTCGCAGCTGGCGGAAGCGATCGGTAATGTCCTGTCAGACCCATCCCTCAGGCAGACTTTTGTCCATCGGGCCAGGAAAAAAATTGAGGATCAGTTCAATGCCCAAAAGAACTATCGCCAGAAGGCGCTCCTGATCAAGGAGTTGCTTCGGAAGGAGACATGCAACCCGGTTTAGCCGGGTGAATTCTGCCGAGCAGTCTTTCGAGCAGCATCACAGCCATGGAAGCGGCCAGCTCCATTCTGAGGATTCGGGGGCCAAGGTGGACCGGGATCCCCCCCTGGCCCTTCAGCAGCTCCCGCTCCATATCGCTCCAGCCACCTTCAGGGCCGATAAAAAGGGCGGCTTCCTTAAAATTCTCAGCCCCTGCCTGGATCGAAAAATCCACCAGATCGATTCCCCCGCGTTCATCTGCAAATAAAAGCAATGGCCAGGCTTGATGCTTCAGAAGCACCTGCAGCGATTCACTGACAGATTCGATCTGTGGAACCTGAACCCTGCCACTTTGACGGCAGGCGGAGATGGCAATTTTTTTTAATCGGTCGAGCCTGTCAGGATTGCGCCTTTCAGTGACCGAATAATTCGCGATGAAGGGCAGGATCGATGTCACACCAAGGGCTGTGGTCATCTCGACCACTTCATCGAGTTTATACCCCTTTCCTGCCGCAACCCCGAGGTGGATTCTGACCGATGGCTCTGTCAATGGAATGTTTGTTTCCTGTATGTCGACCACGATGCCCTCCGAATCCATCGCCTGGACCCTGCCGATCCATTCCATGGAACCTTTACCGAACAGGGTCAGCTGTTCCCCGGTCCGAATCCGGACCACATTCCGGAGATAATGCAGCGTCTCAGCATCCACAATCCGCAGAGGCCCTGATTGACACTCACAGGGGTGATATATCCGGTATTTTCTTGGCATATCCCTGAAAAGATAGGTGAATGATGAAATCATTGCCAGAGAAGTGCGGGTTTGATAAGATCAAATTTTGCGGATTGAATTTTTTTGATATAATGTAGCTGGCTCGATAAGAACAGCTTTTGACTGAGGCTCGCAGCTCAATTTACCAATTGCAGAGAATATCCACCCGATATGAAAGGGATAACTGTGCTCGGGTTTTCCGGGCGGAATAGATTTTGGGTATCCGTTTCATTTGGGCAAAGGAATCGATTTTTCAACACACATGGCCAGAAACCCGGAAATTGAGGAAATTCTCCTGCGAGTCGATCTGGTCGGCTTGATCGGAACCACGATCAAACTGACTCGCAGCGGGCGGAGTTACAAAGGATTATGTCCTTTCCACGCTGAGAAAACGCCCTCATTTCATGTTTACCCTCCGGAAGGGACCAAGTCTGGTTTTTTTCATTGCTTCGGCTGTAAAAAAGGGGGGGATGCCCTCACTTTCCTGGTTGATCGTGATGGGCTGTCGTTTCAGGAGGCCCTCGAACAGCTTGCCAACCGAGCCGGAATGGAAGTTCCCCGGAACATTCGTGGGGTTTCGCTGTCAAAAAAGCGGAGCCGGTTCGATTTCCTCAGCCAGTGCCAGGCGCATTTCAGGTCGAATCTTCGCCATGCAGCTCGAGGCCAGGAAGCCCGCGAATACCTCGATAAGAGACAGGTGGATAAACACTGGATTGACCATTTCGGCTTGGGTTATGCCATGAATGCCTGGGATGGATTGGTCCAGGCGTTAGGCAAGAACTCCGATAATGTCGATCTTGGGCTGAGCCTGGGGGTGATAAAAAAGCGTGAAAATGGGGAAGGGCACTGGGACTTTTTTCGAAACCGCCTGACCTTTCCGATTCAGACAGCTTCGGGCGAAATCATCGCTTTCGCAGGCAGGGACCTTTCCGGGGACTCACAAGCCAAGTACCTGAATACACCGGAATCGGATCTGTTCAAAAAAAGCCGAATCCTCTATGGCCTCCATCAATCCCGTGAATCGATTCGAGAAACACGCACAGCCATTGTGGTCGAGGGATATTTTGATGTCATCCGAATGCATTCGTGCGGCTTTGCCAACACCATCGCACCCATGGGCACCGCACTCACTCCCGACCACCTGATGATCCTGGAACGCCAGTGTGATGACATTATTCTTCTTTTCGATGGAGATCGTGCTGGCCGAATGGCTGCCCTGCGAACAGTTCAGCTGGCCTGGGATCTGGAGGCACGCACACGAGTCGCCCACCTTCCTTCCGGTGTCGATCCGGATGATTTCCTTCTGAGCAACCCCTCAGAAGCGATGGCTCAACTGCTCGAGGGTGCTGTGCCCGCTTTTAATTATCTGCTTGACCAAATCCTTGAAGAAACCGGACTCGATTCACCCGAGCAGATCCGAAAGGCGGTCGACCGGGTTTTCGATGCTCTGAAAGGAATGAAATCGAATACTCTCCTCGATCTTCGCCTGAAAGAGCTGGCTGACCGGATCCACATTCCCTTAACCAATATCAGGTATGACTGGAATCAGAAAAGGACCCGGGATGGGCATTCCAGGGTGTCTGCCAGCTCTCCGAATGGCTCTCCACAGCATATCCAGAACAATCCGATCGTCACTCCCGAGGAAGAGGCGCGCAAAGGCCTGCAGATCCTCCTGCTCAAGGATGAAAGCAAAATCGAAGAATTGATCGGTGATAAGCTGAATACACATCCCACTTCGCGGGCTTGCCTCGAAAAAGCATTAAATGTATTGAAAGAACAGACCGAAAAAGATGATTTAGTGCTTTTTTTGAGTGCCTATCTGGATGGGGGCGTGTCCAGTGCACGAAATATGCTTGAACAAGGTGATGAAGATTCCATTTTGTGGGAAGTTGAGGCCATACTGAGGGAGGAACGGATTCCAGAAGATCCCCTCAGGACTCTGGAAGATTATACGGATGTGATTGTCAGAAGTTATATGGACCGCATGGTGGACCAGTACCGTAAGGCGCTCCTGGCGGCACAAGCGGAACACCGGTGGGATCAGCTTCAACAGATTGCAATGAAAGTCGATGAACTCGTCAAGGAGAGGGATATCATCCTTTCCAAGGGCAAGGAGGTCAGGTGAAATAATATGGCAAGTGGGAAGGTTTCTTCAAAGAAGACCACAGCAGTGAAAAAAGGGCAGAAGGGTGCAACCCTGAAATCGGAGCCAACTCCAAAGAAAAAGGCTGTTCTAAAAAACAAGACAGCCAGAGAGGCTCCAGTTGAGAAGAAAAAAGATAAGAAGGCTCCGCCTCCTGCTGTTTCAGCTCCACAGAAGTCGAAGCCGAAAACCAGGAGTGATGGGCAGGCAAAGAAGCCCATCCATGCACCTGCTGTGACAGCGAAGAAAAAGAAGGAGCCAACCCCCCAAGCACCCTCGAAGCAACCTGTGGCGGAGAAAAAATCAAACAAAGTGGTTGCCAAAGCTGCCGCTGTGCGTGTTCCTGCAAAGTCTCGCCAGAATCAGGTGGCCGCTACCCCCGAACTCGAAAAGCTGCTCGAGATTCACAAGCATCAGGGCTTTTTGACATACGATGATGTCAACCGGGTCCTGACCGAAGAAATGGTGACTGTCGAAGAACTGGATCGCATTCATAAATTCCTCGAAGACAGAAGGATCTCCATCCAGGAAACATACACGGACGAAAAACGCGCAAAAGCCTCTGCACGCCAGGTCAGTGCGGAACGGGATGCCCTGGTCCCACGCACCATTACCGAAAGGACCCGTGTGGATGACCCGGTGCGCCTGTATCTGAGGGAAATGGGGAGGGTTCAGCTCCTGAACCGTGATGAAGAAGTCACTCTCGCCAAGAAGATTGAGGATGGACGCTTCAAAGTCTGCCGTGCGATCGCCTGGTCAAAAATTACGATCGACCGGTTGAATGAAATCATTCAGGGCCTTGAGAACAGCCTGCTGCAGGCCAATGAGCCGGAACCCCTCCCAGGCGATGGCGCGCGAACCGCCGACCCTGCCGATGAGGAAGGTGTCGAGGAGGGAGTCGAAGAACAGGAAACACTCCCGAAATTCAAATTCGAGGATGTTCTGCAGAACTATGTGACTCACGGCGATGAAGTGGATCTCGATAAGAAAGTCTGCCTCGATGACCTCAAGGTCAAGCTGAAGCAGCTGCGCAGCGCCGCAGACAAAATCCGCGACCAGACACGGAAAGCGAGCCAGTCGAAGTTATCGGTCGTTGAACGGAATAATATAGTCAAGAATGTCCGCAAAGAGGAAGGCCGCGCAGGCCAGATTCTTGTCCAGATGCGCTTTGACCATGAACTTCTGGGCCGGATCGCCGATGAAATCCGCCACCAGTACAACCGTGCGACAAGCCTCAACCGTGAACTCGATGCATTCGATCGAAGGTTGAAGCCCTATGGCTTGAACCATGTAAAGCTTGTCAAAGAAGTCGAATTGCTTTCACGGGAAGGCGGCAGAAAATCACAGCTGGAAGAGAGGCTCAAAAAGGATCGCTCCCAGCTTTTTCGTGAGACCGAAAGGATCAAGGAATACCAGCGTGGAATTCATGAGTGCGAAGAAATCACTGGTATGGGGTATGAAGATCTCCTGAGAGTTGCCAGTGAAATCGGGCTTGGAGAAGAGGTGGCCCGTTCCGCCAAGAATGAAGTGGTCGAGGCGAACCTGCGGCTGGTGGTCAGCATCGCCAAAAACTACACCAACCGTGGGCTTCAATTCCTGGATCTCATCCAGGAAGGCAATATCGGGCTGATGCGTGCTGTCGATAAATTTGAATATCGCCGCGGCTATAAATTCTCGACCTATGCCACCTGGTGGATCCGCCAGGCAGTGACACGTGCAATCGCCGATCAGGCACGTACCATCCGCATTCCAGTTCACATGATTGAAACCATCAACAAAATGACCCGTGTGAGCCGCCGTCTAGTTCAGGAACTGGGCAGAGAACCCACCCCGGAAGAGATTGCCGAGCGGATGGATATGCCCTCAGAAAAAGTGCGCTCGGTTTTCAAAATATCCCAGCAGCCTGTTGCCCTGGAAACGCCAATCGGTGATGAAGGCGACACCAGCTTCGGGGATTTCCTGCCGGATACACGTGTTGTTTCTCCACCCAATGCAACTACCGACAACATCATGCAGGCACAACTTGAGGATATCCTCTCCACATTGACTGAACGTGAAGAAACCGTTATCCGTCTCAGGTTTGGAATCGGTGATGGTTATCCACGCACCCTCGAAGAGGTCGGGAACAAGTTTGGCGTCACTCGTGAACGAGTCAGGCAGATTGAAACCAAGGCGCTCAGGAAATTGCGGCACCCCACCCGCAGCCGCAAGCTGAAAGAATATCTGGATTAGCCCGCCCGTATTCCCACAGAAAACTTGGAATTAAGGGGATGGCATGAGGTTCGTCGATTGAACACTGCCATCCCCTTTGTCTCAGAGTGTTTATGAGTTTACTGATTTTTCAGGAGAGAGGCATTGCGGCGGATCTTTTCAAATCCTTCTGCAATGGCCTCCATATCGCTTTTGGATCCCAGCAACACACCCATGTGGATCCAGAATCCCTCACTGCCGGAGATCCTTTCAGCGACAGGGCACATTTCTTTCGAGTAATCGATCCCACGCTGCTCGAGAACAGGTTTTATGTAGGTCCAGTTTGAGAATTCGCTGACACTCCCTTGACGGTATATGGGGACATAGCCTTCTCCGACAGGAATTCCTTCTGCACGGCATGCTTTGCAGAATTCATTTCGATCCAGGCCGTCGAATTTTTCGGCCTGATAGTGAAACAACACCAGGTGGTGGGCATGGTGAGTCACTCCCTCCGGGTTCACCGCAACAGCATCGACTCCCTCCACAGAATCCAGGAGCGAATCCAGATAGATGGCGTTTTCATGGCGCTTGTTGTTTTCCGCTTCGAGATCACCGATCTGCCCGAGCAACAAAGCTGCCTGCCAGGCGGACAAACGCAGGTTGGTGCCAAAGTGTTCATGCCCATACCACACACCGCCACGCAGGCGGCCACAATTTTTCGCAGCGAAGATCCCATCCGCCAGCCCGGGCTCCCGAGTCGTGACTGCACCACCCTCGCCCGAACTCATATTCTTGCTTGTTTGAAAACTGAAAGTTCCCGTATGCCCCCAGGCTCCTGCTTTGCGTCCCTTCCATTCCGCTCCATGGGCCTGAGCGCAATCCTCGATCACTGCCAGATTGTGCTTCTCTGCAATCGCACAGACCTTCTCCATATCCACAGGGCAACCCGCAAGGTGCACAGGGATGATCGCACGGGTATGTTCATTGATCGCTTCTTCGATTCTGCCGGTATCGATCAGATAATTGTCCGGTGAAATGTCAACAAAGCGTGGGATCGCCCCAAGTGTCATGATCGGGGTGATTGTCCCGATAAATGTATAGGGGGAAGTAATCACCTCATCCCCCTGCTGCACTCCTGTGGCTCTCAGGGCAACAGTGATGGCTTCGGTTCCATTGACACAGCTCCCGGCATACGGGACACCGATATATTCGGCCCAGCATTGTTCAAATTCGTCGATCACTGGAGCACCCACTCCCCATTCAGTGGATTCCCAGACCTTCTTCAGGCTTTCCATCATCCATGGCTTGGGGATGGGCCATGTCGAAAAGGGGGTATCGCGGAGTGCTGGCCCTCCGAGCAGAGCCGGTTTCTGATCGACAGCTGAGGTAAAGTGTCTTTTCATGGGAAAGGAACCTTTCTGAGTTATCGGTGATAGTAATCGAGGCCCCGGAGACAGATAAAGCGGAATCTAACCGATCCTGCTTTCCGTTGTCCACCATCTCCGTCCTCCGCCGGGAATTGATCATGCCGCTCGGATCTACATCCGATTGTCACCATCGATCAATCCACCAAGCGGGCCGAGGACAGAGCCTTCCTCTTTGCCGCCACGCGCTGCCATCAGCATTCGACCTGCCAGTCTCGAGAATGGCAGGGATTGCAGCCAGACCCTTCCAGGGCCGCGCAGGATCGCGAAGAACAGGCCCTCACCTCCAAACAGCATGGTTTTGATGTTGCCTGCCTGTTGAATCTCCATTTCGATATGCCCTTCATAGGCGACCACACAACCCGTATCGATATGCAGCACCTCTCCAGCGGAAAGCTGCCTTTCCACGACAGTTCCACCAGCATGCATGAAAACCATGCCATCGCCTTCCAGTTTCTGCATGATGAACCCTTCGCCTCCAAACAGCCCGGTCAGAATCCTCCGTTGCAGCTCGATCCCGACTGAAACTCCTTTGGCCGCACACAGGAAACTGTCCTTCTGGCAAATCAGCTTGCCATTCACCGAGGTAAGGCTGAGGGGAATGATATTTCCCGGATAAGGAGCTGCGAAGGCGACTTTCCCTTTTCCTGCCCCGGTTTGCGTGAATACAGTTATGAACAGGCTTTCGGATGTGAGCAGGCGTTTTCCTGCGCTCAACAGCTTGTCCATGAAGCTTCCGCCACTGCTGCTGCCATCACCAAAGATGCTCTCCATCTGAATGGATGCGTCTTTGTACATCATTGCCCCGGCTTCAGCGATGGTGCTCTCGCCTGGATCGAGTTCGATTTCGACAAACTGCATCTCCGAACCGATGATTTTGTAATCGATTGCATCGGCAGTTCGGAATGGGGCTGGCGGGGGTGCTACAGCGAGCGCCTGAGGCTGGAGCTCAGGCACTTCGCTGATCGGCTTCCAGGTCGGAAAGCCATCTGTCCAGGCATAACCATGCGGATTGGCGGCCGCCATCTGGCGCGCCCTTTGAAGGTCCAGAGGGCCTTGTTGTTGGCCATTGTAACTCAAGTGCCAGTTCATCGCTTTTTTTCCTTGAGAGTGTTTGATTTAAAAGGAAACCCAAAGGCCCTTTAGATGACATTTATCTGGAACTGTTCATGCCATTTGCCAATGCTTTCATCGGAAAGATTGAGCCGCCGGGAAAGATTCTTCAAATAGTTTTTTTCCACATCGGTATCGGCGCCTGTGGCTATAAGTGAAACTGCATATACCTGCTCAGCCATTTCGGGTGTTTTGACTTTGCTCGCGATTTCCGAGATCCCCAGAGGGTTGTCGAACTCTTTCAGCAGAAAAGCTTTCTCTTCCTCAGACAGGCCAGCCTGATCGATTTTTTCGAGGATTTGATTTCTTTCGGATTCATCGATGGAATAATCGGCATTCGCCGCAGCGATCATGGCTCGCAGGAGCAGCAGCGAGCCTTCATCCGGCTCGCTCGATAGCCGAGCCAACGAATCCGGAGGAGGCGGGGGTGGCATCATGGATGTTGGTGCAGGTGTGGGCAGGGGATTTCCGGGAGGAGGCGGCGGTGGTGGCTGTGAGCCGCCGAAAAGCGGAGAGGCCTGTCCCGGGTTCTTATTTTGAGACAGATGTTCGAAGGCGCCGATAGCCAGTCCGAGCAATCCCATGCCGATAGCGGCTTTGTTTGCGCCCAGAATTCCTCCCAGACCGCTATTCCCGAGCACCCCTTTTTTTACTTTCTTTCCACTCTTCAGACCCTGACGGGTGGCGGTTTCGAGCAACCCTCCCAGCAGTTTTTGAGGATCAATCATTCTATGTTCCTTTCATAATCATCATTGCATCGTTCAGATTTGATTATTTTTAAAAGGTTCGATGAACCTCCATGCTTCCCACTCAAACTGCTTATGATGTTCCTCGAATATCCGCTTGATTTCAACACAATCTTCTCCACCATCCGGAAAGGCCTCACCTGGTAGGATTATCAGCTGAGACTTGTTCCTGGTAGAGAGTTTTGATCGGCCTCGATTTTCCCCACAAGGGATGTGTATCGAGCCTGGGATTTGACAAATAAAGATTTACACCTTTTGTGCGGAATTGTAGAGTGATTCTCAGAATCCAGGCTATCGGTCCTTTTTGTGATTTCCCAATGATTTCTGCGCGAGCGGGAATCCTGGCCGCAGAACAATCATCGCTTACTGAGCAGGCTGCTGTTCAAAATGTATAGAAAGGCCACCAGATTCCATGCCGAAACAAATCGATCCCGAAAAGGATGAGCTCTTTCGCCAGCCGCTGTTTGATGATGTTCGAACCGGCTTGAGTGTGGATGCTCTCCGATGCGCAGTCTGTGAACACCTCCTCTACCTTCAGGGGCGGCACCCCGAAGGAGCCTCGCTGAACGACATCTATCAGGCAGTCGCGTATGCTGTTCGAGACCGGATGTTTCAACGCAGCGTGTATACCTTGGATGCCATTCGACAGCAGCCGGATGTGAAAGTTGTCTGCTATCTTTCAGCGGAGTTTCTTATGGGGCCTCAGCTGGGGGCAAACCTTGTCAACCTGGGAATTATGGATTCCATGAGGAAAGCTCTGGAACCGCTCGGGGTGAATCTGGATGATGTTCTGGATCATGAAGAGGAACCCGGCCTTGGAAATGGTGGACTCGGGCGGCTTGCGGCCTGTTACCTGGATTCTCTTGCGACCTTGCAGGTCCCATCGATCGGGTATGGGATACGATACGAATTCGGAATCTTCGACCAGGAAATCCGTGATGGATGGCAGGTTGAAGTCACTGACAAATGGCTGCGTTGGGGAAATCCCTGGGAGGTTTCAAGGCCTGATCTTGCAGTCGAAATAAAATATGGCGGGCACACCGAAACTTACCATGATGAACAGGGGAAATACCGGGTCCGCTGGATCCCCGGCCAGGTTGTTAAAGGGGTTCCCCATGACACACCGGTTCTCGGTTTCAAGGTGCAGACCTGCAACATACTGAGACTCTGGCGCGCGGAGGCTGTGGAATCGTTTGATTTTGCCGCTTTCAACCTCGGCGACTACACCCAGGCAGTCCAGGAAAAAATCAAATCGGAAAATATCAGCAAGGTTCTTTATCCGAATGATGACTCACAGCAGGGAAAAGCCCTGCGCCTGCAGCAGCAGTACTTTTTTGTCTCCAGCTCTCTCCAGGATATGTTGAGGATCCATCTGACCTATCGTGGAGGCCTTTCTGAAATAAGCAGACTCTGGGCAGTGCAATTGAATGATACTCATCCCGCCATAGCAGTCCCGGAAATGATGCGCCTGCTGATCGATGTGCATGACCTGGATTGGGACAGTGCCTGGGAAATCACCTCACACACAATGGGATATACCAATCACACCCTGTTGCCGGAGGCGCTTGAAAAGTGGTCGGTCGATCTCTTCCGTCGGATGCTCCCACGCCACCTCGAGATCATCTATGAGATCAATCGCCGCCTGCTCGATACAGTCAATGAGCATTTTCCTGGAAATGCGGAAGCCATGTCGCGCATGTCGTTGATTGACGAGCAGGGAGAAAGATATGTCCGTATGGCCAACCTGGCCTGTGCAGGTTCTTATGCCATCAATGGAGTCGCCGAGCTTCACACCCGGCTTCTCAAGGAAAATGTCCTGTCAGACTGGGTATCCATGTTCCCACACCGGTTTCACAACATTACCAATGGCATTACCCCTCGAAGATTCCTTCTCCTCTGCAATCCGGGGTTATCCCAACTGATAACTGACTGGATTGGTGATGACTGGCAGCACAATCTGGACAGCCTGAGGAAGCTCGAAGATTTTGTGGATGATCGTGAATTACAGAAGCAGTGGCGCCAGGTAAAAATTGAAAACAAACGAGACCTCAGCAGCATTGTGAAAAACCGTCTCGGCATCAGACTGGATCCGGATTCGATTTTCGATATCCAGGTAAAACGAATCCATGAATATAAACGGCAACACCTGAACATCCTCCATGTGATCGCCCTTTACCTCAAACTGAAAAACGATCCGAAAATGGATGCAAGCCCGCGAACATTTCTTTTCGCCGGGAAAGCAGCGCCTGCTTATCGAATGGCTAAGCTGATAATCAAACTGATCAACTCGGTTGCCGATGTTGTCAACAATGATCCAGACATCGGATGCCGGATTCGTGTCGTGTTCTTTCCGGATTTCAATGTAAAAAACGCACAATCGATCTACCCGGCTGCCGATGTTTCTGAGCAGATTTCAACTGCCGGCAAAGAGGCAAGCGGCACCGGCAACATGAAGTTCTCGCTCAATGGGGCTTTGACGATCGGGACGCTGGATGGCGCCAATATTGAGATACGTGAGAAGGTGGGGGAGGAAAACTTTTTCCTCTTCGGCCTGACTGCCGGGCAGGTCATGGAACAGCAGAGCAGGGATACAATCCTCGCAGCATCTATGAAGAGAACCAGATCCTTCATGAGGTGATTGAAGCCATCAGTTCGAATCGCTTTTCGAATGGTGAACCCGGGGTTTTCACCCCTTTGATCGAGTCTCTTCTGAATTATGACCCGTTCATGGTGCTAGCTGATTTCCAGTCCTATGTGGAGTGCCAGAAAAACATCAATGCCCTCTGGAGGGACCAGGAAGCCTGGACAAGGAAATCAATCCTCAATGTGGCAAGAATCGGCTATTTTTCGTCAGATCGCTCAATTCAGGAATATTGTGAAAAGATCTGGAAGACACACCCTGTTTCCATCACCGATGGTGATGTGCCGGCACTATGAACGCATGATCAAGGCTGGTTCCTCCGCATCCTCTGGAGGCAGGAATGCGGATATCCCAATCCATCCCATTTCAACTTGACCCTGTTTGTCCTGCGAGAGTATCGTCCTCAGGATGCCCCTGTGCGAGGTGAGAGATTTATGGATGAGCAGTCTCGTCTTGAGGAACTGCGCAGCCTGATCGTAAAACATGATCGGCTGTACTACAACGAAGCCAGCCCGGAAATCAGCGATTTTGAATATGACCGCCTGTATGCCGAACTGCAGGCGATTGAAGCTGCCCACCCGGAATGGATCACCCCGGATTCCCCCACCCAGAGGGTTGGCGGCCGTCCACTCGATCAATTTGTCCAGGTGCGCCATTCGATCCCGATGCTGTCGATCGGGAACACCTATTCCATCGGCGAAGTCCGTGAATTTGAAAATCGGCTTCAACGCCTTCTTCCGGGAAACTCTTTTGATTATGTGGTTGAACCGAAGATCGATGGGGTGGCGGTCTCGGTCCGCTATGAACAGGATCGTTTCGTCCTCGCAGCGACACGCGGCAATGGGATCACTGGCGATGACATCACTGCGAACATGAGCACAATCCGCAACCTGCCGCTGCGAATCCCATTCTCACAGGCAGGATTTGAAATCGTTGAGCTGCGTGGCGAGGTGTATATCGATACCCCCTCATTCATTGAAATGAATCGCCAGCGTGAATTGGCGGGGGAGGAACCCTTCGCCAATCCGCGCAACACTGCAGCGGGCTCCCTGAAATTGCTCGATTCGCGTGAAGTTGCACAGCGCCCTTTATCCATCTTCTTTCATTCATTTGGGGAGATTCGCACTGGTGAGACTGATCCCGGTCACCGCTGGATTTGCCACTCCCAGGCCCTCCAGCAGCTGCATGATCTGGGAGTTCCTGTCATCGAGCACTGGGCCAGAGTCCAGGGCATCGATGCAGTTCTCCCATGGATCGAACTCTGGGGCAAAAAGCGCCATGAATTGCCTTATCAGACCGATGGACTGGTTATCAAGGTGGATGATTTTCGCCTTCGGGATGAGCTTGGGGCAACCAGTCGAAGCCCACGCTGGGTGATTGCTTACAAATTCCCTGCCGAACAGGCGGAGACCACTTTGAAAAAAATCGAGCTCCAGGTCGGGCGAACGGGTGCAGTAACACCAGTGGCGATTCTCGAGGCGGTCCAGCTCGCCGGAACCACAGTGACCCGGGCGACACTGCATAATGCCGATGAAATCGCGCGCAAAGACCTTCGCGAAAATGATCGTGTTCTGATTGAAAAGGGAGGCGAAATCATCCCCAAGGTGGTCCAGGCCCTTGTCGAGAAACGCGATGGAAGCCAGGTCCCGTATGTCTTCCCGGAGACC
>WBZO01001662.1_pt1 | contig 33225 bp, 32 predicted proteins | sample 5204261 | NCBI WGS metagenome assembly WBZO01 (sample SAMN12412400, study PRJNA552823) | activated sludge metagenome | isolation source: activated sludge from anammox sidestream of wastewater treatment plant... | place: USA: North Carolina | collected 2017-09
GCGCCAGCGTGTCCGCGTCGGGTGGCGCGATATTCATTTCGCGACGACTCGCACGGCGGCGCCCGTGGCGCGGGGGGCCATGGGCAAACTGCTAGAATCAACACCTTTTGACCGCACGCGAGAAGACTTCGAAGATGAGCGATTTCCTGTTCACGTCGGAATCGGTGTCGGAAGGTCACCCGGACAAGGTCGCCGACCAGATCTCCGATGCCGTCCTCGACGCGATTCTAGAGCAAGACCCCACGGGCCGCGTTGCCGCGGAGACGCTCGTCTCCACCGGCCTCGTCGTGATGGCCGGCGAGATCACGACGACGGCCAACGTCGAGTACGCGCGCGTCGCGCGCGAGACGATCCGCGCGATCGGATACAACGATCCGTCGCTGCGCTTCGATGCCGACGGCTGCGCCGTGATGGTGTGCTACGGCAAGCAATCCCCCGACATCGCGCAGGGCGTGGATCGCGCCTCCGACGACTATCTCAACCAGGGCGCCGGCGACCAGGGGCTCATGTTCGGCTACGCCTGCGACGAGACGCCGACACTGATGCCGTTCCCCATCTACTATGCGCACCGCCTGATGCAGCGGCATGCCGAGGTGCGCCGCGACGGCCGCCTTGCGTTCCTGCGCCCCGACGCCAAGTCGCAGGTGACCGTGCGCTACGCCGGTGGCAAGCCGGTGGCGGTCGACACCGTGGTGATCTCGACGCAGCACGATCCGTCGATGAACGACAGGCAGAAGGAACTGGGCGAGGCGGTGGTCGAGGAGATCGTACGCCCGGTCTTCGCGCCGGAATTGCTCACCGGCACGCGCTTCCTCGTGAACCCGACCGGGCGCTTCGAGATCGGCGGCCCGCATGGCGACGCCGGCGTCACCGGTCGCAAGATCATCGTCGACACCTACGGCGGCGCGGCGCCGCACGGTGGCGGCGCGTTCTCGGGCAAGGATCCGTCGAAGGTCGATCGTTCCGCCGCATACGCCGCGCGCTACGTCGCCAAGAACGTCGTCGCCGCGGGTCTCGCCCGACAGTGCCAGGTGCAACTCGCCTACGCGATCGGCGTCGCCCGGCCGATGAACGTCACCGTGTACACCGAAGGGACCGGCAAGATCGCCGACGAGAAGATCGCCGCCCTCGTCAACGAGCAGTTCGACCTGCGGCCGAAAGGGATCGTGCGCATGCTCGACCTGCTGCGTCCCATCTATCGCAAGACCGCGGCGTACGGTCACTTCGGCCGCGACGACCCCGAGTTCACCTGGGAGCGCACCGACAAGGTGGCGGCGCTCAAGGCCGCGGCCGGCATCGCCTGACGTCGTCACCGGGAGCCAGTCATGGGGCAACGCATCCTTGCGAAGATCATCGGTGTCTCGCTCGCGCTCGCGGTCGCGTCGTGCGCGACGCTCGAGCGGGAGGAGGTGGCGGCGCCTGCTGCGGGAGGAACCGTAACGATGCGCGCCGATGCGGCACTCGTCGTCAACCTGCCCGTCGAGGCGACGCCGGGCGCGGGTTGGGACTTGCGCTCGGCGAGCCCCAACCTTGCGCTCATCGGCGGACCCGACGTCACGCCGGCGCCGAAGCCCCCGGGGCTCGTCGGCGTTGCCGACACGGCGACGTTCCGCTTTCGGGCCAAGGCGCCGGGCGACGGCGCGCTCGAGTTCGTCGCGCGCGCGTCGCCGGGGCAGGCGGCCACCGCTCCGGAGCGCGTCGTGCGCTACGCCGTCGTCGTCGGGCCACCGCTGCGTCTGCCGACCGACTATTTCGGCACGCTGGGAATGCAAAGCGCACGTTCTGCCGGCAACAGCACGATGGGCGCCCCGGTGGCGAGCGCGGGCGCGCAAGGCAGCACGGCCGCAGGCAACGCAGGCGCGCCCGGCACCCCGACATCACCCAATGCGGGCAGCGGTGGCGGCGGCGCGCCCAGTGCCGTAAAATACTGGGCCCATTGATCGACGGACCTGCCCCGGCAGCGCCCGCGTCGCCTCCAACTTTACAGGATCCGCCATGGCCGAACGTTCCCGCACCCGCCGCAATACGCTCGAGCGGCGCTGCCTTCCCAAGACCTTCAAGCGCATGTTCGTGGGCGCGCCGAAGGGCATCTTCAAGATGCTCGAAAAGATCAAGAAGAACTGACCGCGCACGCCGCGCGTGCCGGAACCCGAGGCCGCCCGCACGCGAGGCGGCCTCGTCGTTTCGGGCGTTCCCTTGCGCTGCGGTGCGTGTCGCGATTCGGGTAGAATGCGCTCCTTCCCGAGGAGCGTTGCAACCCGGGCCGCAGCCTCGCCGCCGCGCCCGGGCCAGGCTCGGGATTCGATGGGGTGTCCCATGGTTGCGAGGACACCGCCGAACGCAACCGCGCTCGTTGAACCGCGATCCGCACGCGGCGTCACGAGGTCCGCGCACCCAACCGCCCTCGCCTGACTACCCCTCGTGCGTCGCCCGCCGTGGAGTGCCGCCGATGAATGCCGTCAACGAAACGAAGAGCTTCACCGACTTTCGCGTCGCCGATATCGCCCTCGCCGACTGGGGGCGCAAGGAAATCCGCGTCGCCGAGACCGAGATGCCGGGCCTGATGGCGATCCGCGAGGAGTTCTCGCCGCACAAGCCGCTGCGCGGAGCGCGGATCGCGGGGTCGCTGCACATGACGATCCAGACCGCGGTGCTCATCGAGACGCTGCAGGCGCTCGGTGCGCAGGTGCGCTGGGCCTCGTGCAACATCTACTCGACGCAGGACCATGCCGCCGCCGCGATTGCGGCGGCCGGCACGCCCGTGTTCGCGTACAAGGGCGAGACGCTCGCCGAGTACTGGGAGTACACGCATCGCATCTTCCAGTGGTCCGGACCGGGCAGCACCGGCCCGAACATGATCCTCGACGACGGCGGTGACGCGACGCTCCTCGTGCACCTGGGTGCGCAGGCCGAGCATGATCCGGCCGTGATCTCGCATCCGGCCAACGAGGAGGAAGCGGCGCTCTTCGCGGCGATCGCGGCGAAGCTCGCGCAGGATCCGACGTTCTATTCGCGCTTGAAGGCGGGCATCAAGGGCGTCACCGAGGAGACGACGACCGGGGTCAAGCGCCTGTACGCGATGCACAAGGAGGGTCGCCTGGGCTTTCCCGCGATCAACGTCAACGACTCGGTGACGAAGTCGAAGTTCGACAACCTCTACGGCTGCCGCGAATCGCTCGTCGACGGCATCAAGCGCGCCACCGACGTGATGATCGCCGGCAAGGTCGCGGTCGTCGCCGGCTACGGCGACGTCGGCAAGGGCAGCGCGCAGGCGCTGCGCGCCCTCTCGGCGCAGGTGTGGATCACCGAGATCGACCCGATCTGCGCGCTGCAGGCGGCGATGGAGGGTTATCGGGTGGTCACGATGGACGATGCCTGCGACAAGGCGGACATCTTCGTCACGGCCACCGGCAACATCGACATCATCACGCACGAGCACATGAAGCGCATGAAGGACCAGGCGATCGTGTGCAACATCGGCCACTTCGACAACGAGATCGAGGTTGCGGCGCTGCGCCAGTATCGCTGGGAGAACATCAAGCCGCAGGTCGATCACGTGATCTTCCCCGACGGCAAGCGCATCATCCTGCTCGCCGAGGGGCGTCTCGTGAATCTCGGCTGCGGCACGGGGCATCCGTCGTACGTCATGTCGTCGTCGTTCACCAACCAGGTCATGGCGCAGATCGAGCTGTGGGCCGATGCCTCCGAGGGCGGCAAGCGCTACCCCGTCGGCGTGTACGTCCTGCCGAAGCATCTCGACGAGAAGGTCGCGCGCTTGCAGCTCTCGAAGCTCGGAGCGGCGCTCACCGAGCTCAACGACCGGCAGGCGCGCTACATCGGCGTGCACAAGCGCGGACCGTACAAGCCCGACGCGTATCGCTATTGATCCTGCGATGGCGCAAGACGGCACCTTCAGCTTCGAGTTCTTTCCACCGAAGACGCCGGAGGGCGCGGCCAGGCTGCGCGCGGCGCGCTCGCAACTGCGCGAGCTCGGCCCCGCGTTCTGCTCGGTCACCTTCGGCGCCGGCGGCTCGACCCGCGAGGGCACGCTCGACACGGTGCTCGAGATCGTGGCCGAGGGGATGGCGGCGGCACCGCACCTGTCGTGCATCGGCGCGACCCGCGCCGCGCTGCGCGACGTGCTCGCGCAGTATCGCAGTCACGGCATCCGGCACGTCGTCGCGCTGCGCGGCGACCTCCCCTCGGGGTCGCTCGGCGCGGGCGAGTTGCGCTACGCGAGCGACCTCGTCGAACTGATCCGGACCGAAACCGGCGACTGGTTCACGATCGACGTCGCGTGCTACCCCGAATACCATCCGCAGGCGCGCACGGCCACCGAGGATCTCGATCATTTCGAGCGGAAGGTGCGCGCGGGTGCCGATGCCGCGATCACGCAGTACTTTTTCAATCGCGACGCGTACTGGAGCTTCGTCGACGCCTGCGCTGCGCGTGGCATCACGATCCCGATCGTCCCCGGCATCATGCCGATCGCCTCGGCGAGCCGTCTCGTTCGCTTCTCCGACGCCTGCGGCGCGGAGATTCCCCGCTGGATCCGCCGCAAGCTCGAGGGCTTCGGGGACGATGCCGCCTCGGTGCAGGCTTTCGGGCTCGACGTCGTCACCGATCTGTGCGCGCGCTTGCTCGAGGAAGGCGCACCGGGCTTGCACTTCTACACGTTGAATTCCGCGGCTCTCACGACGACGATCTGGCAGCGCCTCGCGTTGTCGTAGGCGCCAGCGTCGAACGCCGCGGTTGACGTGATCGTGGTCGACGTCAGCACGGTCGATGTCGCCGCGGTCACGCGCGCCGGAACGACGCGAGCTCGATCGTGGTGTTCTGCGCGCGGATCTCGATCGCGTCCATGCCGTCACCGCGCTCGCGATACGTCGCGACCTTGATCATGCGCACGACATTCCCGGCCTCTTGCGCCCACCACGTCATGTAGTTCGCCTGAATCGGCCAGCGGAACGGGTTGTTGTCGTCGACGCTCATGAGCGTGCGCATCGTGAGCGCGTTGAACGTCCCGGCAGGCACCGCGACCGTCTCGTAGCCGCCGACGCGGACGAAGCGGCCGATGTTGCTCATGAGCTGGTTGGCGGGATCGAGATTGCGCAGGTTCTGTCGCCAGTCGGTGCTGGGCGTCAGCGGAAACTGGAAGCGGACCATCGGTGGCTCGAAGTTGCGCGTCTCGGCCGGATCGTACGCAGCGCCGCTATTGACGACACCAGGAGAGGCGAGCCGCTCGTTGCGCTCGAAGTTGACGTCACCTTGCGCCGTGATTCGCATCACGATGCCGCTCGCATCGAGCGCCGTCACCTCGTGCGCCTCCTCCCACTGCACCGGGACGCGGAAGCCGTCGCTGCAGCGATACACCCAGCGATCGCCGAGCTTCCACGACGGCGCGGGTACCGGGGGTCCGGAGGCGCCCCCGACGCTCACGCAGCCGCCGGTGGCGAGCGCCGGGGCGAGAAGCAGGAAGCGGCGTCGGTTCATGGTCATCGTGGTCCTGCACTATTGCGCCGACGCCCGGGCTCTTCAATCCGGCGCGGTATCGGCCACGCTGCCGCCGGCCACCCGGACGAGATCGGCCGGGGTGATGGGAAACATGGCGTGTGGCGTTCCACCGGCAGCATAGACCGTTTCGTAACGCAGGAGGTTGCGGTCGATGAACGTGCGTAGCGGTGTCGGGTGCGCCAGTGGCGGAATGCCGCCGATGGCATAGCCCGTCACGGCCCGCACGAACGCAGCGTCGGCCTTGCCGATCGCTTCGCCCGCGAGCGCGCCGATCTTCGCCTCGTCGACCCGCTGTGCGCCGCTCGCGATGACGAGCACCGGCGCGCCGGACGCGGCGCGGAAGACGAGCGACTTCGCGATCTGCCCGACCGTGCAGCCCAGCACGGCCGCGGCTTCCGCCGACGTGCGCGCGGGGACGTCGTATTCGACGATCCGCGCCGCCACTCCGGCGGCGGCAAGCGCATCCTGCACGCGCTGCGCCGAGGCCGACAGCGGTGGATGGCTCATCGCGCGCTCGCGTCGATGCGTGACGATGCGGCGCCGGGTGATTTGCGCATCATCGGCCGACGAACTCGAGCGTGGCATCGTCGAGCCACAGCGACCCCTTGCCCTGGAGCATCGCGCCGATCTCGATGCGCTCGGCGTCCGGCGCCACCGGGAGGCTGAGCGTGAAGCGCGTCCAGCCTGCGGTTCCCGTGAGCGCTCGATCGGCCATGAATTCGTGGTCGACGATCGCACCCTTGGCGAACGTCATCAGCGTCAGCACCGCGCCGGTGCCGGCGACGTCGCGCGTGCGCAGCCAGGCGCTGTAGCGCGCGACCTTGCCGCGATAGGCACGCGCATCGACGCGCTGCGCGATCGCACCGTACGGCTCGGGACCGACGTTGTCGATGCGCAGGCTGCGCAGCCCACCGTGCGGGCCGGCCGTGTCGAGGACGAAGTCGAACGACTTGACGCCCGCATGCTGGAACGAGAACCAGCCTTCGGGGTCGCCATTCTGCTTCGTCGTCGCCGATTCGAAGCCGGGATTGACCACGCGCACGGCAGCGGTGGCCGCCGTGGCAGCGGGCGGCGGCTTTGCCACCGTGGCGGACGGCGACGGGGTCGACGCATGGTCCGTCGATTTCGACTCGGGGGTCGCGGTGCACGCTGTCGCCAACGCGAGCGCGCCGAGCGCCGCCATCGCGCTGCGCACCGGCGACGGCACGGCATCGGTCCGCGGCTCGCGGCGCGCTGGCGCCGACCGCGGTGCTGCCGATGCCCCTTCCTCAGGGACCATCGGTGATCGCGCCCTTGCTGGCCGTGGAGACGAGCCTTGCGTACTTGGCGAGGAGGCCGCGCGTGTAGCGGGGGGGTGGCGGTGTCCACGCGGCACGGCGCCGGGCGAGTTCGGCGTCGTCGACGTTGAGCTGGATGAGGTGGCGATGCGCATCGATGGTGATCGAGTCTCCTTCCTGCACGAGCGCGATCGTTCCACCCACGAACGCCTCCGGAGCGACGTGGCCGACGACCATCCCCCACGTGCCGCCGGAGAATCGGCCGTCGGTGAGCAGTCCGACCGACTCACCCAACCCCTGCCCGACGAGCGCCGACGTGGGTGCGAGCATCTCCTGCATTCCGGGACCGCCCTTGGGACCCTCGTAGCGGATGACGACCACGTCGCCCGCGCGGATCTTGCGCTCCATGATCGCCTCCATCACGGCGTGCTCGGAGTCGAACACGCGAGCGGGGCCCGTGATCGACGGATTCTTGAGCCCGGTGATCTTGGCGACGCAACCCTCGGTCGCGAGGTTGCCGCGCAGGATCGCAAGATGCCCCTGCGGATACAGCGGCTGGTCGAACGGCCGGATCACGTCCTGGTCGGCGCGCGGGGTGTCGGGAACGGTCGCGAGTTCCTCGGCGAGCGTGCGCCCGGTGATCGTCATGCAATCGCCGTGCAGCAACCCTGCCTTCAGCAGCATCTTCAACACCTGCGGCACGCCGCCCGCCTGGTGGAAGTCGACGGCGACGTACTTCCCCGAGGGCTTCAAGTCGCACAGCACGGGAACCTTCTGGCGGATGCGCTCGAAGTCGTCGATCGTCCACGGCACCTCGGCTGCCGAGGCAATGGCGAGGTAGTGCAGCACCGCGTTGGTCGAGCCGCCGGTGGCCATGACGAGCGCGATCGCATTCTCGATCGACTTCTTCGTGATGATGTCGCGCGGCTTGAGGTCCTTCTCGATCGCGCGCACCAGAACGCGCGCGGATTCGGCGGCGGAATCGGCCTTCTCCGGATCGGGCGAGGCCATCTGCGACGAGCCGAGGAGGCTCATCCCCAGCGCCTCGAACGACGACGACATCGTATTGGCGGTGTACATGCCGCCGCACGCACCGACCGTGGGACAGGCGTTGCACTCGATGCCGTCGTAGTCTTCCTTGCTCATCTTGCCGGCGGTGTAGGCGCCGACGGCCTCGAATGGCGACACGATGGTGAGCGCCTCGCCCTTCCAGTGGCCCGGCTTGATCGTGCCGGCGTACACGTAGATCCCTGGGACGTTGATGCGCGCCATCGCCATCATTCCCGCCGGCATGTTCTTGTCGCAGCCGCCCACCACGAGCACACCGTCCATGCACTGGCCGTTGACCGACGTCTCGATCGCGTCGGCGATCACCTCGCGCGAGACGAGCGAGTACTTCATGCCGTCGGTGCCCATGCCGATGCCGTCGGTCACGGTGGGCACGCCGAAGACCTGCGGCATCGCCCCGGCCGCCTTCAGCGCCTCCATGGCGCGATCGACGAGCGGCTGGATCCCGGCATTGCACGGATTCATCGTGCTGTGGCCGTTGGCGACACCGACGATCGGCTTCTCGAAGTCGGCGTCGCCGAAGCCCACCGCGCGCAGCATGGCGCGATTGGGTGAACGGGCGATGCCGTGGGTGATGATGCGGGATCGGCGATTCGATGCCATGGGTGCGACTCCTCCTTCGATGACCGGAGACGATGCGGGATTGACGGGGCGTCACCTTACCATTGCCGTCTCGATACCGTCCAATACAAGAACGGTGACGCATTGATGCGATTGTGGTATCAATGATTCCGAGACGGTGCCGCATGGACCTGCGCCAGCTTCGTTACTTCGTGGCGGTCGCCGAGACGCTCCACTTCGGGCGCGCCGCGCGTCGGCTCGACATCTCGCAGCCGCCGCTGTCGCGGCAAGTCGCTGCGCTCGAACGTGAACTCGGCGTCGCACTGTTCGATCGTTCCACGCGCGGCGTTCGACTCACGCCCTCGGGCAGCGCCCTGCTGCCGCGGGCGCGCCGCCTCCTCGCCGACGCCCTCGCGATACGCACCGGCGCTCGGGAGCTCGCGCGCGGCGACGTTGGGCTCCTGCACATCGGCTTCCTTGCCGCGTCGACGTACAGCACGCTGCCGCGCCTGCTCACCACGTTCCGGCGGGCTCGTCCCGGCGTGCGCCTCGTCCTCACCGAAGCAACGAGCGACCGGCAGCTCGTGGGACTCGCCGACGGCAGTCTCGACGTCGGCGTGTTGCTGCCGCCGGTGACCGACCCGGCGCTCGCCTGGTTGCCGCTCGTGCGCGAGCCCCTCGTCGCCGCGCTGCCCGCCGGGACGGCGTGGCCGGCGCGCATCGGGCTGTCGCGGTTGGCCCGGCGGGCGTTCATCCTGTTTCCGCGTCCTGCCGGCGCGAGCCTGCACGATCTCATCGTCGACGCCTGCGAGCGCGCGGGCTTCACGCCGCGCATCGAGCAGGAGGCGGTGCAGATGTCGACGATCGTGAGCCTGGTGGCTGCCGGCATGGGCGTGGCTCTCGTGCCCGAGTCGTTGCGGCGCATGCGCCGTACGGGTGTGGTATACCGCCCGTTGTCCGACCGCATCCCACCGGTGGAGACGGGGCTTGCGTGGCGCGCCGACGACGCCACGCCCGCGCTTGCCGCCTTCGTCGCGCACGCGCGCGCTGCCTTCGCACCGGAAACCCATGCTCGTCCATCCTGAATTCGACCCCGTCGCCGTGCACCTCGGTCCGCTCGCGATCCGCTGGTACGGCCTCATGTACCTCGCCGGTTTTGCCTTGTTCTGGGCACTCGGGCGCGTGCGGGCGCGTCGCCGGGCATCCGACGGCTGGCGCGAAAGCGACGTCGGCGACATGCTCTGGTACGGCGTCTGGGGCGTGATCGGGGGGGGCCGACTCGGCTACGTGCTCTTCTATCAGCCGGCGTATTACCTCGCGCATCCGCTCGAGATCCTTGCCGTGTGGACGGGTGGCATGAGCTTCCATGGCGGTTTTCTCGGTGTGCTGGTCGCGCTGTGGCTCTTTGCGCGGCACCGCGGCAAGCGCTGGCTCGAGGTCACCGATTTCGTGGCGCCGTTGTGCCCGCTCGGGCTCGCGGCCGGTCGCCTCGGCAACTTCATCAACGGGGAACTCGTCGGGAGGGTGACCGACGTGCCCTGGGCGATGGTCTTTCCGCAGGTCGACGCGCTGCCGCGGCACCCTTCGCAGCTCTACCAGTTCGCCGGGGAAGGCGTGCTCCTCTTCGTGATCCTGTGGATCTACGCCGGCCGGGCCCGGCCGCTTGGTGCCGTGTCGGGCCTCTTCCTCGCGGGGTACGGCTTCTTCCGTTTCGTGGCGGAGTACGCACGTGAGCCGGACGCGTTCCTGGGCTACCTCGCGGGCGGCCTCACCATGGGGCAGATCCTGTCGCTGCCGATGCTCGCGCTGGGGGTGGGGATGATGGTCTGGGCCTACGCCCGCGCCAGTAAGGAAGCGCCCACACTCACGAAGCGCTAGTACCGGCGCAGTGAGCAGTCACTCACCACGCTCCAACCCCAAGCGTATCCAGACCTGTGCCGCCTACCGGCGCGAGCCGGCCCGGGCGTACGCCGGCCCGACGTTGAGCGGGAGAGCAAGGAGCAAGACGGCAATGAGGTCCGACACCATGCCCGGGAGCATGAGAAGGAACGCAGCCAGGACCTTGCGACCGCTGTCGAGCATTCCGCGCAAGCGGGGTTGCTCGCCGTGGAGTCCGGCCACGGTCCGCGTGCGGAACTCGAGCCGCTCGCTGCGCAGGAGGACCCATCCGGCGGCGAGCGAGCCCGATAGCCACAGCCATAGCGGCACGCCGGTGAGGCGCGCGAGGTGCGCCGTGACGTACAGGTCGAGGGCGGGCAAAGAAAGTACAATGACGAGCACGACGAAACGCATGGAGCCTCCTTGCCGGACGCGGCGATCCTCGTGCTGACTTCCTTGCCCGATCGAGGTGCCGCGTCGACGTTGGCGCGCACGCTGTTGACCGGACGTCTGGCCGCATGCGTGAACATCGGCGCGCCCGTCGACTCAATGTATCACTGGAAGGGCGAACTCGAAACCGCTCGCGAGATCCCGGTGTCGATCAAGACGCGTGCCGCGTTGTACGGCGCGGTCGAAGCCGCCATCGTCGCCGCGCACCCCTACGAACTCCCCGAAGTCGTCGCTGTCCCGCTGACCCATGGCCTCGATCGCTACCTCGACTGGATCGTCACGCAAACCGCTGCGGTCTGACGCGCTCGTCACCATCGCGGCGGTCATGGTCGCGATCGCCGTGGCCTGCGCCAGCGCCGCGGTGCGCGCCGACCCCAAGCTCCTGCCGGCGGCGCAGGCGTTTCGCTTCTCGGCGCGGGCGCTCGACGACTCGACCCTCGAGGCGCGGTTCGCGGTGACCGACGGCTATTACCTCTATCGCGACAAGCTCGCGTTCTTCCTCGATCCGGCGGTGACCACGCTTGCGGCGCCGGCCTTGCCGCATGGCAAGGTCAAGGACGACCCATTCTTCGGAACCGTCGAGACGTATCGCGGCGACGTCGTCGTGCGCCTGCCGCTCGGGACGTCCCTGGCCGGTCGTTCGGTCGTGCTGGTCGCCGACTCGCAAGGATGTGCTGACGTGGGCGTGTGCTACCCGGCGCAGCGCCAGAAGATCACGCTGGCGGTGCCGCTCGCAGGCAAGGGGCCGGGCGCCGTCGTCGATGCCGTACCCCCAAAGAAGAACTGGTTCAATTGAGCGTGCGCGCCTGAGTAAGCGCGCACTTTCCCCAAGAAGCAAATCCCATGTCCTCTTCGCTCAAGCGCTGGCTTCTCGTCGCGGTCGTTGCCATCGGTGCGCTGACGGCGGGCGCCTACGTCGCTCACGAGCGGTCGTCGTCCGGTGCGGCGTCGCCCGCGGCGGTCGCCGCGCTCATGAATCTCGCGCTGCCCGACGCCGCCGGCACCGAGCAGCGCGTCGACCAGTGGCGCGGCAAGGTCCTCGTAGTCAACTTCTGGGCGACGTGGTGCGCGCCGTGTCGGGAGGAGATGCCGGAGTTCATTCGTGCGCAGAAGGAGTTTGGCGACAAAGGATTGCAATTTATCGGCATCGCCGTCGATCAGGCCGATAAAGTTCAGCAATACGTCGCGGAGATCGGGCTCAACTACCCGGCGCTGGTCGCCGGCATGAGCGCGATGGAACTGTCGAAATCGCTCGGCAACGACCTTCAGGCGCTGCCGTTCACCGTCGTGCTCGATCGCAGTGGCAGCGTGGCTCATACGCAACTGGGCATCCTGAAGCCGGAGAAGCTCACGTCGCTGGTCAAGGCGCTCCTTTAGCTCGCCTCGCATCTGTGCTGTAAAATTCCATAACCGCTGGACAATTGACAGCAATTGGCGGCAAACTCCGCGCTCATTTGGCGACACGCGGAGTTCGCGAACGCGCGCGGCACCGCGGCGCCGGATGCATGGGTACGGTGCGAAGCGCGCGCAGGGTGGCAAGGAATCGCGGCGGCCTCGCGCCCGCCGAAGCCTGACCGGGGTCACCGCGGCCCGACCGACAACAACGACCGCGGAAGTGCGCGTTTCGGACGTGGCGCTTCCGCAATGGGGTGATGGACGATGGATCTGCGCAAGCTCAAGACGCTGATCGAACTCGTCGAGACTTCAGGCATCGCGGAGCTCGAGATCCAGGAGGGCGAGGAGCGCGTGCGGATCACGCGTGCGCCCACAGGCACCTTCGTGCCGGCGCTGCCACCGCCGGTTCCGGGCGTCGCCGCCCCTGCGGCCGTTGCGACCGCCCCGCCGGCCGCAGCGCCGCCGGCGGCGCCGGTGGACGGGCACGTGGTGAAGAGTCCGATGGTCGGCACGTTCTATCGCGCCGCCACACCGGGGGCCAAGCCCTTCGTCGAAGTCGGCGATTCCGTTGCCGAAGGCGCTCCCCTGTGCATCGTCGAGGCGATGAAGCTCATGAACGAGATCGAGGCCGACAAGGCGGGCGTGGTCAAGGCGATCCTCGCCGAGAATGGCCAGCCGGTCGAGTTCGGCCAGCCGCTCTTCGTCATCGACTGAGTCCGGGTCACGTGGCGATCGCCAAGCCGGCGGGGACCGGCAAGCTGTTCGACAAGATCCTCATCGCCAATCGCGGCGAGATCGCGCTGCGCGTGCAGCGCGCGTGTCGCGAGATGGGAATCAAGACCGTCGTCGTCCACTCCGAGGCGGATCGCGACGCCAAGTACGTGCGCCTTGCCGACGAGTCGGTGTGCATCGGTCCCCCGCCGTCGGCGCAGAGCTACCTGCACGTGCCGGCGATCATCGCGGCGGCCGAAGTCACCGATGCGCAGGCGATCCATCCAGGCTACGGCTTCCTCTCCGAGAACGCCGATTTTGCCGACAAGGTCGAGAAGTCAGGATTCGTCTTCATCGGCCCGCGCGCCGACACGATTCGCCTGATGGGCGACAAGGTCAGTGCGAAGGCGGCGATGGTGAAGGCGGGCGTTCCCTGCGTGCCCGGCTCCGACGGCGCCTTGCCGGAAGACCCGAAGGAGATCGTGCGCATCGCGCGTGCGATCGGGTACCCGGTCATCATCAAGGCCGCCGGCGGCGGCGGTGGGCGCGGCATGCGCGTCGTGCATACGGAGGCGGCACTCGTGCCCGCGGTCACGTTGACGCGCGGCGAGGCGCAGGCCGCGTTCGGCAATCCGATGGTGTATCTGGAGAAGTTCCTCACGCACCCGCGGCACATCGAGATCCAGGTGCTCGCCGACGAGCACAAGAATGCGGTGTACCTGTTCGAGCGCGACTGCTCGATGCAGCGCCGTCACCAGAAGATCATCGAGGAGGCGCCGGCCACCGGAATCAATCCGCGCCTGCTGACGCGCATCGGCGAGCGCTGCGTGGACGCGTGCAAGCGCATCGGGTACCGCGGCGCCGGAACCTTCGAGTTCCTCTACGAGGACGGCGAGTTCTACTTCATCGAGATGAACACGCGGGTGCAGGTCGAGCACCCGGTGACCGAGCTCATCACCGGCATCGACATCGTCCAGCAACAGATCCTCATCAGCGCGGGACGCAAGCTCGCCATGCGCCAGCGCGACATCGTGCGCCGCGGTCACGCCCTCGAGTGCCGCATCAACGCCGAGGATCCGTATTCGTTCGTGCCTTCGCCCGGGCGCATCACGTCGTGGCATACGCCGGGCGGACCCGGCATCCGTGTCGACTCGCACGTCTACCAGAACTACTTCGTGCCGCCGTACTACGATTCGATGATCGGCAAGGTGATCGCGTACGGCGACACCCGGGAACAGGCGATCGCGCGCATGCGCATCGCGCTGTCGGAAATGATCGTCGAAGGCATCAAGACGAACATCCCGCTCCACCAGGAGCTCTTGCTGGATGAGAAGTTCCTGCGTGGCGGGACCTCGATCCACTTCCTCGAAGACCGCATGGCCAAGCGCAAGGGCTGAGCCGCCATGCATCGGCGGCAGGTCGCAGCGATGACGCGCACGGGCGGGGCCCACCGGTGAGCTATCTCGCGCTGCGCTTCGATGCACCGGCACCCGCCGCCCTCACGTGGTCGGATGCGCTGCTCGAGGCCGGCGCGCTGTCGGTCGACCTGTCCGATCCCTTCGCCGGCACGTCCGCCGAGTCACCGCTCTTCGGCGAGCCCGGTGTCGCGACCGACGTCGCATGGGCGATCTCGCGCGTGAATGCGTTGTTCGCGAGCGGCTGCGACGTGGTCGCGATCCTCGCGCAGGTCGCGCACGAGCAGGATCTCGCGATTCCGTCGTACGAAACGCACCCCGTGGCCGAAGAGGACTGGGTGCGCAACACGCAGGCGCAGTTCGGCCCGATCGAGATCGGGCCGGGCTGGTTCATCGTGCCCACGTGGAGCGTGCCGCCCGATCCGGCGGCGCTCAACCTGCGGCTCGATCCCGGACTCGCCTTCGGGACCGGGTCGCACCCGACGACGCGACTGTGCCTCGAATGGCTGCGTGAGGCGCTCGTCCCAGGTGCGACGGTGCTCGACTACGGCTGCGGGTCGGGGATTCTCGCCATCGCCGCCGCGCGCCTGGGCGCGGGGCGCGTGGTGGGCGTGGACCTCGATCCCCAGGCGATCACGGCGAGCCGCAGCAATGCGGCGGCCAATGGGGTCGCTGCGACCTTCGTCGAGCCGGGCGGGCTCGTCCCGGGCAGCTTCGACGTCGTGGTCGCGAACATCCTCGCCAATCCCTTGCGGCTCCTCGCTCCTGCCCTGGCCGCGCGCGTGGCACCGGCGGGGCGCATCGCGCTCTCGGGGATCCTTGAAGCGCAAGCGCACGAGGTCGCGCGGGCCTACGCGCCGTGGTTTACACTCGGCACGACCCGCATCAGCGAAGGGTGGGTGCTGCTCACCGCGACCAAGACGCCGTAGGGATGGCCGACGAACTGTTCACCCGCTGCCCCGGGTGCAAGACGATCTTCCGCGTCACCGAGCCACAACTCGCCTTGCGACAGGGCCAGGTGCGGTGCGGACACTGCCGCACCGTATTCAACGGGCGCGACGAGTTGATTGCGCTCGATCCGCCGGCAATGGACGAGTCCGACGAGGCCCAGGACGAGCTCGCCGCCGGCCCGCCGACGGTGACGCTGCGCAGCGCGCATGCGCTCGATCCGCCGCCTCCGGCATCGACCGCGCCGACGACGGTGCAGCCCTCGCGCACCGACGGTCGACCGATCGCGGTGCACGAATACGAGAATCGCTTCGCCTGGGCCGCCCGCAAGCCCAAGTCGCGCTGGTGGAAGGTCGTGGGAGCGATCGCGATCCCGGTGCTAGTGGTCGCTCTGGCCCTCCAGGCGGTGCTCCACTTCCGCGATGCCTTGGCCGCGCATTTTCCGCGCAGCAAGCCTGCGCTCACGGCGCTGTGCACCGTTTTGGGCTGCAGGATCGAGGCGCTGCGCAACGTCGGCGAACTGTCGATCGAGGCTTCGGACCTGCGCGAGGATCCGGCGCACAAGGGGCTGCTCATCCTGTCGGCGACGATCCGCAACCGTGCGGCCGTGCCGATCGGCTACCCGCACCTCGAGCTCACGCTGACCGACGCCTCCGATCAGGTCGTCGTGCGCCGGGCCCTGGCTCCGGCCGACTACGTGAGCGGCGCCACCCAGATCGCCGCCGGCATTCCGCCCAACGGTGAAGTGCCGGTGCGACTTTTCATCGACGCGAGCGCGACGACCCAGGCTGGGTATCGCCTCTACCTCTTCTTCCCGTAACCGGACGCGGCCAGCGCCGCCCCGTTCCCTGCGGTCACCGCACCGAACCGGGGCGAATTGCCGGTATGATCGCACCTCTTTGGGGCAATTGGGCCGGCACGGCTCGGATTCGCTCGCCGAGAAAATGTAACATGTTGATTCGTAACGACCTTTGCGCGGGCACGCGTTTCGCTAAGGAAAGCTCGAAGCGAGACTCGACCGCGCACGACCGGCCGCAATCGGCGCCGCGCGTTCGGCGTCGAGCCGCATCCCCATTCCACCGCATTGCCAGGAGACCCGCATGACTTCGCCCGCCGACGTGCTGAAACTGATCACCGACAAGGAGGTCAAGTTCGTCGACCTTCGCTTCACCGATACCCGCGGCAAGGAGCAGCACGTCTCGGTGCCGGCACGCCAGTTCACGCAAGACAAGTTCGACGCGGGACACGCGTTCGACGGCTCCTCGATTGCCGGCTGGAAGGGCATCGAGGCCTCCGACATGTTGCTGATGCCGGATCCGTCGACTGCGAACATCGATCCGTTCATGGATGAGACGACGCTGCTTCTCACCTGTGACGTCGTCGAGCCTTCGGACGGTCGGGGCTACGGGCGCGATCCAAGGTCTCTCGCCCGACGCGCCGAGGCCTATCTCAAGTCTTCCGGGATCGGCGACGTCGCGTACTTCGGCCCCGAGCCCGAATTCTTCATCTTCGACGCGGTCGAATGGTCGGTCGACATGTCGGGGAGCTACTGCAAGGTGTTCTCGACGGAGGCGGCCTGGTCGTCGGCCGACAAGGTCGAAGGCGGCAACATGGGGCACCGACCGACGGTCAAGGGCGGCTACTTTCCGGTTCCTCCGGTCGATGCGCTGCACGACGTTCGCTCGGCGATCTGCCTCGCGCTGGAAGAAATGGGCGTGGAGGTCGAGGTGCATCACCACGAGGTCGCCACCGCCGGGCAATGCGAGATCGGCACCCGGTTCGATACGCTCGTCAGGCGTGCCGACACGCTGCAGATCCTCAAGTACTGCGTCCACAACACGGCGGCGGCGTACGGCAAGACCGCGACGTTCATGCCGAAGCCGATCGTCGGTGACAACGGCTCGGGGATGCACTGTCACCAGTCGATCTGGAAGGATGGCAAGAATCTCTTCGCGGGCGATGGCTACGCCGGCATGAGCGAACTCGCGCTCTACTACATCGGCGGCATCATCAAGCACGCCAAGGCCCTCAATGCGATCACCAATCCCGGAACGAACTCGTACAAGCGACTCGTTCCGGGCTTCGAGGCGCCGATCAACCTCGCCTACTCGGCCCGTAACCGCTCGGCGGCGATCCGCATCCCGTACGTGAGCAATCCGAAGGGACGCCGCATCGAGGTGCGCTTCCCCGATCCGACCGCTAATCCCTACCTCGCCTTCGCCGCGATGCTGATGGCCGGCCTCGACGGGATCCAGAACAAGATCCATCCGGGCGACCCGATGGACAAGAACCTGTACGACCTGCCGCCCGAGGAAGCGGCGCGGGTGCCGCATCCGTGCGCGTCGCTCGACGAGGCGCTCGACCACCTCGATCGCGATCGCGAATTCCTCACCCGCGGCGGCGTCTTCAGCGACGACATGATCGATGCCTTCATCGCACTCAAGATGGAGGAGGTCACGCGCTTTCGCATGACCACGCATCCGATCGAGTACGACATGTACTACAGCCTGTAGCGGCGAGGCTTGCGGTGGCGCGGACGGCCGAGCGACGAGACGCGCCAACGACTTGCGCGCAAGAGGTGTCTTTGCACCCGTGTCGGCGGGTACGCTACACTCGGCCGCCATGCAGTTGCGAGTCGTCAATGCGCGCAGGTGGCGCCGGGCCATCGTCTGCGGATGCTTCGCGGCGGTCGCAGCGGTCCCGGCGTTCGCCCAGTCGCTCGCCGCGCGCGCGAAGGATGCCGGTTGCGTCGATCGCCCCGAGGCCGTCGGCGGCGCGCTGTACCGCTGCAAGACCGCAACGGGTGTGCCGGCGTACTTCAACGTGCCCGGCGCCGACCGGGGGTCGTCGCGCGCATCAGGGGGCAGCAAGAGCGCACCCGCGCCGGCCAACTTCCCCAAGGTCGACGCTGAAACGCAGCGCGGGCGCGACGATCTGCGCCGCAAGGTCCTCACCGACGAACTCACTGCCGAGGAGAAGCTTCTCGCCAACGCGCGGGCGGCCTACGCCAACGGCGCGCCGACGCCGCTGCCCGAGGAGAGGACCAACGCTGCCATGTATCAGGAGCGCATCGCGCGCCTGCGCCAGTCGGTTCTCCTGCACGAGCGCAACGTCGAGGCGTTGCGCAAGGAGCTCGGCAACGCGAGGTAGCACCCCCGTCCGCGCGCGGCGCGTGCTGCACGTCGCGCGCGCGCGCTTCGCGCAGGGCATGCCATGGTCGCCGTCGTGACGCGCCTGCCGATGCCGGCGGCGGCGCCTGCCGTTCCACTGTCGCACGGGCTCGACCTGTTGGCGACCGCCGTGCTCCTGTTGGGCATGGACCAGCGCGTGATCTACACCAATCCCGCAGCGGAGAACCTCTTCGAGCTGTCGCGATCGCGGTTTCTCGGTAGCACGCCGACCGAACTCTTCGGCGATGCGGCACCGCTCGTCGACGCGATCGCGCGGGCAGCCGCATCGGGTACGGCGTACGCCGAGCAGGACATCGAGCTCGGCGTCGTCGGCAAGGGCCGGCTGCATCTTGCGTGTACCGTGTCGCCGATCGAGCTCGGAGCGGCTGTGCTCCTCGTCGAGTTTCGGCACATCGACCGGCAGCTCAAGATCGCGCGCGAGGAGCGTCTCGTCGAACAGCAGCAGGCCAATCGCGACCTCTTGCGCAGCCTCGCCCACGAAATCAAGAATCCGCTCGGCGGGATCCGCGGCGCGGCGCAGCTGCTCGAACGTGAGCTGGGGCAACTGCCACCGGCGGCGACACTCACCGAGTACACGCAGGTGATCATCGACGAGGTCGACCGGTTGCAGGCGCTCGTGTCCCGCCTGCTGACCCCGAGTCGATTGCCGAACTGCCGGCGCACGAACATCCACGAGATCCTCGTGCGGGAGCGCAATGTCGTGCAGGCGGAGTTCCCGGCGATCGAGTTCATCCTCGACTTCGACACGAGCCTTCCAGAGTTCGACGCCGATCCCGACCAGCTCGCGCAGGCGATCCTCAACATCGTGAGAAATGCGGCGCAGGCGGTGGCGGTGGGCACGCCGCAGCCACGGATCATCCTCGCCACGCGCATCGCGCGCGGCGTGATGCTGGCGGGGAAGCGTCATCGCCTGGGCCTCGCCGTTTCGGTACACGACAATGGCCCAGGGGTGGCCGACGCGATCCGCGACCGCATCTTCTATCCGCTCGTATCCGGGCGCGACGGGGGCAGCGGCCTCGGGCTCACGATTGCGCAAACGCTCGTCGCGCAGCATCGCGGGACGATCGAGTGGGCGAGCGAGCCCGGGCAGACGACCTTCACCATCGTGCTTCCCCTCGAGTTGCCCCGGGGCGTCGCCGCCCAACCGCGCGACGGGAGCAGCGGGCAATGAACGCCGTGGACGCACGCGCGATGGGCAGCGACGATCCGCGCGCCGTATGGGTGGTCGACGACGACCGTTCGATTCGCTGGGTGCTCGAGAAGGCGCTCGCCCGCGAGGGGATCGCGCACCGGACCTTTGCCACGGCGTTCGAGGTGCAGCAGGCGATCGCCACCGACGAGCCGCAGGTGCTCGTCTGCGACATCCGCATGCCTGGCGAGTCGGGGCTCGTCCTGCTCGAGAAGGTGAAGGCGTCGCACCCGCAGGTTCCGGTGATCGTCATGACCGCGTACTCCGACCTCGACAGCGCCGTCGCCGCGTTCCAGGGCGGCGCCTTCGACTATCTGCCGAAGCCCTTCGACGTCGACCATGCGCTCGCGCTCATCCGCCGCGCGACGCGGGAGTCGCCGCGGATCGTCTCCGCACCGCGCGCCATCGGTGAGACCTCGGAGATCCTCGGCCAGGCGCCAGCGATGCAGGAAGTCTTTCGCGCCATCGGCCGCCTGTCACAGTCCAACGCCACGGTGCTGATCACCGGCGAGACCGGCACGGGCAAGGAGCTCGTCGCGCGTGCGCTGCATCGCCACAGCCCGCGCGCCGCGATGCCATTCGTGGCGATCAACACGGCGGCGATCCCCACCGACCTCCTCGAGTCCGAGCTCTTCGGTCACGAGCGCGGCGCCTTCACCGGCGCGCAGGCACTGCGTCGCGGTCGCTTCGAGCAGGCCAGTGGCGGCACGCTGTTCCTCGACGAGATCGGCGACATGCCGGCCAACCTCCAGGTGCGCCTGTTGCGCGTGCTGGCCGACGGCGAGTACTACCGCGTCGGTGGCTACGCGCCGCTGCGTGCCAACGTGCGCATCATCGCGGCCACGCACCAGGATCTCGAGGAGCGCGTGCGACAAGGACTGTTCCGCGAGGATCTGCTGCACCGGCTCAACGTCGTTCGCCTGCGGCTGCCGCCGCTGCGCGAGCGACCGGACGACATCGGTCCGCTGGTCCGGCATTTCCTGCACAAGAGCGCGCGCGAGCTCGCGATCGAGCCGAAGCACCTCGCCGATGCCGCGCTCGACGTGCTCGTGCGTTTCGCATTTCCCGGCAACGTGCGCCAGCTCGAGAACATCTGCCATTGGCTCACCGTGATGGCGCCCGGCCAGCGCATCGAAGTGGCGGACCTGCCACCGGAGGTGCGCGTGCTGCCGGCGCCGGTCGATGACGCCCCGGTGGCCGACTGGCACGTCACGCTCGATCGCGAACTCGCACAGGCGCTCGCCCGCGGTGAGCGCAACGTCGGCGATCGCCTGGCCGACGAGTTCGAGAAGACGATGATCCGTCGCGCGCTCATGCACACCGGCGGGCATCGCATGGAGGCGGCGCGGTGGCTGGGCTGGGGCCGCAATACGTTGACGCGCAAGATCCACGAGCTCGGGCTCGACGCGGAACTGCGCAAGCTGCCGCGCGAGTAGCGACCTACCGGCTCGGGAATGCGCCCGGTGCGTGCAGCGAGCGCTCGACCATTTCCTCGATCACGACGTCGGGGCGCTCGCGCTCGATGAGCGCCTTGTCGAAGGCGCGCGTGCTCGCATAGACGACCCGACTGAAGTTCTCGCTCATGATCGGGATGAGCGGGATCGCCATCGAGTCACGCAGCACGAGGGCACGCGGCAGTCCCGGGCGATGGCATTCGTAGATCTCGACGTCGGGCCGGTCCGCTGGATCGACCCGCTTCGCACAGCCCTTGCTCGCCAGCGCCAGGACCTTCCCCAAGGGCGCCACGTCGTCCTCGCGAATCCGCGACGGCATGCCGAGCATGCGGATCAAGTCCCCACTGTAGTAGTCGACGCCCGGCGTGTACGCGGGTCGTGGCGGCGTGGCGAGGGTGGGGAGCGCTTGTGGCGGGAGAACGTCGCGCACCGCGCGCATGATCGCGTCGTAGCCGACGAGTGCGCCGTTGTAGTTCCAGTGCGAATCGGTCTTGTAGTAGACGCGCTCTCGCGCCTTGGCGTCGCGCAGCGCCGGCCTCAGGTCGACGAACCGCACGCGACCGTCCCTTGCGACGGCGTCGCGCACGCGATCGTACGGCGTGGGCCCCGCCATGGGCGTGACCCATGCGGGCAGGTACTCGGGATAGATCGTGTACTTCTCTGGCACGATGACGACGACGTAGCCGATGCCGCGCGCGGCGAGCCAATCGTGGCGACGCCCGAGTTCGGCGACGGTGTTGTCGACGTCGGACTGCGAAAACTCCATCGTGCCGCGGAAATGGCGATCGAGCGAGTGCCCGTCCTCGCCCAGCCAGTAGAACCAGCCATCGCGACCGCGCATCACGGTCCCCAGGCTCGACACGCCAAAGACGCGCAAAAGCGCGCCGTGGTGGAAGCGGACGAGCAGGTCGCGCCCGCCGAAGCGGTCGGCAAATGCGCGATCGAAGGCGGGTGCGAACTCGCGCGAAAGCGTGGGTGCGGGCCACGGGGCCATCGGCCGGTTCTCGAAGCGCGTCGTCGTGCGCGACCACGTGAAGACGAGTGCAAGCGCGGGCAGCACGATCGCGAGGCAGAACAGGACGGCGACGATGCGATCACGGCGCGGATGATCGGCGGGCGCCGGCGGCGGCACCGGCGGCAGGGCGAGGGCGTCGATCACGGTACGCACCCCGACGGCGAAGCGGCGGCGCAAGGACCATTCGCGCGGACCATGCCGAGAGGGGCGCGTGCGTGCGGCGTCATGCTAGAAGCGAAAATAGATGAACGGATTGTAGGTTCCGGCGGCGAGGAACGACGCGGACAGCGCGAACACGGCGCCGGTCCAGGCGACGTCCGCCGTGAGTGCCCATGGCGCGGCGAATCCCGGCCGGCCGGCGATCGCGTCGCGCCAGGTGCCGATGCGACGGGCGAGCGGGGTCGCGAAGACGATCGCCACGACGATCGTCACGAGCACGTGCAGGTTCAAGAACTCGTCGACGGGGCGGCGCGCGGCGCTGCCGGCCGCGTGACCCGCCAACGCCGCGTACCAGTCCAGCGCCTGCGTGAGCGTCTCGCAACGAAAGAGCACCCAGCCGCCCATCACGGCGGCCAGCGCATACGCGTGCGCGATGGGGCCGCTGCGGCCCAGCACGCGATCGAGCCCCGCACGCTCGGCGACGAGGAAGGCACCGTGCCAGACACCCCACAGCACGAACGGCCAGCTCGCCCCGTGCCACAGTCCGCACAGGAGGAACACGAGCACGAGGTTGGCGTACGCGCGCCGCTCGCCGCGGCGGTTGCCGCCCAGCGGGATATAGAGGTAGTCGCGAAACCAGTTGGACAGCGAGATGTGCCAGCGCCGCCAGAACTCGCGGATGCTGCGCGAGATGTACGGATAGTTGAAATTCTCGAGGATGCGGAAGCCGAACATGCGCATGAGGCCGATCGCCATGTCGGAGTATCCCGAGAAGTCGAAGTAGATCTGCAGCGTGTAGCAGACGACGCCGAGCCAGGCCAGTGGCGTGGTGAGTTCGGCGGCAGGCAGTGCGAAGACCTGGTCGGCGGTGTGCCCGAGCGTGTTGGCGATGAGGACCTTTTTCCCCAGGCCCAGCACGAAGCGGCGCACACCGTAGGCGAAATCGGCGTAGCGCGTATCACGCGCCGGAAGCTGCGTGGCGATGTCGCGCCAGCGGATGATGGGTCCGGCGATGAGCTGCGGGAAGAGCAGGATGTACAGCGCAAAGCGCGGCAGGTTGCGTTCGGCCTGGGCGTTGCCCTTGTAGACGTCGACGACGTACGAGATCGCGTGGAACGTGAAGAACGAGATGCCGAGCGGCAGCGGGATGGTCGCCACCGCGAGCGGCGTGATCGCGAGGATCGGTGCCAGTGCGTTGACGTTGGCCACCGCGAAGTTCGTGTACTTGAAAACGGCGAGCAGTGCGAGATTGCCGGTGATCGCGGCAGCGAGCCGGCGCTTGCGGGCGGCGCCGGGCGGCGTGCGGCCGATCGCGGCGCCGAGCGCGTAATTGAAGGCGACCGAGCCCAGCACCAGAGCGACGTAAGGGGCTTCGCCCCACGCGTAGAAGACGAGACTTGCCACCAGCAGCACCGCGTTGCGGGCGCCGCGGGGCACGCTGAAGTACGCTGCCAGCGTGAGCGGCAGGAAGAAGAACAGGAAGATCGGTGAGGCGAAGACCACGGGACGTCGTGCGCGCGATCGGTGCGGGTCCTGCGGCCGCGGCGGTAACGGGGAAGGGGCCGGTCAGGACGCGACCGCGTCCGTGCGCAATTCGACGACGACAGGAGCGTGATCGGATGGCTTTGTCCCCTTGCGCGCGTTGCGATCGATGCGACTGGCGAGACAGCGCTGCGCGAGCGGGGGTGAGAGCAGGATGTGATCGATGCGCATGCCACGGTTCTTCGCAAACGCGAGCATCCGATAGTCCCACCACGAGTAAGTCGCCGGCGGCTGGTCGAAGAGGCGAAAGCTGTCGACGAGGCCGGTTTCGAGCAGCGCGCGAAACGCCGCGCGTTCCGGTGCGGAGACCAGGACCTGTCCCTCCCACGCCGCCGGGTCGTGCACGTCGCGATCGTCGGGCGCGACGTTGAAGTCACCTCCCACCGCGAGTTCGGGGTGCCGCGCGCGCTCGTCGCGCAGCATCGTCGCGAAGGCCGCGAGCCAGTCGAGCTTGTACGCGTACTTGTCGGAGCCCACCGCCTGGCCATTAGGGACGTACACGCCAACGACGCGGATGCCCGCGACGGTGGCCGCGATCACGCGCCTTTGCTCGTCGGCGTAGCCCGGGATGCCGACGCTGACGTCGTCGACGGCGAGGCCCTGCCGCACGAGGAGCGCCACGCCGTTGTATGTCTTTTGTCCGAAGACGTGCGCCGCATAGCCGGCGGCGGCGATGTCGGCCGTGGGGAAGCGCGCGTCGTCGATCTTGGTCTCCTGCACGCACAACACGTCGGGGCGGGTCGTCTCGAGCCACGCGACAAGACGCGGCAGGCGGACGGTGATCGAGTTGACGTTCCAGGCGGCAATGAGCATGGGCGCGAAGGCGATCGCATCGCTCCGGTGACGATGCCGCGCAGTGTACGCGATCCCGCCGTGCGGGCGGCTCAGACCAGACCGAGAAGTCGCAACGGACCGAAGGGGTCGTGCGTGCGCGCGATCACGTACATCAGCGCGAAGCAGGTGAGGGCGCCTATGAAGGCGAGCGCCCGGGCCGCGCGGCCGCGCGCGCCGTGCAAGGCGATGATGCCGAGCACGATGTAGGCGACGAGGAGCGAGAGCTTGGTCGCAAGCCAGGGGGTCGTGACCGGGTTGATCTCCAGGATCACGACGAGGAGGATCGCGGCCAGAAGCAGCACCGAATCGATCACCTGCTGCAGGCGGCGCATCGGCCGTGACGTGGGCAGCCCCGACCCCAGCAGCACGCCGATGCCGCGCCCCAGGAAGAGCGCTCCGCTGGTGACGACGAGGCCGATGTGCAGTGCCTTGACGGAGGGGTAGAAATCGACGAGCGGCATCGGCGCGAATCGGGCAGGCGTGATCGTCACGGTGTGGCGCCGTAACGCGCCTACTTGCGCACCGGCGCCCCGGGCGGCAGCGGATTGGCGTCCACGCGCGGCCGAACGAGCATCGGCGCAAAGCGCGCGAGGTAGATGGCGAAGGCACCGATCCAGGCGAGCGCGGAAGCGTGGAGCGCCGCGGTGGCCGCCGCGATCGGAACGAGCGCGACGAAGCGCAGCGCTGCCGCGGCGAGGACGAGGATGTACGACGCGACCATGCCGCGGTCCGCGCGCAGCGGCCGCCCGAGGTGGCCGAGCGCGGTGCGCGTCACCATGCCGATGATCAGCACCGAGAAGCCCGCGACGCCGATGACGTGCACGGGCCACGCCGCGCGATCCGCGATGCCGGCCGCGTGCAGCGCGCCGACGAGGAGCCCGAGCCCGAGGCCCGCGTAACCGGCGTACAGGATCCAAAGGAGCGGTACGCGCCACACGGCCCACGGCTTCCACGCGACGAGCTGCACGAGCGCGATGACACCGGCCGTGGTGAGCGCTGCGGCGGTGACCGCGGCCGCCCCCGGCGCGTGCAGGCCAAGCGATGCGATCGCCGCGAGCACGCACGCGGCGACCTGCCAGTGTCCGCTGCGCGTGTGCATCGCGACCGTGAGTCCGGAGACCGCGCGCATGGCAAAGAATGGGATCACGCGTCGCGCCACCAGGAGCGCGAGTGAGGCCATCGCGAGCAATCCCGCGGTGAAGCGCTGCATGAGGAGCCCGTAGTCGCCGCCGTTCGCGGTCCACAGGAAGAGCGCGTCGGCGACTCCGAGCGCGAGGGTGACGAGCGGAATGCCGTAGTTGCGCCGGTTGCGCGTGCGATAGATTGCCCGTCCGAGTGCGACGGCCGCACCGGTGAAGAAGACGACCTCGAGCGCGGATGCGACGACGAACGCCGCGGTGCCAGGCAGCAGGAAGCCCACGCGGGCGCCGACCCAGCAGGCGACGAGCAGCGCGAGCGGCGTCCCGCGTACGGTCATCGCCCCGGTCCAGTTGACCCCAGCGGTGAGCAGGAAGCCAACCGCGATCGTGGCGACGAATCCCCAGAGCATCTCGTGCGCATGCCAGGCTACGCCGGCGAGCGTGCCGACGATCCAGCCCGGCGCGAAGATCCACAGCGCGACGGCGACGGTCGCCCACAGGCACCCGCCGAGATAGAGCGGACGAAAGGCGAGTTCGAGGAAGGCGCGCCATTGCGGCGGACTGCGCGCCCCGGCGGTGGGTTCGGCGATGTGCATGAGCCCGGCCATCGTCAGGTCGCCGGGGTTCCGGCGTCGCGCCGGCGTCGACCGCGGGTCGGCGCGACGGTGTCAGCAGTGGCAGTGGTCATCGCAACGATCGGGTAAAGTAAAAGATACATCGAGAATATACCTTATGACGGGCGCGTGCGACGACGATGACGACACGTCGCGCGTGACACCCAGGCCCGATTGCGTGGCGCGCGGTCGACCTCCGCGCCACGGAGGAATGCGGCGGGTGGGCGATGCTATTTCGGGTAGTCGCCGCCTCGGGGCGCCGGTGTGACCACGCGCGAGCCCTGCGCCACCGCCGCCGTCGGCCCGGCGTCGGCGCGCCCCATCGCCGCCGCGCCGCGTCGCTGCGCGGGGGCCTTGGGGTAGCCCGCCTCGTCGAGCGCCGCCTGCCAGCGGCTCTCGCTAAATCCCTTCACCACGACCTTCTCACCCAGTGTCAACACCGGCGCGGAGTCTTCGCCGGTGAGTGCGCGCAAGCGGACGTGACCCTGCTCGTCCTTTTGCACGTCGACGAGGGTGAACGGCACGCCGCGCCGGTTGAGCAGCCCCTCCGCGTTCTGGCAGACCTCGCCGCAATCGAAGGTGTAGAGCGTGACGGGGAAGCGCTCCGCCGCCATCTGTGCCGTGAGGCTCGGCTCGCTCGTCTCGACGTAGTTCGCGCCAAGGCGCTTCGTCTGCACGTTCTTCACATCCGGCGGCGGCGCCCGATCGGAATAGACGATGCGTCCGTCGGGGTCGACGTAGCGATAGACCGATTGTGCCGACGCTGCGAGCGCGGTCGCTGCGGCCACGACGGCCACGACGGCTGCGACGGTGATGGGACGGCGCGCACGATGTTGCATGGATGCCTCCGCTCAAGCGGGACCGATCATTCCATTATGCCGCAGGAGAGCATCGAGTTGTGGCGGGCGCCCACGGAAGGCCACGAACGATTCCATCGCGCTTCGGCTGCCGCCGCGCGACAGCACCTCGTCCTTGAAGCGCGCTCCGATTGCCGGCGCGACGACGCCATGCTCCTCGAAGAGGCTGAAGGCGTCGGCGGCCAGCACCTCGGCCCACTTGTAGCTGTAGTACCCCGCGGCGTAGCCGCCGGCGAACACGTGCGAGAACGCCTGCGCGAAGCGGTCGTACGGCGCATACGGCACGATCGCGATCTCGCGGCGCACCGCGGCGAGGACCGCCTGCGGTGAATCCCAATGCGCGCCAGCGGGGCTTGCCACCTGCGCGTGCAGCAGCATGTCGAACAGGCCCATCTCGATCTGACGCAGCATCGCGAGGCCGCTGTGGAAGTTCTTCGCGGCGAGCACACGGTCGAAGATCGCACGCGGCAGCGGGGCACCGGTGTCGACGTGGCACGACATGGACTCGACGACGCTCCACTCCCAACAGAAGTTTTCCATGAACTGCGACGGGAGTTCGACCGCATCCCATTCGACGCCCTGGATTCCGGAGATTCCGGCGACGTCGATGCGTGTCAGCAACTGGTGCAGGCCATGGCCGAACTCGTGGAAGATCGTCGTGATCTCGTCGTGCGTGAACGTCGCCGGCTTGCCTGCCACCGGAGCCGAGAGGTTGCACACGAGATAGGCCACCGGATGCTGGAGGCCGCGCTCGCTGCGACGCCGATTGATGGCGTCGTCCATCCAGGCGCCGCCGCGCTTGCCGGGCCGTGCGTACAGGTCGAGATAGAACTCGCCGACGAGCGCGCCACGGCGATCGTGGATGGAGAAGAAACGCACCGTCGGATGCCAGGTCTCGACCGCGGCCTCGCTGATGGCGACGTCATAGATCGTCTCGACCACCCGGAACAGTCCGGACAGTACCTTGTCCTCGGGAAAATACTGACGCAGCTCCTGCGCGCTGTAGTCGTAGCGCTCGAGCCTTTGCTTCTCGGCCGCATAGGCGAGATCCCAGGGCTCGAGCGTCGGAAGGTCGAGGCGCTCGCGGGCGTAGGTCGCAAGCTCGGCCAGGTCGCGCTCGGCGTAGGGTCGTGCCCGACGCGCGAGGTCGCGCAGGAACGCGACGACCTCATCGGGGCCGCGTGCCATCTTGGGAACGAGCGAGACCTGCGCGTAGTTCGCATAGCCGAGGAGTTGCGCCTTCTCGTGCCGCAGCGCGAGGATGCGCGGGATGAGCGCGCCGTTGTCCCATTGCGCATTCGCGCCCAGATCCGACGCGCGCGTCGCATACGCCTCGTGCAGGCGTCGGCGCAACGCGCGATCCTCCGCGTACTGCATCACCGGCCGGTAACACGGCATGTGCAGCGTGAGCTTCCATCCGTCGTCGCCGTCGCGTGCCGCGGCTTCGCGCGCGGCGGCGACGACGTCCGCCGGCACGCCATCCAGTTCGCGGGGATCGGTGATGCGGTACGCCCACGCATTCGTGGCGTCGAGCACGTTTTCCTGGAATCGCGTGGACAGCGCCGCGAGCTCCTCCTGCGCCGCCTTGAAGCGGGCCTGGTCCGCCGCGGCGAGCTCGGCGCCGCCGAGACGGAAATCGCGAAGCTGGTCGTCGACGAACTTGCGCTGCACGGTGTCGAGGCCGGCGTACGCGGGACCCTCGCGAAGCGCGCGGTACCGCGCGAAGAGGCGCCGGTCCTGCGCGAGCTCCGCATGGAAGGCGACGACCTTGGGCTGCGCGGCGTTGTGGGCCGCGCGCAGCTCCGGGGTATCGACGACGGCATTGAGCAGGCGCACGGCCCCCCATGCCCGATCGAGCGGGTCGAGCACGTCGGCGAGAGGCTCGACGAGCGACGACCACGTCGGCGGTGCGGCGTCGTTGGCCACACGCTCGATCGTGGCGCGTGCCGCCGCGAGGAGCGTTTCCATGGCCGGCTCCACGTGCCGCGGCGCGATCGCGCGGAAGCGGGGGAGTCCGGAGAAGTCGAGCAGGGGATTGGCCGTTGTCATGACAAGGATCCTGGTGAAGGCTGCGGCGGTGGTCGGGTCCCGGTGCGCCGGTCGAGTGCGGCAGCGAGCTCTGCCAGATCGGCCGGTGTTCCCACGTTCGCCCAAGGGCCGTCGTACCGCTCGCCGCTGACGAGGCCGCGCGCGATCCAGTCGTGCAGGAACGGCAGCAGCTTGAGTTTCACGCCGCGCGGCGCATCGCGGAAGAGCCGCGTGTCGAAGATGCCGATGTTGCCGTAAGTGAGCCGCGCGGGGCCGTCGCGATGAATGCGCGTGCCCTCCAGCGCGAAGTCGCCGGCCGGGTGATACGGTGGATTGGGTACCAGCACGAGGTGCACGCGGGGCGCCGCATCGTCGAGCGCCATGGTATCGGCCACGGGGCGCAGGCTCGCGTAATCGAAGGCCGTCCAGACATCACCCGAGACGATCGGCACCGGACCTTCCGGAAGCACCGGTAGCGCGGCGATGATGCCGCCCGCAGTCTCGAGCGGCTCGGTCTCGCGCGACCAGGCGATCCGCACTCCGTGCGCGCGCCCGTCGCCCAGGGCCGCGATCAACTGCTCCGCGCGATGCGCGACGTTGATCACGAGCGTGCGGTAGCCCGCGCGCGCCAGTGCCTCGATCTGCCAGACGATGAGCGGCTTGCCGCCGACGGGGAGGAGCGGCTTGGGTGTGGTGTCGGTCAGCGGACGCAGCCGCTCGCCGCGGCCGGCCGCGAGGATCATCGCGGCGCCCATCAGAACGTGTAGCCGATCGTCGGTTCGCGCCCTTCGAGCGCATCGAGCAGCACGAGGAGCGGAGTGAGCTCGCGGTAGCGTGCGCAGGTGGCGCGCAGATATTTGAGCACGCGGGGGAGGTCTTGCAGGTATCCGGTCTTGCCGTCGCGGTGCGCGAGGCGCGCGAAGATACCTAGCACCTTGATCTGGCGTTGGGCGCCCATCCACTCGAAATCGCGCCAGAAACCGCCGAAGTCGCGGTCGACGGGAAGGCCGGTCGCGCGTGCGCGCTCCCAGTAGCGCACGGCCCAATCGATCTGCCGCGCCTCGTCCCACTCGACGTAGGCGTCGCGCAGCAGCGAGACCAGGTCGTAGGTCAGCGGACCGTGCACCGCATCCTGGAAGTCGATCACTCCGGGATTGCCCGTCGGCACGACCATGAGATTGCGCGAGTGGTAATCGCGATGCACGAACACGCGCGGTTGCGCGAGATTGTTGGCGAGGATCTGCGCGAAGACCCCATCGAGGATTCGACGCTGCGCCGGCGTCATGCCGTGGCCCATGTGGCGGGCGACGTACCACTCGCCGAAGAGGTCGAGCTCGCGACGCAAGAGCGCCTCGTCGTAGGGTGGCAGGTCACCTGCCGACGCCCGCGCCTGGAAGGCGACGAGCGCATCGATCGCGTCCAGGTAGAGCGCTTGCGCGTTGTCCTCCCGCAGCGCGGAAAGATACGTCGTCGTGCCCAGATCCTCGAGGAGCAGGAAGCCGCGCGCGACGTCCTCGGCGTGGATCGCGGGGGCGTGCACCCCCGCCGCGGAAAGCACGCGGGCGACATGCACGAACGGCCGGCAATCCTCGCGCGGCGGCGGCGCATCCATCGCGATGAGCGTCGTGTTGCCGCGTGCGTCGGGTCTTGCCAGCGCGAGACGGAAGTAGCGGCGGAAGCTCGCGTCGGCCGACGCGGGCGCGAGCGTGAACGGCGGCAAGCCAGGCACGTCGCGCAGCCACGCGCTGAGTTCGGTTTGCCGCGGATCGGCAGAAAGGTCGGATTCGGTCATCGGCGGTGCGGACACGCGTCCGTCGCGAGAGAGTGCGAGTCGCGGGTTCGCGCGGTACGGGGCGCCGCCCCTCGATGTGCGGTGTGACCGGCCGGGGCGAGCGGCAGCGTGCACTAGAATGCGCGCTACCCGGAAGCAATCGATTCTAGCAAACCTCCCGTCGTCGCCCGTGCGCATTCCTCTCCTCCGCTTCGCGTCGTCGCGGCTCGTGGCGATCGCCGTGTCGGTCGGCTGCGCGACCGGCGCAACCGCGCAGGACGTGAAGCTGCGCATGGCGCGCGAGATCGAACAGCCGCCGGGGCGCACGGGCGTGCAGGCTCCGACGCTCGGCGCACCCGAGACTGCCGACGCGAACGTGAGCGACGCGATGGGTGCGGGATTGCCGCCGCTCGCGCGACCCGCGCCCGCCGCTGCCGGCACGACCGCGGTCGACGCGCCGCGCGGTGTGGTCTTCCTGCGCGCCGATCGTCTCGAAAGCGACGCGAGCAAGAGGATCGAGGCCACGGGTGCGGTCGAGCTGCGCACGCGGCACGAGACGGTGCTCGCCGATTGGCTGCAGTTCAACGTTCCCAACGACGAGGTGTGGGCGAAGGGCGACGTGACGTTGCGCAAGGGGCGCGACTGGATCAGCGGGCCGGAAGCCAAGTTCCAGTTCAGTCGCGAGATCGGCTTCTTCGACGCGCCCGAGTTCTTCATCTCCGACAACGAATCGCGCGGCAAGGCCTCCGAGATCCGCTTCGTCGGCGCCGGGATGTACGAGGCGTCGAACGCGCAGTACACGACGTGTGTGGCGCCGAACAACGACTGGTATCTGCGCGCCGATGAGATCGAGGTCGACCGCCTGCGCAAGGTCGGCGTCGCGCGGGGGGCGAGCGTGCATTTCCTGGGGGCGCCGGTCCTCTACACGCCGTGGCTCGAGTTCCCACTGTCGAACGAGCGCAAGTCGGGCTTCCTCACGCCGACGGTCGGCTCGACGCAGATTCGCGGCTTCGAGCTGGCGGCGCCGTACTACTTCAACCTCGCGCCGAACTACGATCTCACCCTCACGCCGAGGCTGATGACGCGCCGGGGCGTCCTGATCGGCGCCGAAGGCCGCTACCTCTTCGCGCCCGCGGCGGGCGAGGTCGTGGGCGAGGTGGTGCCGCAAGATCGCATCGCCGAGGAGACGCGATGGGCGATCGCCTGGAAGCATCAACAGAGCTTCGCGCCGTGGCTCACCGGTTACGTCAACTTCAACCGCGTCTCGGACTCGACGTACCTCGCCGACTTCGCCGATCGCATCGCGGTCACGTCGCAGCGCACGCTGCCCGGCGAGGCCGGCCTCAATGCGACGCAGGGACCGTGGTCGGTGCTCGTGCGCACGCTGTCGTTCCAGACCCTGCAGGATCCGAATCCGGCTGCCGCCGTGGTTCCGCCGTACAACATGCTGCCGCAGGTGCGGGCCGCACTTGCCGACACCGATGCGTTGGGCCTCACCTGGAGTGGCACCGCGGAGTACGTGCGCTTCGCACAGGACGCGCTCGTTCCCACCGGCGATCGCGTGTCGATTCACCCGTCGGTGCGCTGGATCGAGCAGGGCAACGCGTGGTTCGTCACCGCGCGTGCGAGCGTTGCGGCCTGGCAGTACAACCTCGACGACCCCACGTCAGGGGTGCCCACCGGGCGCGCCGACGTGGTGGTTCCGGTCACGAGTGTGGACGGTGGGCTCGTCTTCGAGCGCGACTTGCGGTTCTTCGATCGCGATTTCGTCCAGACGCTCGAGCCGCGGGCGATGTACACGTACATTCCCTACCGCAACCAGAGCGCGCTTCCGATCTTCGATACGGTCCAGGACGACTTCAATTTCACGCAGCTCTTCAGCGAGAACCGCTTCATCGGTGGCGACCGCGTCGGCGACACGAACCAGCTCGCGCTCGCGGTGACCTCACGCCTCCTGGATCCCGCGACAGGCGCCGAGCGGCTGCGGCTCGCGGTCGGCCAGCGCTTCTACTTCGACGACCAGCAGGTGGCGCTGCCGGGGACCGTGCCGCAGAAAGCCGGCTCGTCAGACTTCCTCGTCGGCGCCGAAGGCCGGCTCGCCGACGCGTGGTCGGTCATCGGCCTCATGCAGTACGACTTCGGCAGCTCGCAGGTCCAGCGCCTCAACCTCGGCACCCGGTACAACCCCGCGCCCGGCCGGGTGGTGAGCTTCATC
>WBZO01001663.1_pt1 | contig 33199 bp, 32 predicted proteins | sample 5204261 | NCBI WGS metagenome assembly WBZO01 (sample SAMN12412400, study PRJNA552823) | activated sludge metagenome | isolation source: activated sludge from anammox sidestream of wastewater treatment plant... | place: USA: North Carolina | collected 2017-09
GGATGCCGCCAGACCATCTCTTCCGGCAGCCCCAGCGCCTCCCCTATGCGGCGGACCTCGTCCTTGAACAGGTAGCGCAGCGGCTCGACCAGCCCGAACTTCATATCGGCCGGCAGCCCGCCCACGTTGTGGTGCGTCTTGATCGTCGATGCGCCCTTGCCGTGCGACCCGCTCTCGATCACGTCCGGGTAGAGCGTGCCCTGGCAGAGGAACCGGGCGTCCTCGATGGCGCGAGCTTCGCGCTCGAAGATGCGGACAAACGTGTTGCCGATGCGGACGCGCTTCGTCTCCGGGTTCGTGACCTCCGCAAGCTGGGCCAGGAATTCCCGCTCGGCCTCCACATGCACGAGGTTGATATGCAGGTTCCGACGGAAGGTGGTGACCACCTCCTCGGCCTCGCCCGCCCGCAGCAGTCCGTTGTCGACGAAGATGCAGGTCAGTTGATCGCCGATGGCGCGATGCACCAGCGCTGCCGCCACCGCGCTGTCCACACCGCCCGAGAGTCCGCAGATCACTCCCGCCGAGCCGACCTGCGCCCGGATGGCCTCGATCGACTCCTCGATGAAGTTGCCTGCGGTCCACGTGCCCTCGGCCCCGCACACGTCCTGCACGAAGTTCTGGAGGATGTCCTTGCCCCGTGGCGTATGGACGACCTCCGGGTGGAACTGCAGCCCGTAGTAGCGCCGGTCGAGGTCCGCCATCACTGCATACGGCGAATTGCCTGAGCGGGCGTACGAAGTGAATCCGGGCGGCACTTCGTCGAGCCGGTCACCATGGCTCATCCACACCTCGAATTCGCCGGGAAGCCCCTCGAGCAGGGGCGCCGCGTGCTCGCGCTGCACCATTGCCGGGCCGAACTCCCGTTCGGTTCCGGGGCCCACCTTGCCGCCCAGCTGGTGCGCCATCAGCTGCATGCCATAGCAGATGCCCAGCACCGGGAGCCCGGATTCCCACACCCAGTCCGGCGCAAGCGGCGCGTCCGGGTCGTACACGCTGTTTGGCCCGCCCGAAAGGATGATGCCCCGCACGTCCAGCCCCTGGATCCGTTCGTAGGGCACGTCGTTCGGCAGCAGCTCGCAATACGTGTTCAGCTCGCGCACGCGGCGCGCGATGAGCATGGCGAACTGCGAACCGAAGTCCAGCACCACGATTGTCTCGTGGCCCTTCGCGGGATCGGTGGCGGTGGCGGATTGTGGTCGGGAGGGGGTGTCGGTCATTGAATGCGCGGAACCCATACGAAACGCTAACCGAATTGTATAGTTTGGTCAACGAATTCACGCCGCCACACGGCCCCACGCGGAGGACCCATGGCACAGGCCGACACCCCTGGCATCGTCGAGCAGGCGCTCGAAGTCCTGCGCGCCGGCGAACTCATCATCATCCCGACCGATACCGTCTACGGCATCGCCGCCGACGTGCGCGACGACAACGCGGTCCACGCCCTCTATGCCGCCAAGCAGCGCGATCCGGCGGCGCCGCTCCAGCTCCTGTTCGGCCGCGACCAGGCCATCCTTTCCCACTATGCCGAGCTCACCGCTCCAGCCCGCCAGATCATCGACCATCTCGGCGCCGGCGCCTGGACCATCGTCGTCCCGGCCCGGGATGGGTGGGACAGCCCTGCCCTCTCCGGAGGACGGACGGTCGGAATCCGCATCGTCCCGGTCGAACTGGTCATCGAGATCGTCGACCGCCTCGGCGCGCCGCTCGCGGCGTCGAGTGCGAACGTCTCGGAGGGCCCCAGCCCGACCACCTGCCAGGAGGCCGAGCGCCAGGTCGGCGTCTTCTGCGCGCTCTCGATCGACGCCGGGCCGACCGAACAGGGACTCGACTCCACCGTCATCGACCTCTCGGGCCCCGAGCCCCGCATCCTCCGCGAAGGCGCAATCGATCGCGCCACCATCGCCCGTATACTTGGCCTGTCCCAGATCCCCGTGTTGAGGAGTGTCCGTCCATGAAGGTTGGTTTCGGTGCAGATCACGCTGGCTTCGAGCTGAAGCAACACCTGATGGAAACAGCACGGTCGCTCGGGCACGAGCCCGTCGACTACGGCACCTACTCCGCCGACAGCGTGGACTATCCCGACTTCGCCGAGCCCGTCGCCCGCGACACGGTTGCCGGGGATCTCGACCTCGGCGTCGTGATCTGCAGCAACGGTGTCGGCGTGAGCATCGTCGCGAACAAGGTGCCCGGCGCCCGTGCCGCCCTGTGCCACACCGGCTGGGGCGCCTCCCGCGCCCGCCAGCACACCGACGCCAACGTCCTCGCCCTCGGGGCCTGGGAGATCGGCCGGGCGATCGCCGATGAGTGCCTCACCGCTTTCCTGGCCGGTTCCCCCGAAGAAGGGAATCACGCCCGCCGCCGCGACAAGCTCGCCAAAGTCGAACGCCGGGGTATCGGCGCGGGAGCGGCGAAGTGAGCGACGGTATCGGCAAGAAAACCATCCGCGACATCGATGTCGCCGGAAAGCGCGTCCTCGTCCGCGCCGACCTGAACGTCCCCCTGGACGCCGGTGTCATTACCGACGACACGCGCATCCGTGAATCGCTGCCCACGATCCAGTACCTGCTCGATCACGGTGCTAAGGTGATCGTCTGTTCGCACCTCGGGCGGCCCAAGGAGCCCGTCCCGGAGCTCTCCCTGGCGCCGGTCGCGGGCCGAATGGGCAACCTGCTCGGCCAGGAGGTGCTCTTCGCCGAAGACTGCGTCGGCCCGGTTGCCCGCGAAGCGGTCGCGGTGATGGGGCACCACGTCCTCGTGCTCGAAAACCTTCGCTTCCACTCCGAGGAAGAGAAGAACGTGCCCGCCTTCGCCGAGGAGCTGGCGTCCCTCGCCGACGTCTTCGTGAACGATGCCTTCGGCGCCGCCCACCGCGCCCACGCCTCCACCGAAGGCGTGACGCACTACCTCCCGGCAGTTGCTGGCTTCCTGATGGAGAAGGAGGTGCGCTACCTCAGCGCCCTTGTCGCGCGCCCGCCGAAGCCCTTCGCCGCCATCGTCGGTGGCGCCAAGGTCAGCACCAAGATCGCCGCCATCGAACACCTCCTCCCGAAGCTCGACATGCTCTTCGTCGGCGGTGGCATGGCCAACACGTTCCTCAAGGCCACCGGCGTCGACGTCCAGATGTCCCTCGTCGAGGACGAACAGGTCGAGGTCGCGAAGACCATCCTCGCCACTGCGCGCGGACGGGGCGTGGCTGTCCACCTGCCGCAGGATGTCGTAGCCGCCAGCAAGTTCGCCGCCGACGCCGAAGCGCTCGTCCGCCCGGTCGGAAAAGTCCCCCACGGGTACATGATCCTGGATATCGGCCCCGAGACCGTGAAGGCCTACGCGGCCGCCCTGAAGGCCGCGAAGGCCGTCGTCTGGAACGGTCCGATGGGGGTGTTCGAAATGGAGAAGTTCGCCGCCGGCTCGTTCGGGCTTGCCCGCGCGCTCGCGACGCTCGATGCCATCACCGTGGTCGGTGGGGGCGAGACCGCCGCGGTCGTCGCCCTGTCCGGCCTGCAGTCGCGCTTCACCCACGTCTCCACCGGCGGTGGCGCATCCCTCGAGATGCTCGAAGGGCGCGAACTCCCCGGCGTTGCCGCGCTCCTGGATGCCTGAGGTGCCGTTCCCGCCCCGTGGAGAAACGTTCCCGTTCCGCGGCGTCCGCCAGATGCAGGCCCTGCTCGTGGGAAGCACGGTGTTGATCGCTGCAGGGGCCGCCGGGATGGTCTGGGCCGCGCTGACAGAGGGCGCATGGTTCTTGCTCGCCACTGCCCTGCTGCTGGTCGTGACCCTCGCCTACCTGGTGATGATGACCGTTCGCCTGCCGGCCGCCTGCGCCGTCGTGGGCGAGCGCGAGCTCTACGTCCGCTTCCCCGGGGCCGTCGATGCCGCCATGCCGCGCTCGAACGTCCGTTCCGCAAACCTTGCCCAACACCGGTGGTGGCAGGGTCTAGGCATCCGCTCCGACCTTGCCGGCACCGTCATGCTCGCCACCGCCACAGGCACCTGCGCCCAGTTTGAACTCGAACAGCCGTCGCGCGTGTGGGTCATCCCACGCATCCTCCGGATCCAGGCCCGGCGCCTCCGTTTGAGCGTGCGCGACCCCGGCCGGCTCGTCGCCCATTTCGAAACGTCTACGCCCGTCGTGAAGCCCCAGGAGAACTGAGATGCGCAGGCCATTCGTCGCCGGCAACTGGAAGATGAACACCACCGAGGCCGAGGCCATCGCCCTCGCCCGCGATGTCGCCGCCCAAACCGCCGGCGTACCCTGCGATGTGGCCGTCTGCGTGCCGTTTCCGCACCTCGGCGCCGTGCGCGATGCCCTGCGCGGCTCCCACGTCCGCCTCGGCGCGCAGGACGTGTATTGGGAGCCGAGGGGCGCATACACCGGCGAGGTGAGTGCCGCCATGCTGGCTGACTACTGCTCCCACGTCATCATCGGCCACAGCGAACGCCGCCAGTTCTTCGGCGAGACCGACGATTGGGTGAACCGCAAGCTTGCCGCAATCCTCGCCTCGCCACTCGACCCGATCGTCTGCGTGGGCGAGCTCCTGGAAGAGCGCCGCTCCGGCCAGACGGAAAGCGTGCTCTCCCGGCAACTTCGCGCAGGGCTGACCGGCCTCACGCTCTCCGCCCGCGTCACCATTGCCTACGAGCCCGTCTGGGCCATCGGCACCGGCGAGACTGCCACGCCGGAGGTCGCCGAGGAAACCTGCGCCTACATCCGCCGTGTGCTCCGCGAAATCGCGCCCGCGGCCGCCGATGCCATCCGGATCCAGTACGGTGGAAGTGTGAATCCCGAGAACGCCGCATCGCTGCTCTCCCAGCCGGACATCGATGGTGCCCTGGTTGGAGGCGCCTCCCTCAAGGCCGATCAGTTCGCGGCCATCTGCGCGGCGGCCCGAGCCTGATGTTGCGCCGCCTCGTCGCCATCGTCGGCGCGACGGGCACCGGTAAGTCCGCCATCGCCCTCGAACTTGCACAGCGCCTGGGCGGCGAGATCGTCAACGCCGACAGCCGCCAGGTCTACCGCGGCATGGATATCGGCACCGCCAAGCCCTCGGCCGCGGACCGCCGCCTGGTCCGCCACCACCTCTACGACATCGCCGACCCGCGCGAAGGCTACAGCCTCGTGGCGTACCAGCGTGATGCCCGCGGCGCGCTCGAACAGGCCTGGACTCGCGGCGCCTTCGCCTGGCTGGTGGGCGGCACGCCCCAGTATGTCTGGGCCCTGCTCGAAGACTGGCAGGTGCCCGAAGTTGCTCCCGACGAAGCGCTTCGTCGCGACCTCGAGGCGTTCGCCGCGGCAAGCGGCTGGGAGGCCCTCCACGGCCGCCTCGCGTCGGTTGATCCTGTTGCCGCCGGCCGCATCGATGGTCGCAACGTCCGCCGCGTGGTCCGCGCCATCGAGGTGTACGAAAAGAGCGGCCGGCCCATTTCTGACTGGCAACGGAAGGGCAGGCCCGACTTCGAGTTCCTGCTGTTCGGCGTCGACTTGCCCCGCTCGGAGCTCTACCCGCGGATCGACCGGCGCGTCGATGCGATGTTCGCCGCCGGGTTCATCGAGGAGGTCCAGGCCTTGCTCCACGCCGGCGTACCCGCCGGGGCGCCCGCGATGTCGTCCATCGGCTATGCCGAAGTCGTGCGCCACCTGACCGGCGAGCTGCCCCTCTCGGAGGCCGTCGAGAAGACGAAGATTGCCACCCACCGCCTCGTCCGCAGCCAGGACCAGTGGTTCCGCCGCGACGACAACCGCATCACCTGGGTGCGCGATGCCGGCGGCATCGAAATGCAGGCCAACATCTTCACCGGCGCCTGCACCAACGTGATCCGCGGCGAGGCGCGCTGAACGGACCCGGGGCCGGAGCCGGCCCCGGCGGTTCAGACGTACGGGGCGCGTTCGGCGGCTTGCATCAACCGTTGCCCTGTCGGCTCGTAGCCGAGCCTCGTGCACACCAGCGCCGTCGATAGACGCTCCACCGTCGCCCACTCCCAGATAGCCGTGGCGTCGCGGCCCGTCCGCAGTGCGAGCCACCGGGCGCAGTCCAGCGGGTCTTCTCCGTCCGGCCCGACCGGGTCCTCGCGCATGATGACTCCGAGGTCGTACTCGGGTTCGGCGAGCAGTCCGTCCGGGTCGATCAGCTTGAAGCCCGAGTCCGCCTGCAGCGTGTTTCGCTCGTGGATGTCGCCATGTACCAGCACCGCGTGCGCGTCATCGTGCGCGGCGATACGGCGGCGCGCGCACGCCAGCGCGTACGCCACGGCTTCCGCCGAACAGGGTCGCCCGAGCGCCTCCCATTCCGAAGTGATGAACTCAACCAGCCAACGGCCCTTTTCCGCGCCGGTGGGAAGGCCATGCCCGCCGGCCGGCCGCCACAGGTTCCTCGCCGTGTCGCAGAGGACCTCGCGTCGGCGTGCGGACGGCAGATCGAGTTCTGCGAGCGCCGGTCCCAGGCGTTCGAGCAGCATCACGCTTCGTTCGATGTCGGCCCGCAGCAACCGCGCACAGCCGGCCCCGCCCGCCAGTTCGAGCGTGGTGAACTCGTGCCGCGCGCTGTCATCGTCGCGCGGCATGAGGACTTTCAGCACGGCCGCCTGCCCGTCCCGCAGAGTCGTCTCCGCCACCAGCGCCTCGGAACCGCCCCCAAGCACGCGCCCAGCGCGGAACTCCCACTCCTCCTCGAATGAAGCCACGATCTCCGGCAGGCGGGCCAGCCACTTTTCCTGGCCAGCCGCGATCGCCCGCCGGCGGACCGCTTCTGGGACGTCGGTCGTTGACACATGTGCCTCCACGTCGACGGCAGTATCGGCGCTCGCTGGACCGCCGGACAATCGCTGTGGTGGGCCGAATTGAGACCAAGTACCATTGATGCCCATGGACGCGTCCGCTACACTCGGCCCATGCGCGTCACCAAGATGCACGGGCTCGGCAACGACTACGTCTATCTCCTCCCCGCGGAGGACATGGACTGGCCCGAGCTCGCCCGGAAGGTCAGCGACCGCCACTTCGGCGTCGGCAGCGACGGCCTCATCCTCGCCCTGCCATCCGCTATCGCCGACATGAAGATGCGCATGTTCAACGCCGATGGCTCCGAGGCAGAGATGTGCGGCAACGGCATCCGCTGCGTCGTGAAGTTCGCCGTCGAAGAGGGCCTGGTGCCCGCCGACCGAGACACGGTCACGGTCGAGACCCTCGCCGGCATCAAGACACTCCAGCTCTTCCGCGAGGACGGCGTCATCGTGGCCGCCCGCGTCGACATGGGCCCTCCGAACTTCGACCCGGCCTCTCTGCCGGCCAACGTCGAGGGCGCCGGTCCCATCATCGACCTCCCCCTGACCGTCGATGGCATGGACCTGAAGCTCACCCTGGTGAGCGTCGGCAACCCCCACGCCATTCACTACATCGACTACGACCCGGACCAGTTCCCCCTCGAACGCATCGGTCCGCTGGTCGAGAACCACCCGCTCTTCCCCCGCCGCACGAACTTCCAGGTCGTCCAGGTGCTCGACCCGGGCCATGTGAAGCACCGGGTCTGGGAGCGCGGCTCGGGCATTACGCTCGCCTCGGGCACCAGCGCGACCGCGGTCGCCGCGGCGTCGCGCCTGCGCGGCTTCACCGGCGACCGGCTGGTCGACTCGCTCCCCGGCGGCGACCTGGTGCTCGAATGGGATGGCCAGGGCTCGGTCTTCATGACCGGCCCCGCGACTCGCGTGTTCGACGCGGAGTGGTACGCCTGACCTCCCCTTCCCCGGATTTTTCGCCCTTCGACCCCCTATCTTGAACCCGTTCGTGCTTCACCATTCCCGGTCATGTGCGAAGCTGGATGCTGACCATCGCAGCACACGGAGGTGCCCCGCGTGAAATTGGAATCGATCCTGGCGGCCAAGGGCCCACAGGTCATCACCACCCGGGCTGGCACGTCCATCCCCGACGCTATCGAACTGCTCGCCCACCACAACATCGGCGCCATCGTGGTCGTCGACCCTGCTGGCGCGCCGGCGGGCATCCTGTCCGAGCGCGACATCATCCGCCACCTGGCCGCCTCTGATGCGCCCGCCGGCGCCACGGTCGGCGACTGGATGACCACCCCGGTCACGGTCGCCACCCCCGCCGACGATGTCGACGCGGTCCTCCAGACCATGACCGCTCGCCGCTTCAGGCACGTGCCCGTGGTTGAACGGGGACGGCTCCTCGGCATCGTCACCATCGGCGACCTGGTGAAGGCCGAACGCGATGACTTCCAGGGCGCCATCGAGTCGCTTGAAAGCCAGTTGCTCGACGCATGAGCGGCGGCATCCCCACTCCAGCCATCCTCAACGTCGCCATCATCGGGGCCGGCCCGGCAGCCTTCTACGCCGCTGAGGCGCTCCTGCGCGATGGCCCCGCGGGCACCCACGTCGACATGTTCGATCGGCTGCCCACCCCCTTCGGCCTCGTCCGCCATGGCGTCGCACCCGACCACCAGAAAATCAAGACCGTCACGAAGGCATTCTCCCAGGTGGCCGCCGACCCGCGCTTCCGCTTCTTCGGCAACGTCGAATTTGGGCGCGACCTCTCCCTCGATGACATCCGCGCGCACTATCACCAGGTGCTCTTCGCCACAGGCGCCCAGACCGACCGCCGCATGGGCATCCCCGGCGAGGACCTCCGCGGCAGCCACCCCGCAACCGCCTTCGTCGCCTGGTACAACGGCCACCCCGACTTCCAGGATTGCCAGTTCGACCTCTCCCAGGAGCGCGTCGCCGTTGTCGGTGTCGGCAACGTCGCGGTCGATGTCGCCCGCATCCTCTGCCTCTCCCGCGAAGAGATGGAACAGACCGACATGCCCCGCCACGTCATCGAAGCGCTCAGCCAGAGCCGCGTCCGCGAAGTGCACCTGCTCGGCCGTCGCGGCCCCGCCCAGGCCGCGTTCACGAACCCCGAGCTCAAGGAACTCGGTAACCTCGCCGACGCCGACCTGGTCATCCGCCCCGAAGAGGCCGCGCTCGACGAACTGAGCCGCGCCGAAGTCGAAGCCAGTGGCGACCGCATGCTCCAGCGCAAGGTCGACATGATCGCCGAGTTCGCCGCCCGCCCGCCCGAGGGCAAGAAGCGCCAGCTCTTCCTTCGCTTCTTCGTCTCGCCCGTTGAACTGACCGGCGACGCCTCCGGCGCGGTACACGCGCTCAAGCTCGTCCGCACCCGTCTGGTGGCGTCCGAATCCGGCACGCTCTCCGCCGAACCCACTGGCGAGTTCGAGTCCATCGACACGGGACTCGTCTTTCGCTCGGTCGGTTACCGCGGCGTCCCGTTGCCCGGCGTGCCCTTCCACGAACGCTGGGGTGTCATCCTCAACGAGGGCGGCCGGGTGCTCGATGAGACGAGCAACGAGCCCCTGACCGGCATGTACGCCTCCGGCTGGATCAAGCGCGGCCCCTCCGGCGTGATCGGTACCAACAAGCCCGACTCGGTCGAGACAGTCGCTGCCATGCTCCAGGATGCCGCCGCGGGCCGGACGTTCGTTCCCGCCGCTTCGCCGCATAACGCGTACCCGGCTGCGCTCGAGAGCCGCGGCTGCCGCTGCGTCACTTTCGACGATTGGTGCCGCATCGACGCAGTCGAACAGGCCCTCGGCGCTCGCGAGGGTCGCCCTCGCGCCAAGCTCACCTCGGTTGCGGAGATGCTCGCCTGCCTGGATGTTCCGCCGGCGGCGGCTTCCCGCGCGGCCAGCGCCGCGGGGTAGCACGCATCTCGTGTGGCCGTGTCCCGGGTGCATGGTAGGATCGGCACGTGCCGCAGGAGCCGGGTTGACCGTCTTCGCCGCCAGCACCCCAGACCCGACACAGGACCTGTTCCCATGAAGCTCGCGAAGCGCGTCGAGGCGTTGCCTCCGTACTTGTTCGCCGAAATCTCCAAGAAGATCGCCGCCAAGCGCGCCGAAGGCATCGACATTGTCACCTTTGGCATCGGCGACCCCGATCTGCCCACGCCCCGCAACATTCTCGATGCGCTCCACCAGGCCGCTGAAGAGCCTGTCAACCACCGCTACCCCGAGTCCGAAGGTCTGCCCGAACTCCGCCAGTCGATCGCTGACTGGTACGAGCGCCGCTTCGAAGTGAAGTTCGACCCCCTGAAGGAGACCTTGCCCCTCATCGGTTCGAAAGAAGGCATCGGCCACATCGCCCTCTGCTTCATCGACCCGGGCGATATCGCACTCGTCCCCGACCCCGGCTACCCCGTGTACGAAATAGGCACGATGTTCGCCGGTGGCACGAGCTACAAGCTCGACTGCACCCGCGAGAGTGGCTGGAAGCCCGACCTTGACGCCATCCCGGCCGGCGTCGCCGAGAAGGCGAAGGTCCTCTGGTTGAACTACCCGAACAACCCAACGGGCGCTGTCGCCGACTTCGACTTCTTCGAGAAGGCCGTTGCCTGGGCCAGGAAGTACGACGTCGCCATCCTTCACGACAACCCTTACTGCGACGTCGCCTACGACCGCTACAAGCCGATCAGCATCTTCCAGGTGCCCGGCGCCCGCGATGTCGCCGTTGAGTTCAACTCGTGGTCGAAGATCTACAACATGACCGGCTGGCGGATCGGCATGATCGTGGGCAACGCCCAGATGGTCGATGCCCTCATGCGGGTGAAGTCGAACATCGACAGCGGCATCCCCCAGGCCATCCAGAAGATGGCCATCGAGGCCGTCTACGGCCCTCAGGATTGCATCGATGAGCACAACGCCATCTACCAGCGCCGCCGCGACCGCATCGTCGAGGTGCTGCGCAAGTGCGGCCTCGAAGTCGATACTCCGAAAGCCTCGCTCTACGTCTGGGCGAAGCTCCCGGGCGGCGTCACGAGCGCTGATTACGCCGCCCGCCTCATCGATGAGACCGGCGTCGTGGTCACCCCGGGCCGCGGCTACGGCCTGAACGGCGAGGGCTACATCCGCCTCAGCGTCACCACCCCGGACGACCGCCTGGAAGAAGGCATGCGCCGCCTGGAGGCCTGGTCCGCGAAGTAACCGGCGCGTGAAGCCACCGGGGCCTGGGTGCCTACAATGTGGGTACATGAAGACCAAACTCGTCAAGATCGGCAATTCCCAGGGAGTCCGCATCCCCAAGTCGCTCATCGAGGCGGCCGGATTGGAGTCCGAGATCGACATGGAACTCGAATCGAACGCCATCGTGCTCCGGCGTCCCAAAAGAGCACGAACTGGATGGGATGACGCCTTCCGGCAACTCGGTCTGGACGACGCTCCGGTCGACGATGGTCCCAGGTCCGCGTGGGACGACGCCGAGTGGGAATGGGAGTAACACGCTTCGAGGTCTGGCTCGTCAATCTCGACCCGACGGTGGGCAGCGGGATTCGGAAGGCGCGTCCCTGCGTCGTCGTGTCGCCGGATGAAGTGAACCGACACCTCCGAACCGCAATCGTGGCACCCCTGACAACGGCCGGAAAGCCCTATCCCTCGCGCGTGGCATCCGGGTTCCAGGGCCGCGACGGCATGGTCGTACTCGACCAGTTGAGGACCGTCGACCAGGCTCGCCTGGTCCGCCTGATGGGAACGCTCGACCGCGAGACGGCGGATGCCGTCCTCGGCACGTTGCAGGAACTGTTCGCCTTCTGAGTCCCTAGGCAGGCCGCTTCAGAGGCTCAACCTCCCGATCCAACCGATCCCCGAGCCTGTCGCGCGCCATGTCCAGGTCATACCGGGACTGGAGATTGATCCAGAATCCGTCCGAAAGTCCAAACAGGCGCGAGAGACGGAGGGCGGTGTCCGGAGAGACCGCGCGTTTCCCGTGAACGATCTCGTTGATGCGGCGTGGCGGGACCCCGATGGCCTGCGCCAGGCGGTACTGGCTCATGGCAAGCGGCTTGAGGAAGTCCTCCAGCAGGATCTCGCCCGGGTGAACCGGGGCGAGACGCTCATCCGTGGTAATCGCAGAGTTCGACATCGTGCGCGTCTCCTTCCGACCACCTGAAGCAAATCCTCCACTGGTCGTTGACTCTGATGCTGAATTGTCCGGCTCGGTTCCCGTGCAATCGCTCCAGTCGGTTTCCCGGTGGGTTCCGCAGGTCGTCGAGCCGCTCAGCAACCTCCAGCTGGCGTAACTTCCGCAGCGCAGCTCGCTGGATTTCGGGCGGCCACACTCGGGATTGGCGGCGATCCGCCAACGCCTCCGTCTCACGGTCTGCGAACGAGCGGATCATGTGATAAGCCCGATAATAACGTCTCGCGTTATTCCCTGGCAAAGTCAACGTTCGCACCCCGGCCCCACAACCAGCTACGCTTGATCCACCATATGCCGAGAACCCTCCAATCCACCGCCCGTGTCGCTGACCGCGCCTACCTGGTGGCCGCCGATACCCCCGGTGCCCTCCTCCCTGCCGAAGAATCACTGCAGGAACTCGCCGAACTGGCGAAGACTGCCGGTGCCGATGTCGTCGGCTCCGCCACCCAGAAGCTCGAACACCCCCACCCCGCCACCTACATCGGCAAGGGCAAAGTCGATGAGGTCACGGAGGCCAGCAAGCAGCTCGGTGCCAACGTCGTCATCTTCGACGACGAGCTCTCGCCCTCCCAGCAGCGCAACCTCGAGCGCACTCTGGGCGTGAAGGTCATCGACCGCACCGCGCTCATCCTCGACATCTTCGCGACACGCGCCCAGACACGAGAAGGCCGCGCCCAGGTCGAGCTCGCCCAGATGCAGTACCTCCTGCCCCGCCTCGCCGGCCAATGGTCCCACCTGGAGCGCATGGAAGGCGCAATCGGTACCCGCGGCCCCGGCGAAACCCAGATCGAGACCGACCGCCGCCTCATCCGCAACCGCATCTCCAAGATCCGCCGCGACCTCGAAGAAGTCCGCACCCAGCGCGAGCTCTACCGCCGCCGCCGCGCCCGCAACAACATGCCGGTCATCGCGCTCGTCGGCTATACGAACGCCGGCAAGTCCACCCTCATGCGCGCCCTCAGCGGAGCCGACGTGCTTGCCGAGGACAAGCTCTTTGCCACGCTCGATCCCGTCACGCGCCGCATCAACCTCCCCTCCGGCGAGGTTGTGCTCCTTACCGACACGGTGGGGTTCATCCAGAAGCTCCCAACCGGGCTCGTCGCCGCCTTCCGCGCCACGCTCGAAGAACTCGAGGAAGCTGACCTCCTCCTCCACGTCATCGACATCTCCCACGCCAACGCCTACGAGCACACCCAGACGGTCGATGCCACTCTGAAGGACCTGGGTGTCGAATCGAAACCGCGGCTGCTCGCGCTCAACAAGGTCGACCTTCTCTTGAACGAGGACGGGTCCCCCGTTTCCGACTTCGATGAAGCGCGCGCGGCCCTCCAGGGCGCCGGCGCCCCGCCCCGCAACGTCGTCGCCATATCGGCCGAACGCCGCTGGGGTCTGGACCTCCTCCGGCAGCGCATCCAGGATGCGCTCGATGGCGACCTGGACGGCGAGAGCGAGCCGCTTTCCGCCCTCGTCCGCCCCGCCGTTTGAACCCCGCAGGGCGAACCGGTAGAACAGCCGTATATGAACCCTGAGAGCCCCCCCATCCCGCTCGAACACCCCGCGGGCCCACTCGCCGGCTACCGCGTGCTCGATTTCGCCGACGAGAAGGGCCAACTCTGTGCCCGCATCCTCGGTGAGCTTGGCGCCGACGTGATCAAGGTCGAACCCCCGCGCGACGGGGACCCAACTCGCCGGAATGGCCCGTTCTTCAAGGGCGAATCCGGGCCCGATACCAGTCTCTACTGGTGGACCATGAACGCCGGCAAGCGCTCCGTTACCTTGCAGCTCAAACTCGAAGCGGGCCGCGAAATCCTCCGCCGCCTCGTCGCCCTCTCCGATATCGTCATCGAGACGAACACGCCCGGCGACGCGGCGCCCCTGGGCCTCGACTACGCGTCCGTCAGCGATGCGAATCCCGGCGCCATCCTCGTGAGCATCACCAACTTCGGCCAGACCGGCCCGTACGCCGGGTGGCAGGCCACCGACATCGTCGGCCAGGCCATGGGCGGCCTCATGCACCTCAACGGCGACGAGGAGCATGGCCCCGTCCGCGTGACCGCGCCCCAGGCATACGCGCAGGTCAACCTCCAGGCGGCGGCCGGCGCCATGATCGCGCTGTACGCCCGCGGTGTGAACGACGGCATCGGGCAGCACGTCGATGTCTCCATGCAGGAGGCCGTCGCCAATGCCATGGACAACACCCAACAGATCTGGGACATCCGCCACGTAAACTCGTTCGGGCCCGGCGTATACCGGAATGCCAGTGGCGTGAAGGGCAACCGCTACCTCTTTGAGACTGCCGATGGCTGGCTCGTCTGCCTCCAGGTGGGCGGGCTTATCGGCGCCGGCGCCAATGCCATCATCGATTGGCTGGCCGAGTCCGGCGAAGCGCGGGGCCTCGACTCGCCAGAGTGGCGGACCCGCCTTTCTTCGCTCCAGCCACTTCCTCCCGACGACATCCGTCACGTCGAGGAGACCCTCGCTGCCTTCCTCCGTACCCGCAAGAAGGAGCCCCTCGTCGAAGAGGCGCAACGCCGCGGCGCAGGGTGGGCGCCGGTCTTCAGCCCTCGCGAAATCGTCGACAGCAAGCACCTCGCGGCCCGCGACTACTGGATCCGTGTGGCCCACGAGGACCTCGGCGAGTCGTTTATCTACCCCGGCGCGCCGTTCAAGCTGGGCGAGACGCCATGGAAGCAGCGCGGCCGGGCGCCCCACGTGGGCGAACATAACATCCAGGTGTACGGCGGCCTCCTCGGTATCGACGAAGCCGAGCTGCGACGCCTCAAGCTGAAGATGGTGGTGTAGCCCAATGTCCGATCCGCTGAAGAAACCGTTTGCCGGCCTCCGTGTGGCCGACTTCGCCTGGGTTGGTGTTGGGCCTATTGTTTCCAAGTACCTCGCCGATCACGGCGCCGAAGTCGTCCGCATCGAATCCAGCACCTACCCCGAGGCCCTGCGCCGCGTAGGTCCCTTCGTCGACGACCAGCCGGGCATCGATCGCTCCGGGTACTACGCGAACTTCAACAGCTCCAAGCTCGGCGCGACCGTGAACCTGAAGCACCCTCGCGGCCCCGAGCTCATCAAGCGCTTTATCGCCACGTGTGACGTCGTAACCGAGTCGTTCACGCCGGGGACGATGGCGAAGTTCGGGCTGGACTATGAGTCGCTCCGCCAGCTTCGGCCCGACCTCCTCATGATCTCCATGCCCCTCTATGGCCAGACCGGCCCGTGGGCGAGCTACATGGGCTACGGTCATGTCCTCCAGGCTGCGGCCGGCTACAACCACATGACCGGCTGGCCGGACCAGCCCCCCATCGGCACGGGTGTCGCCTACACCGACTTCCTCGTCCCGCACCTGGCAGCCACCGCCCTCATCGCCGCCCTGGACTACCGCCGCCGCACCGGCAAGGGCCAGTACATCGACTTCGGCCAGATGGAGGCCGCCGTCCACGGCCTTGGCACAGCCATCCTCGATTGGACTGCCAACGGCCACGAACAGGTCCGCCTGGGCAACCACGACATGGAGGCGGCGCCACACAACGCGTACCGGTGCCGCGATGGCCGGTGGATCGCCATCGCCTGCACAACCGAGAAGCACTGGGAAGGCCTGAAAGCAGCCCTCGGGCGCCCCGAGTGGTGCGACATGGACCGCATGCGACGCCGCTGGCAGCGCATCAACGAGCTCAAGGAGATCGACCGCCACCTCGGGTTCTGGTTCGAGGACTTCACCCGTCTCGAACGCGAGCCGGCCCTCCAGACCGAAGAGGGCGTCGAAGGCCCCCCGGTCCGTAAGTTCACCACCGAGGAGGTGGTCGAACTCATGCAGTCGTTTGGCGTGCCCTGCGGCATCGTGCAGTCACCCGAAGCCATGCACGCTGACCCCCAGCTGGCCCACCGCGGCCACTACTGGAAGCTCCAGCACCCCGTCATGGGGCTCCGCGCCTACGACGGCCCGGCGTTCCGGCTCTCGAAGACGCCAACGGAACTCCGCAAAGCCGCCCCCTGCCTCGGCGAGGACAACGAATACGTCTTCAAGGACATCGCCGGGCTGAGCGAAGACGAGTTCATCGAGCTCCTCGCTGACGGCGCCTTCGAATAGGGCGGGCACCGGACACACGAAGAAAGCCCCGGCTCAGGCCGGGGCTTTCTTCCGTCGGTCGCTCGCAGCGAACGCTACTGGACGATGAAGTCGCCGAACATCTCCGTCGGGTGCAGGTCGCAGAGGAAGTAGTACGTGCCTGGCTCCGCCACGGTGAAGCTAAGCGTATCCGTCTGGCCACCGTCGATGATATTGCCCTGGGCACCGTCGGCCAGCGTCTCGCCACCCTTCTTGTCGAGGAAGTGGATGTTGTGCTTCGCCTTGCCGTTGTTCGTGAGTGTGACGCTGAACTCCTCGCCGGCTTTCGCATTCAGCGTCTTCTTGTCGAACTTGTTGTCCGTGGCCACCACCTGTGCGCCGCCGGCCGGCACGTCCCCGCCGCCGCCGCCGGCCGTCTCGCCGGTGCCCGTCGGCCCGCCTTCAACCACCTTGAACGTGCCGTTCATCTGGTCGGGGTGCAGGTCACAGAGGAAGTAGTAGTCGCCCACGCCCGGCGTTGTGAAGGTCAGGGTCGTCTCTGTGCCGCCGCCGTCAATGATGGTCCCCTCGGCGCCTTCAGCCAGCGTCGTCCCGCCCGCCTTGTCCAGGAAGTGGATGTTGTGCTTGGCCGCGCCGTTGTTCACGAGTGTGACCGTGATCTCGGCGTTCGGACCAGCGACGATTTCGGCCTTGTCGAACTTGTTATCGGTCGCGACCACCCGGAACGGGTTGGCCGGGATCGGCGTGGCCCCGCCATCGCCCCCCTCGCCCCCCGTGCTGTCGCTCTGGAACAGGCTCAGGCCCGCACCCACCATGAATCCGCCGACCATCAGCGCCGCGATCGTCGTGAAGGCCGCTCCCGCCCCGAAGCGGAACGACACGTCCTTCGTGTCGCGCACCACCTCCATGTCGAACACCTGGACCGAGCCGGGGACAACTTCCTCGGGGTGGGTCGCCAGGATATCCAGCATCGTGCGGCGGGTCTGTTCGTAGGTCGCCAGTCCTTCGCGGTCCGCCCAGGTCGTTTCCACCAGCACCTGCGACGGTCCGGCCTCGGCGGGCGACAGGATGATCCGCAGGTCCTGGAACCCGTCCAGGTCTCTCAACGCGCTGTCGGAGGACTCCAGCCGGCTGAGTACGCCGCTTGTGCGCGCGGTCTCGACCTGTCCCTCGGCAATGCCGAAGGTCACCACCTGCGTGTAGCGCGCCTCGCGCGGGCCCCGGATGTGGCTCTGCTCGGCCTTCCGCTTCATCCGGCCGTCTTCGTACGCCCACCCGAACGCCGCGAGCAGCGTCGAAACGATGGCCGCCCCAAGCAGGGGACCGGCAAAGTCGTTACCCGTATCGCGCGACCAGAAGATCAGCGCGGCACCGAGAAAAAGCGCTGCGACACCAACTACGAGCGGCCAGATGCTCGGGTCGGGGAGATGCACATCCCCGTGCGAGCCGTGTTCGTTGGGCTGGTGATCCATACAGTGCTTCTCCCCGTGCGCAGCTCAGGCTGCTGTTCTACTTAACGATATACAGGACGGTGAACAGGGCAATCCACACGACATCGACGAAGTGCCAGTAGAACGAGCAGGCTTCGACGGCCTCGTGGCGCGCTGCCGAGAACTGCCCCGCCATGGAGCGGGCCAGCACCACCCCCATGAAAATGACCCCCCCGGCGACATGTGCGCCGTGGAAGCCCGTCAGAGTGTAGAACGTTGTCCCGTACACGGTATCGCCCGCCCGGAAGTGCAGCTGGCTGTAGTCGAACATCTGGGCCGTCAGGAACACCAGGCCCAGCACAATCGACACCATGAGCCACCGGATCAGCGCCGTCCGGTCGCCCCGCTGGATCGCCCATACGCCCAGCTGGATCGTGACCGAACTGAGCACCAGCAGGATCGTCGCGATGAACGGCAACGCGAACTCGACCTCGAGCTTGACTCCTCGCGCGATCTGTTCCGCCGTCAGCATGTTCTCTGGCGGCCACTCGGTCGCGTCGGCCCGGGCGATGAAGTAGGCCGCGAACAGCCCCCCGAAGAACATCACCTCCGAAGAGAGGAAGAGGATGAAGCCGAGCATTCCGTTGCTCAGGCCCTGCTTGTGCTGTGTGGCTACTCCGTGGACTGCCATCGTTTACGTCTCCCTCAGATTCGAAATACGGCGGTGCGAACTAGTGGCCAGCACCGCTGTGGCGTGCGTCGAAGAGCGGGCGCTCCGAGCGGACCTCCGGGAGGTCGTCGAAGTTGTGGACGGGCGGAGGCGACGTGGTCCACCACTCCAGCGTGTTCGCGTTCCACGGGTCGTTCGGCTGATCCTTCGGCCGCATGAACGCCGCGACCACCGCCACAATGAACGGGATCATTGACACAGCGATGAGGAACGCTCCCACCGTCGATGCCAGGTTGAGCGCTTCCCAGCCCGACTCGTTCGAATAGGTGGCGATGCGGCGCGGCATGCCGTCCAGTCCCAGCAGGTGCATGGGGAAGAACGCGAGATTGAATCCCACGAACATCAGCCAAAATTGCGCCTGCCCCAGCTTTTCGTTCAGGCGCCGCCCCCAGATCTTTGGGAACCAGTAGTAGAGGCCCGCGAACACCGCGAACACCGCCCCGCCGAAGAGCACGTAGTGGATGTGCGCCACCACGAAGTACGTGTCGTGCAGGGCAAAGTCCACAGGCACCGCTGCCGAGAACGTCCCGTTGATGCCGCCGATCAGGAACATGCTCAGGAAGCCGAGCGCGAACAGCATCGGCGCCTCGAAGCTGATCGACCCCCGCCAGAGCGTCCCCAGCCAGTTGAACATCTTCACGCCCGTCGGCACGCCGATCATGAACGTCATGAAGCCGAACCACGGCTTCAACACCGCACCCGTCGTGAACATGTGGTGTGCCCACACGCTGAAGCCCAGGCCCCCGATGCCCATCGTCGCGAACACGAACGCCTTGTAGCCGAACAGCGGCTTGCGCGAGAACACCGGCAGGACTTCGGAAACGATCCCCATCCCCGGCAGGATCATGATGTAGACCGCCGGGTGCGAATAGAACCAGAAGATGTTCTGCCACAGGATCGCGTTCCCGCCGCCGTTCGGGTCGAAGAACGCCCCGCCGAAGTTCCGGTCGATGTAAAGCATCGCCAGGGCGGCCGCCAGCACCGGCGTCGCCAGCAGCTGCAGGACAGCCGTCACGAGCATCGTCCAGCAGAAGATCGGCATCCGGAACATCGTCATCCCCGGTGCCCGCATCCGGAACATCGTCACCATGAAGTTCGCCGCCCCGATGGTCGAGGAAACGCCGAGCAGGATGACCGCGATGATCCAGAGGTCCATCCCGGGCCCGAGCCCTCGGGCCAGCGGGCTATAGGCGGTCCAGCCGGCCTGGGCCGCCCCGCCATCAACCAGGAACCCCGAGAACATCAGGATGCCGGCCGGCGGCACCAGCCAGAACGACAGCGCGTTGATCCGCGGGAACGCCATGTCGGCGGCCCCAATCTGCAGCGGGACCACGTAGTTCCCGAACCCCGCCCACACCGGGATGATGAACAGGAACAGCATCGCCGAGGCATGCATCGTGAAAATCTGGTTGTAGGCGTCGTTGCCCACGAACGAGTTGTCCGCAACCGCCAGCTGCGTCCGCACCAGCAGCGCAAGCACCCCGCCCACCCCGAAGAAGAACATCGTGGTGTACAGGTAGAGGATGCCCAGCCGCTTGTGGTCGACGGTCGTCAGCCACTCGAGCAGTGCTGGCCGGGGCCGGCCATAGCCCTCGGGGCGTGGTATCACGATGCTGGTCATACGTCCTCCCGGGCCGTGGCCCATCGCTTGGGTTCGCAATCCGCGCCCCGCCTGGCTGCGGCCGCGCGCGTCATCGATGTCCTGCCGCGCCTAGTCAGCGCGGCGTACAGCGGAATCTCCAGTGCCACCGGTCTGCTCGGCCACCCACAGGTCGAATTCGTCGCGCGTCACGACCTTGAGCTTGAACCGCATCAGGGCGTGGTTCAGCCCGCAAAGCTCCGCGCACTGCCCGAAGTACTCACCCGTCTCGCGCGCGGTGATCACAAAGCGGTTGTCCCGCCCGGGCACCACGTCCAGCTTGTACAGGAAGTCGCGGATGTAGAACGAGTGGATCACGTCGTTCGAAAGCAACCGGAACTCGATCGGCTCGTCGATGGGAATGACCAGGGTCGGTTCATCGGCGGCCGTACCGATGACGCTAATTTCGCCAGAGGCCGACGGGTCCGCGTTCACGCCGAGGTCGTTCATCTGGTACGTAAACTGCCACTGGAACTGGAAGCCCTGGACCTCGATCGTCATGTCCTCGGCCGCGGCCGTGTTCTCCACGTCTCGCAACACGATGAACGAGTAGGTGAAGAGCGCGATCACGATGAGGACCGGGATCCCGGTCCACACGAACTCCAGCACCGTGCTTCCATGGGTTTGCGCCGGCAGTTCGTCGTTCCGCTTCCGGAAGCGGATCAGCGCGTAGACGAGCGCCCCCTCCACCGCCACGAAAACCACCGCCGCGATCGCCAGGGTAAAGATCCAGAGGTCCTCGATCTTCCTCGCCTCATCGGTGATCGGCTTTGGAGTGCCGATCTGGGCCGAAGCGACGCCGATGGACGCGAGTGCCACCAGTGCCACCGCCAGAAGTAGGACTGAGCGGCGCATTTGCCGCCGGAATCCGGTTACAGCCATTCCCCGATGCTCCCCCGCGACTCCGCCGGCGTCCGGGCGCGGGGGTGACCTGCGGGCGGACGTTGGTGCACGGCGTCGCAATCGCGTTATGGACGCGGCCCTCGACTGCTCTCGAAACGGTCAACGGCCTTTCCGCCCCGGAATTCAGGCCCTTCGGGGCCGATTTACGGGGTTTCTGCGTTTGAAACGCTATCATCGCCGGTTTGTGGCATAGCCACCAGAGGCCTCCGCGAAGAGGCGTCACAGCCATTTCAGAGTCAGGTATCGGGGTTCTAGCCCAGGAGCATGACGTCGGCGCCCATCGCCATGAAGAGCAGCGCCAGGTACAGGAGCGAGTACTTGTACAACCGGATCGGAGGTGTCGTCTGGGGCTTCCGCCAGAGCTGTCCCGCGTAGAAGAGGAACAGCCCGCCGAGCACCATGCATGCACCGGTGTATACGGCGCCAAGCCCGGCGGCCGGCGCCAGCACCAGCGTCACCAGCACCAGCATCACGCTATACCGCAGGATCTGGATCCGCGTGACCTCCGGACCAGCGATCACCGGGAGCATCGGCACGCCTGCCTCTGTGTAGTCCCCCTGGAGCCGCAGGGCCAGCGCCCAGAAGTGTGGCGGTGTCCAGAAGAACACAATCAAGAACATCACTACCGGCGCGAGCGAGACATCGCCCGTGACTGCCGCCCACCCGACCATTGGCGGGAAGGCGCCCGCTGCCCCACCGATGACGATGTTCTGCGGTGTCCGGCGCTTCAGCCAGATGGTGTAGATGAATACGTAGAAGAGCAGGGCTGCCAGGGCAAGGATCGCGGCCGCCAGGGTCGTCGCTCCCCAGAGGAGCGCGAACGCCAGCGCGCCCAGCCCGATGCCGAACGCGAGGGCGTGCGCCGGCTCGATTGCTCCGGTCACCATCGGACGGCTCTGCGTCCGCCGCATCACCGCATCGATGTCGCGGTCGTACCAGCAGTTGATGGCGTTCGCGCCCCCCGCCGAAAGCGACCCGCCCACCAGCGTCCAGAGCACCAGCCAGCCCGACGGCCATCCGCCATGCGCGACCACCATGGCCGGCACCGTCGTCACCAGCAGCAGCGAGATGACACGCGGCTTGGTCAACGAGATGTACCCGCGGATCGTCGCCGCGAAGTTCGCCCGGGCCATGGGCACAACATTCGCGGTCATACGGGCGCACCGGCTCTCGCCAGCCTGTTCGCGCGCGATTCCGCGGCCGGGGCGTAGTAGGTCAGGGCAACCGCCGCCGACAGCGTGAACCAGATCGACGCCGCAAGCACCGTGTGCGACACGGTCAGTTCATCGGGGAACGTGTACCAGACGTTGAGCGCACCCACGAGCACCTGCGCGGTATACAGCACGCCGAGCACAATCGCGAACGGCCGCGCCCACGCCAGCTCAGACCGCTTCTTCCATGCGTGGATGAGCAGCGGTACCAGGAGGAACACAAACGCCCCTGCGATGTACCGGTGCACCATGTGCGTGATCTCCTGGTCTTCGGCCGCCGGGAGTACCGAACCGTTGCAGAGCGGCCAGCCCTCGCACGCCGTTGCGGCACCGCTCTCGGCCATGTATCCGCCAATCCAGAACACCGCCGTCAGCCACAGGATCGAGATGAGCGCCCACCGCCCCACCACGCGCGGCCCCTCGACCACCTTGCGAAGCTGTTCGCCGTGCGCCGGGTCCTCCATGTACATCGCCACGAACACCGCGATCTCGCAGGAGAGGACGATCATGGCCGTCACCAGGTGCGTCGCGACAATCTCGGGGGGCAGCTCGCGCACCACCGTGATCGCCCCGAGCAGTCCCTGGAAGCCCACCAGTGGCACCGTCGCGGTCGCTACCCACACGATGAACGGCACGTGCCGGTAGTGCTTCCACGCAAGCACCGCAACCGCGATGACCAGCAGGCCTACGACTGACGCGACGAACCGGTGCGAGAATTCGATCAGGGCTTCGCGATGGCCCGGCGGGACGACCTGCCCATGGCATGTCGGCCAATCGGGACAGCCCAGTCCAGAACCTGTGGCGCGTACATAGACGCCCACCCCGATGAGCACGACGGTCAACAACGCTGTGAGGAGCGCAAGGCGCTGAGCGATCATCATTGCCGGGAACGCGGTGCCTTTCCGGCGCCGTGCGCCGAACGCTTGCTCTGCTTTGGAGGGGCCTGTCCCAACCCTTCCACCGTCCGCCAACAGCGTGCCATCCACTGCCGAGAAGGTGCAAGGCGCGGCACCTTCCGCTGCCACTTGACCTTTCGGCCTTAACCAGCACCGAAACGCTAAAAACCCTGCGTCCCGTCCAGCCAACGCAATCCGTCGACCAGGATGCCCGCAACCGCCAGCTCCCAGTGCAGGTGCGGACCGGTGGAGAGGCCCGTCGTGCCCACCAGCCCCACCGTGTCGCCGCGCGAGACCGTATCGCCCACGGCCACGCGCAGCTCTTGCATGTGCCCGTAGCTCGAAAGCACCCCTGCCCCGTGGTCGACCACCACCAGGAACCCCCTGATGAGGGTCTCTTCCGCCAGTACCACCGTGCCGTGGTTCGTCGCCCGTACAGGTGCCCCCGCCGGGGCGGCAATGTCCGTCCCCCCATGGTGGCCACCCCTCGGCCCGCCGTTGAACGACCGCTGTTCGCCAAAATACCCGCTGATCCACACCTCCCCGCCCAGGTCGATGGGGATGATCCACGGACCCGACCACGCCCGGGGCGTGACCGTCGCGTACAGCGCGTCCAGCCTCGGCTGCTCGTTTTCGAGGGGGGGCTTCGTTGAGGGCGTGGCGTTCGGGTCGGGCGGGGGTGGTGGCGGGATGTAGATGTCGTCGTAGGTCCACTGGGTCTCTTGCACGGTAATCCCGAAAGCGGCTGTCATCGGTTGCCCCAGCTGGTCGGTCACGCTCGCCATCAGCGTCGCCGGTCCCGGTGGGTCGATGGTGCCGAAGCCCACGAACCCTGCGAGGCCCTCCGGCCCCGGCGCCAGCAGATACTCCCGTCCGAACACGGTCGCACTGCCCGTCAGCGCGTGGCTCACGGTCACCAGGATGGCGCCGCCCTGGTAGGGCGCGGTCTGGGAAAGCTGGATGTCCGGGTGAAACCCATCCGTGCCGATGGCAGGCGCAACGAGCTGATACGGGAGGCCAGACTGCCGCTGGCGGAGTTCGGCCCCCAAAGCCGGCGCCGGCCCCGGCGCCGAGGCTCTCCAGGTCCGTGAAAAGGCAACGACCACCAGGCCCCCGGACGCCCCCGCGAGGAATCGCCGCCGGCTCAACATGGCTGACACGTTACCCCGCCCCGCCCGCGCGCGTCACCCGCGCCACGTAAATTCCCGGTCAGAACGCCCCTCGCAGCGACCTGCGCGCCGCGTCGCGCGCCGCATCGATGGTCGTCAGCACGTCGGCCGGGTTCGGGATCCCGGAGAGGATGAAGTTCGGCACCTCCCCTGCCGTCTGGCAGCGCACATCCCCGAAGTTGAAGATCGTGTGCAGGATCCCATGCCGCACTACGTTGATGTCTTCAACATCCACAAGGTCTGCCGAAGACATCTTGTGGTGGAACCAGTGCCGCCGCAGCGAATCGAAGATCCGCTGGTTGGTCACCACCCACAGGTCGTTCTGATACCGGTACCAGGTGAAATACCCGCGCACCAGCCAGTACAGCGCCCACACTGCAATGACGCCCATGGCAATTCGTCCCGCCATGCCGTCGAACCCGAACGTCCTCGCCACCAGGAAAATCGCCAGCGCTGCGCCGAGCACACCAGCCGCCCCAACCCCAACCATCCGCAGCGTGAAGTAGAGCCAGTGCCGGCGGCACACCACCAGCACTGCCTCGTCCTTCTGGAGCGCGAACGGCAGCTTCTGGTCGCGGCCTGCCTGGACAGGTGACGGGTTCTGCGGATCGGTCACGATCGGTCCTCCCCGGAGTGCTGCTAGCCGGTGACGGCGCCCTCGGCCGCGCTTGATACACTCGCCGCGTACTTGGCGAACACACCCCGAGTGTACTTCGCCGGGAGCGGCCGCCACTCAGTCCGGCGGCGCCCGAGCTCGGCATCGTCCACCTCGACTGTCAGTTTCCGCGCCTTGATATCGAACGTGATGGTGTCGCCTTCGCGGACCAGCCCGATCGGGCCGCCCATCGCGGCCTCGGGGGCGACGTGGCCCGCCATCAGGCCGCGTGTCGCGCCACTGAAGCGGCCGTCCGTGAGCAGCGCCACTGACTCGCCCAGGCCCTCACCCACGAGCGCCGCGGTCACGCCCAGCATCTCGCGCATGCCCGGCCCGCCCTTCGGCCCTTCGTTCCGGATGACGACGACATCCCCAGCGTGGATGCGCCGTTCGGAAACGGCCTTGAACGCATCCTCTTCGCACTCGAAGACGCGCGCCGGCCCCTGGTGGAACAGCCGTTCGTGGCCCGCCACCTTGATCACGCAACCGTCAGGCGCGAGGTTCCCTTTCAAGATCACCAGCCCGCCCGTCGGCTTGAGCGCCTTGTCGATCGGCAAAATGACGTCCTGGCCGGGCTCTTCCCGGGCATCGGCCGCTTCCTCGGCAACCGTCTTGCCGGTCACCGTCATCACGTCGCCATGGAGTTTGCCCGCGTCCAGCAGCCGTTTCGCCAGCAGCTTCGTGCCGCCAGCACGGTCCATGTCGAGCGCGACGTAGCGCCCGCCCGGGCGCAGGTCGCCGATGAGCGGCGTTCGCTCCGAGACTTCGTCGAAGTCGTCGATATCGAGGTCCACCCCGGCTTCCCTCGCGATGGCCAGCAGGTGCAGGACCACGTTGGTCGAACCACCGGTCGAAGCCGCGCAGATGATGCCGTTCTCGAACGCCTTCCGCGTGAGGATGTCTCGCGGCAGCACGCCCCGCTTCAGCACGTCCATTGCCAACTCACCGGCCCCGAAGGCCACGCTCTCCTTGCGCGGGTCGGTCGCTCCCACGGTCGCGCTGCCCATCGGCGAGAGGCCGATGAATTCCATCACGGTCGCCATCGTGTTGGCGGTGTATTGCGCGCCGCACGCCCCGGCCCCGGGGCACGCGGCATCCACGATCTCTTCTAGCTCCGACTCACTGATGGTGCCGGCAGCCTGCTGCCCGACCCCTTCGAACACATCCTGGATGGTCACGTCGTGGTCCCGGTATCGCCCCGGCGCAATCGACCCGCCGTAGAGGATAACCCCCGGCAAGTTCAGCCGCGCCAGCGCCATCGCCGCCGCCGGGATGGTCTTGTCGCAACCCACGATGACGACCACCGCGTCGAACGAATAGCCCACCGCGGTAAGCTCGATCGAGTCCGCGATGACCTCCCGCGAGATGAGAGAGGCCTTCATCCCCTCCGTCCCCATCGAAATGCCATCGGAGATCGACACCGTGTTGACCTCCATCGGCGTCCCGCCGGCAGCGCGGATCCCGGCCATCACTTCCTGTGCCAGCTCGCGCTGGTTGAAGTTGCATGGCATCGTCCCGATCCACGAATGCGCCACCATCACCAGCGGCTTCTTCAGGTCCTCGGATGTGAAACCGACCGACTTGAAATACGAACGCGCGGGCGCGCGGCCCGGCCCGTCGACCATGATTCGGCTATGGGCACGTGGGTCAGTGTTCATCTCGCGGACTCCAGTGGGTGGTGCAAGAAGCTTAGCGTCGCGCCGCCCCACGTTCGACTTGAGCGCCTGGCGGGCGTTCGTTGCTGCGAGCAACCCAGTGCCGATTTGTGTTAACGTATCGCCATGCGCCGCACCAGTTTTGCCGAGATGGAATGTTCCGTAGCCCGCACCCTCGAGGTCGTCGGCGAGTGGTGGACCATGCTGGTCATCCGCGAGGCATTCAGCGGCGTCCGGCGATTCGACGACTTCCAGAGCCGCCTCGGTATTGCCCGCAACGTCCTCGCCGCACGGCTCCAGAGCCTCGTCGACCACGGCGTCCTCGAACGCCGCCAGTACCAGGATCGGCCGCCGCGCTGCGAGTACCGCCTCACCGAAAAAGGCCGCGATCTCTACCCCGTCCTCATCGCCATGCTCACCTGGGGCGATAAGTGGACCGCGGGCGAAGCCGGCCCGCCACTCAAACTGACCCACGAATGCGGCCACGACCCGCAAGCCACCCTCGTCTGTTCGCACTGTGGCGAAAAGCTCGACGCCCGCCAGGTTCGCGCCGAACGTGTGCGCTCCACCGTGGCGTCTCAGGCTGACGCCAGCTAGCCGCGCGCCTCGCTTCGTCTACACCATCGGCCAGGGGTAGTGCCGGCTCTGCCCCGGTACCGGGAACGTGCGAGCCTTCAACAGCCGTTCGATTCGGTGCAGCAGCGGCGCCGCTTCGTCTTCGTGCAGCAGCTCCAATAGACCCCTGGCTTCTTCTGCCCCGGTAGCCAGCGCCAGCCCCGCCTCCTCAACGTCGTCGAGGAGGTCTTCACCGATCGCCTCCCCCGCCCAGTCCCAGATCACCGACCGCAACTTGCTCTGCGGGTGGAAGCACAACCCGTGGTCGATCCCCCAGATGTGGTTCGAGCCATCGAGCAAGCAGTGACCACCCTTCCGGTCCGCGTTATTTGCGATCGCATCGAACACGCAGATCCGCTGGAGCTGCGGGATCAACTCGGCGTGTTCGCGTTGCTGGAAGAAGTGCTGCTCGGGGTCGTGCGGGATGAACAGCTGGACCGACCCGACCCCCTGGGGCCCCTCCCGGACAATCGTCGGGGGGACGAACGGCCAGCCCAGCAGCTTCGCCAGCTCATAGGCTGCCGCCTCGTGGCGGTAGAGCGACCCATCGGGGAAATCCCAGAGTGGCGACTCGCCCTTCTTCGGCTTGTACACGGCCGCGAACTGGCGGTCCCCAACGCACAACTGCGCCAGGTACACGTAGTTCGATGAGTACCAGATGGGCCGGCAGTCGAGGAACTCGGCTTCCCGCAGCAGTCCTTCGGCCCCGGCGAAGTCAGTGCCCTCGGTCACGAATCGAGCTTACCAGAGCCCGTGACCGCCGGCGGAAAGGCTCGTTTCAGACCGTGATCGTGCCCGTCAACACGGTCACCGCCGTCCCCGCGATCCGCACCTCCGTCGGCTCGTCCCCATCCGCATCGACTTCGATGTCCACGTGTCCCGGGCGCCCCATGATGTGCCCCTGTTCGGCCGTGTACTTCGGATCGCGCACCAGGCCGTACTTCCAGAGGTAAGCCGCCATCCCGCCGCTGGCGCTTCCCGTGACCGGGTTCTCCGGGATCCCCGCACTGGCGGCGAAGTGGCGCGCGTGCGTGCGGTTGCCCGCGTCGAACGCCTCCGGGGCGAAAATGTGCGCGCCGAAAAATTCCCCGGATGCCTCGAGTTCTCCCAGCCGCCGCAGGTCGGGCCTCAGCTTCTTCAGCACCTCGATCGAACGCACCGGCACCATCGCCTGCGCCGTCCCGGTCGAGACCACCTGCACCGGCACGTCCTCGATCAGGTCCGCCTCCGCTATCCCCAGGGCCAGCGCGACGGCCCCACGATCGATCACGCGCAGGAACTCCGGCTTCGCCTGCGTCATCACCACCCGGATGTTCCCGCCCCCATCGCGGCTCACTTCCACCGGCAGGGTCCCGATGGTGAGTTCCTGCGTCACCCGCGCCACACCCCGCGAGAGGTCGATCCGGCCTTCGTCCGCAAGGGTGTACATCGTGGCGATCGTGGGGTGGCCGGCGAGCGGGATCGGCTTCAGCGGCGTGAAGAACCGCACCCGGAAGTCGGCAACCGCCGATGGGAACACGAAGGCCGTCTCACTCGCGTTCAGTTCGCGCGCGATAGCCTGCATCTCGGTATCGGTGAGCCCTTCGGCTCGCGTCACAACCCCACACGGGTTCCCGGCGTAGCGCCGGGTCGTAAACGCGTCGACAATCTTGACCTGGTAGTCGGGCATGTCACGAGGATAGCAACGCTGTCGTTGCAGTCAGCGGCATGGTTCACAGGAGGGTGAGCAATGGAAGGATTTCCGCTTGAGGACGACGCGCTCTGCGCTGAAATTGGCGAACTGCTGGTGGCGCGCGGCGAAAAGGTCGCGGTCTCGGAGACGACTGCAGGCGGGCTCATCAGTGCCCGCATGCTCAGCGTTCCCGGTGCGTCGCGCTGGTACGACGGCGGCATCGTGCCCTACGCCGGCGCCCACCGCTGGGAGCAACTCAACCTCGACCGCGAAATCGCGCGCGAACACGGCGCCGTCAGCCCGCAGTGGGTCTCAGCCACGGCGGAGGGACTGCAGCGAGCGCTCGGACCGGCGTGGGCGGTCGCCGAAAGCGGCATCGCCGGGCCCCAGGGGAGCCGCCGCTCGTCCAAGCCGGTCGGCTCGGTCGTCATCGCCGTCACCGGGCCCAACGGCACGGTGACCGAGGAGCACGTCTTCCCGGGTAGCCGGGCCGAAGTGATGGTGCGGATTGCGCAACGGGCGCTCGAGCTGCTGCGGGAGCGCCTTCGAAACACGGCCGCGTAGCCCGCCCCGGTTCTCACGGCCGCGTCAGGCCAGGATGTATGTATCCAGCGTGTCGTCCGGAAGCAGGCGGAGCTGTTGTTTCACGAGGTCCGGTTCAAGTCCGAGCATCTCCAGCGGCACGACACCGAGAAGTGGCCGCGCGCCATCCGGTACGGCCAGGCACTCGAACACGCCCTCGCGCCCCTTCACCGCGATGGTCGCGTGGTCGTGCACTGCGGTCTCGATCATCCCCCCGGCTGTCGCGGCCGTGACTCGCCGTTTCAGGGGCAAGCCAAGCTGCGCGACGATGCTCTCCGGAAGACAGAGCGTCAGCGCACCCGTGTCCACCAGCACACCTTTCAACTCCGCCCGCCTGATTTGGGCAGGCGCGAGGTGTCCGTTTCGCGCGAGGATCTCGTCTTCGTTGTTCGAGACCACGATGTCCGCAAATACGCTGCCCACGCCGCCCTCGGAAGCAATTCTGGAGGTGTCCGCGATGGAGACCATGTGGATCAGTATACGCCCCTCAGAACACTTCAAACAGGCTGAAGCGCGGCCCGTCCTTGCAGCACAGCTTCACGCCGTGGTGCTTCGTGAACACTGCGCACCCGTAGCACATGCCCCACCCGCACGGCATGTTCTCTTCCATCAGGATCTCCGGCGATTGGCGCCGGCCGTTGTTCCGCAGCACATCCGCCAGCGATTGGAACATCGGGTTCGGCCCGCACGCGTAGATCCGGTTCGCCCACTCCTGGTACTTGCCCAGGTGCTGCGTCACGAACCCTTTCGGTCCCGCCGAGCCGTCCTCGGTGACCACCACATACTCCACTTCCCGCGGCCACTCGCTCGCCGCGAGGAGATGCTGGTTCGTCCGGGCGCCCATCATGGCCACCACCTGGTGCCCGGCGCGCACCGCTCGCTCGGCGGTGTCGACCAGCGGCGCCACGCCCACGCCGCCGCCGATGAGCAGCAGGTTCGAAGGGGCGTCCGGCAGCCGGAACCCGTTCCCCAGTGGCCCATACGTGCGCACGGCCTTCCCCCGCGGTTGCTCGCTCAACCACCGGGTGCCGCGCCCCACAACCGCGTAACAGATGGCGAACCGGTCGCCGTCCAGCCGGTAGTAGCTGAACGCGCGGGCGAACATCGGGTCCGTGCGTTCCGTGCTGCAGTGCACCATCACGAACTGTCCGGGCTCGACGCCCTGGGTCAGCCCCGGGGCGTGGAACCAGGTGACGTACGCGCCGTCCCAGGCGCGCTCGGTCGAGAGGATGAGCGCGTCCTCGATGTTCATTCGACGTACTCCCGCAGCGTCGCCACCTCGTAATCCGACGGGTTGGCGAGCGCCTGGATCGCTGCCCGCGCCGTGTCGATCGACGTGAAGCACGGTATCCGCTTCTCCGCTGCCGCCCGCCGGATGTGGAATCCATCGCGGAGCGACCCCGTGAACCGGTTCTCGGACGTGTTGATCACACCCTGCACGCTTCCATCCATGATGACATCCACCACGTTCGGGTGGCTCCCGCTCAACACCTTGGTCACGCTGGTGACGTCGAGCCCGAGGGCCTCGATCATCCTGCTCGTACCTTCGGTCGCGTACAGCCGGTAGCCCGCCTCGCCGAGTTGCCGGATGAGCGGCAGTGCGTCCGCCTTGGTCCGGTCGCTGATGCTCAGGAGGATGGCCGCATTCGGCTTCAGCGCCATGTCCGAGGCTATCAGCGCCTTCGCCACCGCGGCCTCGAATGTGCGGTCGATGCCCATCACCTCGCCCGTGCTTTTCATCTCTGGCCCCAGGTAGGTGTCCACGCCGGTGAGCTTCGACATCGAGAACACCGGTGCCTTGACCGCCACAAGGTTCCGCTCCGGCCACGCCCCCTCGGGGTAGCCCTGGTCTTTCAACTTCCGCCCCAGCATCGCGCTCACGGCCAGTTGCACCATCGGCACACCCGTGACCTTCGACAGGAACGGGACCGTCCGGCTGGCGCGGGGGTTCACTTCGAGGACGAACACGCGGGGGGCCTCCCCCTCACGCCGCGGCAGCACCACGTACTGGATGTTGGTCAGCCCGATGGCGCCGAGCCCAAGCACGATCCGCTGCGTGTAGTCCATGATCGTCGTGCGCTCTTCCGCGTCCAGGTGCACCGGCGGGTAGACCGCCATCGAGTCGCCGCTATGCACGCCGGCGCGCTCGATGTGCTCCATGATCCCCGGGATCAGCACCGTTTCCCCGTCGCAGATCGCGTCAACCTCGACTTCGCTCCCCTCGAGGAACTTGTCGATCAGGATCGGCTTGCCCTGCGCGACCTCGGCGGCGGCGCTCACGAAGGTCACCAGCTCGGTCGCGTTCTGGACGATCTCCATCGCCCGGCCGCCGAGTACGTAGGAAGGCCGCACGAGTACCGGGTACCCGATCGCCTGCGCGGTCTTCATGGCCTCTTCGATGTCCGTGATCGCCGCCCCCGGCGGCTGCGGAATGCCCAGGTCCTGGAGGAAGCGCTCGAAAAGCCGCCGGTCCTCCGCCGTGTCGATCGACTCCGCGCTCGACCCGATGATCGGCAGGCCGGCCCTTCGCAGGGGGTCCGCAAGGTTGATGGCCGTCTGTCCGCCAAACTGCACGATGCTCGCGGGCAGTTCGTCTCCGTCTCCGCCCTCGTTCTCGATGATGTCGCGGACCGACTCCTCGTCCAGCGGCTCGAAATACAGCCGGTCCGAAGTGTCGAAGTCGGTGGAGACCGTCTCCGGGTTGGAGTTCACCATGATCGAACGGAGGCCCGCCGTCTGGAGCGCCCAGGCTGCGTGCACGCTCGCGTAGTCGAACTCGATCCCCTGGCCGATGCGGATCGGCCCGCTGCCGATGACCACCGCCCCCGCCCCGGACTCAGGCGTCGCCTCGTTCTCCGTCTCGTAGGTGCTGTAAAAGTACGGGGTCGCCGCGTCGAACTCAGCCGCGCAGGTGTCGACCATCTTGTAGACCGGCCTGATGCCCCACTCGTGGCGAAGTGCCCGGATTTGCTCCGGCAGGCGGTCGGCGAGCTGCCCCACCATCTCGTCGCTGAAACCGAAGCGCTTCGCGGCACGCAGCAGATCCGGGTGGAGTGGCTCCGCCAGCAACCGCTTCTCCATCGCCACGATGTTGCGCAAGCGCTCGATGAACCACGGATCGACGCCGTTCGTCTCGCGCGCGAGGTCCATCGTCTCCGCGCCCTGCCGGAGCGCCGCCATCAGCGCCCACAGTCGCTCATCGGTCGCATGCAATGGCAGCGGGCTGCCCGTCCGCCATTCCGGCTTCTCCCAGAGCAGGCTCCGGCCCCCGACCTCCAGCGATCGGACCGCCTTGTTGAGGGCCGCCTCGAACGAACGGTCGATGGCCATCACTTCGCCCGTGGCCTTCATTTGCGTCCCCAGCGTCCGGTCGCCCAGGGCGAACTTGTCGAACGGCCAGCGCGGGATCTTCACCACGCAATAGTCGAGTGCCGGCTCGAATGCTGCCGTCGTCTTCTGGGTCACGGCGTTCGGGATCTGGTCGAGCGTTTTCCCGCAGGCGATCTTCGCCGCCACCCGGGCAATCGGGTAGCCCGTCGCCTTCGAGGCAAGCGCCGACGAACGGGAGACGCGCGGGTTCACCTCGATGACGTAGTACGGCAAAGGGTCGACCGGATCGCCCTGCCAGTCCCGCACATCCTTGCGCGGTGCAAGGGAGAACTGGACGTTGCAGCCACCTTCGATGCCGAGCTCTTCGATGATCCGCAGCGCCGCCGACCGCAGCATCTGGTAGTCCTTGTCGCTCAGCGTTTGCGATGGCGCCACCACGATGGAGTCGCCCGTATGGACGCCCATCGGGTCGAAGTTCTCCATGTTGCAGATGGTGATGCAGTTCCCTGCCCCGTCGCGCATCACCTCGTACTCGACTTCCTTCCAGCCGAGCAGGTTCTTTTCGACCAGTACCTGGGTGATGGGGCTGGCCGCCAGGCCGCTCGCGGCCACCGTCCGCAGCTGCTCCATGCTGAAGGCCATGCCTCCGCCGGTGCCGCCC
>WBZO01001665.1_pt1 | contig 33154 bp, 18 predicted proteins | sample 5204261 | NCBI WGS metagenome assembly WBZO01 (sample SAMN12412400, study PRJNA552823) | activated sludge metagenome | isolation source: activated sludge from anammox sidestream of wastewater treatment plant... | place: USA: North Carolina | collected 2017-09
GAATTCCTTCTTCAGTCTCTCGACCTGGTCCTTGTTGAGGCCTGAAAAGGAGAACATGCCTCTCTGACGGCAGATGAAAGAGAAATCCCGATCGATCCCTTTTTCTTTGAGTGTTTTTACAAACAGTTCACGCATCCCATTAATGCGCACCCGCATGGCGGTGACCTCGGATTCCCATTCATGGGTGAGGCCGGCATCATTGAGGATGGTGGATACGATCGCTCCGCCATGGGAGGGGGGATTCGAGTAATTGGCGCGGATGGTGGCTTTGATCTGGCTGAGCACCCTTTGAGCACCCTCTGCATCGGCCGCTACAACCGATAAGGCCCCCACTCTTTCGTTGTAAAGGCCGAAATTCTTGGAAAAAGAGCTGGCAACCAGCATCTCGCATCCCGGCACACATAAAGTGCGAACACCCAGGGCATCTTCACTCAAACCATCCGCCAGCCCCTGGTAAGCGAAATCAACCAGTGGGAGCAGATCACGCTCCTGAAGGACAGCGAGGATCTGTTTCCACTGCTCAGGGGTGGGGTCCACTCCGGTCGGATTGTGGCAGCAGCCATGCAGGAGGACCACATCTCCGGGGGGGATGGATTTGAGGGCGCCGATCATGGCAGGAAAATCGAGAGTATTCGTGGCGGCATCGAAATAGGGATAAGTTTTGACCGGCAGCCCGCCCGCTTTGAAAACACCCGGGTGGTTGGGCCATGTGGGGTCACTTGTCCAGATGGTGGCGGCTGGAAAGGCAGAATGGAGAAAGTCTGCGGCGACACGCAGCGCTGCTGTGCCTCCCGGGGTATGGGCAGTGGCGACACGGCCCGATGCCAGGCACTCATGCCCCTTCCCGAAGACCATGTTCTGGACAGCGGAGCTGTATTCAGGGCTGCCATCGATGGGAAGGTAGCCCTTGGATTTTTCACGTTTCAACAGGGCTTCTTCGGCCTTTTTGACTGTGTCGAAAATGGGGGTTTCACCATTCTCATCCTTATAGACACCCACTGAAAGGTTGATTTTGTGGGGGGTCGCATCTTTCTTGAACGCTTCGGTGAGACCAAGAATCGCATCCGGAGGCGCCATTGTGACTGTTTCAAAAAATGACATTGGGAATCCTTTCGTCAGCAGGTCAGTGTTTCGCGGCAATAAGTATAGGTAACGGAACCCGGGTATTGAATAGGTGGAAGTCGGCTGTCATGTCAGCGGCTCAGCTGGGGTTGGTTTCATTGAGAAATTTCAGCGCTTCGGGAGGGACATAAGGTGGACGCAGCTCAGGGAAGCGGATGGGGGTTTTCATTTCCTCCCCGAGAGGTTCGAGATCGCTGATGTTGATTTCGCTGAGATCGACATCGGTTTCGACAAAGCATTTGTAAGGCTGCCCGATCTGCAAGGAGTGGCCTTCATAAGTGGCGGGAGAGACCGATCGAACCATCCCGGCTTTCCAGTCATAAAAAAGGCGCTCGGCAGCGATCCATTCAACCAGCTCGCCATCTTTGGTGTAACCAAACACCTGGACATTGCCAATCAGGTCGATATTCCGTGTTTTAAACGAATAAATTCCGGTTGCTCCTTCGATGAGAACCCATGCGACATCGGCGCGCGCCGAAAGGTCTCCGAGGCTCTGTTCTCTGGTGGAAGGCTGGATGTCTCCCTGAGACACCAGCCGGACACGAACATTCACCAGCAGGTGCGAATCTTCGTTGCCCTCAAGGTTCCATCCGCGATCGGCTTCGAGATCAAGGTAGGTGAAACGCTGGTTGGTGTAGGTGGTCTGCTGGCGGATGCGGAATCCTTTCAGCTGCAGCCCCGGGGCGGTCCGTGTGAGCAGGACCTCCTCCTTGGGGACATCGATTTTCTGGTGGGGGAGTGCCAGCCAAACCCAGAGAACCAGCCAGAAAAGACCCCCCAGCCAAGGGATCAGCCCGGAAAGCCCGCGCTTGTGTGACTGCCGAACCAGCGGTTTGTCTATTCGATCTTGTCCGGGGTTGTTTTCCATCGTTTATGAAACCAGGCCCACTGCTCGGGGCGTTCACGGATTCTGTCTTCAAGGATTCGGCTGGCCATCTGTGCGGATCGGAAAATATCTCGTGCCGGATCCTCGGTTTGAGGGACTTCCCAGGGTTTTCCAAAATAAAAGCGCAGGTGGTTGAGGCCTTCGCGGTAACAGAGAGCCGGCACCATCAATGCTCCTGTCAGTCTGGCGAGAGCAAACGGGCCGACTTGAGTATAGGTGGGTTTCCCGAAAAAATCCACAAAGACGCCCTCATTGCTGCGGGTGTCGATATCGATCATCAGCCCCAGAGCGCCCCCCTTTTTGAGGCAGCGCAGAATGGCCACAGGGTTTTCTCCGCGGGTGATGACCTTCAGTCCGCTCAGATTCCGGATTTGGCCGATCCAGGCTTCGAGGCGTGGATCTTTCTGCTTGCGGACCACGACATGGGCGGGATAACCCATGCGGGCGATGGCGGCGGTCATGACTTCCCAGTTTCCAAAATGGGCGTTGTGGGCGATCACCCCGCGGCCAGTGGCCAGAGCTTCATTGAAATTTTCAAAGCCATCCAGATCGATTTTGAGCCAGGAAAACAGGTCTTCCCATCGGCTCAGCCAGGCCACTTCCAGCGCTGAGACAGTGAAATTGGAAAACATTTGCCGGGCAATCCGGGCGCGATCCTGTTCAGTGGTTTGTGTTCCGATGGCATCGTGCAGATTCTGGAGAGCGATCCTCCGGAGTTCCGGGCGGAGGTAGTAGCCCATCGTGCCGATGAAGGCAGCCAGGTGGGTGGATGGCCTGATTCCGAGAGAGAGAATTGCTTTTGCGGCCAGCAGGACCGATTTGTAGGACAGCTCCCGGGTGATCTGGCGGTAACTTGAACGATGGGAGAGCTGTGGAATGGAAGCCCACAGGCTGGGGACCGGGACATTCGGAGGAAGAGGCGGTTCCAGCAGGCGTGCCAGGCATTCCCCGGTGCTCGGATATGATGATTCCGGGGAGTCTGGTTTCGGCGAGAGGGTCGGTTCCATCATCGGGATATCATTTCAAGCCGGTATCATTCCTGATCCGGGTCCGAAGTAAATCCCGATCGAGCGAAACGATGGAAATATTTCCCTGATCGAGGTCGGCAGCAATCTGATCGGCGGGAGAGAAATCATCTCCCACAGTGTATTGACTGGGAGTGACCAGTGTCCACAAACCTGCCGCGTGGGCGGCCTCAAGCCCATGGAGGGAATCCTCGATAGCGATGCAGTTTTCCGGCGGCAAGGCCAGATCCTCGAGTGCGAGGAGATAGATATCCGGAGCGGGTTTGCGCCGTGGAGCATCATCTCCAGCCCGGATGGTGATGAACCGGCGGACTCTTTCCGCGCCCAGGCAGTGGTGGAGGATTGCCATGGCTCCTTCGCGTGCGCAGGTGCTGGCAGATGCCAGGGCGACCCCGCACTCGAGAGCTTCATCCACTAAACGGACAATTCCGGGCCGGGGCTTGAGTTCCGGACTGCGAATCAGTTCGAGGTAATGCCGCCTTTTCCGGTCATAAAGATGATCGAGAAAGGCGGTCCGGTCTTTGATGCCATCCGGGACTGTTACCCCTTGGAGCTTGGAACCGGCGGATTGTATCAGGCGTGAACGGTAATCATCATACGACCACTCCAGGGAAATGCCCGCTTCACGGAAGGCCAGGTTATAAGCCTGTCGATGAATATCTTCGGTATCGGCCAGAACTCCATCGAGATCGAGTATCAGACCGCGCAGGCAGGATAATCTGGCATGTGTCGATTGGTTCTGCATTACAATTGCCTGGAGCGCCTGGCTGGTTCCATACGACGGTAGTATAGGGAAGAAACCCCTCTGAACCTATACAAGGCAACAAAGGAGGCGATAGCGGGGGTCCAGAAAACAGCTTGTTATCCGAATCGAGGTGATAGATGATTTCAACGGTGGATGGGCGGGTGGTGAAATGGCAGACACGGGGGACTTAAAATCCCCTGGGGGCAACCCTGTGAGGGTTCGAATCCCTCCCCGCCTACTTTGCCTCATTCTCCCGGCGGCAGCACAGCAGGCTTCACATCTCGAACAGCGTTCTCACAACACGCTGCGGAATCAGACAGCGGCACACTTCTCAAAACGGGCCAGCGCCCCCTGCAGCCGTTCCAGCTCAGCGGGGGAAACACGGTCAATAAACAGGATCCCATTGAGATGGTCGATTTCATGCTGAAGGACCCGCGCGAATAAACCCTCCGCTTCAAGATCGACCTGCTTCCCATCCAGTGTCCGGGCGGTGGCCCGTATTTTTTCCGGGCGGAAAACCTCACCTTCAACACCGGGGATCGAAAGGCATCCTTCTCTCATGCCTGAGTGTTCTTCAGAAACCCAGGTTATTTCAGGATTGATGAGGGCAATTTTTTCGCCTGGCTCGCGTGTGTCGGCCAGTATGATGCGTTGAGAGAGGCCAACCTGCGGGGCGGCGAGGCCGATTCCATTGGAGTCGTACATGACCTCCCACATGGCTTCGACAGTTTCACGGGTGGATGGGGTGATCTTCTCGATCCTGCGGGCTTTTTTCCGCAGAACCTCTTCTCCCAGAAATCTCAAACGCAATTTTTTCATGTATAGCCCTCCGTTAGAAACTCCCTTCCACTCAGGAAAACTGCTTCAGGAAAAGCGAGCTGTCAAGAAATTCCTGAGATCAGGGTGTTTGGGAGTGGAATATCATCTTCGCCAGGCGGTTTCAATACAACCGGATTTCCTGGAAATCCACCGTGCCAGAACGAACAGAAAATCCGAGAGCCGATTCAGAAATGGAATGACGGCTGGGCCGATGTCTTCATTCTCCTGAAGGCGGATCACTTCACGTTCGGTGCGGCGGCAGATGGTGCGTGCCAGATGCAGGGCGGAGACAACGGCAGTCCCGGTGGGGAGAATAAATTCTTCCAGAGGGGGAAGCTCCGAGTTGTATTGATCGAGCCGGACTTCGAGTTCACGGGTATGAGCTGCATTGAGCAGGGGCATTCCATCCCAGCGGTCCGAGAGCCTGGTCGCCAGGTCACCGCCCAGGGTGAGCAGGCGATTCTGAAGCATGTCGAGGTCAGCCATGACTGTTTGCAAGTCAAGCGGGGCAAGGCTCTCAGGTTTTTCATTGAGCAGCGCACGCACAAACCCAACGGCGGAGTTGAGCTCATCGACACAACCATAAGCTTCGACACGCTGGCAGCTTTTAGAAACTTCCTGGCTGCTGCCAAGGCGTGTCATGCCCTGGTCTCCTTGGCGGGTGTAGACACGAGTGATTCTCATGGGAAGCGATGATTCATTCCTTTCAACTGGATCTTATCTGAATGCTGGATGGAATGAAGTAATAAAGAGGTTGGCGAGTCAGATCGGGCGAGTAACAGGTTTGTTTTATAAGATTTCCTGATTGCGTATTCATAAGTTTTTTTTAAATAAACAAAATTTTTTCTTGACAGCAAGACTGCAGGTGACTACGTTATAGTGCAGCTGCAGTTGTCTTTTGTTTCTGTCACCTTTGTCGCATGTAGTTCACCTCGGTTTTGATTGTCTCTCTGATATTTTGATGCTAACAGGCCCGAATGTCTGTGTGTGAGTTGTTAGACAGGAAACTCAAAAAAAGGAAGGCAAAACAGGTCGTGCAATCCGCAAGGCCCCATATCCGCCAAACCACAATGAAAAATTACCTCAGCATAGTGTTGCTGGCGATTTTCGCTGCGACACCCTGCCACGCACTCATCAATCTGCGTGTAGGACTTGATCCTGGGACCTTTGAAGCCACTCCCAACATCGATAATGTGGCAACGGTCAAGAGATATCACATAAAGAATATCGAGTCCGCCGAACCGCTTCAGGTGAGCGCCTGGGTTTACGCCACCATCCAGTGTAATGGCAACCCGATCGACCCGGTCTGCGATCCGCTCCCAACAACTGTAAAGATGCGTTACGACCTGGTGGACAGCGCCAGCAATGTGCTGCGGACAGTTTCTGGAAATTTCAATGTCAGCTGGAACCTCTTTGTGGCGGATGATTTTTTTGAGATTCATCGCGCCAAGATCAACGCCATGAATCTGCCTCTGGCCGGGCTTAATCTGCCATCAGTCGAATACAAGGTTGTCGGAACAGTTGACCCGGACAACACCATTCCCGAAACCGACAACAACGACAACGATCTCATTTCGGATGACTCTTTCAGATACCGCATCTATTCCGGAGACCTTTTTTATGGGCCGATAAAAACAAGCCTCAGCAGTCTGGCTGCGACCGGCTTGTGCATTGGGCTTCCCGGTTTTCCCCACATTCCTGTCGGGTCAGCGGCAGCCAAGTGGACACACGAATGGGGTGAATCCACCTTCAATCCGACTCCTGGGTGTTACTTCGATTCCCTCAATGGAGATGGCTACTCTTATGACCTGACCACACCGGCCGGGCTGGCGGCAGTTAACATTGGGGTTCTTTCCGGGCTGACTCCCAGCGGGTTGGACGCGGAAATTCGGACGGTAAAACTGGATGGGATTGGGGCATCGTTTTCCGGTGCAGGCGTTTTTCTGCCGGAGGATGTCTCAGCCCATCAGCTCAAAAACCCGGCAAACCCGAAGGATGGTTTTTTTCCTTGTGGAGATGAAAAGATCGATTTCTTCAGTGAGAGTGGATCTTTCGTTCATATCTACGACATAGCAGTGTTTATGTTTTCCCAGGTGAGAGAACTCCATGGATATGGCCTGCCCTTTAATCTTGTAGTCCCCCGGATGCGGTTCAAACTGAACGATCCTGCCGGATTGATCCTGGAAGATGTTGTCGCCATGCATGTGCATTTTCCCTCTTACGCAGGACTGCACCCGCGAGATCCGCGTGGCCAGAGCCTTGAGGCCAAAGGTTTTCCAAGCAACGATGTCGTCTTCATGGGGTTTGAGAGCGGTGTAGTCAATACGGCATTTGTTGATGGGAATGGAGTCACTGCGCAGGATCTGTCATTTCAGGAGAGCGGCGCTGTGCTGAAGAAAGCCAGGACATCCTTCCCGATGGGTGTGATTGTCTGGGATCAGCCATTCCAGGTGGATGTTAATAAAAACGAACTGGTCCCGCAGGATCTGCCTGTGACATCCTTCCGGATGAGAGCACGCCAGACCTGCCCGGATGATAACTGCGGTGATTTCATGTCACCAGAGACCTATGAGGTTGCGACAGCGGATGGAACCGCCTGGTTGAGCGATGATGGATCGCTGGGCAAACGTTTTGAGCAGCTCGGGAAGAATACAGAATGGGGCAAATGGGAGGCAGGCTCACCCACCTACTTCAGAGACGACAGCAGCCAGCATGGAGTATTTTATATGCCGGGCTTTTACATGCGCGGCACCAAGGATGAGAACATCCGCACAGTCAGCCGTGTGCTGCTTGGCTCCCGCCAGTTCGATGGACCTGGAGGGATTCCTGGAACCTTCACACCGCTTCTTGAGGGAGGCGGATCCTCGGATGCGGATCTTGGGAATGGATTTTATGCCGGTCTCACCATGGGGCCTGAGAAGCTCGAATCTCTCAGTGAAGGCGCCGGCCAGCAGCTGGTGGACAAACAAAGCATCCGTTTCAATGGGAATCCCGGCCATAACCAGTTTGATATTACAGCGCACACGAAATATGTGCTGAGGCCATCGGGTGTGACAGGCGTCTTCAACACCTCATTCCAGGGGGTGTTGAATATTTATGGCTACGACATCGATTTCCGCCGTTTCGCATTCCGGCAGGTTTACAACCGCCTGGATGGCAAGACTTTCCTGGATGGGTCGCTGGATATTCCGTATCCCTGCGACATTCATGTGTCGTTCCTCGATCTGGATATGACCTGCTCGGGGGATCTCGGTTCGGGAACAGTCGACAGTGAGCCGGAGACCGACTGGAAAGTTCCGGATGGCGTGGACAACGATTCCGATGGATTCACGGATGAGGGGAATGATGTTCTGTCTTACTGGGAAACCCCAATTTCTTTGACAGGGATGGCCTTTGTCCCGACTGCAAACAGTGGCAATGCCTGCCTGGACAATACCAAGAAAGAACTGGAACTGGCGACATTGAACGATGTCAATGGAATAGAGAACTTCCTGACCATGCGTTCGATTTATCCGGTCAATGGCAAGTTGAAAAACCAGACCATGACTGGTGCGCCGGACAACATGTTTGATAAACCGCAGTCGAGCTCGAAAGAGGGCTTTGGTGTGCGGGTTCAAAAAGCCTATCTCAACCAGTTGGCCACCTATCCGGGACAGCATGTCGGATTCCTGAATCTTGGCGGACTGACTGATGTGCCTTTGTTCAATGATCTGGAAACACTGCTGCACCTCGACAATCCGACACCATCAGGTCTGTCGTTGCCGGATGATTCATTCGAAATTTATGTTTTCAGGGATGAGTCCAGCACCGATACCAACCACAATGGAATCCCGGATGCGTATGGGAGCAATGTGGACAACTACAGGAACATGCTGGCCAACGGGAATGACGCACCGGAGGCGGGAGATCCACGCCCGCGGGCCAAATACAGCTGGCCGGCATCAGGGCTTCTGTCTCTCAACTACGCACTCACCTACAACCGTTCGGATGGCACTGAAATGCCCCAGTTCCTTGGGATCAAGAAGACTTACGATCTGATCAGCGAAGCCAATCCTGTGATCACGATCAACAGTGTGCCGGATTATCTGAATCCGATACGCACCAAGTTTTCATTTGGTGTGAGTGCGGATTTCGCGGCCATCACCAACTTCCAGGTGAATTTGAATGACCTGGGCGACATCGATGATTTCATGCACACCTATCTTGGTGTGGATCCCGGTTTCAGCCTCGAAGGCATGTTAAGCAATGTTCTGAATACCGAAGATCTGGTGAAACAGATAATGGGCGGCGACCTGACCCAGGTATTGGCCCCGATAGTGGATTCCGCATTGAATGCCGGTCCAGTGAATGGCGTGATCACCAGCTTTGCCGATGCGATCAATGTCGTCAATCACATCCCAGAGGAGATATCGAACCGTACTGCGGATGTCCTCGATGAATTCCGCGAGGAGTTGTTGAATCAGATCACAGCCGGGCTGGAGCCTCTCAATGGAGCGGGTGGCCAGCTTCAGGGCCTTTTCGATGACCTTGCGGGATACCTTGCTGCACCAATGGACACGGTTAATTCATACCCTGGAAACCCATTGACACCGGCCCAGCAGCAGGCGATTCAGGACCGTTTGCAGCAGCTCCAGGATGCCCTGGATTTGATCGATGGAATCCTTGGGGATCTGCAGGGTGGCATCGGGACTGCCCGCAATGAAATCAATTCCCTCGCCAATGACCTTGATACAGCCCTGGTGCAGGTTACAAACCTGTTGAACACCATCAAAACAACCATCACCGACCCGGCGGGCGCGCTCGGCAACTTCACCGGCCTGGCCAACAACCCGATCATCAAGAAAGTGGATGAGATCAAGGGGACAGTCAAGGATGTGCTGGATGCCATTCAGGCGGTGGATATCGAGAAGATCGGTGAGGAACTCGATGCCGCCGCATCGGCGGTGGGAGCGGATCTCGATACGTCAGCGGTGGTAGACATGGGCAAGTCCATTAAATCACTGGCTGCCAGCCTCCAGGAGATCATCCATGATGCTGAAACCCTGCTGCAGGGCCAGTATGGCAACATGCCGACGATCTTCGACCAGGCCGAGGCTTTTCTGGACCAGATACTTGCGAATTTAAATCTGGTTAACACCCAGCTGGATACAGTTCAGGCTGTCCTGATCGGGTATCTGGATGATGCGGATTCACAGGTCAGCCTCCTGAAGGGCCATGTCGACAGTCTTCGCGAGCTGCTCTCCTCGGATCTGCCGATTCCAGATGCGGGCATCTATCCCGACTACAACTCTCTGGTGGCTCTGGGCCGCCAGAAACTCAATGAGCTGGCCAGCACCATGGTGGACGCCCTGATTGCGCAGGCGCCGCCGGGAATCTTGCAGACTGCGCTGACAAACATTAAAGCCCAGATCACGGGTGATCCGAACAAAGCCTTCCAGTTCGCTTTTGTGGATGCGATAGAAACTCTGCTGGATGCCCCGCTCAAGCAGGCCCAGGATTTGATCACCAATGAGCTGCAGAGCATTCTGGACCAGGCGTTGAGTGTGATCCCGACACCGGATGCCTCCGATATCAAATCCATTATCCGGAATGCCATCCTGAACAGCCAGCCGGTCAATGAGCTCAGCGAGGCCTTCTTCGATCTGCTGTCGCCAATCAGTGATGCAGTCGATGAAGTGGCGAACCAGCTCGCTGCCAATCTCAACAGCCTGATTCAGGAAGCCATTCAGGCGATAGCCGATGGCCTCAATGCCGCAATCGAATCGGTGACCAGCCAGATCGCCGACTTCGATCTGGTGGGCGGGCGCCTGGATGGGTTTGCCATTGTCAATCAGGAAGAACTTGAGCAGATCCATATCGAAGCCGAGTTCACATTCGGTGGAGACCCGGATCCAACCACCTATTTTGCCGCCCTCGATATCACCAGCTGGAATTCCGAAAACGGGAAAGGGGCCTGTGTGTCCGATGGGACCGGCCTGATCGATGCGGTGATATCGACCCGGGATATCAGTGCGGAGATGCTTGGGCTTCCGATCGGGATCAAGGAAGCTGCGCTTGGATTCACCCTCGATGGCGGGATCCCGATCGGTGTCTTCGGCCGGGTGTATACCTCGGGTGAAATCAACTTCGAAGCGGCCGCCATTCGGGATATCGGCCTCGAATTTGGAATGGGTGCAATCGAAAATTACCTGGGCGGAAAAGCGGCTGGCAGATTCCAGTCGTATACCATCAATGTCATCGCGTTCTATTTTGGCAAGACCTGCGACTTCGGAGTCCTCGAACGCCTCGATCCGGAAGTCGCTGAATTCATCGGCGAGACAGTGCCGTTGATTGGCGTCTATGTCCGCGGTGCGGTCTCATTGCCGATCATCAATTATGGATGCCCGTTGACTATCGGTGCCGGAGTGGATCTCGGGATCTGGTATCTCTCGGGGATCTTTGGCGGCCTGTTTGGCGGATCGGTCTGGGGAGAAGCCCTCTGCCTGGTGTCGATCAAGGGCAAGGTGACACTCATGGGGCTGAAGTCCGGCAGTGACTACAAGTTCAATGGCAAGGGGTGGATCGCCGGCGGGCTTGGTTTCTGTGAGCCTGAAGATTGGAATTCCATCTCGGATGTCCGTGATGATGACTGGTGCCTGACCGGGGATGCTTCTTTCGGAGCCACATACAGCTCTGTAAACAGTGATTTCTCCCTGCAAGGCCCAGATTTCAGCTGTTGCGATTAAAGGAAAAAGAGCCAATTGATGCAAAAAGAATCAACGGCAATGATGAAAGCTTATCCAATGAAAAGAACGATCCTTTTACTGCTGTCAGGCCTGTGGCTGCTCCTGTCTCCTGCACAGGCGGAAGACAGGCTGTATTTCACCGGAATGGTGGAAAACAACCCGGACCTGGGAATCCATCAGGTGATCCTGGAATGGGGGCCGCTCGAGCAGTCCATCCCGGGTGATATCACCGGTTTCCGTCTTTATCGCCGCCAGGGAGCCGCGGTTTTCCAGCTCATCGAAGAAACAGAGCGGGGCGTGGCTGATGTGGTGACGATTCAAGGCCTGTTTGAGGAACCGGGTGAAGCGCTCCGTCGGGATAACATCCAGAAATGGGCAGAAAGCGCATCTGGCGGTGCAGCGACAGGGAATGCCGCTTATGCTTATGTCCATGATATTCTGAGCCTGACTCCCGGGCATGAGGACTACAATCCGATCCGCACCATTTTTCTCATGCGCATGAATGTGAATGTCAGCCGGGCGCTTGGGATGGGCAGCATTGACCGCACTGCGCTTCCAGCAGGAAATTATGAGTACATGCTCACCGGGATGATTGGTTCTACTGAGACCCTTCCACTCGGAAAAACTGTTGTGGATACCTCGGTCCTGGATGTGCTGCCAGCACCAGCGTCTTTTGAGCAGGTGTTTGTCGGCGGGTGTTCGGCGATCGGCCGGGGTCTGGATGATCGCCGCATCCATTTCCGCTGGGATGTGCCGGTCACACCCGACCGGCTCCGCCAGAAAATCCTGACCTTTGGTTATGATCTTTACCGTTCGGATTCAGATCTTGGGCTGGGTCCAGATGCTCTCCGTAATATGCAGCTGGCAGGCTTGTTCAATCCCGCTCTCACGAAGGTGAACAAGACCCCGGTCATTGTCGCCGGCCAGGCTCCAACTGAGGGAAGAGATGCCTTTCTGACGATCGATGAAGGGGATGTCGCCAACTTCATCTTTCTTGAGCGCGGGCGCGTCTATTACTACTATCTTGTAGCAATCGACCTGAGTGGAAAATATTCCAGGACTTCTCCGGTGGTGGAGGCGATGGTGCCTGATTCGATGCCGCCACCGGCTCCCTGGGCAGTTCGCACTGAAGAAATCAAAGACCCCATTGTGCCGACGACACCACGAATCCAGCTGGTCTGGGATGAGATCAACTCCGCCAATTATCTGAACCAGTATGGGTCGCGTAGGACGTTTGTAACGCCGCCCGCCTACGCGGCCCCATCCGAACTGTATTATGTTCCTGACAGCGATCCGGTTCTGCCCCGCAACTACCGTGAAGTCGACCTCGATGTCGAAAAGTATCTGGTGTTCCGCTTTGCTTCGCAGGAAGGGGCGCAGAAATGGGGAACGGACAGCGACCTGGATTTCTGGCCGGATGAAATCGAAGATGCTTCCGGCACGGATAAATGCGATGAGGCCAGCCATCCCGCCGGGAACCCACCGGAGCTGGTGGCACAGATCCCGATCACAGATGCCCCCAGTCTGCGGACACTCTCGAATGGGCAGAAGCAGCGTGTGTTCATCGACACAGTTCCCTCACCGGATAACCATGTCTTCTGGTACCGGATGATTGCCATCGACCAGTTCGGCAACCAAAGCCCGCTTTCACCACCCGTGCGGGGAGTGTTGTGGGATCGTACCCAGCCCACACCTGCCGCCGGTGTGAAAGTCGAGCGCTGCCGTTATGTTGTCGTCCGTGACGATCAGTGTGAAAACCGGCGGGGTGTCCGCATCTATGCAACCGACGAGACAAAGAACCAGAAAGCGGCTTCTGTCTGCCTGTTTGAAGTTTGCCCGCAAAGAGAAACCCCAGGTGGAAAGCCTGGCAACAATTATGTTTTGCTTCTTGAAAAGGAGATCCGGGATCGTTTCGCAGAGATCAGGAATAATGAACTGCAGCGTTTCTGTGAGTCGATCTGCCAGGATCGGGGTACCCAGAGCCGGATGTTCATTCTGCGGTACTATGACAGCAGAGGTCGGCTGCTGGGTTCATCGGAAACCTTTTCGATCGTCCTTTGTTCCGATGGGACTGTCTGTTTCCGCCTCACCGAGGTGTGCAAGGATTCAGTTAACAATCCTGGAGAGACCCTCGATCCCAATGAACCGATCAATGTCTGTGTGAGATTGAATCCAGGAGAGCGTGCGCGTGTCTTTTATGAAATTAATGGCAAGATGAGCGCAATCAGCACCATCCACGCGCCAACAGATGCGGCCGGGTTGCAGATTTATTGTGTCACTGAAGATCTCACTGCGATCGTTCCAGCCGGAGCCTGCCTGGGAGTGCGTGTTTTCAGCAAGAACAATGTCGGATCCTATCTCAAATATCTGAACTGCCTCACCATACCGACTGCCGAGCCGCCCGATCCTCCTCTGATGCACAGTGTGGATCCCGCCGGAACACAGGCGGCGCCGAAGTTTTTGGTCCGTTGGACTTCCCAGAGCGAAGGATTATCCGCCTTTGTTCTTTCACGCAGCCGAAATGGGGATGTGGAGTATGATACCTACTGGATCAACGGAAATGATCTGGTCTACAAAAATGGCCTTTATGAGGTCTCGATTCCACTCAATCCGGCGACTGATCTGAATCAGGAATGGTGCTTCCGTGTGCGTGCGATCGACAAGGCGCTGCGCAGCAGCAAATGGTCTGAATCCCTGTGTGATACCTGGGAGCAGGAACCTGGCGACCATCTAACCTGGCCGCCGGTCCCGGAGACACCCAAGGGAACCGGGATAATCGCGTATTTCCTGAATGTGCCATTCTACCCGCAGCCGATGCTGGTTCTGTCCGATGATCTGACTACAAAACTCTATCTGGATAAGCGCTGCCAGTTCTCAGTTTCAGATTGCCGTGAAACGCAGGATATTGCCTGCTTGCGAAGTGTCCCCTTCACCTGTACTGGAATCTGCGACCAGCTCAAGGCTGCCAACCAGTTTGGAAAATTCATCGTCTACCGGCAGGAAGAAGGGAAAGACTTTGTCCAGGTCAGTCCATTGATCGACACCTTCTGGTGCTACAGGACGGACAGCCGGGATCCATTAGGGTTAATCGTCAGCACAGAGACTCTGGATGATCCTTACATCTACCTGGCTGGTCCGATGCCAGCATTTATCCAGCCACCAGCGATACGTCCGCAAGTCGATGGACTGCGCCTGGTGTTCGCGGACAATTATCCATGCAAGCGTGGAACTAAGGTTCGTTACCAAGTCATGGTAGTGGATCCCACTACCGGTGAAGGTACGGCCATGCATTACAGCAATTGGCTGAATATACCTTAAGGTCAGGAAACGATAGAAAGAATGATGAATACACAAGAAGGCACGACCATGGCTTTCAGATTATCCTTGCTGGCGCTGCTCTTGAGCATGATGGTCATTCAATCGGAGGCATTGGACTTCACGGTGAATGAGAATGTGCTTGTTTTCGATGCAGCCGGGCAGATCAAGAAGTCTTACCATGTCGGCGACTACACGACCCAGATCAATGCCTCAAAAATCAGTTATGAGGAGTATTCGCCAGGATCCCCTCCCAGCCTGTCCGGTACTGGGGCAGAGCCATATACATTCACTCCGGGGGAGCACTGGCTGACAAATGACCTCAAGAGCCAGTTCCCGGCGGTGCCTTCGACAGGCCCGGGAGTATCTCTATTCAGTTTCGGTGAATCTCTTTTTTCAAGCCCGTCGTCGGCTGCACCCGGAATCTCATTAACCCCGGTTGCCGGTGAATATGGATATTCCATTTCAGTGACGGTCAAGGGATATCCATCCACAGCGCTGATTGAGATCTACGACAACGACAACGCCGCCTGGCAGCCTACGGGAAGCAATTCAGTCAACATGATTTTTGTCAAGTCAACGACACTCAAGGTGCGAAGCGTGGATGGCGGGCTCTATTCACCTGAAAAAACCGCCACCTATACCATTGACCAGCCCACTTCAATCGATACCGATGGAGATGGGATCCCGGATATCATCGAGGTTATCCTGACTAAGAAATATCCGAACAACCCGTTTAATCCGTTCATCGCCGATCTTCTCAAAGACACCGATGGGGATGGTTTTAACGATCTGGATGAGATTCTCAGGGACTCCGACCCAGAGGATGCTGACAGCGACGGCGATGGTTTCAGCAATGCCGATGAAACCGCCGGAGGGACTAATCCGGTTGATCCGAATGATTATCCGCCTGGGCCTGCACCATCCTATTCCCCGCCACTGGTTCCTTCCGATCTGGATGCGGATGGATGGCCTGATTTCGATGAGGCTCTGCGCGGGACTGCGGGAGGAGATCCCTTGTCAAAGCCAACCTCGCGGTGGTTGTATGAAGTCGAGTCCATCATCAGCGGGGAAGTGCAGGGCCTCGTTTCCTGTGGCTCCTGTGAAAATAATCTGTATTTCAGCGAACTGAGCGGTGCAGTTTTGAATTCCATCAGCGGCTCGCTGACAACATTCAGCAGCATCCGCACCCCGCGTGGCCGGCCCTCGGTGATCCGTTGTATTACCAGAACAGATCCTGATACCAATCAACTCAACAAAACCAGGACAGAATGGTCTGCACGGCGTTATCTGCCATACCGGGATGATCCGCGGCCATCGGAAATTGAGGCATCCTCGTGGTATGCCGATGGGAAGAGCGAAGACCAGTTGCTCAGTGACTGGATGGCTGCTTATGCCTCTCTATTGCAGGCGCGTCTGCTGCTGTTTGAAAACGGGCTGGTAGTGGGAATCACAGAGACTGTGGTCATGACTGCGCTGGACCGGGTGCTCGGTTACCTGGCAGGATTGCCACCGGAGAAGGTCTTTGTCAGTGGACGCCCGGCTTTCAGCCCACCCCTTAAGGTTCTCGAACTGCTCACCAACCGCCTGGCCTCCCCGGGCTACCTTCCAGATGCACTCAGTCCGATTCCGCGAAATGGAATCAACATGCTGGTTGAGGATCTGCAGGATCTAGTCATCGATCCCGCGTGCTCAGCCATGGCGATTGTCGAGCAGTGCTATGCGGATTATGCGTTCGGCCAGGATCTCGAAATTCTGGTTGGAAAAAAGGCATACAATCTGAACATTGCCTACCCGGCGGTGCTGTCGCTGAGCCTGTCCTATCCCCAGATGCTCGCTTCAGGCTATCCGCTCTGCCTGCTGCTGAATCCATTCGAGGATCTCGATGAGGACGACCTGGCCAACTACATCGAAGCCATGGGTTTGAATAAAGGAAGGGAAACCAGCATCTTCCATGCAGACACGGATGGCGATGGTGTCCCTGATCCCAGCGACAATTGCCCCGCTTCATCAGGAAACGGACTCGACACCGACAGCAACGGTGTCGGAGATGGATGTGATCCTGATGATGACAATGATGGCCTTGGAGATCCCTTCGAAGTGGAATTCGGTTATGGGGTCACATCGGCGGATACGGATGGTGACGGATATCCGGATGGAGTCGAGTTCTTTTCAGGGCTCGATCCCAATGATTCGAGCGATGCGATATTCCGCCATGCAACGACAAACGCAACGGGGGCATTTGTTCCAGTAAACTACCCGAATCCTCAGGCAGCTGCACCCAAGGTGTTTGCCAACCCGGTGACCAATAATTCCGGCCTTTCACCGCTGGCGAATATCCGAAATGTCGGCCTGTCGTCATTCGATCTGCGTGCAGAAAAAGATGCTGGACTGCCGGGGGTGATTTTTGCTCCGGAGCGTGTGTCCTATCTGGTTGTTTCCCATGCGCCTGATCGTTGGCAGATGGGAGTGGCCAGCATCGGCTCCGCGGTGCAGGGAATCATGTTCAATGTGCCTTTTACCTTCGGGACAAAACCTCTGGTGTTTGCCACCATCCAGAGTGAAAACGATCCGATAAGGACTTATTACCCAGAAATCACCGGAATCAACTATCTCGGTTTCCGGTTGCGGGTACGCGCCAATGCCGCTCAGGCACCACCCGCCGGATACCAGGAAGATGTCGCCTGGATGGCTCTGATGCCTGAGGATCTGGCTTTTCCAGGTGATGCAGGCGCGGAGATGGTCGATGAAACGACAAAGACGGTTAACTTCGATTCTGCTTTCACCGCGCCTCCGAACCTGCTGGTTTCTGTTGAAGGTTCCGGGCTGAATGTGCTGGTGAGCCAGGTGACTGTCAACAATTTCAAAGTGCGGGTGAAAAAGGATGCGGCAGCCGGTGGCGGAGCGGTCACGCCGAAGAGGATTTCCTGGATGGCGCTCGGCGCCAAGTTGTGTGATGACCCCGATCACGATGGGGTCTGTTCGAGTGTGGACAACTCCCCGAATGTCTATAATCCCGACCAGGTGGATACGGATGGGGATGGCATCGGCAATGTGGAAGATCCGGATGCGGATAACGATGGCCTGCCGGATTCGTTTGAAGCGGCATTGACTGTCTGCGGCCTTGCACCTTACAACGCCGATGGAGATGGCAATGGTGTCGTCGATGGCCAGGAAGACAGTGATGGCGATGGTTATAACAATGAAGATGAATACAATGCCGGATCCGATCCATTCAACAATCAGTCGAATCCGTTGAATACGACACCAACTCCGACAGGGATCATCGTGATTCCGACCGTGACTCATACTCCCACTGTGACTGCGACAGCCACCCACACACAGGTGCCGCCGACCGCCACAGCGACAGCGACAACATCACCTACGCCATCCTCGACACCGACAATCACCCGGACACCCACAATCACCAACACACCGATACTCAACTACAATGCCCAGGCATTGCTGGATATGCTCAAGTACATCGAGGTCAATTCACATATCATCTTTGACTTCGCGCATTACTGGTATGGTCCGGGACCGACACCGACTCCATCCCCGACTGCGCCTTGAAAGCCCTGAAGCCGTGAAGAAAGAGAGAGACCGGAGGAAGGAGAAAGGGGTGGATTATCCACCCCTTTTTACTTGCCGAGACAGAAGCGGCTGAAAATCGTTCCCAATAGATCGACCTGGATATTCTGCCCGGAGAGTTCCTCGAGAGCGGATCTGGCTTCGGCAAGGTCTGTCGCGATGAGCTCCTGGGGGAAGCGATTGACAGCATTCGACCGTGCGCGCTGGACCGCTTCTCTGGCGCGCTGCAGCACGGACTCCTGGCGCTGGTTCAACATGACGCGCTCATCCAGGTTGACCACACCCGAGGCCTGCAGTACCTGTGCGATGGAGGCGCTGAGATGATCCAGCCCTTCCCGCGAGAGTGAGGAAACCAGTACCGCCTCCGCTAGAGTTTTCCATCCCGAATCCTCTGAGAGCAGGTCGCATTTTGCCGCAACGGTCAGGATCGGGGTTTGCCCGTCGTAATCATGGTCTTGAATCCACTCCAGACCCCATTTGGTTGCCTCGCTCGGATCCTCACAGGTGGAATCCAGGACGAGCAGGATCAGATCGGCTTGAGACAGGGCTTTGCGGCTGCGTTCCATTCCGAAAGCATCGAGAACATCCCGGGCTTCCCCAAGACCGGCTGTATCGATCAGGCGGACCGGAATACCGTTGATCTCGATCTGCTCTTCGAGGGTATCCCGGGTTGTTCCGGGAATATCGGTGACCAGTGCGCGGTTGTATCCGAGCAAGGCATTCAATAAACTCGATTTCCCGGCGTTGGGTTTCCCTGCCAGGACCACCCGGAACCCTTCCTGCAGGCGCGCATACCGTGTGGAGTGCTGAAGCAGCTCAACGATGCGATTCTCCAGCGCCTGGAGCGGCTGGAGCAGCTGATCGAACGCAAGGGCATCGATTCCCTCGGTCGGGAATTCAATATCGGCTTCGATGGGAACCCACAGATTAATCACCTGGTCGAGCAGTTCCCGGATCCAGGCATCTCCATTCTCCACAAGGACCGACAAGGCATTTCTTCTGGCCCAGGCACCGCGTGCTTCGATCAAATCGGCGACAGACTCTGCCTGAGTGAAAGTCATGCGGCCATTGCGGAAGGCTCGAAAGGTGAATTCACCTGGTTCGGCAATCCTGGCACCCGCCTGGCACAGGACCCTTTGGATGTCAGCCAGCAGGAAGGGGTTCCCATGGCAGTGAAGCTCAGCCATGTCCTCGCCGGTATAGGAATGAGGGGCATTGAACAGGACCAGCAGGGCTTCATCGAGCGGATGAGATTCTCTGTCGAGGATGTGGCCGAGCGTAAAATATCGTGGCGGGAGGGTTCGCAGGTCTCTGCCTTTCCAGTGGGGAGAAAGGATGTCCAGGACAGAGCTGCCGGATAATCGGAGGATTCCGATTGCACCCCGGCCCGGGGAGGTCGACTGAGCGACAATCGTATCCTGCCGGAAAAAGATATCCGTCATCGCATCGATGAGGACTCAGCGGAGTGGTTCGCGCCCGGATTCGAGATCGACTACCTTGCGGGATTGGCGGAGGGATGCCGCCTGGCGGTCGCCGGAGTACACATCTTCAATGGGAACACGCCCGAAAATCATGCGTCCGGCGGTGGTCTGAAGGATGCTGGTGACCATCACATCGAGCTCCTGGCGAAGGTGGTTGATGCCATCTTCAACCACCACCATGGTGCCATCATCGAGATAGCCGACACCCTGCCCGGCTTCCTTTCCGGGTTTGAGGACAGTAACAGTCAGCGACTCGCCCGGAAGGATGACCGGTTTGAGCGCATTGGTCAGGTCATTGATGTTGAGGACCGGGATGTTCTGAATTTCCGCGACCTTGTTGAGGTTGAAGTCGTTGGTCACAATCCGCGCCTGGTAATCCTTGGCGCACTGGATCAGCTTGGCATCGACAGCCTGAATATGGGGATAATCTTTCTGGAGGATTTCCAGATTGAGGCTTGTTTCCTTGAGAGCGCGGACAACATCCAGGCCGCGCCTCCCCCGCTGGCGCCGGGAAGAATCTGGAGAGTCCGCGATATTCTGAAGTTCATCGAGGATGAACTTGGGAATGACATAGATGCCATCCATGAAGCCGGTTTTGACTGCATCCAGCATCCGTCCATCGATCAGGACGGAGGTATCGAGCAGTTTGCAGCCTTTGAGGCGCGGTTCATCAGCGGTCAGAAAACGATTGGAGGAGAGGTCGATGCGTTCCACATACCTCAATGCGAATACAGTCGAAAGATACCCCAGAAACAGATACAGCCCGACAATTCCGGTAGCACGTGGCGCATCGCCGATCAGGCTCGCGGGTGGAAGAATGTTGGAAGCCAGAGAGGCCAGCACCAGGCCGATCATCAACCCCCCAAACGCCACAGCCAGTGTCTTGGGATAAAAATCTTTGATAAAGGCCTCGACCAGCACTATCACCATGGATATCACGAAGCCGAAACCCGCCCAGACGAACGGATCTCCCTCAAGCCCCGGATTGAAAAAACAGGCCAGGCCGCTGAAAACTGTGGAGAGCAGAATGAAGACAACACGGACAGTATAAACAAAGGATACAGTATGCTGTGATGATTTTCCGTGCATTCCAGGGTTTGTTCCAATCATAAGTGAGTTTCTTTTAACTTAATCCCTTAAAACAGTTTTGTGAAGGATGAGTTTTTCAAAAAAAGGGAGTTTGCTTGCCAACCTCGATGGCTGCTGATACCTTCAAACAACGAATTCTTAAGGAGAATAAATTGGGAATGACGCCTGCTGACCAACGATCTTCGATCGAAATTATCAACCCGGAAATTAAAAGAGGCTGCATCAAACACGTATTATTTGATTTTGATGGGACAATCTCCCTGATCCGTGAAGGCTGGCAGCAGGTCATGATTCCAATGCTGGTAAGAAGGCTGCTGGAATTGAAAACCGGAGAAACAGAGCAGCAGCTCCATGCCATAGTCGAGGATTTTGTCGCGGAAACGACCGGAAAACAGACTATTTACCAGATGATCGGCTTGGCGGACATGATCCGGGATCGCGGCGGGAACCCTGAAGATCCCCTGGTTTACAAGAAAGAGTATCTGGACCTGCTGTGGGACAGGATCAAAGACAGGATCGAAGCCCTCAAAACTGGAAAAGTCCAGCCAGAGCAGATGGTTGTGCGAGGCTCCTACCGGCTTCTTGACCTGCTGAAAGCCCGCGGAGTTCGCATGTATGTGGCCAGCGGCACCGATGAACCTTTTGTCAAAAATGAGTCGGCCCTGGTCAAGGTGAACCACTATTTCGATGGCATCTATGGAGCGCAGGACGACTATAAAAAACACTCTAAGAAAATTGTGATCGAACGCCTGCTTCGTGAAAACCAGGTCCCTGGAGAAAGCCTGCTGACCTTCGGGGATGGGTATGTGGAAATTGAAAATACCAAAGAGGTTGGTGGGATCGCGGTCGGACTGGCGACCAACGAACAGGCCGGCGAAGGGATCGACGAATGGAAACGGGAACGCCTGATTAAAGCGGGAGCGGACATCATCATCCCGGAATTCAGCTGCGCCGAGACCCTGATCGACTACCTGTTTGGAGATATCGACCGGGTGGATTGAAACGGAAACAGTGCGCGACATGATCTGGTGGCAGCCAAACGGCAGGCGAACAACTTCCTGGAGTCTCCCGGTGAGGAAGACAGTCTGTTTTGCCGCGGTCTGTTTTACCATTGTGTTATCGGTTCCGGTGTGCCATGGACAGGCGACAGATTCACCGGCAAAGCGCCAGCTGGATTTTGCCCTGGGCCTTTTCCAGAGGGGTGAGTACGCGGCAGCAATCCCCGAATTCAAACTTTACCTCAAAAATCCCGACTGGAAGGAAAGGCGGGATATCGCCGATTTTTTCCTGGGAGAAGCTTTCCGGTTGCAGAACCAGAGCTCCGAAGCCGCCCAGGCCTATGAAGCCCTGCTCGCTTCAGGCGCAACCGGTGAGTATCGCCCTCTGGCGGCTTACCGTCTGGCGAAAATACGCCTCGATGAAGGCCAATTCGATCAGGTCATTACACTCCTGCTGCCTCTGGTGGAGCAGATCCTTCCAGCAGAATTCCGGGAAGGAGTTCTGTACAGCCTCGGATCGGCGCACAGCGGCCAGGGAAAACCACAAGAAGCGGTTGACTGGTGGGAAAAATTCCGGAAAGAGTTTCCAAAAAGCCCCAATGCACGGCGCGCGCTGCTCGGTGTGGCCTTTGAAGAGGCCCGAATTCCGGACTGTGAAAAGGCTGCTCAGCATTTTGAGGAATGGCTGGGTGAAGCCGGTGCGCCGAAGGATCCCGCATACGCAAGGGTTCTTACCGAGCTGGCGGCCTGCGAAGAAAAACTCGGCCGCAAGGAGGCTGCACGTGAGCACTTCCTGCGCCTGGCGGATGGCAGCGAAGGTGAGGCACGGGAAACAGCTCTGCTGCAGAGCGCACGCCTGGCTTTTGAAGCAGGGAACTGGAAGGCCATCGACCAGCTTTCACCCCGCATGAAAAAGGAGTTGAAAGCACCTGCCAGCCGTCTGCGCTGGTTCCTGATAGAAGGAAACCGTTGGTACCGGACAAGAGATTGGAAGAAAGCGCAGCAGGTCTATGGAGAGGCATCTGAAACCGCGCAGACAGCCAACATTGCCCCAGGCAGCGGTGAAGCTCCCCTGCGGGCACAGATCGAGGTGCGGCGCGCCTGGTGTGCCCAGGCCTTGAAAGACTGGAAGGCTCTGCTTGGATTTCTGGATCAAGCGGCTCAGGCAGGCGCCCGGGGGGAGGAAGTCGATTTCCTGCGCGGCGAAGGTTATCGGGGCCTGGGAGACTGGAAAGCGGCAGCCGATGCCTATGCACAGGTTCCTGAAAAATCTTCCTATCATCAGCGTGCCCAGCGTGGCGAGGCGGAAGCGGCGCTTCGAGATGGCCAGTGGGAGCGTTGCCGGAACCAGGTCGACCGGATTCTCCAGGGGAGTGATTCGTTGAATGACCGGATTTCCTGGTGGCTGCGTGGCGCCGATTGTGACCGCCAGCTCGGGCGATGGGCTTCTGCAGCGATTATGTATGCCTCTGCCAGCCAGACCTCCGCCACCCCCGAAGTGCGTGAAAAGGCGCTCTATCTCGAGGGGTGGTGCCAGGTGCGTGCGGAAGACTTTGATCCTGCAGCGAAAAGCCTTTCACTCTTCAGAAAGGATTTCCCCCGGTCTGAATGGCTGCCGGAGGTTCTGCTGCTTCTCGGACAGTCTTATGGGAAGCTCGGGAAAACCCGGGAGCAGATCGAGGCATTGGAGACGCTGGCGCATGGTTTTCCGAAAAGCACCTGGAATGCGGAGGGTCTGCTGCTCCTGGCTGCTGCTTACACGAAGGATGGGAATCGGGAGGGTGTGCTGGCGAGCCTTTTGAGATACAGGGAGAATTTTCCGGAGAAAAAACTTCAGAAGGAATATGCGCTGTGGATGACCGATGCCCTGATTCAGCATGGCAGCACGGAGACTGCCCTGGAGGTGATTCACTCGCTGCAGGGAGAAGAACTTCCACAGGAAGAGAAAGAGAATCTGCTGTTCCTGAGCGGTTATTGCCATGAGAAAGGGGAGCGTTGGGCAGCCGCTTTGGAGAATTACAGAAACCTCGTGGCTCAATTCCCTCAGGGGAAAAAAGTTTTTCCCAGCCATGTCGGAGCCGGCCGTGCGCTCGAAAAGATGGGCAAGATCGAGGATGCATCAAAGGAAGTTGTTGCCGCCTTCAGTGTCCTGCAGGCTGGAAAGATGGATCAACCGGCCTACGAGGCGCAGCTCTATCTTCTGCAGGGAGATGTGGAATTTGACTCTGGCAGCTATGAAGAGGCTTATCGGGCTTATGCACGCACCAGCATCCTGTATCAGCATTCCGAATTGACCCCTCTGGCATTGGAGAAATCGGCCCTGTGCAGAGAAAAGCTGGGAGATACTGAAGGCGCGGAGAAGCTCCGCCAGCAATTGAAAAAAGAATATCCCTCTTACGCCCCGGCTCAGGTACAATCACCCTGAGTGAAAAATCAGGGCCGGGCGGCAGGCATCCATGCGATATACCAGGGACCTTTTCATATCTTTTTTTCTATCGGTGCTGATCCATGTCCTGCTGGGGTTCTACCTGGATCGAACTCCCTGGTCGCATGGTGAGCTGGATCCCTTCCAGCCAGCCGGGAAGTTCATGGAAGTTCAGATGGTGCCGGATTCTTCCGCATACCGGGATGACACAGGGCTGGGTGGAGATCCGCTGGTCCGAGAACAGGAGCTGCGCCGCACCCTGGAGCAGGAGGCAGATCGTGCTCCAAGTCTGCCGGAAATCACGCAGCAGGAGTGGTTTTCACCCGAATCGGTGGCGATCGAAGCCCCCCAGGAGGACCTGGTTGCGCGGGCGGATGCCGAATTGTCCAGCCTTCCAGGGAACCCTCAATCGGAGTCCATCCGTTCCGAAATCATACGCGTCCCGGAACCCCGTGTCGAAGCACCGAACCCGGATTCTCGTGTGTGGGCGCCTGAGCTGAGTGACAGCCCGCCCCCTCAAATCAACCTCGATGCGCCTCTGCTGCCTCCTCCTGTCCAGGAGGAACCTTCCCTGCTGCCATCTTTCGAAAGTGTTGCGGTGGCGCCTCCCCCTGTTGTCATTCCCGAGGAAATTTTGCCGCCACCCCCACCTTCCCCGGTCGAACTTCCTCAGGAACTGCTGACTGTTGAAACACCTGAAAAAGAAACAGCCCCTGCCAGCTTGCCGGAAGACCGTGCCGAGTTCAAAGCCTGGGATGACCTGCTGGATGTGGAGATTATCACCTATCGCCCGGAGAAGGGTGCCGGCTTTTTCCGTGTCTCAGTGAAACCGAACGAGGAAGCGGGAAAACTCAAGCCGATGAACAAAGATGTGCTGCTGGCGATCGATGCTTCCGGGAGCATGGAGGGAGAAGTTTTTGAAGGCATCCGCAAAGGTATGCTGGGAATACTCAAGGATCTCAAGCCAGGAGACCGTTTCAACATACTCGCTTTTCGCGCTGATGTGGTGGCTTTGAATCCGGGATTATGGCCTGTTGCAGAGAAGAACATTGCGGAGGGTGTGGATTTCATCAATGGCCTGGAACCTGGGGGGAAAACAGATATTTACCGCTCACTGGCGACTGTAGTCCGATCGCTTCCTCCGGGGGATCGGCCCTTTCTGATCATCCTGTGCACCGATGGCCGTTCGACAGTCGGCCTCCAGGACACACGCGAGATCATCAATGCACTCTCGATAGAAAACCGGCTGCGCGCCGCGATTCATGTTTTTGGCGCCGGAGAGTATGTCAACCGCCACCTGTTGGGGCTGCTGGCCTATCGGAACAAAGGCATAGCGCGCTTTGCCGGGGATCCCGGCAAGGTCAGTGACGATATCCTCAAATTGTCCCGGGAAGTGGCTGAACCGATCCTGGTTGATTTGAAGGTCGATCTATCGGGTATGACCGAAGATGAGGCTTATCCACTGGTTCTGCCGGATCTGTACCGGGGTGGGCGTGTGCAGTTTTATGGGCGTTACAACACGGAAAAAGAAATTTCACTCCGGCTGACAGGAAATGTCCGGGGCAACCCGAAAGAGTTTGTTTACCGGGGAAAACTGCCCGGCCCGGAGCCGAAGAATGTCGGCATTGCCGAAGCCTGGGCATCCGCCAAAGCCTTTAACCTCCTCTCTCAAAATCTGGAGCTGGGAGAAACTGAAGAGCGCATCCAGGCGATTCGTGAACTCTCACGCCTCTATCGGCTCGAAATCCCCTCGCGCTAGCTGGCTGCCGGTTATTTCATCCAGCCGGACAGACGCTTCCACATTTTATAAATGAATTTCTGGCGGATGGCACGGTAGGATTCGGCATCCGTGTGTTCCTGGCGGATCTGCTGCTGGAGGTTCTGGATTTCAGCCAGGCAGGCCTGAAGATTCTCATGAAGCCCCTGCGCCGACTGATCACGGCCCATGATTTCCAGGTCTTTTGTTCTGACCAGGTTATGAACTGCGGCAAGGTCCTGATCACGCTGAAGGATCAGGCTATCCCGGGTTTTCAGCGCCTCCTCGAGAGATTGGTTCTGGTGGTCCAGGTTGAGAATCCTCTGTTCCTGGGCATGAATCACCTCTTCCTGGAACCGGAAAGTTGAGGAGGCATGGTCAAGGAACGAAGGGCTGGGATCCCGCTTCTTCAGGGTGGCCAGAAAATCGGCCAGGGAGTCCTGATAAAGAGCCGACTGGTGCCGGTCCCGGGCCAGCTTGAGGGCGTTTTCGGAGCGTGTGCGAAGAATACCGGGGTTCTGCTGGATATCTTTGAGAAGAGCGAGCAGATCCTCCCATTCATCGATGATCCAGCCCGCCTGGTAATCGGCCACTTCACCGGCCAGATCGAGGTGCGGGCGTATGATCACCGGAACACCACACCAGAGATAGGTGACCAGCCTGAGAGTTGAAGCCAGTTCCCGTTCGAGGTGCCGCGGGCTCCACTCGATGGCCAGGGGGATGGAGCACAGATCTTCGACCAGAGAATTCCAGCCAGTCAGGGGTTTCAGGTGGATGGAGGGGTGGTCACGGACCTGCTCAGGGATCGGCTCATAAAGGGATTCATCCAGATGATGATGGGGATGCGGGCCGGTACGAACAATGATTTTCCCCCAGTTCATGGAATGGATCTGGTCCGCCAGGGAGAGCAGCCAGGCAGTGGATTGATGCCACGCCCAGGAAATTCCACCGAAGAAAAGGCAGAGTTGTGAGTCGGCAGCGGGTTTCCTTGCCGGAAGGTCCTGTGAGAGCGCGATCGGCAGCGAATGAATTCGTTCCGGCTGGTCCGGCGGCCAGCCAGCCAGAGTCAGATACGAGGTGAGATAATGGCGCATGGGGCGGTTGGGGCACAGGATCGCATCGACTCGGGAAAGGGTCCGGACCTTATGGAAAACCGATGAGCGCAGGTCCTCCTGGCCCCCCAGCAGGGATTCGAGAATCAGCGGACCAGGGCAATCCGCCACATAGACTCGCTGATCGGAAAATCGCAGGTGAGACAGCGGCTCCCAGCTTTCACTGATGACCATATCCGGATCGGCCTGTTCGATGAGGCCATCCAGCCAGGAGGGATGATAGAGATATTTGCCCGCCCAATCGGGAAGTTTTTTCCCTTCCACCGAAGATTTAAGGATCCCAAGCTCGACCTGAAAACCACTGGAAGTCAAAGAGTCATACAGCTGCTGGGCGCGAACTCCGCCACCCGCGGTTGGATACCCGAACCGTGGAAAGAGCTCCGAGGTGAGAAGGAGGATCTTCGGTTTTAAAATCACTCTGGTTTTCGACGCAAGGAAACAAGAGTCACATCATCATGAAAAGGCTCTGTCCGGACAAAGGCATGGACACTTCGCCAGATTTCATCGACCAGAATTTTGGATTCCAAGGCCCCATAACGGCACATCAGGCGATTGAGGGCCTCATCACCGAACATTTTATGTTCCGGGGTGAAAGCCTCGGTCAGGCCATCGGTGTAGAGCAGAATATGGTCGCCCTTTTCAAGCACCAGCTGGTCTTCCTCATAACGGACATCGGGGAGGATTTTCAACGGGACTCCGCCGGCATTCGGCAGTTCTTCGACCTTGCCGGTTCCGGCACGATAGATCATGGCAGGATTATGCCCGGCACTGGAATAGACAAACCGGTTGGAGTGCAGATTGAGAATTCCATAGAAAGCAGTAGCGAACTGATCGCTGGGAACATGCTGGATCAGGACATTATTCACAACAGTCAAAGCGCCACCGGGACTGAGAAGATCCAGGACAAAGGCGCGCATCACCACCCGCATGATGGCCATGACCATCGAAGCTGCTGCTCCATGCCCGGAGACATCCGCGACCAGGATCCCCATGTGGATCTGGCTGAGAGGGATAAAATCATAATAGTCTCCGCTGGTTCGCAGAGAGGGTGAATAATGGGCGGCGCAGTCATAATTGGGCAGAACGGGAAGGGGATCCGGCAGCAGGCTGGATTGCAGGTCAGCCAGGATCTGGAATTCGCTGTCGAGCTTTCTGTAGGCCTTGGAAAGCTCTTTCTGGACACCGCGCAAACGCAACCCGGAACGGACACGGGCGATCAGCTCGGCGCCCTGGAAAGGCTTGGTCATGTAATCATCGGCGCCGATTTCCAGGCCGAGCGTTTTATCTTCCAACCGGTCTTTGGCGGTGAGAATGATGAAGTAGGTATCCTTCAGATCCTCGTTCTGGCGAATCCATTTGCACAGATCAAGCCCATCCATCTCAGGCATCATCCAGTCGGAGATGATGACATCAGGGCGCAGGCTTTCCAGCAATTCCATGGCTTCCTTGCCATCACCGGCGATCTGAAAGCGGAACCCCACCCTTGTCAGGTAGCGCTGCATGATCTGGCGGGTGAATTTGTCATCATCCACCACGAGAATGAGTGGCGTCTCGGCATCAACACTGGGATTCATCGGGTTATTGTTCATCTCTCAGGTGGTGGAATCTCTATTCCCACTCTCTTTCAAATCATCGGCAGATGGCCGATTGCATGAATTTCTCCATTATGGAATTTTCGGCCAAAAGGGTCGAGTCCACACTGTGAAAATATGAATCCGATATGAAATCGAAAGGCCCATGATCTTGAATCGCCTCTGCACTAATGGTTTGATGCTGAGTGGAAAATGAGACCATTCTCCAGCAGGCATTTCCACCTCTCCTGGACAGGATTCGAGTGGAGGGGTGGCTCACGATAGAAAGGATTGCGGGAACCGATCATGCAGATGGAACTGATTTCAAAACTGGCCATTCCGGGAGAGAGCAAGCTGGTATTACTGGTTTTTGATGGGCTTGGCGGCCTGGATAATGCCGGCCGTGGAACAGCGCTTGAAGCGGCTGCGGTTCCAAACCTGGATGCCCTCGCCAAAGAATCTGTGACCGGTTTTCATAATCCGATTGGGACCGGCATCACCCCGGGAAGCGGCCCGGCTCATCTTTCACTCTTTGGATATGACCCGCTCAGATTCCCGATCGGCCGCGGCGTGCTGGAGGCTCTGGGGGTGGATTTTCCTCTTCAAAAGGGGGATGTCCCCGCACGGATCAATTTCTGCACTATCGGCCCGGATGGAAACATCACTGACCGGAGGGCGGGAAGGATTCCATCGGAGGAAGGGGCACGGGTTGTTCAGAAGCTGGCTGAGAATATCCGGATATCCGGAGTGGAGGTTTCTCTGCGGCATGTCAAGGAATACCGTGCGGCAGTCGTCCTGCGTGGTGAAGGCCTGGGAGGTGCGATTGCCGATACCGATCCCCAGGCGGTCGGAAAGAAACCGCTTCCTCCCACTCCGCTTCAGGATACCCCCGAGAACCAAAAGACAGCCGCTCTTTTCGCAGAATTCCTCAAACAGGCTGAACAGATTCTGAAGGATGAACCCAGGGCCAATATGCTGACACTGCGGGGTGTGGACCTGTTCCATCCGCTGCCCTCCTTCAGGGAGTTATATCATCTGACACCCGCCTCGATTGCGGTTTACCCGATGTATAAAGGGGTTTCCAGGCTGGCGGGAATGTCGGTTCAGGAATACGGGCAGGACAACCCCGAACAGGAGTTCGACATCCTCGAGAAGGTCTGGCCGGATTTCGATTATTTCTTCGTGCATATCAAAAAGACCGATTCGTATGGGGAGGATGGAAATTTCGAGGGACGGATTCATGTGCTCGAAGAGGTCGATGCGCTTATCCCGAGGCTGCGTGCCCTCAATCCGGATGTCATTGCAGTAACCGGGGATCACTCCACCCCATCGCCTTTGAAGAGCCACTCCTGGCACCCGGTGCCGCTGATGGTCTATTCAAAGCACTGCCGTGCGGATCAAGTGACTGCATTCAATGAAACAGCCCTGCTTCAGGGGGGATTGGGAACCATCCCGGGGACATCGATCCTTCCGCTCATGCTGGCGAATGGGTTGAGGATGACCAAGTTCGGGGCGTAGAGTTCAGGCCAGCTCTTTTTCTTTGGCAGGGGATTGAACGCCGCCATCCAGGACCATCCAGGGATCCTGATGGTTGCGCACAACCTCTTCGGTGATGACCAGCTCTTTGATTCCTCCGCGTGAAGGCAGCTCGAACATGATGTCGAGCATGACCCTTTCGATAATCGCCCGCAATCCACGTGCGCCGGTCTGGTGTTTCAGAGCCAGCTGGGCGATTTCACGCAGCGAACCTGGGGTGAACTGGAGGTTGGTGCCCTCCATTTCGAAAACCTTCTGATACTGCTTGATGAGTGAACTTTTCGGCTCGGTCAGGATCTTCAGAAGAGCCTCCAGATCGAGAGGATCCAGGGCAGAGGTGACTGTGAAACGGCCCACAAATTCGGGGATCATGCCGAAACGGATCAGATCTTCGGGTTCGCAGCGCCGCAGCAGGTCAAATTCACTCAAATCCTGAGTGGCGGCGCTCACTCCCGCGCCGAATCCGATCACATTGCGGCCGATGCGGCGTGAGATGATGTCCGCCAGGCCGACAAAAGCGCCACCGGCGATGAAGAGGATGTTGGTGGTATCGACCTGGATGAACTCCTGGTGCGGATGCTTCCTTCCTCCCTGTGGCGGAACCGAGCATTGGGTTCCCTCGACAATCTTGAGGAGGGCCTGCTGGACTCCTTCTCCGGAAACATCGCGGGTGATGGAAACATTCTGCGTGGTGCGTGCGATCTTGTCGATTTCATCAATATAGATGATGCCTTTCTGGGCACGTTCGACATCGTAGTTGGTGACCTGAAGCAGGCGCAGGATAATATTCTCGACATCCTCGCCGACATAACCGGCTTCGGTCAGTGTGGTGGCATCGACAATGGTGAATGGCACATCGAGAATCCGCGCAAGGGTCTGAGCAACGAGGGTCTTGCCGGAACCGGTCGGCCCGATAAGAAGGATATTGCTTTTCTGGAGCTCGACATCTTCCGAACGGCATTCGTTGTAATGAATGCGTTTGTAGTGGTTATGAACCGCGACCGAAACGACCTTCTTGGTGTATTCCTGCCCGACAACAAAATCATCCAGGGTTTTGGCGATTTCTTTCGGTTTGGGAATGCCTTTGACATCGGTCTGCCGAACTTCCTGGAGAACTTCATTGCAGAGGGCCACACACTCATTGCAGATATAAACCGGCTGCGAGGTGCCCTTTTGAGGAGGGCCCGCAATCAGTTTTTTGACCTCTTCCTGGCTTTTCCCGCAGAAGGAGCAGTAGAGCAATCGCCCTCTGCTGGAATAGTCAAACATCGATCCTGCCATTGAGTCTGTTGTCCTTAACGATTCTTTTCACCATTATCTTGGCCGCTGCGGTAAATCGAGTCAATGATGCCATACTCGAGGGCTTCTTCGGCCGAAAGGAAATAGTCTCTTTCAGTATCCTCGGTGATTTTTTCCACCGGCTGGTTGGTGTGGCCGGCAAGAATTTGGTTCAGGCGGTCACGCAGGCGGAGGATTTCGCGTGCGCGGATTTCAATATCGGTCGCCTGCCCCTGGGCGCCGCCAAGCGGCTGATGGATCATGACACGGGCATTTGGGAGGGCATGGCGTTTGCCTGCTTCACCGGCGGCAAGGAGAATGGCAGCCATGCTTGCCGCCATGCCGATGCAGGTTGTCACGATATGGGGTTTGATGAACTGCATGGTGTCATAGATGGCCAGTCCAGCCATGATCGATCCACCGGGAGAGTTGATATAGAGGTTGATATCCTTGTCCGGATCCTCTGCCTGGAGAAAAAGCAGCTGGGCAATGATCAGGTTGGCCAGGTAATCATCGATTGGCTCACCCAGGAAGATGATGCGGTCTTTCAACAGGCGCGAGTAAATATCATACCCGCGTTCGCCACGGTTGGTTTGTTCAACCACCATTGGAATTAACGGCATTTACAAATCTCCCTTAATCTTCCTGGGGCCTGGCCAGCAGGCCGATTACAGTCGTTTTTCAGGCGCTCGGCCCGCTGCCGGTTTCACCAGCTGAGGATCCATTGACCTCAAACTCATTGTGATCGACCAGCCATTTTCCTACTTTACCGAAAAGGATCTGTTCTTTGTAGAAGTGCTCCAGGCCGTCTTTTTCCACCTGAGCCAGGAAGCGATCCAGATTTTTCTCTTTTCGCGAGCGGGCCAGGGCTATCATGGATTCGATATATTCATCATCGGAAACCGTGATGGCTTCTTTTTCGGCGATCTTCTGGAGGATCAGGCGGCGCTTGGATTCCTGCTCAGCCTGGAACATGGTTTCGACCTCTTCCTCATCGGAAGGAATCATGGATCCGGTGTCTCCATGCTGTTGTGCGTCCATCAGTTTTCTGTATCGGATCAGAAGGTAATCATTCTGAATCAGGCTGGAGGGGACAACTACATCGGTGTTATCGAGCAGATAATTCTGAATCGTGTCCCGTTTTTTGGTCGCCAGGTGGCGGTCTTCATTATGCTGGACATCTTCAGTGAGCCTTTTTCGGAAAGCCGCAAGGCTCTCGAAATTGTGGTCTTTGGCGAAATCATCATCCAGGGCAGGAATATCCTTCTCACTGATAGAGAGGATTTTCCCGCGGGTGTGGCAGGAGTTTTCGCCATCCGCTAAGAAAAGCGGGTGATCGGATTCGATTGAAAAATCGAAATCAAAGGTTGCTCCTTTTTCAAGGTTGACCAGGCCTTTTTCAAACGCTGCGGGGAATCCGCTATCCCCGAGATCGTTAACCATCAGGCGGGGAGCTGTGATGGCAGGAAAATCTTCACCTCCACGGGTGGTGGTGCACTGAATGACGACATGGTCTCCTTCGCATGTGGGGCGATCATCGACCGTGGTGAAGATGGCTGATCTCTGGCGAGTGACCTCCAGCAGGGAATCCACCATCTGTTCCACATTAGTTTCGAGCTCGATGGGGAGCTTCAACTGGCTGTATTGAGGCAGTTCGAATGGGGGGATCACTTCAATGGT
>WBZO01001666.1_pt1 | contig 33136 bp, 32 predicted proteins | sample 5204261 | NCBI WGS metagenome assembly WBZO01 (sample SAMN12412400, study PRJNA552823) | activated sludge metagenome | isolation source: activated sludge from anammox sidestream of wastewater treatment plant... | place: USA: North Carolina | collected 2017-09
TTCCTGAACCATGTCCAGCATAAGCGCATGCAGGACCGGAAAAAAGGCAAGAAATGTGACAACGCCACCCAGCTTCATACCGTAAGTAAAGACCTCTTTATTCAAACTATGCATGGCGCCGGTCGTCAACTTCCAGCCAAAAAGCACCATGGAGAACAGTATAAGGGGCCCCATCATAGTCCAGTAATAAGGCATCAGCTTCGAGATAAGATCCTGCACAATGCCGTAAATCAGACCATTTGGCGCATTGGCAAAGCAATATACCACCCTTTCCAGCCACAGACCGGGCTTAGGTGCACAGGGGCAGACCGTACCGCCTGTACTGACAAGTTCATCCGCATGCCCCTTAAGCTGCTTAGCAGCATCCCTGAGCTGAGTGCATTCACCCTTGCCCACTGTATTATCAGCACTTGGCGCATTATCTTCACCAACCTGCGCCATAGCCGGGTAAGAGAAAGCCAGCGCAAACAGCAAAAATAATATTTTAACGAGTTTCATCTGGATTGCTTAGCCTCTCTCAGGCGTTCCTGAAAAACAGGGATCCAGACATTGGGATCGTCTCCGACTTCCGCTCTTACTTCATCGAGCACCCGTACAGTCTCCGCTCGTGCAGAAAGAATATTCACCGATTCGTCCATGCCGCTAAGGTCAATTCTGGCTACTACAACATCCTTACCCTGCTTAAGCAGGAAAAAGCGACTGGCTGGGTCGGTTGTCTTCAAAAGATTATATTCCCGATCACTGAGCATAAATGCCTTTTTGTACTGCTCCGTTGCCTTGGGATTCGGCAGAAATATTTGTGTAGCAGTTTGTTGGATCAGCGTATCGCTGATTGCACTGTTTGTTGCGTCTTCTACGCTCTGCGTTGCGAAAATAACCATGGCATTTAATTTCCGCATGGTTTTGAGCCAGTCCTTAATCTTACTGGCAAAAATTTTATTATCCACTAATGCCCAGGCTTCATCGAGCACCACCATTGTCGGTGTTCCATCCAGCGACAGGTGTACCTTATGAAAAAGATACATCAGCACCGGGGCGAGAGTCTTTTTATCTGCAAGCACTTCTCCCATCTCAAAACCGAAGGTGCGGTGGGTAGTGAAATCCAGTGAATCGTAGGGATTATCAAAAATGCGTGCATACCTTCCCTCGCCATACCAGGGCTTGAGCCGTGATGCGATTGAACCAGCTTTCTCTACACCGAAGAATGCAGCAATGTTACGCAGCATACGGTCTTTTTTTGCAAGTTTGAAATTACCGGCAACAGCCTCCTGAATCATCGCAAGCTCCTCAGGGGTGAGCTCGCTGTTCTCCGTGGCAACCAGGGCCTCCAGCCATTCAGCTATAAAATTCCTGTTCTCGTTGGTTTCCGGTAAATGCAGCGGATTAAATCCACAGCGCTCACTCGGTTCGATAATGCTGTAAGAGCCGCCTACAGCCCGAACGAAAATCTCCGCGCCTCTATCCTTATCGAACATGAAAAGGCGGCAATTAAACTTCTGGGCCTGCGCGCAGAGAAAGTTCATTAGTACTGTTTTACCTGCACCGGTGGGACCAATGATAGTGGTGTGTCCTACATCACGGCTGTGGAAACTGAAGAAGTAAGGAGTACCTGATGCCGTGTCAAAAACAGTAACAGCATTCCCCCAATGGTTACCATCAATACGGCCGGTCGGATAGTTATGCATCGACACAAAACCGGCAAGATTCATGGTGTTGATGGTTGATTTCCTACCGATGAAATCAAAGTTTGCGGGTAGAGAAGCCCAATAGCATTGCTCCAAGATTAATTTTTCCCGCACCGGGTTTATGCCGACATTCACCATTTCTGCTGTTGCAAGTGAAACAGCATCTTCCAGTGCAACTAGGTTATCTTCAAAAACCATCACGCTGCAGTGATGAACACCGAACGCCACATGTCCGCTCATTGCCAGGTCTAGTGCATCGCTAATCTCAGCCACCTGGGTAATTGCAACGTCTTCTGATGCCATCATACGGCGTTGTTGCGTCTGCATTTTACCGATAGCAACCTGGCGGTTGGTAAAAGAGAACGACTGGCTCATGATAAATTCAAACGGCAGCTGGAGATATGCATCCATCAATCCCGCCGCCGTGGCTGGCGCATATTCTTTCACGCTGATAATAGCGCCAAAGCGGGTCTTGGTTGTTCCCCTGATTTCAATGGCGCGTGTTCCGAAATAAAGCCTGTTAGTGGGCAGGTAGTGGGAAATATCCATGGTCGGCACCAGCATTTTCTGGCGCTGCCCGCCATTCACAAGCATGCCAAGAAACTCCAGGGGTTCTGATAATACACCATGCTCAGAAGCATACGATGTCAGCAAGCGCGGGTTATAATCCCGTAAACTTGCCAGCAGCCGGTAAATAATTTCCTTAAGTTCCTTGTGACCTTCACGGAAAGCCTCAACCCTTTGCGCTTCGTCCACTTTGTCAGAGAGCGTTTTCAGATAGTAGTTAATTTTACTCCAGCCCGCGGTATCCGCGCGGCGCACAACGGTAATGTATAATTCATTGGCAAATGACTCGGTATTATCATGCTTCTTGTGCCACTGCTTGTTTAGCTCGCGCGCAAAACCCGGAGGAAAGTTACCGCGCGGAAAAGTGCTTTTACGGCGGCGCACAGTATGAAACCAAACTGCGTATTTACCATCCGATAAGCTTTTGAACAGCGAATTGCGGACGGATTTTTTCATGTCCACATCCACATCATCCGCTGTTTCGAACGACCATCCCTCCAGCTTGATAACCTGCATCAGCTCATTATTTTTAGTAACGATGGTCTCTTTATCATAGTGATAGCGATAAGGTATAAACTCAGCGACGGGGAATTCCCGCTTGGAATAGGCTTCATTTGTCACCTTGCGGCGACTGAACTGCAGATATTCTTTAAGCGCCTGTACCATACATCAGAATATATCGTAAGAGTTTGTATATTGATGGAAACGCCTGTTTATACAGCGCATCCCCTTGCTCATTCTTAAAATCATAAGTTCCACCGCACGTGGTTCATTCAGACAGATGAGATACCCTATGACGTGAATCAGCGGAGCAACGAAAAACAGGATAAGAAAATTTTGCGTCCAAATGAATGACATCATATTGAACAGCGCATTGACGACAAAATACATATAGCTCACGCCCATGGCCATGGGTGGCCGCGCCAACCCCTGAAAGAGAGGATCGGCCTGAAGCCTCGATCCACCATCATCCGACATGAAGGTCCCCCGTTTATTCTTATGAAACTCGGTGTAGTAAGTTTATAGCTTAACAGCACACTGTTTCAGTTTTTTGACAGTGTAGCAAATGAGAGCGGCAGGTAGAAGAAAAATACTCAGGCGGCTTTTTGCTTATTTGTCACTGCCTTACACCAACTATTGTTCTCAAGATACCATTCCACGGTATGCTTGATCCCGCTTTCGAAGCTATAATTACGCTGATAATTGAGTTCCTTCAGCGCTTTGCTATCGTCCATAGCGTAACGGCGATCATGGCCCGGGCGATCCTTCACATAAGTAATAAGTTTTTCATAACCACCTATCGCAGAGTGAGGGCGCAATTGATTCAGGATACCACAAAGTGTCTGAACAACTTCGATATTCTTTTTCTCAGCATTGCCACCAAAACAATAATGCTCGCCAACACGGCCTTTAGTGAGTGCCAGATATATTCCCTGGCAGTGGTCTTCTACATGGATCCAATCCCGGACATTCAGACCATCGCCATAAACGGGAAGGCTCTTGCCAGCCAGCGCCTGGCTAATCATGAGGGGAATCAGTTTTTCGGGATATTGCCTCGGCCCATAGTTATTTGTGCAATTGGTAATAAGGGTCGGCAAACCATAAGTGTGATTCCAGGCAAGCACCAGGTGGTCTGCTGCCGCCTTGGAAGCAGAATAAGGTGAACTGGGTTTGATCTGGCTTTCTTCACTGAATTTTTCGGGTGAATCTAAATCAAGGGAGCCATAGATTTCATCCGTGGAAATCTGTAGATAGCGGAAATGCTCTTTTTGCCCGGTCTTCCAATAATTCCGGGACGCTTCCAGTAAATTATATGTCCCCAGAATATTGGTATGGATAAACTCAGCGGGACTGGAAATTGAGTTATCAACATGCGACTCTGCAGCAAAATTGACCAGCGCATCCGGTTGCACTTGCTGCAACAAGTCCCGAACCAAAGCCGGGTCTTTAATATCACCAACAACTAACTTCCAGCTCCCCTTCCCTTTAATCCATTCAAGATTCTCGCGATGCCCTGCATAGGTCAACGCATCCAGCACTATAACTTCCTGCCCCCGCTCCACGCATTGCGCAACAAAGCAGCTGCCAATAAAACCAGCTCCGCCGGTAACAATTATTTTTTGAGGAAAAGTGGACATCTTATGCTCAGGGTTTGAAATGGATGGGAACAATAAACTCCAGATAAGGCCTGGAATCAGGATAATATGGTGGAACCGCCGGAACCGGATTAGCCGCATTTACCATGGTGTTGATAGCTTGATCGATCACAGCATGTCCGCTGGGATGCTCAAGATAGTAGCGCATGATATTGCCTTGACGATCAATGCGGATACGTAACATCACTGTGCCACCTATACCAGCCTTGCGTGCCTCGAGCGGATATATTTTAAAGCGGTTAAACCATAGCGAAAGTGTTTGCGTGTACCGGCTTTCTATTTCGGCAGAATCCGCAGTGCTATTACCAAAGACCGAGCCCTCACCGCCGCCCTTACCTACCTCATCTCCAACATCTTTTCCTTCATCATCAAAGGACACTGCGTTGTCTATGCTATCTTCCCGGACATATTTCTTAGCCTGAAGATTATTGGCCGCTGCGGTTCTGGCAGCTTCACTGATACTGACAGTATTTTGGGTGGCCTCATTCGGCGTCACTTTTGGCTTTTCTTTGATAACAACGGTAGCTTTTTCCTGGCGGGTAACCTGCTTGGCTGGCTTCGGCGCAGGACGAGGGGCCGGTTGATGCTGAACGGTGGGCACAGGCTTGGCAGGCTTCGGAGTTGTAACCGGCGACTTAGTGCTGCCTTCACCACTTTCCCGTGGCGAATTTGGCATGGTCAGGCTTTTGCCTATCTTAATATTTAAGACGCGCACGGGAATTTCTTCAACGATTTCCCGCGGCAGCAATTGGTATATACCGAGCCCCCCAAGATGCAGCGCAACTGCAAGCGCCACTGTGATTCCAAAATGCTGGCCATGCAAATAAGAACCGAAGCGACGGTATTTGAGATCTGAGTTGGAGTGAAGCGGCGTATACATAATCAGCGAAGAGATTGTGTAACGATTGAGAGATTCTGCCCGCCAGCCTCGCGTATAAGGTTCATCACTTCGATGACACGCTTGGCTTCCAGCCTTGCATCCGCCTTAAGAGAAATAATCTTGCGCGGATTCTTCTTCAGCAATTCAACCACTTTGGGCTGCAGTTCACTAAGATGAATAAGATCGTCGTTGAGCAATACCTCATCATAATGGCCGAGCACTACTACAATATGGCCTTCATCAAGTACTTTACCGCTATCCGCAAAGGGAAGATCCACCTGGATAATTTCAAATTTCTGAATACTTCCCGAAAGCAGGAAGAAAATCAGCAGAATGAAAATCACATTAATCAGGGGAATTAGATTGATTTCCCGCGAGAGCTGTTTGGAGCGCTCAATGTCCATCCTGCGCTCCTTCCTCATCTGCCGCTTCAGTCCCTGCCTGAGGCTCGGGTTTAGGCTCCCAGGTGGCAACGGAGAGGTTTTTTCCGCCCGCACTATAAATGCGGTCCATTACCGTAATCATCTGTTGGACATTTACTTTAGGGCCGTTCAGCAACAATACATTCATATCTGGATGGGTAACAAAAGTTTCTCTCAGCCTGCGGATCAATTGCCGTTCCTTTATCTCATCATGGCCTACATACATTTTTCCATCGCTGTTCACGTATATCTGAATCAGCTTGCTCAACCCCGCTGTCTGACTGGGGGTAGTATCCGGAAGGCTTAGCTCCAGGGATTCATTACGCACAAAGCTGGTGGAAAGCATGAAAAACAGCAGCAGGAAGAACATGATGTCGATTAACGACACCAGCGACACCGGCCTTGTTTTTCTCACCTGGCGCTCGAAATACATCGCGGCGCTCTCCTAAAACTGGCTATAGCGGGGATTCAATAAACGAAGTGTACTGCTGCTTTGCGGAGTTGTACGCATATCCGCCGCGGATTTTCTGAGGCGTTCTTCTTCCTCACGCTTTTTGGCGTTTTCCAACTCGCGCAGTTGCTGCTCAACCTGCTGACGCTGCTGGTCAAGCTGCTGGTCTATTTCCTGCTTCAGTTTCTGCTCAACCTGCTTTGCAATCTGTCCGGTTTTTTCTTTTTCCAGTTCACGCCGCTCCCGCTGTTTGGCTTCTTCCTGCCGCTTTTGAATAACGCGTTCGTTTTTCTGGAAATCATTTTCAAGCATCATGATTTGCAGCGAGACTTCTTTCATCATGCCTCGCACACGTTCAATAATACCATCGAATATATAATAAGCCGCCACAGCGGGAATTGCCACGCAAAGCCCTCCCACTGTAGTTAGCAGCGCTTCCCAGATACCTCCAGCAAGTAGCGCGGGATCTACACGGGTTCCGGCAGTTTCCAGACGTGCAAATGCCTCAACCATACCCGATACCGTACCTAAAAGCCCGAGCAGCGGCCCTACGTTAGCAATCATCTCTAATCCGCGCAGATGCGTTTCAAGATACCGTATGTCAGCTGAGCCCACGCGTGAAATTTCGGCTTCACGGCTCGCCTGCAGCATTTCGCGATCTGTTACGCAGTCGAGCGAAACCTGGATAATCCGAGCAACAGGCCCTTTCGCCTTCGTTAAGATGTCCTGCGCACGATCGAGATCGCCTTGACGTATGGCTCCCATGGCAGGTTCCACAAATGCACGCTCAAAAGCCCCAGCCGCAATGAACTGAAATATCTTAAACAAGATGACGGTGAAGGTATAAATAGACAAAAGTGCCAGCACGTACATGACGATGCCGCCTTTGTCGAAAAGCTCCATGATATTCATAATTACGTTCCTGTTAGCGTCTTGGTGCGCGTTGGTTGGGTCGCGAAAACTAAAACATTGGTGGTTTTCTTGCAACAGAAGATCGTGGGTTATACTTGAGATTAGCTCAAAAAATGTTATGAAGCCGCTATGACAAAAAGCAGAAAAAGCCAGACCCCACCCAGCATGGAACAGGTCGAAGAAGCCGTAAAAACATTGATTCTCTGGGCTGGAGATGATCCTAATCGTGAAGGACTTTTACAAACCCCTTCACGCGTTGCAAAATCATATAAAGAGTTTTTCAGCGGCTATCTTACTGATCCAAAAGAAATTCTATGCAGGACTTTTAAGGAAGTTGCGGATTATGACGAAATGGTGGTGCTGAAGGACATCGAATTTGAATCGCATTGTGAACATCATTTGGTTCCCTTCATTGGCAAGGTGCATATTGCCTATCTCCCTGATAAAAAAGTGGTAGGCATAAGCAAACTTGCACGGCTTGTGGATATTTACTCCAAGCGATTGCAAATTCAGGAGAAAATGACAGCCCAGATTGCCGGAACCCTGAATGACATATTGCAGCCAAAAGGCGTCGCGGTAGTAGTGGAAGCTGTCCATCAATGTATGACAACACGTGGTGTTCACAAAAGAGGAGTTGTTATGCAAACCAGCCAGATGCTGGGGCGCTTCCGCAGTGATCCACGCACCAGGCAGGAATTCTTCAACCTGGTCTCTTCCCCACACAGCCGCATGCCCGGATTGTAACGCATTGAATGTCAGTTCTTCAGAGCACGATTGAAATTCTTGAAAAACTGGTAAGTTTTGATACCACCAGCCGTAATTCAAATCTGGCGTTAATTGAATGGATTGAGGAATATCTCCGCGATTACCCGGTCGAATGCGAACGCATGCCAAATGCGGATTCAACCAAAGCCGCCTTATTCGTAACGATAGGCAAAACTGGAAAGCCAGGTATTATTTTCTCAGGGCATACGGATGTTGTGCCGGTGGACAACCAGATCTGGGCAAGCGACCCCTTTCAGCTTACAGCCAAAGAATCGCGTATTTATGGGCGTGGTACATCTGACATGAAGGGCTTTATTGCCTGCTGCCTGGCGATGGTACCCGCCTGGTCCAGAATGGACTTAGATCGCCCGGTGCATTTTGCTTTCTCCTTTGATGAGGAAATTGGCTGCCGTGCAGCGGCCAGTATCGGGCAGTATATCGCACAAAAAGACTGGAAGCCGCTCCTGGTGCTGGTTGGAGAGCCTACTTTAATGCAACCGGTTGCCGCACATAAGGGAATCTATTCATACCTTACGAGGGTGACCGGGAAAGAAGCCCATTCAAGCCAAACTCAAATCGGCGCCAACGCAATTCAGTATGCCGCAAAGCTAATTAATAAAATAAATAACTTAGCCGAAGAATCAAAAACCAAGCTGGATGCCCGTTTTACGCCAGCTTACACCACATTACAGGTGGGTATTATCCGCGGGGGAACTGCGCGCAATATTATTCCTCGCAACTGCGAATTTGAATGGGAAATAAGGCCCCTGCCAAGTGACGACCCGCCACAGATATGGCAGGAATTTTTGAGTTACCAGCAGGAACTGAATGCAGAAATGAAAGCAATTTCTTCTGCCTGTGGCATTGTCACTGAGCCAGTTACGCGCGTGCTCAGCTTAAGGCCCGAAACCGAGGAATCTCTTATACATCTGATGCTTCGCCTTGCGGAAAGCAATGAATTACAAGCCGTTTCCTATGGCACTGAGGGGGGCATTATACAGTCCTGTGGTTTTCCTTGCTTTATTTGTGGCCCAGGCTCCATTGAACAAGCGCATATTCCAAATGAATATATAGAAATAGGTCAGCTGGAAAAATGTCTCGGCTTTCTACAACGTCTTGAAAATCAACTATTGATAAAACAATGATATATACGGCAACGACCCAAAACCTGCGTGTGGATGTAATACCAAGCTATCTGGAAGCTGAATCAAAAATTGAGGAAGGCTTTTATGTCTGGAGCTATCTGGTTACCATACACAATCTTGGGACTACAGAGGTCCAGCTGCTCAATCGCCACTGGGAAATTACCGATGAACGAGGGATGAGGCAGATTGTAGACGGCGAAGGCGTTATAGGGCAGCAGCCCATAATTGCACCAGGCTCATTTCACCGTTATTCTTCATGGACTTGGCTAAGAACACCCTCAGGATTTATGACCGGACATTATGAAATGTCAGATCTTAAAAACAACGTGTTTAACATTGCAATCCCTGCCTTCTCTCTGGATAGCCCGGCAATGATGGAAAGAGCTAATTAAACACGCTCATTGTCATTATGTTGTCATAATCATGCTGTAGGGTGAATAAATAGAAAACTCTCAGGAGATTTTATGACTGATCAACCTAATGTCAGTGCGGGCCCAAGTCAGGCAGAGATGCTTTTCCGCCTTAATCAAACGGGCGGTGGTGGCGGTGGCGGTGGCGCAGCAGTTGGTCCAAGTGGTGGCCCAGAATCAATGTCATCCCCAGGTATCCTTACCTGCGTACTAGCCCGCCTTGGTATTCGCGTTAATGCTCATAGCGCGACCGACGGCGACCACGGCAATCTAAGTAAAGTTGCCAGCAGCGTACAGATTAATAACGTTGGCTTTCACAACTTCGATGTGCAAGGCGGCTTTGTTAACTTATCGGATTTATTCTCCCGCTTGGTTTCCGATGTTCCTGACCATACCTCTGGAATTACTTCAGCAGAAAGCGGAGGCTCCGCATCAGGTGGCGGTGGTGGCGACTTTTCCAGTGGAGGTAGCGGTGGCGGCGGTAGTAGTGGGGATTATGAGCCTGCTGCTGCAGCAAGCGGCGGTGGCGGAAGCAGCCAGGCTATTGTCTTCCATGGCAATGCAACTGAAATTGAGGCTCCCAGTATTGGTGGTGGCGGATTCCTCGGTGCTATTCTCGGTGGCGGCCGTGGCGGCGGAAGTGGTGGCGGCGGCGGTATGGAGCTCTAACCCTCCACAAAAAACCAGCTTGTCATTGCCCAGGCAATAATAAGAACGAAACGCCTGACCCAATGCGCCGGTAATTTCTGTGCATAATGTGCCCCAAAATACCCTCCGACGATTGAACCAATAATCATAATAGCGCCATAGCTCCATTGAACTGAATCGCTCACAATAAAGATTAATACGGCAACGCCATTAATGGCCGCTCCAAATATAGTTTTGAGCGCATTCATCTCGTGAATCTTAGTCATTCCAAGCAAGGCAAGCAGCGCGAGCATCAAAATTCCTATGCCGGCGCCAAAGTAACCGCCATAGAAAGCGATGATAAATTGCAAAGTCAGGGTTCCAGCCAAGGCCACGCCATGGGGGGGTGCCATAAGGTGAGTTCTAAAAAAGCCAGTAATTGTAGGGCCAAGAGTAAACAGCACGGAGGCAGTCAGTAGCAGCCAGGGAATAAGAAATTCAAATGTGCTGGAGGGCGTAGACAGAAGCACAATAGCGCCCAACGCACTCCCGGCCAGACTAATTGCAAGCATTAACGGTAAGCGCCGTTGATGGGTATCAAGCTCCTTACGGTAGGCATAAGCGCTTGAAAGGGCGCCAGGCCATACACCAATAGTGCTGGTGGCATTGGCAGTGATAGGATCAACCCCCACAAACAGCAAGACAGGGAATGCAATAAAGGTACCCCCACCCGCCACCGCATTAAGCGCTCCTGCGATGAGCGCTGCGCCCAACACCAGCAGTTCAGTCATGCAGCTTTCCTCTCAAGCAGACAAGCATCCCCATAAGAAAAAAAGCGGTAACTTTTTTCTATTGCATGCGCATAGGCTTTCCTCATTTCACCTAATCCCGAAAAGGCGGAAACAAGCATAAAAAGTGTGGATTTCGGCAGATGAAAATTAGTGATCAGCGCCTCCACACAGTTGAAATGATAGCCGGGAGTAATAAAAATATCGGTATCGCCATCAAAGGGTTCTATTCCACCTTTTTGTGCAGCAACTGCTTCCAGACTACGCAAACTGGTAGTCCCCACCGCAACAATCCTCCTGCCTTCAATTTGCGCCCGCGTAATACTGGCCGCCGCCGCTTCCGTGATCTGAATTGTTTCATGATGCATCTGGTGCTGAGAAATATCTTCAGTTTTTACAGGAAGAAACGTCCCTCCCCCTACATGCAGCGTAATATGGCAGCAACCGATATCATTTGCTTCAAGAGATGCCAATAATCGCTCGGTAAAATGCAATCCTGCCGTAGGCGCCGCGACGGCACCAGCATTGCGTGCAAAAACAGTTTGATAACTATCGAAGTCAGAAGCCTGCTTTTCCTGGCGCCTGATATAAGGAGGCAATGGCATTTGACCATACTTCTCCAGATTTTCCGCCAATTTTTCTTCGGCAAACCTTAGAATAACACTCCCATCCTCCTTGCGGCCCATCACTTCTGCGGTAAAATCAGGAGCAAACTCCACTATATCACCAGTTTTTAATCTACGCGCAGGCCTTGCAAAAGCCTCCCAGACCTCACCAGCCTTTCGGTGTAGTGTGATATCGATGGCTACTTCTCCGCGCCATCCACGTAAACGTGCTGGAATGACTTTTGTATCATTAAATACCAATAAATCCCCCGCGCGCAGCAGCTTGGGCAATTCCAGCATTACATGATCAGAGATATTTCCCGAATCAACACGCAGCAGCCTTGCACCATCACGTGGAACAACCGGCTGCTGCGCAATCAATTCGGGCGGCAGTTCAAAATCAAAATCAGATAGCTTCATTCCGCCTATTGGGCGGCAGCGGCTGGCGCCGGTGCCGCAGCTGCAGGAGCGGCTGCAGCCTTATCTGCATCAGCGGCAACCTGAAGCTTCAGCACTTTATCCGGATCGGTTACCTTACCGTTGTTGTTGGAATCGCCTTTTTTGATTTTATCAACGAATTCCATACCGCTCACCACTTGGCCCCAGATAGTATACTGGTTGTCGAGGAAATCCGCGGTATCAAAGCAGATGAAGAACTGGCTGTCTGCGCTATTGGGGTCCGAAGCACGCGCCATTGAAACAGTGCCGCGCATATGTTTTTTTGCATTAAATTCCGCTTCCAGCTTCTGGCCGGAACCACCCATTCCTGTACCTGTCGGGTCGCCGGTCTGGGCCATGAATCCATCAATAACGCGATGAAACACCACGCCATTGTAAAAGCCCTGGCGCACCAGCTCTTTAATGCGCGCAACATGTTTAGGTGCTACATCCGGGAACATTTCAATGACTACGCGGCCATCTTTCAGATCCATGTATAAAGTATTTTCGGGATCAAGTGCTTGCGCGGGAGCAGCAGCCATAAATAAACTCCATATCGTAATAATTGCAGAAATAAAAAGCTTCATTGTGTTTCCTCTATATTTGGGTGAGAAGATAGTTCTGAATACCAATCGTATCCATAATTTCAAGTTGCTGTCTTAGCCAATCTCGATGTTGCTCCTCACTTTTCATTATATCTTCCACAAGATTGGTGGATACGGCGTCCCGCTCCTGCTCGCAGATTTCATGCGCTTTCAGCAGATCCTCAAAGGCACGCTTCTCCATCGCAAAATCTGACTTGAGCATCTCCTGGGGTGTCTCTCCAATATGGAGCTTGCCCAGATCCTGGAAGTTAGGAAGACCGCCGAGGAAAAGGATACGCTCAGCCAGTGCATCTGCATGTTTCATTTCATCAATAGATTCTTCATATTCCTTAGCGGCAAGCTTGCCATAGCCTTGGTGCTTTAATAACTTAGCATGAAGAAAATACTGATTAATTGCAGTAAGTTCGTTTCGTAAAATAACATTTAGTGCTGCAATAACCTTAGATGAGATTGCCATGCCTTACCTTTCCCGTAGAATGAACTCTAACAAATACCAACCGCAATTGAAGTATTATTATTGATTATTGGTGGATTTTAGCTGTTTGCGAACAAATTCAACACATTTACCGCATTGGGGTTGGCACCCGCAGCGCCGATAAACATCTGCCACAGATGTGCTTCCATCCGCGATGACTGCATTAATCTGAGAATCTTTAAGGCCGTTGCACAAACAAATATACATGCACGACCAATACTGAGAATCATTCTTATCTGCAAGCAATTTTGCGAATGATTCTTATTAATTTTCAGGCATCGTTAAAAAAACGCGCTAGATGCTTCTTCACATTATCGGAAACAAAGGGCGAGACGTCCCCTCCCAGCTTTGCAATCTGCCGGACAAAACGTGACGAAATAAAATGCGTCGATTCAGATGCCGTAAGAAAAACCGTCTCAATCTCTGGCGCCAACTTATTATTGATATTTGCCATCTGGAATTCGTATTCATAATCAGACACCGCGCGCAATCCGCGAATGAGCAGGGTGGCATGATGCTCCCGGGCAAAATTAACCAGCAATCCCTGAAAAGGGGCTACGCTAATAGCGCCACCAGCCCCCATTTGACGGATATCCTCTTCAACCAGCTGGGTACGGGTTTCAAGGTTAAATATAGGTGATTTTCCAGTATCCAGGGCAACGCCAATAACAAGCCGATCTACTACCCGCAAAGCACGGCGTATGATATCCTGGTGCCCCTTGGTGATGGGATCAAAAGTACCAGCGTAAATGGCAGTGCGGGCCGTAGTCATTAAATTTTCATATATCTTTGCTAGAATTAAGCAAGCATCAAAAGTTCTGCACTTGTTTATCTCTGAGCAATAATGAGAAATAAGCATATAAAAAGCTTACAGGCTTGCACAGGCAATGAATTGTCATGAATCGTTAACAAATATTTGCGACAATGATTAAAATCTAAGTGAATGACATATGCAAATTTCAAAAGAATTAGGTAATAGAATTACACACACTCTTCTTATAGAGTGGCTGAATGAGGTGCGAATAACACCTGTTATCGACCCTCATTTGCAAGATTCAACTTCCTGCTTTTTATCAGGCTCAGCAATCTTAAATCCTGAGATTGACACTAAGAGCTATTATTCCGATCTGAAGCTATTGGGTATTCGCCAAGGTACTGTAGCAGTGGAAGCAGAGTCTCAGCCTGGCTATTATATTCCAGACGAAAACAACGGGGAAGTCCGCTTTAATGGCCCGGCACTAAAGCACCTAATTGAGGCCGGCGTCACCAATATTTCTGCCTTTCACCATGTTTGCAGGGCAGTAGATGCCATTCCGAATAAGCGTTATCACAAACCTGTCTTAGGCTACCAGCGCAGTAATGGCGAGAATGACCAGGCAGCTCTTTCTTAGTGTTGAGAAGCAGCAATGGGTAATTCCAGAGCCGCTGGAGAACGGATAGCAACGGCAGCTTCATTTTACTTTAATCCATTAAGACCATAATGCTGAAGTGGTAAAAATTGTTACATTATCTGCAGATGCCGGAGACCCGCATGGATTCAGGGCACAGTATTTCGCACTACGAGCAAACGTTTTTAATGCGATGCTGGGAGAAGACGCATTATATCCTGCAGAAGCTGATGCATTAGATAGAGCTGAACACACTATTTTATATCTGGCTGTTGAGAATAACAGAGTTATCGGTGGCGCAAGGATGAGTTCTCGTTACAGCAACGCTGATCCAGAGCTAAAATTTGAATCCCGGCATAAAGACAGACTGGATATTCATAGGGTTTTATTACCACATCAGAAAAAGACATTCAGTTATAGCGAGTTTGGCGCCTTGATTGTTGACGAAAAATTTCGCCATCAGGGAATTGCAGGGCGTCTTTACAATGCAGCGCTGCAAGACACCAAACCGATGTTACGATTATCGTAGCCGATGAGATGTCTTGCGGACTTTTTGAGAAAAAGCAGGAAGGGGTATTGTCACTGGAACGCAAAGACCTTCGCTTTACAGACGAAGGCTGGCCTCTAAAAGTTTTCCTGCAAAGCAAAGACCCACTCTTTCTACTGCAAGGAGCAGAAAGAACCTCAAACCCCACGCCACCGCAGCGCTGATTAATTACGCTTCGGCAGAATCCGATTCGGTAGCTTCACTTTCATCGCCGCCCCCTTCCAAACGGATAGCAGACACCACCTTTTCGTTTTTATCTGTGCGGAAGATGGTTACGCCCTGCGTATTGCGCCCGGCAATACGTACATCATGGATAGGGCAACGGATAAGCTTGCCGGCATTGGTCATGAGCATGATTTGATCCGTATGCTCAACGGGCATGCTGGCCACAACTTTGCCATTGCGCGCCGACGTGGCAATATTGGTAATCCCCGATCCGCCGCGATGCGTAATGCGATATTCATAGGCCGAGCTGCGCTTACCATAGCCGTTTTCGGTTAAAGTCAGAATAAACTGCTCTTTTGACGCCATTTCAGAGATACGCTCACTGCTCAGCGTAATCGCGGCAGTAACTTCTGTAGGCTCGTCTTCCGCGCCGACTTCTTCATCACCCTTACGCCACGGAGCATTTTTAAGATAAGCGCTCCGCTCTTCTGCGGTAAAATCAGCCGCGTTGAGAATTGACATGGATACGACTTCATCATCTTTGCCAAGTTTCATGCCACGAACTCCGGTAGAGCTACGGCTCTTAAAGACGCGGATTTCATCAACCGGGAAGCGGATGCACTTGCCGGAGCGTGCAGCCAGCAGCACATGCTGCTCTCCGGTGCAGACACGAACACTAACAAGGTTCTCGCCCTCCTCTTCCAGCTTCATGGCGATTTTACCGTTGCTCATGACGTTATGGAAATCGGAAAGGTCATTACGGCGCACATTGCCCTTGGAGGTGGCAAACATGATGTGCATTTTATCCCAATCTGCTTCATCTTCCGGTAAGGGCATAAAGCTCTGGATCGTTTCGCCCTGCTCAAGCGGGAAAATATTCACCAGCGCCTTGCCGAGGGATTGCGGGGTTGCCAGCGGCAGTTTGTAAACTTTCAGTTTATATACCTTGCCGTTTGATGAGAAGAACAGCACCGGCGTATGGGTATTAGCCACAAAGACTTCTGTGGTAATATCCTCGTCCCGGGTAGACATGGCACTGCGACCCTTACCACCACGCCGCTGCGCCCGATAAGTGTCCAGCGGCACGCGTTTAATATAACCATTCTGCGTGACAGTAACGACCATATCTTCGCGCTGGATAAGATCTTCCATATCCTTTTCAAATTCGGAATCTTCTATGCGGGTGCGGCGGGGTGTAGCAAATTCTTCCCTGATTTTTACCAGCTCTTCGCGCAGCAGTTTATACAGCACAACGCGATCGCCCAGAATACCCAGGTATTCCTGAATACTGCCGGCTAGTTCGTTTAGCTCATTATTGATTTTTTCCTGCTCAAGTCCGGTCAGGCGCTGCAGGCGCAGATCCAGAATAGCGCGGGCCTGTGCATCGGTAAAGCGGATGCGCCCACTTAAAATCACGTTGCCCTTATCCTGCACCAAATCAATCAGCGCGCGCACGTCTTCTGCTTTCCAGTCACGGCTCATCAGCTCTTCACGTGCTTCATTCGGGTCTTTAGCCGCACGGATGACTTTAATCACCTCGTCAATATTCGCCACTGCAATAGAAAGGCCAATCAAAATATGAGCACGATCACGTACCTTGTTAAGCAGGAACTGGGTGCGCCGAGTAATGACCTCTTCCCGGAATTCGATGAAGGATTCGAGTACCTGCCTGAGATTCATCAGCTGCGGGCGGCCATGATTCAGCGCCAGCATATTCACGCCAAAACTGGTCTGCAGCGGGGTGAAGTTATAGAGCTGATTCAGCACAAATTCCGGGAACGCATCTTTCTTGATCTCAACAACAACACGAACACCCTGCTTGTCGGATTCGTCCCGCAGATCCGCAATACCTTCAATACGCTTTTCGCGTACCAGCTCGGCGATGCGCTCAACCAGTTTGGATTTATTCACCTGATAAGGAATTTCAGTAATAATAATTGCCTGGCGGCCGCTTTGGACTTCTTCAAATTCTGCTTTGCCGCGCATAATCACGGAGCCACGGCCAGTGGTGAGAGCGGAAATTGAACCGCCACGCCCCAGAATGATGCCGCCGGTGGGAAAATCAGGCCCTGGAACAAGCTGAATTAACTCTTCCATCGAGGTTTCGGGATTATCAATCAGAGCACAGCAGCCATCAATCACTTCACCAAGATTATGAGGCGGAATGTTGGTGGCCATCCCCACGGCGATACCGCCCGCGCCATTAACCAGCAGGTTGGGGAATTCAGCAGGCAATACGGAAGGTTCCTGCTCGTTACCATCGTAATTTTCCTGGAAATCGACAGTATCTTTATCAATATCGTTGAGTAGGTGATGTGCAGCCTTGGCAAGGCGGGATTCAGTGTAACGCATGGCAGCTGCCGGATCGCCATCCATAGAGCCGAAGTTACCCTGTCCGTCCACCAAAGGCAGGCGCATGGAAAACGGCTGTGCCATACGGACTAAAGCATCATAGATGGCCGAATCACCATGGGGGTGGTATTTACCCATCACATCGCCGACGATACGCGCGGATTTTTTGTAGGGTTTATTCCATTCCGTACCCAGCTCCAGCATACCGTAAAGAATACGGCGGTGCACAGGTTTCAAACCATCACGTGCATCGGGAATTGCGCGACTCACGATTACGCTCATCGCATAATCGAGATATGATTTCTTCATTTCGGATTCGATGGAAACCGGATGCAGGTTGGATGCGGCAGAATCTTCAGCCATAACTAAATTACCCTCAATATTATTTATTCAAATATTATTTATTATTGGGGAAATTTAGTAGCAGAGCACCGCCTGAGATGCAAACGGAATGCTAGTTTGCCGACATGCCACGCACGGCTTGCTTTGCCAGTTGCGGCGTAACATCCGGGGAAAAATTACGGCGCAATTGTTCTGCACTGACATTCTGGATGCCTGTGACCTGCCCGCTTTCCATCATTGCCGCAGCAATAGCTGTACTTTCCTGCCGGGCCTGCGGGTTTAACAGTTTGCCTACTCTATCAATAAAACCAGCAGCCACGGAAGCTACGCTGTTAAGCATTTCCTTCATCTGACTGCTGACGGATTTGCGTCCTCTAGCCTCTTCAGGATGAGAAATACCGGCAATTGCTTTTGCGTGATCGGCCTCTTCACCGCTACGCTTTTGTGCGGCTTCACAGGCCCGATTAATTGCTTCTGCTCCCAGTTCCGGATAGCGATCGCCAAGAATGGATTTTACCTCTTCAGAAGGCTTTCCTGCTCTTGCGAGATCCAGCGCTTCCTTACGCAACTGTGTCTGCCTTTTTTGATTCAGCAAATCTTCCTGAACTGCAGCACTGTCTTCGGAGTTAACACTTCGTGCGGAGACATTTCGACGCTCCGCCTCCATATCCGCCTGCGTTTTTAAGGTATCATGCGCGCTACCGCCCAGCTGGTCGCTCCGAATACGCACACCATCCATCTCACCTGTCGGAGAAATGGTAATTTCCACATCCTGAGCCTTAAGGGGCGTTGCAGGCACTTTAGATTCGATTACTTCGTAGGACGCGTATTCAGTTTCAGTCATATTTAATTATTAACCGTTAAGTATAACAATTATATGACGATTATATTTAAATAATCTTAAAACTGCCCTGCCCGCTTTCTTACCCTCAAGCGCAATGCATTAAGCTTAATAAATCCTTCAGCATCCTTTTGATTATACTCGCTATCTTCTTCAAAAGTCGCGATATTAGCATCAAATAGCGTGTTAGGCGATTTACGCCCGTTCACCATCACATTGCCTTTATAAAGCACCAGACGCACCGTTCCATTAACGAATTTCTGCGAATGGTCGATGGCGGCCTGCAGCATTTCGCGCTCCGGGCTGAACCAGAAACCGTTATATACAAGGCGTGCATATTCCGGCATTAGCGTATCTTTAATGCGCATCACTTCGCGGTCCAGCGTCAGGCTTTCAAGCGCCCGGCGGGCAGTAAACAGAATGGTACCACCGGGAGTTTCATACACCCCGCGCACTTTCATGCCTACATATCGATTTTCCACCATATCCAACCGACCAATGCCGTTTTTGCCGCCCAATTCATTTAATTTAGCCAATAGATTAGCAGGCGAAAGCTTTTCACCATTCACTGCTACCGGGTCGCCCTTTTCAAAATCAATCGTGATTTCGGTGGGGCTATCGGGCGCGCTGTAAACGGTGTCGATCAGCTTGCGCATCTCCGCCGGCGGCGCCATCCACGGATCTTCCAGTGAACGCCCTTCATAAGAAATATGCAGCAGATTGCCGTCGGTGGAATAGGGCGGTTCGTTCTCCTTATCGCGCGGCACATCGATACCGTGCTCGCGAGCATAGGCAAGCAGCTTGGTGCGGGAATTCAGATCCCATTCACGCCAAGGCGCTATCACTTTGATATTTGGTTTAAAAGCATAGCAGGTTAGTTCAAAACGCACCTGATCAGTACCTTTACCGGTCGCTCCATGCGCAACCGCATCTGCGCCTGTTTTCTCAGCAATCTCCACCAGCCTTTTGGCAATCAGCGGCCTGGCGATTGAGGTTCCAAGCAGATACTCACCTTCGTATTTTGCATTGGCGCGGAACATGGGAAATACGAAATCCCGGACAAATTCTTCCCGCAGATCTTCAATATATATTTCTTTTACACCTGCTTTTTGGGCTTTTAGACGTGCAGGCTCTAGCTCCTCACCCTGCCCTAAATCAGCCGTAAAGGTCACCACCTCGCATTTATAATTATCCTGCAGCCACTTCAGAATTACCGACGTATCCAGACCGCCGGAATAGGCGAGAACTACTTTTTTAACAGGTGATGCCATGGATTATCCTTTCAAAACAGCAGCTGGTGCGATAGCGAGTTTCGGCAAATCCCGCAAGCATTCTCTTGCTTTGAAACTCAAAACGACCTACAGACATGGCATGAAAAAGCTTTTGGCCACATTTCTGTTTCTTATTACCCTGGGTGTTAGCGCACAGGCAGAAACTTTGCTTCCTCCCAACGTGCAGACCATTACACCTCAGGAAATCACCGCGCGTTTTGAAGATTCCGCTCAACCCTTCATTTTGTTCGTATACGCTTCATGGTGCCCTTATTGCAAAAAGCAGATTACGAATATGGATAATGCATTAAAGCAAAATTCAGCCTTAAAGCTTCCGCCCATTCTTGCGGTTTCGGTTGACGCTGACCCCACAGCATATGCGCATTTTATTGCCAACTACCCTTCTCTTCCCTGGAGCAGTAAACTCTATATGGGGCAAGCCAGCCTGGAAGAAATCCTAAGTCGTTATGGCAGCAATTTTAATGGTCCCATTCCTTATCTGGCCATTGTTAAAGATAAAAAAATATTAAAACAATTCAGCGGCCTAACTGAAGCAGAAGAGCTGCAAATAAGCGCTCCTTAAGGCTTCACGTTTTAGAGTTGCATCGCTCTTTAAGTTCTGTCATGTACGCTTGTCGTAAGTTCAATCACACATAACATTTTGTGAAGGAAGAAGTAGTTACATGGAAACAATGACTCCCGTTGAATGGGCAATTCTGGCCAGTGGCCTGCTTGCTGTTATTTATGGTCTAATAGCTGGAAAACAGATTATTGCCGCTCCTACAGGAACACCCCGCATGGTAGAAATTGCTTCTGCCATCCAGGAAGGGGCTCGTGCTTACCTGAACCGCCAATACACTACTATTGGTGTAGTTGGTGTGGTTATTTGTGCATTGCTTACTATCAAGCTTGGTAATTTTGTTGGATTCGGTTTTGCCATCGGCGCTGTATTTTCAGGCATTGCCGGTTACATCGGGATGAATATTTCCGTTCGTGCCAACGTTCGCACAACAGAAGCAGCAAGAACCAGTCTTGAAAAAGCACTGGGCATTGCCTTTAAATCGGGCGCTGTTACAGGGATGCTGGTAGTTGGCCTGGGCCTGCTTGGCGTTGCCGGTTATTATTTCTACCTGCGTCAGATTGGACTGGTAGACGCTTTTGCTGACGATTACGAAAAAGCTCAGCGCCAGGTGATGGAAGCACTGGTTGCTCTCAGCTTCGGTGCCTCTCTTATCTCTATTTTCGCGCGCTTAGGCGGCGGTATTTTCACTAAAGGCGCTGACGTAGGCGCTGACCTTGTTGGTAAAGTTGAAGCCGGCATTCCCGAAGATGATCCACGCAACCCGGCTGTAATCGCAGATAACGTAGGCGATAACGTAGGTGACTGCGCTGGTATGGCTGCCGATCTCTTTGAAACCTATGCGGTAACCATCGTGGCAACCATGTTGCTTTCGGCTATCTTTTTCCTCAGCCCGTCTGACGCTGAACAGATGATGATTTATACTCTCGCCATTGGCGCGGTATGCATTGTTACCTCTATCATCGGCACCTTCTTTGTGCGTCTGGGCAGTGACAAGAAAATCATGAAAGCGCTTTATAAAGGCTTTTTTGCGACGGCTCTGTTGTCTGGCGTAGGTATCGGTTTCCTTACTGACTACCTGCTCGGTCTGGATAACAGTTTCACTATCGAGAATGGGTTGAGTGGTGATGATTTCAGTTTCACTGGCTGGAACGTGCTTTATTGCTCGCTTTCCGGTTTAGTACTGACGGCCCTGATCGTGTGGGTCACTGAGTATTACACATCCACCAGCTTCCGTCCGGTACGCAGCGTGGCGCTTGCAAGCACCACTGGTCATGGCACGAACGTAATCCAAGGCCTTGCAGTATCTTTGGAATCTACGGCTATTCCAGTACTGCTGATTTCCTGTGCCATCATTTTTGCATATGTAAATTGCGGCATTTTCGGTATCGGTATTGCAGCAACGACGATGCTTGCTCTGGCGGGGATGGTAGTGGCGCTGGATGCTTACGGCCCAGTGACCGACAACGCAGGCGGTATTGCTGAAATGTCTGAACTGCCAAAAGACATTCGCGTTATCACCGATGCACTGGATGCTGTTGGTAACACCACTAAGGCAGTTACCAAGGGCTACGCGATCGGTTCCGCCGGTCTTGCCGCGCTGGTACTTTTTGCGGCATATACGGAGGATCTTGGCTATTACTTCCCTGAACTGGACGTGCAATTTGTCCTGAGCGATCCATACGTTGTCGTGGGCCTTTTCATTGGTGGTCTGCTGCCTTACCTGTTTGGTGCGATGGGCATGATGGCCGTTGGCCGTGCAGCTGGTAGCGTAGTGATTGAGGTACGCCGCCAGTTCAAAGAAATTGCTGGCATCATGGAAGGCAAAGCCAAACCGGATTATAGCCGTGCGGTCGATATGCTGACCAAAGCAGCAATCAAGGAAATGATTATTCCTTCCATGCTTCCGATTGGTGCGCCTATTGCCCTTTATTTCATTGTTGATGCCGTTGCGGGTCAGGCTGCTGCCTTCTCGTCCCTTGGCGCAATGTTGCTGGGTATTATCGTAACCGGACTTTTCGTGGCAATTTCCATGACTTCCGGTGGTGGCGCCTGGGATAACGCCAAAAAGTATATTGAGGAAGGCAATCACGGCGGTAAAGGCTCTGAAGCCCATAAAGCCGCAGTCACGGGAGATACTGTTGGCGATCCCTACAAGGACACGGCGGGTCCTGCTGTGAACCCCATGATTAAAATCGCTAACATTGCAGCAATCCTTCTGCTGGCATTGCTGGCCAAGTAATCTGTAGTCAATGCTAACTGAAACGCCCACCAACCGGTGGGCGTTTTTTTTACAGCACCCTTAGAACCTGTGGAAGCTCTGTCAAAAGATCGTCTGCAATCATCCCGCGGCCTAGGCGCTCAGCGGTTCTGGCATGTAACCATGAGGCCGCTGCAGCAGCCAGAAAAACGGGCATGCCTTGTGCTAATAATCCAGCGCATAATCCTGCAAGTACATCACCTGAACCGGCTGTAGCCAATTGCGGAGCATCAGCATTATTTACAATAACCGATCCATCCGGATGAGCGATTACGGTTTCAGCACCTTTTAACAATACAATAGCACCACTGCGTTTTGCCCCTTCCCTGGCGCGCTCCACTTTGCTTCCCTTCAGATCGGGAAACAGTTTTAAAAACTCCCCTTCGTGAGGCGTAAGTAAACATTGCGGGTGCAATAAACTGAATAAAAACTCTGGTCGCTCCCCAAATACTGTAAGCGCATCAGCATCCAATACAGTTGGCTTTTTATGTGGTAATATCAGGGCAACCACTTCCTGCGTCTCAGGTAAAACACCCAAACCTGGCCCTATTAGCCAGGCTTGAGGCCTTTTATCTTCAAGCAGCGCAAGAATTTCCCGACTGTTTCTTTTAATGACAGCCTTTCGCGCCGCTAATGCATAAAGATTCAGCGACTCTGGAGGAACCAGTAGCGACACAAGCCCCGCCCCTGCACGCAAAGCAGCTTCGGATGCCAGCAGTGAAGCACCACTGTGACTCGCCTTACCTCCCAAGATAATTGCATGACCACGCGTATATTTATGATCTTCACGCGTAGCCACAGGGAAAAAGCTTTTCCACAAATCAGGTGAATTCGATTGCATGTCCGGCTCTGAATTACATTGCATCTGCGTTAGCTCACATTACAACTTAGCATATGATACGTTTTTTTACCGCTGTTGCATTCTTCTTTCTTACCCACTCCGCTTATGCTGAAGATTATTACACGAAGGCATTTAATGCGGCAGATAGTCAGCGATGGGCGGATGCTAACTTTGCTGCTCGGCAAGCAGGCAGCGCAGTACTTAAAGAATACATTCAGTGGCGGCGTCTGAAAGATGTCGAAACCAGACCCGATGCAGAGGAAATTCTCTCCTTTATTGAGCAGCACCCGTCATGGCCGGATCTTCAATCACTCATGGATCGCTCGGAGGAAGCGATCCTGCTGCAGGGGGTGGGCTGGAAGCAGGCCGACAGATGGCTGCGATTGCATGAAAAGATTTCCCAGCTGACCAAGCCTGTCGATAAGCAGGACCCGGTGACTTACCTTATCAGACATGCATGGCTGAATGGAGATTTCAATGTGAGCGAGCAACAGCGCCTGCGCCAGTTGTATGCAGGGCAAATTGGCCCGAAGGAAATTGCCAAGCGCGCCAATATGCTGCTTTGGAATGATCAGATTAACCGTGCAAAAGATTTAATCCCCTTGCTTCCCTCAGCACAGCAGAAGCTGGCCTATGCACGTATTGGCCTGCAGACTAATCAGCGTAACCCCGACGGCCTGGTTGCGTCAGTCCCTTCCTCCCTGCGTAACGATCCCGCGTTAATTTATGAGCGTATGCGCTGGCGTGCGCGCAAAAGCCTGAGTGGAGGCGTTCAGGAAATGCTGATGCTGGCACCTGCTAAAATACCTTATCCTGAAAAATGGTGGAATTATCGCGCAATTGAAATTCGTGAACTGATTGAAGGCAGAAATTTTACCAAAGCACTGCAGTTAGCGCGCAACCATGGCCAAACAGGAGGCGCAACATTGGCTGACGCGTTATGGCTCAAAGGCTGGCTGGAAATGCGTCAATCAAGTGATGTCAAAGCCGCATATGAAGATTTCTATGCACTTTACCATCATGTAAGCTACCCAGTGAGCCTAACACGTGGGGCTTATTGGGCTGGAATGGCCGCCAAGCAGAATAATAACGCTGATATTGCTAAAAACTGGTTCAAGGAAGCGGCCAAGCATCCAACTACTTTCTATGGACAGCTGGCATTAGCGGAGCTCTATCCAGGACAACCGCTATCCCTTCCCGCAGCTAATGATAATGGCGCCGGCGGCAATTTTTCATCTGAGCAAATGGATATGATTGCGCTGATTCGGTTATTGGCACAATACAATCAAAAGGCTTCCGTTGAGAAATTCGTCATGCACCTTGCTTCGCTGCAGACGAAGACGCAGAATCTGCACGCACTCGGGGCCGTATGCAAAAAAATAGGCTACCCACATCTGCAAGTCAGGGTTGGAAAAGTTGCCTCTCAGGTCATGCATCTCTGGCTTGGAACGACCAGCCATCCAATCATCAAGACAGATGCATTGGCTGTTGAACCAGCGCTAGCTCTCGCCATCAGCAGGCAGGAAAGCGAATTCAACCCCCAGGCTCGTAGTGGCGCCAATGCTTTGGGCATGATGCAGCTGCTTCCCGGCACTGCGCAACACACCGCTCAGCGCTGGGGCATTCCATACTCCTATGAGAAACTATTCAATCCTGAATATAATATGGAATTAGGAAGTTATTTTCTCGCTAGCCTGATCGACAAATTCGGCGGATCCTACCCTCTTGCCATTGCAGCTTATAATGCCGGCCCAGGCAACGTAAGTCGCTGGCTTGCGACATACGGACCTATGCCGCAGGATACGCTGGGCCAGCTTAATTGGCTTGAGAGCATACCCTTTGCAGAAACGCGCAATTATGTTCAGCGCGTGTTAGAAAACCTGCAGGTTTACCGTGCGATGCTCGGAACACAGAAGCCACTGACAGCACAGAGTATTCTCGGCAAAAACTAAGTCAGCATATAAAAAATCGGATGAGAGCTTCCCCTCATCCGATTTTCTTATCAATTCTTTTTACTTCCGCTTGCCAAGCTCCACATATTTGCGTGAAGTGGGGCCTGTATACAGCTGACGTGGACGGCCAATCTTCTGCTGCGGATCTTCAATCATCTCTTTCCACTGAGCAACCCAGCCAACAGTACGAGCAATTGCAAACATTACCGTGAACATCTTGGTAGGAATACCCATCGCGCGGTAGATAATGCCGGAATAGAAATCAACATTCGGATACAGTTTGCGCTCAATGAAATATGGATCTTCAAGCGCAATACGCTCTAATTCCATAGCGATTTTAAGTAACGGCTCGTCATGCTTGCCCAGCTCGTTGAGCACTTCATGGCAGGCTTCACGCAGCACATTCGCACGCGGATCGTAGTTTTTATAAACACGGTGACCAAAGCCCATGAGACGGAACGGATCATCCTTATCTTTGGCTTTCTTGATATATTCAGGAATACGATCCGCAGATTTAATTTCGAGCAGCATTTTAATTACCGCCTCATTTGCACCACCATGCGCAGGGCCCCAAAGCGATGCAATACCGGCAGAAAGGCAGGCAAACGGATTGGCACCGGAGGATCCGGCAAGGCGAACAGTGGAGGTCGAAGCATTCTGTTCATGGTCTGCATGCAGAATAAGCAGCTTGTCCAGCGCGCGCACCAGTACCGGGTTCGGCACATAGGGTTCGCACGGCGTTGCAAACATCATGTGCAGGAAGTTCGCGGAGAAGCTGAGTTCATTGCGCGGATACATGTATGGCATCCCGATAGAATAGCGATATGCCAGCGCAGCCAGGGTCGGCATTTTTGCAATCATGCGGAAAATAGCCAGTTCACGCTTTTTCGCATCGGTAATATCAAGGCTGTCGTGATAGAAGGCCGAAAGCGACCCAGTGGCTCCCACAAGGATTGCCATCGGGTGAGCCCGGCGCGGAAATCCACGATAAAGCCATTGCAACTGCTCGTGCACCATAGTGTGATTGGTTATTTTTTTTACGAACTCATCATTTTGTTCTTTGGTTGGCAGCTCTCCATTGAGTAATAAATATGCCACTTCCAGGAAGTTACTTTTTTCAGCTAAATCCGCAATGTCATAGCCGCGATAGCGTAAGATGCCCTCGTCACCGTCAATATAGGTAATTTTAGATTCACACGAGGCAGTCGCCATAAAGCCGGGATCAAAAGTAAAATAGCCGGTATCTTTATAAAGCTTGGAAATATCAAGAACCGAGGGCCCTTCCGTACCATCCATGATAGGCAAGTTAATTGGCTCCATGCCTTCGATATGAAGACTAGCCTTGGGAGTGACGGCCTTAGTTTTCGTTTGGGTATTACTCATAGCACCTCGTTAGCTGGTTTGGTTGCCACTGTAGTGCCAAAAACTTAATGAATAATGAATCAACAGCTCCCTTGTTGTTGTGCAGGGCGAGGAGATCCTATACAACACATGCAAACGGAAATAGCGGTTTCGAAATGGCCACACCTGGCAAGATAGCTGCTCTAACCTTATGCCTGACCTTATTAATCTCATGTGGCGGGCCAGATGATGTCTGGGAAAATTATGACTACCGGGATAATGAATATTATCCTCAATATGAGGATAACGATGATACCTATGTTATTCCTAACGGTTCAGGGATATGCAATGATGGCAGCTCCATGTCCGGTTGCGATTAAAATAAGGATAGTCTGAGAATGTACCCTTTTGTGATGCTTTTGAGCTCCATTATTAACCTGCTGAACCTGGGCCTGTTTATTTATGTAATTCTGGGACTGCTGGTTTCATTTAATATTGTGAATTCCTATCAGCCCGTTGTCAGCAAGGTTATGTTTGCGCTCAAGCGCCTTTACGAGCCCATGCTGAACCCCATACGCGGAATTTTGCCAGACCTTGGCGGCATTGATATTTCCCCTATCATTTTATTCTTACTACTTAATTTTCTTGAAACGGCAGTCACATATTACCTGCTTCCGCTTGGCTGATGACCTATTATCAATATCATGTTTTCTGCTGCGAAAATCAGCGTGAGCCTGGCCACACCCGGGGTTGTTGCGCCGATAAGGGTGGAACCGCTCTGCGTGATTATTTTAAAAAGCGCGTAAAAGAGCTGGGCATCCCCAAAACCCGTATTAATAGTGCCGGCTGCCTGGATCGCTGCGAGCTTGGCCCAGTCATAGTAGTTTATCCGGAAGGCATCTGGTACCGCCCCACATCGGAGCAGGATATTGATTTGATTATTTCCCAGCATCTATCAGCGGGTATCCCGGTAGAAAAATTGCGTCTTGCCGATACGCAAAAGCGGCTTGTTTAAGCTGGCTATTTGCGAACAGTTCGGTATACACGAACCAGTTAATATATATTTTCGATTTGAAAGGATATTCCATGCCCAAGCCTGCAGTTGCACTTGCTTCCACGAATTACAAAGTCGCCGATATTTCTCTCGCGGAATGGGGTCGCAAGGAAATCTCGATTGCGGAATCGGAAATGCCGGGCCTGATGGCAGTCCGTGAAGAATATGCCGCTAAGCAACCACTGAAAGGCGCGAAAATTGTTGGCTGCCTTCATATGACCATTCAAACGGCTGTGCTGATTGAAACACTGACCGCTCTTGGAGCAGAGGTGCGCTGGTCATCCTGCAATATCTTCTCCACGCAGGATCAGGCGGCGGCGGCAATTGCCGCAACCGGCGTTCCTGTTTTTGCCTGGAAAGGTGAAACCGAAGAAGAATATGAATGGTGCATCCGCCAGACCATCGAAGGCTGGGAACCCAATATGATCCTGGATGACGGCGGCGACCTGACTAAAATGATTCACGATGACTACCCGCATTTATTCGCCAACATCCGCGGTATTTCGGAAGAAACCACTACCGGCGTGCTCCGCCTTTATGAGATGGCAAAGAAAGGCGAATTAAAAGCCCCTGCCATTAACGTGAACGATTCCGTTACAAAATCAAAATTCGATAACCTCTACGGTTGCCGCGAAAGTCTGCCCGATGGCCTGAAACGCGCAACCGACATAATGCTCGCAGGTAAGCGTGTCGTCGTTGCAGGTTTTGGCGATGTAGGCAAAGGCTGCGCAGATGCACTTAAAGGTCATGGCGCTCGCGTAATGGTAACCGAGATCGACCCGATTTGCGCCCTGCAAGCCGCGATGGAAGGGTACGACGTAGTGACGATGGAAGAAGCAGCTCCGGTCTGCGATATTTTCGTAACGGCCACCGGCAATAAAGATATTATTACGCTCGACCACATGCGTGCGATGAAAGATCGCGCCATCGTCTGCAATATTGGTCACTTCGATAATGAAATCCATGTCGAAGCGCTCAGCAATATGCAGTGGACCGAAATCAAGCCGCAGGTGGACGAAGTGAAATTCCCCGACGGCAAACGCATTATCCTGTTGGCTAAAGGACGTCTGGTAAATTTAGGCTGCGCAACCGGCCACCCCAGTTTCGTGATGAGCACCAGTTTCACCAACCAGGTATTGGCGCAGATCGAACTGTGGAACAACCACAAGAACTATAAAAACCAGGTTTATGTACTGCCTAAACACTTAGATGAGAAAGTAGCACGTCTGCATCTGGACAAGCTTGGCGTGAAGCTGACCAAACTCAGCAAATCTCAGGCAGATTATATTGGCGTGAATCAGGAAGGCCCGTTCAAAGCGGATCACTATCGCTATTAAAAAAATGCTGCCTTCTTTTGGCTATTTCTGCTTATATCTGAGCGGGGGCGACTTTGGCTGAGGCAGAGATAACGGTAGAGTTCATCACGCCGCTTATTGCTTTTATTCTGGGCATAGGCTGTTCTCTGGCATATTTTTTCTTGCGCAAAGGTGAATCCGAGAATGGCTCGAATGAAGAACGCAGCCATGCTGCAATGCTTTTCTCTTCGGCTCATGTTTCATTTTATTACCAGAACCTGGAAACCCAGAAAGAATGGTTCTCGCGTAAACTTAAGCTGCTGTTGAATATAAGTAGTAAGCATCCTGTTTTTATGCATTTCGCAGAAACCATGGATGAGCGTGACTTTGAAAGACTCCGGCAAGCAGTGGTAGACCTGAAAGCTGGCAGTTCGCAGATCCGGCTTGAGTTTACCTTGAAGGATGGGCGTGCAATGGAATGCTATGGCACGCTCAAACAGGAAAAACAGGCGCGCCACCTTATCTTATGGTGGCAGGATATTTCTGATCGCAATGCAGCCATCGAGCGGGTGCGCAAGGAGAATGACCGGATTAAGCAGGATTTACAGCAGATGAGCAATACGCTTAATGCGCTCCCCATCCCGGTATGGCAACGTGACCAGCAATTAAAGATTCGCTACTGCAACCTTGCCTTTATGGAAGCCGCCGAGGAAAACCCTTCAGGACAGCAGGAAGCCCTGGAGTTATATAGTAATGCTCAGACTCTGGCAAAGTCCGCCCTGGAAAAACAGAAAATGGCGAAAGAGCGGCGCTATATCATTCTACACGGTGAACGCAGGCCCTATGATTTATATGAAATACCCTGGAGTGATAAAAAATTCCTGACCGGCATGGCGCTTGATATCAGCGAAATGGAAAAGGTGCGCGAGGAAATGGAACGCATTACTTCGGCACAATCTGATTTGCTGGAGAGCACTAACAGTGCAATGGCCATCTATGGGCCAGACCAGAAACTGCGTTTTTACAACACCGCATTCGCCAAACTTTGGCAACTCGAAGACGCATGGCTTTCGACACATCCGCGATATAGCGAAATTCTGGAAAAATTGCGCGAATCGCGCAGCCTGCCAGAACAAGCCAATTTCGTGGCATTCAAGCAGCAGCAATTGAAGCTGTTTTCTGATCTTATTGCCCAGCATGAAGAATATTACTACCTGCCGGACGGCCGAACATTACGGGCACTGGCAACACCGCATGCGCTGGGTGGAGTATTATTCGCGTACGAAGACGTAACAGACCGGCTGGCACTTGAACGATCCTACAACACGTTGATCGCGGTACAGAAGGAAACACTGGATAACCTGCATGAAGGCGTTGCCGTATTCGGAGAAGATGGCAGGCTCAAGCTCTCAAATCCGATTTATATCAGCATGTGGGATCTCTCACCGGAAATCGTTGCTTCTGGCCCGCATATCAGCGACCTGCTGAACCGTAATAAGCCACTCTTTATCTTTGACGACTGGGAAAAATTCTGCGGCAACTTTATTTCCCTGATGGGTGCGCGTGAAACGCGGTATCTCCAGATGGAGCGACGTGACGGCAAGATATTTGAAATTATCTTTGTACCCCTGCCCGATGGCCAGACATTGTTAAACTATGTAGATATTACTGATAGCATCTTGGTAGAGCGATCACTGCGCGAGAGAAATGAAGCACTGCAGGAAGCCGATAAGCTTAAAAGTGAATTCCTTGCAAATATTTCATATGAATTGCGTTCACCGCTGACCTCTATTAGCGGTTTCACAGAAATGCTGCGGCAGGACTACTTCGGCAGGCTTACCGAACAGCAGCAGGAATATTTAAGTAATATCCAGGAAGCCTCGCGGCACCTAACCAGCCTTATTAACGATATTCTTGATATCGCCAGCATAGAAGCCGGCTACATGGATCTGAACATCACCTCCTTCGATATCTACGAAATTATGAGCTCAACATTCAGCCTTGCAGAGCAAATGGCCGAAAGTGGCAAGCTGAGCCTGCAGCTGGATTGCGAAAAGAACATTGGCACGATGGACGGTGATGAAAGCCGTATACGTCAGGTTATGATTAATCTGCTGACGAATTCACTGAAATACACCGAAGCTGGCGGCAAAGTATATTTTGGCGCCAAAGTAGAGAAGGAAACTCCAGATAGGCCAGAACAGATCGTGTTCTGGGTAGAGGATAACGGCATCGGCATTGCTCAGGATGAACAGAATACAGTCTTTGATAAGTTTTATCGTACTGCAAGCGCCAGTCGTAAAAGGCCAGGCACGGGGCTGGGTCTCTCGATGGTGAAAAGCTTTGTAGAACTGCACGGCGGCCATGTAGAGCTTTCTTCAAGCCCGGGCAACGGCACCACCATCCAATGCTATATCCCCCGCCGCCAGGCTGCCAGCGCCGGACTCAATGCAGCCTAGCAAACTCCAAACATATGTGCTGATTCTTACCTGTGCTGATGCAAAAGGCATTGTGGCAGCAGTCTCTACATTTATTACCGAACATGACGGTTTCATTATTGAGTCAGCACAGTTTGGTGACTCTTCTACGGGGCAATTCTTTTTGCGCATGGAGTTTTCAACAAGTGCACAAAGCCCTACAGAGCTGGCTTTCAAAGAAATTTTTCAAAAGACAGTCGCCACCTCTTTCTCAATGAATTGGGAGCTGCATCCCACTGATCGCCGGCAAAGACTGTTAATTATGGTATCTAAATTCGGGCACTGCCTGAATGACCTCCTGCACCGTCACCACACAGGCGACCTAAAAGTAGAAATTCCCGCTATTATCTCAAATCATGCCGATCTGGAAGAGGTCGCGAAGTGGTACCGCATTCCTTATTTTCACCTGCCTTTAGAGAAAGGTAATAAGACAGAGCAGGAAAGCCAGATTCTGAAAATCATTAAAGAACAGAAAATCGATCTTGTAATACTCGCGCGATATATGCAGATTTTATCACCTGCGCTGTGCGAAAAACTTTCCGGCAGGGCGATTAATATCCATCACTCATTTCTTCCAAGCTTTAAAGGCGCACGTCCTTATCAGCAGGCCTTTGACCGGGGTGTAAAACTGATTGGCGCCACCGCGCATTACGTTACCACCGATCTGGATGAAGGCCCCATTATTGAGCAGGAAGTGGCAAGAGTGGACCACACCTACAGCGTTGCTGATCTTACGGCGACGGGTCGCGATGTTGAGTGCCAGGCACTTGCCCGCGCTGTGAAGTTGCATACGCAGCATCGTGTGCTGCTGAATGGCAGCAAAACAGTTATTTTCCGCTGATAAATTATTAGTAGCCTACTGCCTCAGGCATATCACTGCGCACACAAAGCAGAGTTTGCGGCGTTGCTCGCTGTAGCACCTGCAAGAGATCGGGCATCAATAGCCCTACACAGCCTTGGGTCGGCGGATAGCCTTCAGGTGCAACATGCAAAAAAATGGCGCTCCCCTTGCCTGGAATCAGCGGCTTCATGTTGTAACCAAGCGTTACAATGATGTCGTATTTGCAATCTTCCCGCCAGAGTTCTTCATGCGAGGCATCAAAAGGCAGCTTTACATGCTGATTATATTTTGTGCTTTTCACGTCATCGCACCAGCCATCGTCCTTTTGAATAATGCGCAGTGGCAGTGCCGTTTGCGGCGCATCAATACGATCCGCGCGATACCAGCATTCAGCTAAGGGAAAACTGCCAACCGGCGTTTTTAAATCACCTTCACGCTTGTCGCCTGTAACTCCTTTTTCACCAAGACTGCAGCGATACTCAAGGCCGTTAAATAAAAATGTTCCGTCTGGACTAACGTGTATGGAGGGTGACACGGGCAGCTGCTCCTTCTTCATAAATCAATTGGTTTATCTTCTCAACAATCTGAGCAGCATTGAGGCCTGCTTCATCATACATAGCCTGAGGTGTATTCTGCAGCTGGAAAATGTCAGGCAGCA
>WBZO01001667.1_pt1 | contig 33131 bp, 23 predicted proteins | sample 5204261 | NCBI WGS metagenome assembly WBZO01 (sample SAMN12412400, study PRJNA552823) | activated sludge metagenome | isolation source: activated sludge from anammox sidestream of wastewater treatment plant... | place: USA: North Carolina | collected 2017-09
CGCCATCCGGCAGGCGGGCGGCCGCGCGCTGCCCCTGGTCGCCGATGTCACCCGTCCCGATGACATGCAGGCGCTGGTCGACGGCACCGTGCGCGAGTTCGGGCGCCTCGACGTGATGATGTGCAACGCCGGGTTCGGCATCTACGGCGAGCTCGATCGCGTGACGCCCGATCAGATGCGCCAGATCATGGACGTCAACTTCAACGGGACGTTCCTCGCCGCCCGCGCGGCCCTGCCGCAGTTCCGCGCCCAGGGCTCCGGGCACCTCATCATCGTCTCGTCGATCGTCGGCCGGCGCGGCATCCCGTTCATGGGTCCGTACGCAGCGACCAAGTTCGCACAGGTCGGACTGGCCGAGTGCCTGCGTGCGGAGCTGGCCGGCAGCGGCATCCATGTCTCGGTCGTCTATCCGATCTCCACCGAGACCGAGTTCCACGGCGTGATGACACGCCACTCTGGGTTTGCCACGCGCGCCAGCGGCCCCAGGCAGTCGCCCGACGTGGTGGCCCAGGCCATCGCACGCGCCATCAGGACACCGGTTCCCGAGATCTACCCGTACCGCCTCTCCAAGGGCCTGTCGGTCCTCGCCGTGCTCGCCCCCGGCCTCTGCGACCGCCTCACGACACGATGGAGGCGCGAGCCCCTGAGGGACACGCCATGACACGACCCGTGACGTCCGCCCCGCACGAGCGGGTGCTGGCCATCGCGGCTGCCGTGCAGCGCGCGGGCGGGCGCGCGCTCGTGGTTGGTGGCTGGGTGCGCGACCGACTGCTCGGGATCGAGTCCAAGGACGTCGACCTCGAGGTGTTCGGCGTGGACGCCGGCCGCCTCCGCGAGCTGCTCGAGACGTTCGGACGCGTGGAGACGGTCGGCGCCAGCTTCCAGGTGTTCAAGTGCGGCGACATCGACGTGTCGCTGCCACGCCGCGAGTCGAAGTCGGGGCGCGGACACAAGGGGTTCACCGTCACGGGCGACCCCTCCATGAGCGTGCCCGACGCCGCGCGCCGCCGCGACTTCACGGTGAACGCCATCTCGTTCGACCCGCTGACCGGCGAGTACGTCGACCCCTGCAATGGGCAGGACGACCTGCGCCGGCGGATCCTCCGCGTCGTGGATCCGGCGAGCTTCCCGGACGACAGCCTCCGCGTGCTGCGCGCCGTTCAGTTCGCCGCACGGTTCGGGCTCGTGCTCGAGGAGGCCAGCCGCGACATCTGCCGCGCGATCCCGCTCGACGACCTGCCGGCCGAGCGGATCTGGGGTGAAGTCGAGAAGTTGCTGGCGGCGCCCCGACCGTCGGTCGGGCTCGCCCTCGCACTCGACCTGGGCATCGTCGAGCGGCTGTGGCCCGAGCTGCACGCGCTGGTGGGCTGCCCGCAGGAACCGGAGTGGCACCCGGAAGGTGACGTGTGGGTGCACACGCTCCAGGTGGTGGACCAGGCGCGCACGCGCGTGGACGACCTGCCCCGGCCGCAGCGCCTGGCGGTGATGCTGGGGGCCGTCTGCCACGACTTCGGCAAGCCGAAGACCACGGCGTTCAGCGACGGACGGATCCGCTCCATCGACCACGAGGCGCAGGGGGTCGAGCCGGCATCCCGCTTCCTCGACCGGCTGAACGTGCACTCGATCGATGGCTACGACGTGCGATGGCAGGTGCTCGGCATGACCGAGCAGCACTTGAAGCCCGGGATGTGGTTCAAGGCGCCGACGCCGGTCGGCGACGGGGCGTTCCGTCGGCTCGCGCAGAAGGTGGACCTCGAGCTGCTCGCGCGGCTCGCCAAGTCCGACTGCCTCGGGCGCGAGCCGGGCGTGTTCAACTGCCAGGCGATGGACTGGTTCCTCGACCGTGCACGAGCGCTCGGCGTGCAGCATGCGCCGCCGTCACCCATCCTGCTCGGTCGGCACCTGATCGAGCTCGGTGTCCGGCCCGGTCCGCGCATGGGTGGGATCCTGAAGGCGGTCTACGAACAGCAGCTCGATGGCAGCGTCACCAGCCTGGACGAGGCGCTCGCGGCTGCGCGAGGGCTCATCTGAGGCCCAGTGCCTGATCCAGGTTGCGCTGGGCATCGGCGTAGCCAGGCCGCAACCGAAGGGCCTCCCTGAACTCCGCGATCGCCTCGGGCACGCGGCCACGTGCGGCGAGCGCCGTGGCTCAGCGTGCGGGCGTCGGCGCAGCGCGCGTCCCTTCGGCGGTCCAGGCTTCGATCTGACCCAGGTTCAGCGCCTCGAGCGCCTGCCCTACCTTCGAGCGGTCGCCCACCACCACGTAGAGGGTCCGGGCGGGCTGAAGATAGGTGCGAGCCGCGGCGGCGACCTGGGCGGCAGTGACCGCCGCGTACCGCTGCGAGGCACGCGCATAGTAGTCGGCCGGCAGCCCGTAGACGAACAGGCTGGTGTTGGACGTCGTCACGTTGTCGCTCGTCTCGAACTCGGACGGCAGCGACCGCACGATGGAGTCGCGCGCGAGCGTGAGCTCCTCGGGCGTGACCCCCTGGGCGATGCGGCCGATCTCGGTGACGATCTCGGAGAGCGCGGGCGCCGTGACATCGGTCCGGACGCCGGAGGCCGCGACGAAGAACCCGGGGTTGCGGCGGAACACGAACTGCGAGTTGGCCCCGTAGGTGTAGCCGTGCTCCTCGCGCAGGTTCAGGTTCAGTCGGCTCGAGAACATCCCGCCGAACACCTGGTTCAGCACCCGCATGGCCTCGTAGTCGGGCGACGTCCTGGGGGCGGCGATCGACACCGCCCGGATCTGCGACTGCGGGGCCCCGGGCCGGTCGACCAGCACGACCTTCGCGCGGGTGGTGTCCGGGGCGAACGAGGGCGCCGCATCGGGCCTGCCCCGCTGCCAGTCGCCGAAGGCCTTCTCGACGAGCGGCCGGAGTTCGGCCTCGGTGATGCGGCCCGCCACGACGAGCGCGGCATTGTTCGGCACGTAGTTCCGTCGCCAGAACGCGCGCATGTCGTCCGCCGTCATCGCCTGGTTCGATGCCTCGGTTCCAAGTTCGGTCGATCCGTACGGGTGGCCGGCACCGTACAGTGCAGCCGCGGTGACGGCACTCGCGATGGCGTTGACGTTCTCGCGCTGCTGCACCAGCTGCGCGAGGCGGCTGGCACGCTGTCGCTCGACCTCCTCCCCTGGGAACGCCGGACGGCGGACCACGTCGGCCATGAGGTCGAGCATCTGCGGAAAGGTGCGCGCCAGCGAGGTGAGGGACGCCTGCGTCGAGTCTGGCCCTGATCCGGTGGACAGCGTGCCGCCCAGGCGCGCGACCTCCCCCGCAATCTGCAGGGCCGATCGCGTGGTCGTGCCCTCGTCCAGCATGGCGGCCGTGAAGTTGGCGAGACCAGGCTTCCCCACCGGGTTCGCGCTGCTGCCGGTCCGCAGGGCCAGCGTGGCAGACACCACGGGCAGGCCCTGGCGCTCGCTCAGCAGCACGGTCAGGCCATTGGCCAGCGTGAACGACTTGGGCACCGGTACCGTCAGCGGACGCACCGGTCCGCCCGCCGGCGCCGTGGCACGCCACGGGGCATCGGCATTCACCGCTTCACCGCCTGCGTCCGCAGCGGCCGCCGTGCCCTTGGGCACCTCCGGACCGAGGTTCTGCTGACCGGGCAGGGCCAGGACCACGACACGCGCGTTCTTCGTCAGGGTCTGGGCAAAGGTCTTTACGGCAGCCGGCGTCACCTTCGCGTACCGCTCGAGGTCGCGGCGCAGGAAGCCGGGGTCGCCCACGAAGTGGTTGTAGTCGTTCAGCTGATCGGCCACGCCACCGAAACCGCCCAGCCGCTCGAGCCCGCGCACGCGCTGCGTCTCCGCGGTGTTGCGCGCGAGTTCCACTTCAGCGGGTTCCGGACCGCCCTGCTGGAACGTCGCCAGTTCCGCGTCGATGGCGGCCTCGAGCTCCTCGAGCGTGTGCCCAGGCCTGGCCGTCGCCTGGATCATGAACACAGAGGTGAGCATCATCGACTGCTGGAAGGCGAACACGTCCTGCGCGATCTGCTTCTCGTAGACGAGCGAGCGATACAGGCGGCTGAACTTGCCTCCGCCGAGCGCACTGGCCGCCACGTCGGCTTCGGCGTCGGCCTGCGTGTAGACCTTCGGCGAGAGCCACGCCATGTAGATGCGCGGCAGCTGGATGCGGTCGGTGACGGTGACGCGCCGCTCGGCCGTGATGGGAGGCGTGGTCACCGACGGCTTCGGTACCGGCGCACCGGCCTTGAGCGGACCGAAGTACTTCTCGATGAGCGCCTTCGTCGTCGCCCGGTCGAAGTCGCCCACGATGGCCAGCGTGGCGTTGTTCGGCGCGTAGTACTTCCGGAAGAAGCTCTTCACGTCGTCGAGCCTGGCGGCCTGGATGTCGGCGTGCGAACCGATGATGTTGCCGTAGTACGGGTGCCCCTTCGGAAACAGCGTCTGGAAGACCGCCTCGCCGGTGATGCCGTAGGGACGGCTCTCGAAGCTCTGTCGGCGCTCGTTGCGGACCACGTCCTGCTGGTTCGACAGCACGGCCTGCGTGACGTTGTCGAGCAGGTAGCCCATGCGGTCGGATTCCAGCCACAGCCCGAGCTCGAGCTGGTTGGCAGGCAGCGTCTGGAAGTAGTTCGTGCGATCGAACCCGGTGGTGCCGTTGACGTCGCTTGCGCCGGCGCCCTCGACCAGCTTGAAATGCGAATCGCCGGGCACGTGCTTCGAGCCGTTGAACATCATGTGCTCGAAGAGGTGGGCGAAACCGGTGCGGCCGGGCTCCTCGTTCGCAGGCCCGACGTGGTACCAGACGTTCACCGCCACGAGCGGCAGACGGTGGTCTTCTGAAAGGATGACCTCGAGGCCGTTCGGCAGCGAGTATTTCTCGAAGGGGATGTCCGGAACGGTGGTTGGAGCCTGGGCCAGGACGGCGACATGGGAGGGCACGGCGGCAAGGCCGGCCAGCAGCACCAGCGCCGCGGCAAGGCGGCGCACACGAACTCCAGTCATCGAAGGCTCCTCCCCCAACATCTTCATCCAGGTGTTCCCCAGTTCAGACGAACATCCGTGAACAGCGGTTTCACCCGCGCAACCAGCGGCCGGTGTACCGGCCCGGATCTCCGTCACTGGTCCCGGCAGACGCCCACCGGATCGTGGAGCCGTACGGCACGCACCGCCTGACGGCCCCGGCCCGGCCAGGCATCGGGGCCGTGCGCAGTAGAATCGCACCATGGCCCGCTATACGCTCGTTTACGGTCTGCGCCTCGTCCCCGAGGGAGAGGCGTCGAACCTGCAGGATGCCGCGATCACGCTGAAGGACGGCTCGGTGGCACGCGTGACGCTGCACACCATCGACGGCACCATTCCGCAACTGCGCCGGGGGCTCGACCGCAGCCTCGATGCCTTCTTCGACCTGCTGCCGGGGGCCGACGACGAGGACCTCGAGCGCTTCGCGGACTGACGGCCGAACGGGCCGTCAACGGCACGCCACCTCGACGGCCGCCGTGTTTTTCACCACGTCCGGGCGTCCGGCCGAGCTCGGGTTCCTTGCCATAATTCCGGCATGGGGGACTTGAGCGAGCGTCTCATCGCCGAACTGATCGATGCCGTACGCGCCCAGCTCCGGCGGGAACAGGGTGAGCGCCTGCGGGACGTCTACCTGATCGGGGACATCGAGAAGGATGTGGCGCGTGGCACCATCGAGCGGCTGCGCGAGCTCGCGGCGGACAGCAGCCGTCCCATCACCGTCTACGTGAACACGGCCGGGGGCAACGTCACGGATGGCCTGGCGATTCACGACGCCATCCGGCACATCGTCTCGTGCGGCATCCAGGTTTCGATCGTCGTGCAGGGCATGGCCTACTCGATGGGGTCGATCGTGCTGCAGGCCGCGAGCGACGGGCGACGCCTGGCCTTCCCCCATTCCTGGATCATGATTCACGAGCCGGCGAAGTGGGCCGGCTGGCAGTCGACGACGGCCGCCGCGCAGCACCTCGAGCGGCTGAAGCAGATGCAGGACCAGATCTACCGCATCCTGTCGTCGCGTTCGGGCAAGCCGCTGCGCCAGATCATCCGCGACACCAAGCGCACCGACTTCTACCTGGACGCACGCAGTGCCCGCGAGTACGGGCTCATCGATGATGTGGTGGCCGGTGAACTGCCGCTGCCACGGTCGAGCGACCTGCGCGAGAACGGACAGGAGGGTGGGACGTCGGACGCCAGGCCGGCCGCGCCCGTCGCCACGCCGGAAGCGGCACGGGAACCAGGTGTGTCGGAACCTGGAACCCAGAAGTCAGGACTCGGAAGTCCTACTCTGAATCCCGAATTCTGACCCCTAAGATCTCGCTGCCCGCCATTCCTCGAGCAGGCGCGCGGCATTGCCGGCCACCGAGTGCAGGCTCGGGTTCCAGCCGATGGCCCGGGAGCGTACGCTGCGAACCACCTGATCGAGCACCAGGGCGTCGGCGAGCGGCCCCATCTTGGTGCGGGCCTCCTCGATCGGCACGTAGCGGACGTCCGGCCGATGGGGCAGGTAGGGGCCGATGGCGGCCACGATGTCGTTGACCGACTCGTCACCTTCGTCGTTCGCGTGAAAGATGCCGGACGCCTCGTCGTTGCCGGCGATCTTCACGTACAGGTCGGCGAGGTCGCGGTCGTAGACGAGTGGCCAGTGGTTGTTCCCGTCTCCCACCACGCGCACCAGCCCGTTGGTGGCCATCTTGAACATCTCGCCCATGATGCCCGCGCCGCCGCCGTACACGATGCCGGGACGGATGACGGCGGTGCGCAGCTGCGGTGTGCGGGCATCGAGCACGAGCCGCTCGTGTTCGACGCGCCACTCGGCGAGCCCAACCGGGTTGAGCGCGGTGCTCTCGTCGACCGGTTCCGGCGCGCGGCCGATGACCCAGACACCCGACGTGTAGACGAAGAATCGCGGCGAGGGCGCGGCCTGGCTGGAGGTACGCGGACGGCGCGCGGCGGCGAGCAGCGTATCGATCGACTGCCGATCCAGCGCGACGCCGTTGCCCGAGGAGTCGAACGCCGCATGGACGTAGCCGTCCTGCGCGTCGGCCATCGCCCGGAACGACTCCACGTCGGCCAGGGACCCGACCACCGGGTGCGCCCCGCGAGCAGCGACACGCGCCGCCTTCTCGTTGTCGCGCACGAGCGCCGTCACCTGGTGTCCGGCCCGGACGAGCGCGTCCAGCACGGCACTGCCGATTTGACCGGTCGAGCCGGTCACGAATATACGCATGAACTGTTCAGATTACGTTATCGCCCCGGCGTCGCGCCAGTGGGGCCCGTGGGCGCACTCCAGAATGCCTTGAAGCCCCTGTAGAGCTCCCAGAGGTCCACCTTGGCCGAGACATCCATCGGGCTGTGCATGCTGAGGATTCCGATGCCGACATCCATGGTGTCGATGTTGGCGTTCGCGAACCACTGCGCAATGGTACCGCCTCCGTAGCCCGCGCGATAGGCGTGGACCTGCCAGTGCACGCCGGCATCACTGAAGAGCTTGCGGATGTACGCGAAGTACTCGGCGTCCGCTTCGCGGCCGGCTCCGTACTCCTTGAACACCATGCCCCAGCCCAGGCGCGCGGAACTATTCGGCAGGTACGGCTGCGGGAAGCCGGGATCGAGCGCCGTGGTGCAGTCCGACACCAGCGCCTGCGAGGCGGCCAGCGCGCGACGCAGGAGCAGGTCGCTGTACGCCGGCGCCTGCGCGGCAATGATCTCCGCCACCAGGGTCCGGAACCACTCGGAGTCGACGCCGGTCGTCCACGACGCGACCTCCTCGTTGTTCACGCCGTACGCCACGGCCGTCTTCTGCGGCGCGCGAACCTCCGCAATCGCTCGGAAGGCCGCGTAGCCGTTCGACCGGTCGTCGTGGCCGTACGCGCCCACGAGCTGCTGGTCGAGCCCCACGTCGACCGGCATCTGGGCCGGGACGATCTGGAGGTCTGCCGAGAGCAGGTCAGCCGGCGCCAGGTTGTACTTGTCCTTCAGCGCCTTCAGCGCGGCGTCGCGTGAGAGCGCCAGCAGCGGGTCGAGCTCCTCGGTGGCGATGACGTCGCGGTTGCGCCGCTCGCGGAAGTCGTTGTCGACGTGCGGCGCGAGGTCCGTGATCATCAGCACCGGATCGGCCGGATCGTGGCCGATGTTCACGTCCACCGCCGTGCCGTCGCCCCGCATGACGCGCCCGATGAGCGCGAGCGGCCGGTTCACCCACTGGTAGTTCTTCAGTCCGCCATGCGTACGCGTGTCGAGCATGGCGATCTCGAACGAGTCGCGGAACGGCTTCGGCTTCAGCTCGAGCCGCACCGAGTCGTTGTGCGTGTTGACGATGCGCAGGCCGGAGGTGACCGGGTCGGTGCCGATGACGAAGGCCACGATCGTCCGGCCGCGATTCACCGCGTACCAGCGCGTGCCCGGGGCGGCATCGGCCTTCGCGGGCGGTGCGGGCCACGGCCTGAAGCCGGCAGCCTCGACGATCCGCGTGGCTTCGCGCACGAACTGCACCTCGTTCTTCGCCACGCCGATGAAGCGCTTGAAGTCGTCGCCGAACGCCATCACCTCGCTGCGCTGCGCGGTGGTGAGCGTTGGCCAGACAGGCCCCCCCTGGTCCTGTGCGCGGGCGGGACTCACGGCGAACATGCAGGCGGCAGCGCATGCAGCCAATGTGACGCGAACCGACATCATGGAACGTACACCGTCGCTTCCATCATAATTCACGTGTGCGCCGCACCACGCTCATCGACGTCTTCGACGACATCGCTTCGGCTGCGGGCGACTTCGTGGTGCACGACGACTCGTTCCGCACACGCACCTTCACCTACGCCGACGTGGGCCGCGCCTCGCGCACCTTCGCCGCACGGCTGTCCGACGCGGGCGTCGCGAAAGGCGACACGGTTGTCATCTTCAGTGAGAACCGGCCCGAATGGATCGTCGCCTTCTGGGGCTGCCTGCTCATCGGCGCCATCGTGGTGCCGATCGATTACCGGTCGTCGCCTGACTTCCTGGCCCGCGTGGCGACTATTGTCCGCGCGAAGGTGGTCCTGCTCGGCCAGGACGTCCCGCCCCTGCGCGGACTCGACCATCTCCCCGCGTGGCTGCTGCACGACCTCGACTGGCACGCAACGGCTGTGCCGCCGGCCGTCGCCATCGCGCGCGAGGATGTGGCGGAGATCATCTTCACGTCCGGCGCCACGGCCGACCCCAAGGGGGTCGTGATTACGCACGCCAACGTGCTCGCGAACATCGTGCCGGTCGAGCGCGAGGTGCTGAAGTACCGCAAGTACGCGTCGCCGGTCAGCCCGCTCCGCTTCCTGAACCTGCTCCCGCTCAGCCACATGTTCGGGCAGGCGATGGCCACCTTCATCCCGCCCATGCTCACGGGTGTCGTCGTCTTCATGCGCGGGTACAACCCGGCGGACATCACCGACCAGGTGCGCCGGCGGCGGGTGTCGGTGCTGGTGTCGGTGCCGAAGATCCTCGACGTGCTGAAGGAGCACACCCTCCGGGTGGCGCCGAGCGCGAGCGGCGCCGGGCAGGTGAAGACACCGGGCCTGCAGGGCAGCGGCGCGTTCCGGGCCATCACGCGGATTGCGGGGCGCTGGTGGCACCATCGCGATGCGCACCGGATCTTCGGCGCGAAGTTCTGGGCCTTCGTCGTGGGTGCGGCACCGCTCGATGCCGACCTCGAGAAGTTCTGGGGAGACCTCGGCTTCGCGGTCATCCAGGGGTACGGGCTGACGGAGACCGCACCGATCGTGACCCTCAACCACCCGTTCGGTACCAGGCGCGGGTCGGTCGGCAAGGCCATCGCGGGCGTCGAGATCAGGGTGGCCGAGGACGGCGAGATCCTGGTCCGCGGCGAGAACGTCACGAAGGGCTACTTCAACGCCGCCGAGGAGACGGCGAAGGCCTTCGAGGACGGATGGTTCCACACCGGCGACATCGGCGAGGTGGGCCCGGACGGACAGGTGTTCATCCGCGGACGCAAGAAGGAGATGATCGTCACGCCCGAGGGGCTGAACGTCTTCCCGGAAGACGTCGAGCGGGTCCTCAACCAGCTGCCGGGCGTGCGGGAATCGGCGGTGGTCGGCGTGAGCACCGCAGGGGGCGGCAACGAACGGGTACACGCCGTGCTCGTGGTCGACCCCGGCGTCGACCCGGATGCGATTGCACGCGAGGCGAATGCGCGGCTCGACGATCACCAGAAGATCCGGCGCACGCTCGTGTGGCCCGAGCCGGAGCTGCCGCGCACCGAGGGCACCCGGAAGCTGAAACGCGCCGTGGTGCGCGAGTGGGTGAAGGGCGGCGGGACACCCCGGCACGTGCAGGCCGGCAGCGATGCGCTAGCGGCGCTCGTGGCCAGGTATGCCGGACGTGAGCAGGTGGACACGACGGCCACACTGGACGAACTCGGACTCAGCTCACTCGAACGGGTCGAACTGATGGTGGCGCTCGAGGACACGTTCGGGGCGCGCATCGACGAGGGGGCGTTCGCCGGAGCCCGCAGCGTCGCCGACCTGAAGGCGATCGTCGACCGCGGCACCGAGGCCGGTACCGCGGCCGCTACGGAGCCGGTGGAGTTCCCGTCCTGGAACCGCACGACGGTGGCGCGGTTCCTCCGGCGCATCAGCCTGCCCACCTGGATCCTGCCCCTGGGCCGCCTCTTCGTCCGCCTGCAGGTGGACGGGCTCGCGAACCTGGAACGGCTCGATGGACCGGTGGTCTACGCGGTGAACCACCAGAGCCACCTCGACGTGCCGATCGTGCTGACCGCGCTGCCTGCCCGTTTGCGCTACCGCGTGGCGCCCGCGATGGCCAAGGAGTTCTTCAAGGCCCACTTCTTCCCGGAGCAGTTCGGGCGCCGGGCCTGGTTCACCAACAGCCTGAACTACTACCTGGCTGCGCTGTTCTTCAACGCCTTCCCGCTGCCCCAGCGCGAGGCCGGCACGCGCCAGACGCTGCGCTACATCGGTGAGGTGCTGGAAGGGGGCGATTCGGTGCTGATCTTCCCCGAAGGGAAGCGGAGCGACGCGGGCGAGATCAACCCGTTCAGGCCGGGAATCGGGATGATCGGGTCGAAGCTGGACGTGCCGGTGGTGCCGGTCCGGGTCGAGGGGCTGGACCGCATCCTCCACCACAGCTGGAAGTGGCCGAAACCCGGCGGCGCGCGCGTGGCCTTCGGGGCGCCGCTCCACCTGGCCGGCGAGGACTACGAGGCGCTCGCCCGACGCGTGGAAGGCGCGGTTCGGGCGCTGTAGGCGGGAGGCTCCGGGCTCCCGCCCTCGGGCGTGTCGGCTACGGGGTGAAGCCGACCCGCCTAGGGGCCCGGAGGCCGAAGCCTGAAGCCCCCAATTAGCCGATCTCCCCATCCATGTGGCAAAATGCTTGGCGTTACGAAAGTTTCAACTTCTGAAAGGACAGCTGGCGTTTGAGCAAGGACGACCTCATCGACATGCAGGGCACCGTGGTGGCGGTTCACAGCGGCGGTCTCTACCGCGTGCAGTGTGACGCCGGGCACGAAGTGCTCGCTCAGCTCAGCGGCCGCATGCGGCGCTTCCGAATCAAGGTGGTGCCTGGCGACCGCGTGACCGTCGGCGTTTCGCCGTACGATCCGGTCAGGGGCATCATCACCTTCCGCGCACGCTAGCCGCGAACGATTTGCATTCCAAGACAACCGGTTCCAGACCACCATCCCGAAACCGCGGCGGACGGCCGCGGACCGGCTCCCGGCGCCCGCGCACCCGCACGTTCGCGCCGATGTCGAGCCCCACGCCGATCTCGCTCGAAGCCACCCCGGTCGACAGCGCACCCATCGCCTTCTCCTCGCTCAACCTGGATCACCGCCTCCTCGAAGGCACCCGCGACCTGGGCTACAAGGAGACGCGGCCGATCCAGAGCGCGGTCATCAGCCTCGCCCTCGCGGGCGACGACCTGATTGGCTGCGCCGAGACCGGCACCGGCAAGACCTGCGCGTTCGTCGTGCCCACACTGCAGAGGCTGCTCACCACGCCGCCGCGACACGCGGCCGCGGAGGGTGAACCGGCAGGGCCGCGAAGCCGCGTGCTCGTGCTGGCGCCCACGCGCGAGCTTGCCGTGCAGATCGAGGACGAGATCCACGGTCTCGCCTACCACACCAGCGTCACCAGCGCCGCCGTCTACGGCGGTGTGGAGATGGGTGGCCAGGAGCGCGCCCTCAAGGCCGGCGTCGACATCATCGTCGCCACGCCGGGCCGCCTGATGGATCACATGCGGCAGCAGAACGCGAACCTCAGCGGCATCGAGTTGCTGATCCTCGACGAAGCGGACCGCATGATGGACATGGGCTTCTGGCCCGATGTCCGCCGCATCATCGACGCGCTGCCCACTGAACGGCAGACGTTGCTGTTCTCCGCCACGGTGCCGGAAGAGATCGTCAAGCAGGCGAAGGAGATCCAGCGCAACCCGAAGTACATCCAGGTGGGCCAGCGCAGCCGTGCGGCGAAGTCGATCACACACCGCGCGGAAATCGTCGAGGAGTCGGCGAAGCTCGACTGGCTCATCCAGCACCTGCGCAGGCCCGAGGGTCCCGTGCTGGTGTTCTCGCGCACGAAGATCGGCGCGGACCGGCTGGCCCAGCGGCTCCAGGCGGCAGGCATCAAGTGCGCCGCCCTGCACGCCGATCGCACGCAGGACCAGCGCCGCATTGCGGTGGAGGGGTTCAAGGGCGGGCGCTACAAGGTGCTGGTCGCCACCGACATCGCCGCGCGCGGCCTCGACATCTCGGGCATTCACACGGTGATCAACTACGAACTGCCCGACTCACCAGAGACCTACGTGCACCGGGTCGGCCGTACGGGCCGCGCCGACGAGGTGGGTAATGCCATCACGCTCGTCGCTCCGGCAGAGAAGGACATCTGGGCGAGCATGGAAAAGTCGGTCGGCGTTGTCCTAGAATGACGGGGATGTCAGACACGTTTTCGCCCGCACCGCCTGACGAAACGCCCGCCGAGACACCTGCGGCCTCCGCGGCTGTCATCAAGTTCAAGTCGTGCCGGTGGCGCCGTCCTCCCGAGGACGGCCCCGAGTGCTGCGGCCACCGCGACGTGCTGCCGATTGCCGGCACCAGCTTCAACCCTGACGCCTGGTGCCCGGACTGCCAGTTCTTCAAGCTGCGCCGCACGCCGAAGAAGCGCGAGTTCAACGACAACTACCGCTATTGATACGGAAGCCCGCCTGAAGGCGGGCACGACGTATCGCCGTCCAGCGCTCCCCGCCTACCGCGCTCTCTGGATCGACTCGATCGCCCGGCGCTCCGCCTCGTACGGCGCCATCCTGAACTTCTCCACCAGCAACTGTGTCGACAGGTCGAAGGTCGTCCGCGTGTGGAAGGTCCAGGCGGCAGCGCCCGCGCGTTCGGCAGCCAGGCGCGCCGACGCGAAGTGCGCCAGGTCGGTGTCGACGATCTGCCCCTCGCAGATCGCCGATGCCGGCATCGGCTCCTGGAGGTAGACCGGCTGCGCCACCTGGCCTCGCACGCCGTCCACCTGTGCCTGGACCACCGCTGGCGTGAACCAGTCGGCATCACGCGGATCGTGATAGGCCGCCACCATCGTCTTGATGGCGCGGCCGGTGGGCACGTACCGCCCACCAGACACCGACGCCGCCAGCAGGCGCGACGGGTCGGCCGCGTGCACCCGCGCAAGCAGGCGCTCGATCTCCGCCGCGTCGGCGAACCGGGTCCACTCGTTCTGCACGTCGACCATTACGTTCGGATACCGGCCCTTCAGGAACCGCGGCTCCGCCAGCAGGCGCAGGACCGCCGCTTCATAAGCCGCGGGTGAGAGGGTACGCCGCGGTGACGCGTTGTCGGTGACCGTCTCGCGCGTGAAGGAGATGTCGACGACGAGCCGCGCCGCGACCGCCGCGTCGAGGAGGTGCTCCAGAGCCCGCCATGTCGACTCGCGAATGGATCCGTCGAGCGCGATCAGCGTGTCGTCGCCCGATCGCAAGGGACAGGTGGACGCCCACCAGTTCGGGAGCACGCGCACGCCGTCCACGTGCCGGGCGAGGAACCCCAGATCCTCGTCCACGCGCCCTGCGCGCGCGCGGCGCACCCCATCGAAGTAGGAGGCAACGGTCAGGAAGCGCGGCCGTCCGTCCACGGTGAGCCTCGTGCCACTCACACCGAGGACAGGCGTCGTGTTGCCAGGGGCCGGTGCAGGCCCGCCGCCGCAGGCCAGCGCCAGCGCAGCCGCCAGTACGGTCGCCTGCAGCACGGTCCGGAGCGCGCTCTTCATGCATGCCTCGTGCGCGGGCACCGGTCCGGCGTACTCAGGCGGGCAGCCGGCCGACGGTCACTCCGAGAACTCCCTGGCCAGCTCCACCCACTCGCCCTCGGGCGCCAGTTGCTGGTAGGAACGCCAGTGCGGCTTCGCCTCCTGCGAGAGCCCCATCTTCTCGAGCGTGACCGCCATGTAGAAATGCGAGTCGGCGTAGTACGGGTTCAGCACCAGCGCCTCGTCATAGCAGGACCGTGCCTTCTCGAACTCGCCGAGGTCGTGATGGATGTTGCCGAGGTTGAAGTGTGCCTCGAAGAAGTCGGCCTCGAGGGCAATCGCACGTTCGTACAGCGCCTGCGCCTCGGCCGTTTCCTGGTGCATGTAGTGGATGTTGGCCAGGTTGATGAGGGCCGCCACCAGGTAGGGATCGCACTCGAGCGCCTTCCGGTAGAGCGCCGCCGCCTGCTCCAGCGTCCCCTCGTTCCCATCGTCGAGTTCGGACGCCTGCCTGAAGAGTTCCTCCGCACGCGCCGTGTCGATCGGAGGGGGCGGCTCCAGCGGCGGCTTCCTGGGCGGCCGTGGCTGGAGCGTGACGATGCGGGCGGGCGAGGCGTCGAGGCTGAAGTCGAAGGCGAGCTGCCCAAGGCGCGATGCGCGCAGGCTGCGCAGCACGCTGCGAAACGAGGCGCCTGCGGCCATGTCCTCGTTCGCCTGCTTGATCGGCGCAAGATCCTGGAAGCTGAAGTACGTGTCGGCGTTCGTCCGGAGGACCGGCCGGACCATGCCGTACTTCACGAGGTAGCGAAGGTGATCCTCGCGGAGCGAGCGGTATCGTGCCAGCAGGTCGCGCGTGGCGTAGTACTGGCGCGTGAGCTCCGCGGGCGTGGGCTGCCCGGCCAGCGCGCAGAACTGGTCCTCGCTGAGCACTTTGATCGACAGGCCGTGCTGGGCATTCAGCTCCTCGACCCGCTTGATCTTGTTGCTGCGCGATCCACCGCCAGCGAAGCCCTCGCGGCCGATGACGAGCATGGTGATGCGCGCGTTCACCTCGTCTGCCGTGGTGCCGCCCAGCCGCTCCACGAGCGCACGCGCGTCCCTCCGGCCGAGCGTGCTCAGCTTGCCGGTGAAGACCACCAGTTCACCGGCGAGTGACGGAAGGGCGTGTTCGTGCTGCACGGGGACCATGAACCTCACCGCCACGGCGGCAGCGGCAGGGTGGTCTCAAGATGATGCGAGAATGGCACCCATGTCAACCACTCCCGCCGCGCGCAGCGGAGGTGACCTGATCCTCGCCGGCGATGTCGGGGGCACCAAGACTCTCCTCGGAATCTTCGACCCGCAGCCCGGTCGGCCGGTTCCCCTCATCGTTCGGGCCTTCGTCACGACCACGTTCGCCAACCTGACGTCGATGGTGGCAGGGTTCATCCGTGAGCATGTCCCGCCGACCGCGAGGATCGGCTCGGCGGCGTTCGGCGTGGCCGGCCCGGTGCTCGGTACGACGGCCGGGCTGACCAACGTGCCCTTCAGCATCGACGCCGTCGACATCCAGGCGAGCGTCGACGTGGCGCGCGTCGCGCTGCTGAACGACCTCGAGGCCATGGCGTACGCGGTGCCCGTGCTCGCCGACGACGAGTTGCACGTCCTGCAGGCCGGCACACCCGCGCCGGCCGGCAACATGGGGCTCATCGCGGCAGGCACCGGACTCGGCGAGTCGATCCTGCACCGGGTTGGTGGCCGCCTCGTGCCCTCGCCCACCGAGGCGGGGCATGCCGACTGGGCGCCGCGTACGCCGCGGGACATCGCGCTGCTGCAGCAGATCGTGGCCCGTCACGGCCGGGCCGAGGTGGAAGACGTGGTCTCCGGCAAGGGGTTCCCGCACCTGCACCGGGCCACGCATGCCGCTCCCTGCACGGCCGGCATAGATCCCGACAGCCCCGCTGCACCGGCCCTGCTGACTGCGGCTGCCCTCGAACGCCGCTGCCCCGCATGCGTCGACGCCCTCGACATGTTCGTGGAGGCGTACGGCGCAGAGGCCGGCAACCTCGCGCTCCGCGCGATGTCGACGGCCGGCCTCTTCGTCGGGGGAGGCATCGCCCCGAAAATCCTGCCGGCGCTCACCGACGGCCGGTTCCTGCGGGCGTTCCACGATAAGGGCGCCATGCGCCCGCTGGTCGAACGAATGCCCGTGCACGTGATCCTCAACGCCGAGTCCGGCCTGCTCGGGGCTGCCGTGTACGCCGCAGGCTCCTTCCCTGCTAACGTCTGAGCCCGGGAACACCAATGGTCTGGATCTTCGAGCGCGAGGGGCACCGCCTGCGGTGCGAAGTCACACGGAACGACGCCAACGGCACCTATCGCATTGTCATGGCACAGGCAGGCGGCGCAACGACGGTCGAGGACATCGAACAGCCGCAGGCACTCATCGAGCGGACCGCAACGGTGATGCGCAACCTGCACGAGCACGGCTGGCGGCTCGCCTGATCGCGACAGACGAGGCACTGGAATCGACACCATGGAAGAGTCAGCACTCCTGACGTGGGCAGCGGAACGCGGCATCCACTACCGGAAGAGCCTGCCGGGCAGACAGGTGACACCGACCGCGGATCCGGCGGCACTCCGGGCGGCGCTGGGCGGGCCCGCGCCCGAGCATCCCACCGATGCGGCCGCGGTACTCGAACGCCTGGCCGGCGCCGTGGAGGCCGGCGGCCTGATGGGCATGGCCTCGGGCCGGTTCTTCGGTTTCGTGATTGGCGGCACGGTCCCCGCGTCGCTCGGCGCCGACTGGCTCGTGAGTGCGTGGGATCAGAACGCGGGGCTGTTTGCGCCGACGCCCGGTGTGGCGGTGGTCGAGGAAGTCGCCGGCCGCTGGATCGTGGAGATGCTCGGCCTTCCAGCGCACGCCTCGTTCGCGTTCGTCACCGGCGGACAGATGGCGAACACCACCGCACTCGCCGCCGCGCGGAACCACGTGCTCGCGGCAGCCGGGTGGGATGTAGAGGCTGAGGGACTGAACGGCGCGCCGCCGATCCGGCTCGTTGTCGGCGACGAAGTGCACGTGACCGTGCCCCGTGCAGCCCGACTGCTGGGACTGGGCATGCGCGGGATGGTGCGCGTGCCCGTGGACGGCAACGGCGCGATGCTGCCAGACGCACTCGAACGTGTGCTGCAGGAGCAGCCCGGCGTGCCGACCATCGTCTGTTGCCAGGCGGGCAACGTGAATACCGGCGCGCTCGACCCCGTGGGCGACCTGGCGGACGTGGCGCACCACCACGGCGCCTGGCTGCACGTCGACGGCGCCATCGGCCTCTGGTCTGCGGTGCTGCAGCCCACGCGTCTGCCCGGGCTCGAGCGGGCCGACTCGTGGTCCACCGACGCGCACAAGTGGCTGAACGTGCCGTACGACTGCGGCATCACCATCTGCGCGCATCCACAGGCGCACCGGGCCGCCATGACCGTCACCGCGGCCTATCTGGTGCAGTCGGCGCCGGGCACCGACCGCGATCCGGTGGACTGGAACCCGGAGTTCTCGCGGCGCGCCCGGTCGGTTCCAGTCTACGCCGCGCTGGCCGCCCTCGGCCGCTCGGGAATTGCCTCCCTCGTCGAGCAGAGCTGCGCGCACGCGAGGCGCTTCGCGGAGCGGCTCGCCACCGAGCCTAACGTCACCATCCTGAACGACGTCGTGCTGAACCAGGTGCTGGTGCGGTTCCTGGCGCCGGGCGGAGACGACGCCGCGCACGATGCGCGCACCAGGGCGGTGATTGCGGCGATCCAGCGCGACGGCACCTGCTGGATGGGCGGCTCCGTGTGGCGCGGCAAGGCCGTGATGCGCATCTCCGTCAGCGATCACGCGACCACCGCGGAGGACGTGGAGCGGTCCATCGACGCCGTGCTCAGTGCTGCCGGCACGGCGTGACCTCGGCATACCATGTGGCTCGCATGACGATTCACGCCAGAGCCACGGGCCTCGTCCTTCACCAGCGCCGGCATCGGCTGACCGCAGCCGCAGCCGTCCTCCTCGTCTGGGCTGGCGGGCAGGCCCTTCTCCCGCTCGCCGCGCAGCAGCCATCGGTCCGGTTCGAGGCGTTCGAAGCCACCATCGACGACATCCGGAGCGCGCTGGGTTCCGGTCAGGTCACCTGCCGGGACGTCGTGCAGCAATACCTGGCCCGCATCGAGGCGTACAACCAGAAGGGACCGGCGTTGAACGCAGTCGTAACGGTGAACCCGCGGGCACTGGAAGAGGCCGACAGGCTCGACCGCGAAGGTCGCAGCGGCACCCGCGGCCCGCTGCACTGCGTGCCGGTGCTGGTGAAGGACCAGTTCGAGACGAGCGACATGCGGACCACGTATGGCTCGGCGGTCTTCAAGGACTTCGTGCCACGCCGGAATGCCGCGGTCGTCGAGAAGATGCGTGCGGCCGGCGCCATCGTCATCGCGAAAGCGACGATGGGAGAATTCGCGTCGGGATACGTCGGCTCGATCTCCGGACCGATCAGGAATCCGTACGACCCCAGGCGTCATGCCAGCGGTTCATCTGGCGGCGTTGGCGCCGGTGTCGCAGCGAGCCTGGCCACCGTCGGGATTGGCGAGGACACCGGCGGCTCCATTCGCGGGCCGGCCGCGGCCGGGAGCCTGGTCGGGCTGCGCCCCACGCTGCCGCTCGTCAGCCGGTTCGGCATGCTGCCGTTCCGCCCCAGCTACGACACGGCCGGTCCGATCGCGCGCACGGCACGGGACGCCGCGATCGTCCTGGACGTCATTGCGGGCTACGACCCGCGCGATCCGGTGACGGCGTACGCAGCGGGACAGATACCCTCGTCGTTCGCGGCGTCACTGCCGATATCGGGACTCCAGGGGGTGCGCGTGGGCGTCATCCGCTATCCCCTGCTCACCGACACGAAGACCGACACGGACGACTACCGGAACATCCACCAGCTGATCGATCGGGCCCTTGTCGATCTCTCGGCCCGCGGGGCGAGCGTGGTCGGCGACGTCGTGCTGCCGGATGGGGCGGCGATCATCGCCCGCACGTACGACGGGAACGTGTTCGAACCCGAGCCGGCCATCAACGGCTATCTTGCACAGCACCCGAACGCGCCGGTGAAGACGCTGCGCGAGATCCTTCTGTCGGGGCTGGTGCTGCCGTCCCGCATGCGTGGACTGCTGGGTGTGGTCGGACATTCGACTGATGAGCCCGGCTACCTGCGCGTGCAGCAGGAGACGGAGAGCCTTCGTCGCACCGTGCTCGGGGTGATGGCCGCGCGGCGGCTCGACGTGCTGGTCTACCCGACCGGCGATACCTCGCCAGGCCCGGTTGCGCCGGACGTGATGACGAACCCGAACGAGGGGGACACGCGCGTGGGCAGTAACCGTACGCTGGCCTCGGTGCTCGCCTTTCCGGCGGTGACCGTGCCGGCCGGGTTCACACCGGATGGGATGCCCGTCGGGCTCGAGCTGATGGGACGTCCGTTCGACGATGGGCGGCTGCTGGGGATGGCACATGCGTACGAACAGGCGACACACCACCGCAGGCCGCCGGCGTCGACACCCCGACTCGCGGAGCGGCGATGAGCTCAGGGCGAGGCGTCCGGAGACCGGCAGGGCCGGCCTCCGGATGTGGGCTTCAGTTCCTCGGGCGGATGCGGTAGAGGGTGGTGTGCGTGCCGGCCGCGCCAGCCGCGAGCGTCTCGTTCGCGATGGCGAGGTAGAAGCCGCCCGGCGCCTCGAACGCGGCGAGCCCTTCCGGTGCGAGGTCGCCGGGCGTGACAATCATGTCGACGAAGGTGGCGTTGTATGGGTCGGTGATGTCGAACACCGCCACCGCACTGCTCTTCGTGCGCTCCAGCCCGATGAAGGCGTACCGCCGCTGGCCGATCGTCTGGATGGCCACCCCTTCCGGCTCCACGCCCTTGTCGCGGCTGCGACCGTCGTCGTAGATGCCGCGTGCGTCGGCCTCGCGTTCGAGGGTGTTGCCGCTGTCGAACACCAGGTTGCCATTGTCCCCCCAGATCGAGAAGGAGCGGGCACCCGCGGCGTAGAGCTGGCCCGGGGCAGAGTCGGTGTTGGACACCCGCAGGCGGTTCAGCGGCGCGACGGCGCCGAACGTGCTGGCGGCGGACCGGTCGACGTTGTCCTCGCGGTAGTCACCTTCGTTGGCGGTGACCAGGTACGTCTGGCCGCGATGCTTGAACGCGGCAATGGCGTCGGGCATGTAGAGGCCGAACGCCGGCACCGACAGGAAGTTCACCACTGCGTCGTTATCGACCGTGTCGATCTCGTTGCCCGGGACCGAGAAGTCCTTGGCGCCGAGTCCGACGATTGCCGTGAACGCCTTCGCCTGCAGGTCGAGCACGCCGACGGCGTTGCCTTCCTGGAGCGTCACGAACGCGCGACGTCCGCCTGGCTCGAACGCGATGTACTCGGGCTCGAAGTCCATGCCGGTGCTGGTCCGGAGGTTCGACCCATACTGCGGCACACCGGCCAGCGTTGCCGTCGCGATCACCGTGCGGGTGATGGCGTTGATGATCGTCACGCTGCCCGCGGGATCCGGGGTGGTGTAGGCGGTGTCAGCCACGGCATTCGGCGTGCCCTCGTTGGCCACCAGCAGCCGTTCGCCATCGGGCGAGAACACCAGCATGTCGGGGAGCGGACCGACCGTCACCTCGCTGGTGCCTGCCGCGAGCGCGCGCGTCTTCGTATCGAGGAAGATCACGCGGCCGTCCTGCCGTCGGTCGGGAACCGCCTCCACCGCCAGTGCGGCGATGCCGTTCCGGATGGCCACGCTGTTGACCATGCCCCACGGCGTCACGTCGATGTGGTCCACCAGCGCACCGCTCGCCAGGTCGATGACATCGACCCCGGTGACACCGGCCACCCACACCGTCTTCGTCTTCGGGTCGTAGGCGGGGATCTCGGACACCTGCCCTGGCGTGGTGTGCTCGAAGGTCCAGACCTTGGTGATGGAGAGCGGTTGTGCGGAAGCGGCGGCGCCGCCGAGGAACAGGCCGAGGGCGGCCGTGGCCGCAAGGAGGTTGTGCTTCATGTCCGTACGCTGGCTCCAGATGAATCCGATGTGAACGATGCGACCGTTGTAGCGCGACAGGGTAAACGCCGCGTGACGGACACATGAACGGGGATTTCAGCGCGGGAGGAGCGGGTCGGCGGGGTTGCCGGTGGGGGCCGTTCCTTCGGGGACAGGAGACGCGGGCGTGGCGATCTGGGCGTGAGGGTCCGGCCAGGGCCGGACCCTTCACAGACACGCAGCGGATACGGCCCAGAGCCGGGAGCCCAGAGCCTACAGCGGCGGCGTTCAGTCGAAGCCGCCGGCCCCTAGATGTGGGCCAGCCCCTCGCCGTCGAGCAGCCGCTCGAACCAGAGGTTGGCCAGCTTCTCCTGCACCGTGTTCTGGCGCAGGCGCGCGGCAAGGTTCGGGAAGTCGACCAGGTCGAGCTCCTGATCCTGGTTGAAGCACGAGAAGATGACGGTCTCCTTGCCAGTGACCGGATCCACGTGCTTCTGGAGGCACTGCGCGCAGACCTCCTTCATCATGCACTGCATCGGCGAGTTGATGCTGCCGATGCCCACGTGCTCCTTCTTGAGGAACGGCGCGAGCGACGTGTGGCGCGCGGCCTTCACCGCCGCCATCATGCGGTCAGAACCGATGGCGATGATGCGATCCACGGTGTGCAGCGGTACCAGCGGCTCGCCGAGCTGTCCGGCGTTGTAGGCGAGCATCGCCTGCACGATGTTGCCGCGGAAGTGCGCGTCCTGCGGCCGGCCCGGCGCAATCTCGGGCCCCATGTCCGAGCTCCAGATCACCTGGTCGGTCGACGCCTCGACCTCCTCGCGCTTGAACACGTCCGCGCCGTTCTTGTAACCGGCGAAGTACAGCACCCGGTTGCCGCGGCTCCGCATCGCCTTCGCGATGGAGAACAGCACCGCGTTGCCGAGCCCGCCGCCGAGGAGCAGCACGTTCTGGTTCTCCGGAATCTCGGTCGGGGCGCCGGTGGGACCCATCACCACCACCTGCTCGCCCTTCCTCAGGTAGGCGACCAGCCGGCTCGAGGCGCCCATCTCCAGGGTGATCATCGAGAGCAACCCCTGTTCCTTGTCCACCCAGGCGCCGGTCAGCGCCAGGCCCTCCATGATGAGCGGCACGCGATGGCCGTTCTCCGCCACGCGCGTGGCGGCGCTCTCGAAGTTCTGCAGACGGTAGAACTGGCCCGGCTCGAAGTGACGAGCGGCTGCCGGCGCCTTCACGATCACCTCGACAATGGTCGGCGTGAGCCGGACGACGTCGACCACTTCGGCATTCAGCTCGGCATCGAGCCGTTCGCCGAACGCACGCCAGGCCTGGTCACGCGCCGGTTGGCCGGCCGGATCGAGCTGTGCCACCTCGTCGGCGAAGAGGGCCACCACCTTCGGGTAGCCGGCCTTGGCCGACGCCATCGCCTTCACCACGTTACCGGCGTAGCGCGGGTGGTTGTCGCCGTAGTAGCTGACGAACCGCCCGTCGTGCTCGTAGGAGGTGAAGAACCCCTTGCTGTCTTCCACGAGCTGCAGGCTGCCGTCAGCGGATCGCTCGACGCGGTGCGGCTGGAAGAACTTCTTCTTCGCGTCGAGCCTGAAGTGTCCGGGCGCTTCCTTCTCGTAGGTGACGTTGGGCGAAGTGCCTGCTGCCACCATGAGCGACCGCGCGGGCAAGGTCAGCGTCGACTCCCGACCTTCCTGCCCGTCCCGCCCCTCGCGGCTGAAGATGACCGCCTTCAGGGCGCCGAACTCGTCGGCCACCGCCTCGATCGGGTTCACGTTCTCGGTGAACGAGATCCCTTCCTCGAGCGCCTTGATGATCTCCTCGTGGTTGAGACGATAGGCGGGCGAGTCGACCATCCGCTTGCGGTAGGCCACCGTGACGCCGCCCCACGAGCGGAGCAGCGGCACGAAGTCGGGCGCCTCCCCGGCAGCAGCCGCGCGCCCGCGTTCGGCACGGACCTGCCGCCCGTGGGCGCAGAACTCGTCGAGCACCGCCAGTTCCTCGGCGTCGTAGGTGGCGCGCACCGCCGGCTCGCCGATGGCGGCCACGGTGGTCTCGTACTGGTGGAGGACCTTCTCGACCTGCACGGGGTAATACGCCATCAGCTCGGTGCCGGTGTCGATGGCGGTCAGGCCGCCGCCGATCACGACGGCAGGCAGCCGCACCTGCAGGTTCGGCAGCGCCTCGCGCTTGAACGCGCCCGTGAGCTGGAGCGCCATGAGGAAGTCGCTGGCCTTCCGTATGCCGCGAATCAGGTTGTTCTTCATGTCGATGATCGTCGGCCGGCCTGCGCCGGCGGCAATCGCCACATGGTCGAAGCCGTAGGCCCACGCGTCCTCAATCGGCAGCGTGCCGCCGAAGCGGATGCCGCCGTAGATCCGGAGTCCACGGCGGCGGGCCAGCGTGAGGTGGATGAGCGTGAGGAAATTCTTGTCCCAGCGCACGGTGATGCCGTACTCGGAAACACCCCCGAAGCCCTCGAGCACGCGCTCGTCGAGCTGCCGGTAGATCTCGCTCCAGTCGCGGATGGGGCGCGGCGCGGACGCATCGGTGCCCACGAGCGCGTCGGGCAACGGCTCGATCTTCAGGCCGTCGATGCCCACCACGCCGAAGCCCTCGTTCACCAGGTAGTGCGAGAGCGTGTAGCCGGCCGGACCGAGGCCGACCACGAGCACATTGCGGCCGTTGTAGGGGAGCGCATAGGGGCGCCGCACGTTCAGCGGGTTCCAGCGCGTGAGCAGGCCGTAGATCTCGACACCCCACGGCATCTTGAGCACGTCGGTGAGAATGCCGGTCTCGATCTGCGGGATGTTGACCGGCTCCTGCTTCTGGTAGATGCACCCCTTCATGCAGTCGTTGCAGATCCGGTGGCCGGTACCCGGGCACATCGGGTTGTCGATGGCGATGAGCGCCAGCCCGCCGATCGCATCGCCCGCCTTGCGGAGCGTGTGCATCTCGGAGATCTTCTCGTCGAGCGGGCAGCCGTTCAGCTCGATGCCCAGCGCGTTGACGGCGATCTTCACCGGGGCGTTCTCGCTGCCCTTGGCGGCCGGCTCCTTGTAGCCCTTCGAGCAGGAGTCCTTGTCGCGTTCGTGGCAGAGCACGCAGTAGTGGATCTCGCTGAGCACCTCGCGGTTGTTGGCGCGGGCGTCGGTGAGCTTGAATCCGTCCCGGCGCCTGAGCCGGCCGTCCGGCCCCACCATCTGCTCGGGCAGGAGCGGGTTGCGGTCCACGGGGACCAGGTTCCACGGCTCCAGGTTCTCGGGGAAGCGGAACACGACCCAGTGACGGTAGGCCGGGTCGTGGACGCGCGCCGCGCACCAGCGCTTCAGCGCCTCGATGTCGTCAGCCGCCGCGGCCTTGTCGGTCTTCTCGCGGTCGAGCAGCGCGCAGCCTGCGCGGGCCACGGCGAGTTCGGCGTCGGGGCCGCTGCCGGCGGTCGGTCCGGGGTCCACGCCGGCCAGCCTGCGGACCGTCGCCTCGTCGGCCGCGCTCACCTCGACATGGGCGCCCCCCTTCACCAGCGGCAGCGCACGACGCCGGACGAAGTCGACCTTGAAGCGGAAGAGGTCGTCCTGATCGCGCGTGGCGGCCCGGATGGCGGCGGTGGCGTCTCCGACGTCGAAGAGCCGCTCCACGAAACGGCTCACGTGCGGGGCCATGCGGGTGAGCAGGCTCGACAGTACCGTGTTCGGCCGCGGCGCATCCGGCGCCTGGCGGTAGGCGTCCCACTCGGCCCAGAAGGCCCCATCGGTGGCCTGCACCTCTTCACAGAACCGGTCGTAGAGCGAAGCGAGGCGCTCGGCCTCGTAGAGATCGGCGTAGGTATAGCCGGGGATGCCGAGCGGCATCTGCGGCGTCGGGGTATCCGTCGTGTTCGTCATGGGTGGTATCACCATAGAATATCCCCATGCGTGCTGTTTCACTCTGTGCGACCGTAGCCATCCTTGCGGCGACGCTGCACGCGGCGGCACAGCAGCCAGCGCGCCCGGCGCCCCGACGGGCCGCGCCGGCCCCGGCTGCGAAGAAGCCGGCGACGCCAGCTCCCGCGCCACGCCGTGAGCCGGCGGTGCCGTTCCGGGTCGGCGAGACCCTCACCTTCGACGTCTCCTGGTCCAACTACCTCGTGGCCGGCTCGGCCACCAGCCGGGTCGTCGAGAAGCGGCCGTCGTACAACTCCACGGCCTACTACATCGTCGCCGAGGGGAAGCCCATTCCGCTGGTGGCCCGGTTCTACTCGGTCTACTACAAGATGGACTCGCTGCTCGACAGCTTCTCGACGCTCTCGCAGCGCACGTCGCTCTATACGGAGGAGGGCAACCGCAAGGTCTTCTCCTCGACGCTCTTCAACCGCAGCACGGGCCGCGCGCAGTTCGAGCAGCAGTACCAGCCAACACTGCAGTTCCCGATCCCGGCCAACGTGCAGGACGGCCTGGCCACGCTCTACACCCTGCGTGGCCGCACCTTCAGGCCCGGCGAATCGGTCAGCGTACCCGTGGCCGACCTCGGCCTGCTGTACACGGTGAAGTTCGACGTGGGCACGCCGGCCCCGATCACGGTACCGCTCGGGCAGCTCGACGCCTGGCCCCTGCGGATCACCATCACTGACATGGCCAACCAGCAGGTGGGCCAGAACATCGCCGCCTGGATCTCGACCGATGCGCGACGGCTGCCATTGAAGCTGCAGGCCGACCTGCCGGTGGGCAACTTCGCGCTCGCACTGCGGACCGCACAATAGGGACGACCGACCCGTGACGATCATGCTCAACGGCGAGCCCTACGAGCTCGCCGGCCCCACCTCCCTGTCTGCCCTGCTCACCACGCTCCAGATCGATGCGCGCCGCGTGGCGGTCGAGCACAACCTGGTGGTGGTCAGGCGCGCGGCCTACGACACCACCACCATCGGCGAGGGCGATCAGGTGGAGATCGTGAACTTCGTCGGCGGCGGGGAACGTTCTGCCGTTCGCACCTAGAACTCAGGTCCCGACCTCCCAGGCGGCCCGACCTGCGAGCGCCGTGCGCTAGAATCGCGGCATGGACACTCTCGTCATCGCCGGCCGCACGTTCGCATCCAGGCTCATCGTGGGTACCGGTAAATATCCGTCCCACGCGGTGATGCAGCAGGCGCACGTGGCGTCTGGCGCGGACATGGCCACGGTGGCGGTCCGCCGGGTCAACATCTCCGATCGCTCGAAGGAATCGCTGCTCGACTACGTCGACACGTCGAAGATCTTCCTGCTCCCCAACACCGCCGGCTGCTACACCGCCGACGAGGCCATCCGCACGGCGTTCCTGGGACGCGAGGCTGGCCTGTCGAACTGGGTCAAGCTCGAGGTCATCGGTGACGAGCGGACGCTCTTCCCCGACAACGAGGCGCTCATCGCGGCCACCAGGGCGCTGGTGAAGGAGGGTTTCGTGGTCCTGCCCTACACCACGGACGACCTCATCGTCTGCCGCAAGCTGGTGGATGCCGGCGCTGCCGCGGTGATGCCGCTCGGCGCACCCATCGGATCCGGGCTCGGCGTGCAGAACCCGAACAACATCCGGATCATCCGCGAGTTCATCGACGTGCCGCTCATCGTGGACGCGGGCGTCGGCACGGCGTCCGACGCGGCGCTGGCCATGGAGCTCGGGGCAGACGGCGTGCTGATGAACACCGCCATCGCCGGGGCGCAGGATCCGGTGTCGATGGCCGAGGCGATGAAGCACGCCGTGCGCGCGGGACGGCTGGCCTACAAGGCGGGTCGGATTCCCCGGAAGTCCTACGCCACCGCGAGCAGCCCGGTCGAGGGGATGGTCGGGCGCTGATCGGCCGTCAGGAGGCCGCGACGAGCTGGTCGAGGTGGAAGTGGAGCCGCTCGAGCGAGACGCGGCGTTCCGCGCAGACCTCGTGGAGCTGCGTCAGGCGGTCCACGTCGATCAGCTGCGTGAGCACCACGAGGTCGACGCGCTGCTGCTCGATCAGTTCCAGCAGCGCTCCGTAGCTGCCGAGCACCGGGTAGCCCTGCATGCGCGTCCGCTCCATCGACGGGTCTTCCACGATGAACCCGAGCATGCGGAAGCTGCCTTCGCGGCGCCGCAGGATGTCGTGCACCGCGCTGGCAGCCACGTCGCCTGCCCCGTAGATCACCACGCGCATGCCGCGCTGCGTGCGGCGCTGCACGAACTCGCTGATCAGGCGGAACGACGCGCGCGACCCGGTCAGGAAGAGCATGAGCAGCGCCGCGTGGATGATGAACACCCCGCGTGAGTAGGCCTCGAACCGGTAGGCATACACCAGCACGCTGATGTTCACGAGCGTGCCGAGCCCCACGCCGCGCACGAACGCCAGGCTGTCCATCATCCCGAAGTAGCGCCAGACGCCCCGGTAGCCGCCCGACGCGTACAGGCTCACCACCTGGACGCCCACCACGAGCGGCAGCGAGCGCAGGAACTGCGGGAAGTAGATCCTGAACTCGGCCGGCGCACCGAACCGGAGCCGGTAGGCGCTGTAGTAGGCCAGTGCGGTCAGGCAGACGTCGAGCAGCACCTCGCCGATGCGCCGGCGGTAGACGAAGTCCACGACAATCGGCGTGATCCCGCCGGCCCTGGTGAGCACCGTGTCGTCCTCGTCGTAGACCCGCACGTGCGCGAGGTACACGGCGAAGATCATCACGCCCAGGATGAAGCCGGCCGAGGCGAGGCTGGCGAACTCCCCGGGCGAATGCGACAGCGTGATGCCGAGCGCCCCTCCGAGCGCCGCCAGCACCCAGAGGACGAAGACCGCCGAACGCTCCGACAGCCCGATCGCCACCAGCCGGTGCGAGGAATGATCGCGCCCACCCTGTGCGGCGCTGCGGCCGGTGGCCCACCGTGAGAGGGTCACCAGCGCCGTGTCGAGAATCGGCACCAGCAGGATGAACATCGGGGCGGCCATGATCGACAGCAGGTCGGCGGACGCCCGGGTGGGCATGTCCCGGCCCAACGTCAGCACGGCCAGGTTCAGGCCGATGAACAAACTCCCGCTGTCCCCCATGAAGATGGACGCCGGGTTGACGTTGTAGACCAGGAAGCCGGCGGTGGCCCCGAGCAGCAGCGCCAGGTGCGTCACCTCGGGCCCCTCGAACCCGCCGATCGCGAACCCGGCGAGCACCACGGCGCCGGCAATGACGCCCAGGCCCGCGCAGAGCCCGTCCATGTTGTCGAGCAGGTTGAACGCGTTGGTGAAGCCGACGATCCAGAAGATCGTCACCAGCGTGTCGAGTGTCTGCGAGTCGAACCAGCCCAGCCGATAGTCGAAGAACGCGAACACCGAGGCGACCGCGATCTCGAAGACCAGCTTCGTCACCGGCTTCAACGAGACGATGTCGTCGACCAGGCCGAGGACGAACATCGCCGCCGTGCCCACCAGCAGCACCGGCGCCGCGGCCACGCCGATGAAGGCGAGGTGCAGCCCCAGCGCCGTGAGCACGATGGCCACCCCACCGAGCAGCGCCGTGGGACGATGGTGCCAGCGGTCCGCCCTGGGCTTCGCGACGAAGCCGTACCGCAACGCCGTGTACCGGGAGATCGGCACGAGGGCGAGTGACACCGCGAACGCGGTGAAAACCTGCAGGAGAGCCGTGCTCAGGGGCATGTCAGGCCATGGTTCGACTGTGGGCAGGGTCGACCGGACGGCGCTGCCGGCTCCCCGCGAAAAGCTATAACGATAGATAGTAGTACGGTCCACGCCGCCGTGCGCATCCTCGAGCAAGCTCAGCCGGACAACTTTTCGTGGTCGCCCGTCTCCGCGTCCGTCAATGGCCTACGTGCGTGCGCGGGTCGCGCGTGGGCTGCACGGGGTCTCACGGATTTTCAGATACGCCCGACACGCGCAGACACCGATAAGCCCGGGTGAGTGCGGAATTACCGAGGCGTCATCGATATGCGCGTTTTCGCAGGACGACTGCTCTCCCTTCTCCTGTTCTCTCTCCTGGTCCAGGTTCCCGGCACCGTTGTGCAGGCGGCCCCACTGGCGGTCACCGCCGTGAACGCGTCGCCCTCCTCGACCACGGCGGGTTCGACCGTCACGTGGAGCGCCTCGGTGAGCGGGGCGTCCGGCACGGTGCTGTATCGATTCTGGCTCTACAACCAGGGCACGCAGGTCTGGACGATGCTGCAGGATTATGGCCCGGCCTCATCCGTCGCGTGGACGGCGGTGACGGGCAGCTACCACATGCAGGTGTGGGCGAAGGAGTCGTCGTCGAGTGCGCTGTACGACGCCTGGCAGAACAGCGCGACGGTCACCGTGAGCGCCACCGCGACCGCTCCGGTCAGGCTCGCGTCCGTGTCGGTGTCGACCACGTCACCCACGACCTACGCCCCCGTCGTCATTTCCGCGGCCGCCAGCGGCGGATCCGGCTCGTACGAGTACCGCTTCTACGTGTACGACTCCGTGCGCCAGGCCTGGACGCTGGTGCAGGACTTCTCGTCCGCGGCGAGCGCCACGTGGTACCCCACGCAGACCGGGAAGCACTGGGCACAGGTGTGGGTGCGGGCGGCAGGCAGCTCCGTCCTGTACGACGACTGGCGCAACAGCGACACGATGAAGGTGACGGGATCGGTGTGGTCGCTCACCCTCGCGCAGGCATCCGCCTCGGCCGGCATCACCGGTGCGCCCATCACGTGGACGGCCGGAACGAGCACGACCAGCCACGTCATTCACTACCGCTTCTGGCTGCGTGACGTGACCGCCAACACCTGGCAGGTCATCCAGGAGTACTCACCCTCCCCGGTGGTGACCTTCTCTCCGCACCACGCCGGGCAGTACTACGTCCAGGTGTGGGCACGCATCGCAGGCTCGGTCGCGGCCTGGGATTCCTGGATCAACAGCGCGGTCGTCGACGTGACCGGGACCACCCTGCCCGACGACCCGCCGCGATGGACCGTCGTCCAGACCACGGGCGGACAGGATGTCCTCTTCTGGGACCCCGTCCCTGCAGCCGAGAGCTACATGGTGCTGGAGTCGGCCAGCCGCGCGGCGCTCGCCGGCTCCCCATCCATGACTGGCGCCGCACAGCCGTCGGCGCCGCCGTTCACCGCGCCCGGCTCCAGCGGTTCGACACCGCGCTACTTCCGCGTGTTCCCGGTCATTGGCGGCGTGGTGCAGGAGGGCGGCCCCATCGCGTCCACCACCTCCACCACCGCGCAGGCCGTGCCCACACCGTCGCCGCTCCCTGGTTCCATCGACCCGGGTGAGAGCTCAGGAGGCGATGTCACTCCGGCCCTGTGGGACATCGACGGGGATGGCTGCCTCGACCTCATCGGTCGACGCGGCAACTGCGACGGCAGCTTCACCGCGTCCACCCTCGATCCGCTGGGTGAGGCCCTCCTCTTCGCCACCGGTCGCGTGAATCGCGACTCGCGCTTCGCCGACTTCACCGGCGACGGCATCGTCGACATCTTCACGAACGTGTACTCGCGCGGGGACGATGCTGATTCGCGATCGATCCTGCTGGTCGGGCAGGGCGACGGCAGCTTCCGCGAGGACCCCGGCGTCACGGCCCTCAACATCCGTGGGTACGGCGAGACCGTGGTGGCGGCCGACTTCGACAACGATGGCGACCTCGATATCTACCTGCCCCACTACTTCAACATGGGCGACGGCGCGCATTCGTGGCTGCTGCGGAACAACGGGCACGGGGTGTTCACGGACGTCGCCGCCAGCGCCGGCGTGTCGAGCACCTCGCCGTTCAATCCCGAGGGTGCGCAGGCGATCGACTTCAACCAGGATGGCTGGCTCGACATCCTGGTGGCGACGCACCTCTACATCAACAACCACAACATGACCTTCACCGACCGGGCCTCGACCACGAACGTGCCGGCGCGGTTCGACGAAGGGCTCGTGCTCGTCGACACCGACCTGGACGGCGACCTCGACCTGGTGCACCACGATTCCGCGGTGACACGGCTCTACCGGAACATCAATGGCCGCTTCGACGGCGGGACGACACTGGCCGGCGTGGTCGGGCAGAACTACGGGTTCGGCCTGAACACCTGCGACATCAACGGCGATGGGTACGAGGACCTCGTGGTGGCGAGGAACAACCTCGTCACCACCGGCTCGTCACCGCAGCTCCTGCTGAACCTGGGCGGTGCGTTCGTACCCTCTGACATCACCACACTCGCCGCGTCGTACATCGACCTGATCGCCTGCGCGGACGTCGACAACTCCGGCCTGCCCGACATCGTGGCGCGATCGCATGTGGCAGGTGGACACTTCCAGTCGGTGACGGCGAACGCGGTCAACGACCGAATGCTGCGCATCAGGGTGCTTGGCGCGAGCAGCGAGCGGAACCAGCAGGGACGTGCCGTGCGGGTACGTCCGCTGGGCGCCCCGAACCTGACGCTGCTCCGCTTCGTCGAGTCGGGATCCTCGTACATGGCGCAGAACGGCTACGACCTGCTGGTGGCGGCGCCGTGGGAGGGCACCTACGAGGTCTCGGTGCTCTTCGCCGATGGGTGGTACACCACCACGGCGGAAGCCGGGGATGCCCTCACGATCTACGCTGACGGCGAGGCGGCGGCGGGCCTGCAGTAGTCGGCCCACGCGGCCAGGACGAACAGCTGCCAGATCGTGTCTGGGCGCCTGGGCGCGCCACCGGTGAAGGCGGACCACTGCGTGCGCACGGCCCGGCCATCGATGCCCAGGTCGTCGAAGATCGACGAGTCGACATAGGAGGTCATCCGCTCCCGCAACGGCCCGCGCAGCCAGGTCTCGAGCGGCACGCCGAACCCCATCTTCGGCCTGTCGGTGAGCGAGGGCGGGACGCGTTTCGCGAGCAGCCGCCGCAGCAGCCACTTCTGCCGGCCGTCGCGGCGCTTCAGCCGCATTGGCAGGCCCACGGCGAACTCCACCACCCGATGATCGAGCAGTGGAGCGCGCACTTCGAGGCTGACAGCCATCGATGCACGGTCCACCTTCGTGAGGATGTCGTCGGTCAGGTAGCTGACGAGATCGAGCAGGGGCGGCCGCTCGATGTCTGGCACGCGGTCGAGCCGCTGCCGCAGCTCGGTGTACAGCGGCGCATCGTCCGCGTCCACACCGGTCAACCGCCTGATGTCGGACTGGTCCGTCCAGGCCACGAACCGCGCGTAACCGTCCGGGTCCGCCGCACTCAGGACGTCGGCGGCACGACGCAGTCGCCGGCCGGGGAGCCGCCTGGCTGCCGCGGCGCCCAGCAGCCGGACCGGCCGCGGCAGGTCGAGCAGCCACGATGCGTTCGCATAACTCGCGTAGCGCGGATACCCGAAGAAGAGCTCGTCACCCCCGTCGCCAGACAGCGCCACCGTGACCTGGCTGCGGGCAGCCGCGGAGACGAGGAGTGTCGGGATGGCGGAAGAGTCGCCGAACGGCTCGTCGAACATCGCCGGAATGCGGTCGACGACCGAGAGCAGGTCGGCGGCCGTGCACATCTGCTCGGTGTGCTCGGTCCCCAGGTGGCGGGCCACCGCCAGGGCATGATCGGCCTCGTCGAACGCCGGGTCCTCGAAGCGGATGGTGAAGGTCTTCACCCGCGTGCGGCTCCGCTCCTGCATCAGCGCGACGATGAGCGACGAGTCGATGCCGCCGGAGAGGAAGGCGCCGAGCGGCACGTCGGCAATCTGCCGCTGGCGCACGGCCGTGTCGAGCAGGCCTTCGAGCGCGGCCTCGGCGTCCCCGTCCGACAGGTCCGCATGACGATCCACGTGCTCGAGCGGGTCCCAGTAGCGCCGCACCGACAGCTGCCCGTGCTCGCAGACCAGGGCGTGGGCCGGCTCGAGCTTCGAGATGCCCTCGAAGATCGTCAGTGGTGCGGGCACGTAGCCGTAGCGCAGGTACATGCGCAGGGCCCTGGGATCG
>WBZO01001668.1_pt1 | contig 33123 bp, 30 predicted proteins | sample 5204261 | NCBI WGS metagenome assembly WBZO01 (sample SAMN12412400, study PRJNA552823) | activated sludge metagenome | isolation source: activated sludge from anammox sidestream of wastewater treatment plant... | place: USA: North Carolina | collected 2017-09
ATATGCTCAACATTCTTATAAGTTTGATTTCGTACACATTCAATCGCTCCGAGAAGTCCAGCTTTGTTATTTTTTGCTACGGTAATTATGGAGATTTTCATATTAAAACTTTTAATCAATAGAACGCTGATGTCGCAGATCAGGCTGATTCACACAGATCAGTATTAATCGAAAACTTAAATCAAATTCAGGTTCTATTTATTAGTAATATTCTGATTTCGTGTTACAATACAATTCTCAAGCACAATTGCATCCATTTCTGTCCGAAGAAAACAATCAATTGCTTCTTTAGGATGATTAACTATCGGTTCATTTTCGTTGAAAGAAGTATTAAGCAGAATTGGCAGCCCTGTCTTCTCCCTGAACTTATCAATCAAAGCATAATATTTTGGTGAAACATCTTTATGCACAGTCTGCAACCTTCCGCTTCCATCAACATGAGTCACCGCCGGAAGGCCATTTCTTTTTTCAATACGGATCGGAAAAACTTTCTCCATAAAATAAACATCGTCTTCCTGTTCAAAATATTCGTTAACATACTCACGTAAAATTGAAGGAGCAAAGGGGCGGAAAGATTCTCTTCTCTTTATTTTAGAATTTATCAGATCTTTTGCATCAGGTCTTCCGGGATGAACCAGAACAGAACGATTTCCAAGTGCTCGTGGTCCAAATTCAGTTCTTCCCTGGAACCAACCGATCACTGCACCGTCAGCAAGCATTTGAGCTGTTTGTTCAATAGTTTCACTATCTGAACTGCATCGTTTGTAATTTACTTTTGCTTCTTTTAATTCTCTTTCAATTTCATCATCGGAATATTGCGCTCCAAAGTAAGCATCTCTTACAAAATATTTTCTTTCCATTCCTAAAATCTGATGATAATGCCAGAAGGCAGATCCGATTGCTGTTCCGGCATCATAACCTGCAGAAGGAATATAGATATTTTCAAAGACAGTAAGCTGAAGAACTTTACCGTTTGCAACAGAATTTTGTGCAACACCACCAGCGATACAAATATTTTTCAAACCGGTTCTTTTTTGAAGATGATTCAGTATATGAAAGATGACATCTTCACAATGTTTTTGAACCGATGCAGCCAAATCTTTATGATATTGGGTTAATGTTTCATCTTTGTCTCTGGGCTGACCGAATTCTTTTATCATCCTATCCGAATAAATTCTTCCAATGAACGGAGCTCCGTTATTCCACGTCATTGCGACACCTTCAGTTGAATGAATGAAATAACTCTCATCCAGTTCAAACAATCCATTATCCAGCAGCCTCACTATTTTTTTCATCTGATCAACATATTTTGGTTCGCCATATGGTGAAAGTCCCATCACTTTATATTCATCACCATACCAGGGAAAACCAAGAAACTGAGTGAATGCAGTATAAAAAATCCCAAGTGAGTGTGGATAAGTAACTGAATCCAATACTTCAATTTTATTTCCCCTTCCAATTGCAATCATTGTTGATGAGAAATCACCGAAGCCATCAATAGAAAGTATTGCTGCTTCATCAAAAGGGGAGACAAAGAATGCAGAAGCAAGATGTGAGCGGTGATGTTCGATGTGCTTTATCTCTGCGCGAAAACTACTCTCACTTACACCAAGACCTGCAGCTATTTCTGATTTAAGTGAAGTTACTTTTTTAATATTTGAAACTCTGTCTTTTATGAATTGAAAGTTTGCCAGTTTTTTTAATGAACTTAAAATCTTCTTTCCAAGATGCGCTGAAGGATTTCTACCGATTGTTATATGATCAACATCACTAATTGTTATGCCGGCATCTTTCAAACAGAACTTTATAGATTCAGATGGAAAACCAGCCCAATGTTTAATTCTTCTGATTCTTTCTTCTTCGATCGCATTAATTATTTTACCATCTTTAAGTAAGCAGGCTGATGAATCACCATGGTAAGCGTTTAAGCCAAGTATGTACAAAATATGTTTTCTCCTACTATTTCTTTCTGATTATAAAAATTTTAATTGTTATCAATTTCTATTCACTAAAAGCCAATAGCTCGCAGATCACACTTCGGCTTTGCCTTCGCCGAGACGAATGATACAGACCAGCCTCACCGGCAGGTTGGTTGAGCTAATTTAAATGCATTTATTTTTGTTCTTCAATAATAAATAATCAATTGTAAATAATAAATCTCAGCTTTTATAAGTACATCGGGAAAATAGTTTTATCTGTTTCACTAAAGTTTTTGCTCACCAAGTAATATTTTTTTACACCAATCTCGGATGCATTTTTTTCAAGTTTTTTTAAATCAGCTGAAGAAGATTTTAATTTTACTTCAAAAGCAATTTCTTTGTTAAGAATAAAATCTATTTCAGATATGCTTCGTTTGTTGTAATAAAAAAGATCGCCGTAAAAGTTTAATTGATTTGCAACAGCGTTCTCGAATAACTGACCATCATTTACTTTCCCGATAATATTTAATAAACCTGTATCAGCAAAATAGACTTTTCTTCCTCCTGCAACCGTGCGATCGATACTTTTTGAGAATTTTGGAATAAGTTTTATAAAGAAAGTACCTTGCAGCAATTCCAGATAATAGTAAATTTTAACTCTGTTTATCCCGAGTTGATTTGAAAGTTTTGTGATATCAATAATGTTTCCTGTCCTCGGTACAAGCATTAAAATTAAATCCCGCAATTCCCGTATATCCTTAACATCTGATAATACTTTAATATCTTTTTCAAAAAATGAAGCGAAAATATTTTTTAGAATTAATTTTTTTGTAGCGTTATCCGTTGTTGTTACGACTTCAGGGAAACCCCCGTACTCTAAGTAGGTTTGATAATCAGTTTCATACTTCTTAAAATCTAAAAGAGAATAGGATGATTTTAGATCCAGATTCTTATTTGGTTCTCTTTTGGTGATCTTGTCATTGAAAAAAAGGTATTCATTAAAATTTATGGGCTGAAGAATGAAAATAAATTTTCTGCCGCTCAATGATTCGGGAAAAAGATTTTTTAAATAATAGTTTGAAGAACCGGTAACAATAAATTTTACATTGTACTTATCAATCAGATATTTAATGATTTTTGTTATGTCCGGGAAGTTTTGAATCTCATCTATAAAAACATATAACCGATCTTTATCGCTGCCAGCTTCCTGTTTTAAGGTTTCATAAATTCCATCGTAGTTGATATTTTCAAAGTGCAATAAGTCGAGCGGGTTCTCAAAATCAAACCATAGCTTAGGTCCGGAAACCTTTTCAAATAACTGCTTCATTATAGTTGTTTTCCCAACCTGACGCATTCCGGTAATTACCAAAGCATTCTTGTGATCCAAATACTTTAATAAATCATCAAAAAGATACCTTTTTTTCATATCTGTAAATATTTTATTACAAATATACGTTTTTTTGTAAAAGGTTCAAGCTGGTTTATTATTTAGAGGAAAGAATGCCGACCTCAGTTCATAGTTTCTTAGTCGGTAGTTATAGTTGAACAGTTACCAGTTGTAGTAAATTGTTTGTTGAAACTACTAACGAAAAACCATAACCATTAACTAAATAACCAAAACTAACAACCAAAAACCAATAACCGACTTCACCGATTACTTATTACTGTTTACTACTTACTAATTACTGACTACTCTTTCTCTTAAACACCTTAAATCCCAAATTATAAAACCATGCTATCAACACACCGGTTATAAATCCGTCCACAAAGCCCCAAATTAAACCAACTATACCTCCAACAAAACTGTAAGTATATCCAAAATAAAAGCCGCTTAGTTTGGAAATAATTGCGCCCGGAGATCCCCAATACAACAACCACCAGGTTCCGAGCATAACTGTTAAACCCCACAATAAGCCAAGTGCAAAGCCAAGATTCCTTTTACGCAGTTCCATTTTACCCTCCCGAATTGAATAGATGAAATAGTTAATTAGTTATCAAATCTATTTTTATTTTTTTATGGAAAATATTTATAGATATCTTTTCGATGTAAAAATCTGGTAAGGCATATACCATTACCTTTGATTTCTTCCAAGCCTAAGCGATAATCTCCTATTCTGATTCTGTAAAATGAATTGTAGCCCTTTATTTTTTTAACATTTGGAAGTTCGGTGAGTGTTTTCGAATTTTCTAATTGCCGGATGAGTGAACTTAATTTGTTCAGTATTTTCTTTTCGCTTACCTTTTCAACATCCTTAACAAAGGATTTATCAATAAGAAGTTTCATTTAATACGTTTTATTCTGGAAGTGAGTCTTTCCTTGAATTCTTTAGTGTCTACAAATTGACCTGTTCTGCCACTTTCAATTGCTTTAGCAAGCCCGATATCTTCCATCGCTTCAAGCAATGCTTCACTTATTAAATCTTTCCGGTCACTCAATACATCCTCAAAAGTTTCGCGAATTAATTTTTTCAGTTCCCTGCGTTTGATTGTTATTGTATCCATAATATTAGACGTTTGTTAAACTTTTAAAAGAAATTTACTTAGAATACGATTAAATTAAAATAGAATTTCTAAAAAAATAAATTATTATTGAAATAATAGAACGCAGACCTGCCATGCTTTTCGGCAAGTTTGCTCAACATCTCAACGCTTACCGCTTACAGCTCGATATTATACTGTTCTTTTTTCATTTCCGGATAACTTTTATTCACAAACAAAATCATCTGATTCTTCGATTGACCTTTTATCAATGGATTTAACTTTATAACCAAATTCAGCGATAAGTTTTAAGCACTTTGCTCTAAGCTCATCACTGTGAGTGGCGAGAAAGATAACCGGCTTTTTATTTTTTAATAATTCTTTTGATCCAATCAAGGCTTCGTATTCTGCTCCTTCAATATCAAATTTAATAACATCAGGTTCCGGATTTCCTTGCCTGATAAATTCGTCCAGACTTATTGTTTCAATTTCTATCTCTCCATTAATTGATATATGACCCGACGATCTGTTATCCCCGAATGCAAATTTCATTTTAGAACTTTTTTCACTAATAGCTCTTTCAATTACGCTAGTGTTTTTTAAATCATTCAGCTTGATGTGTTTTTTAAGAAATGAAATATTTTCCGGCAGAGGCTCAAATGAAAATACTTTTCCATTATCGCCGGACTTTATTGAAGCTATGAGTGTATAAAAACCAACATTTGCACCAACGTCATAAACAACATTCCCCGGTTTTATTTTATCACTGAAAAGAAGCTGCTTCTCAGATTCATAAGTCCCAAGCCAGCACCCGTTAATGCTGCTGCCTTTTATCCATTTTTTGCCTTTTAATGGACCTTGTAAAATTGGTAAAACTGCTTTGTCTGGAATTAATTTAAGTGGGAAGCGAAGAATTTTTCCAAGTGGACTTTTGAAATTACTTTTTGAAATATTGATCATTAATAGTTATACCAAAATTAAATACAATAGAACACTAATGACACAGATTTAACTGATCTTTACTGATTTACTATCTATAATTGGCTCCTTAAAAAAACTGCGTTTAGAATTTCTTCGGAGTGAAGAGTAAAAAAGAAATGCTGTTCGAAGTCAGGTGAATGCCTGACAAGTTTATTTCTTTTAGCGAAACGCAGAAGAAATTTAGCAGTTATTTTACAGAGCAAGTTCTTTTGTAACTTTTCGGAATTTATCCTGATATATATCAGGAAAGAAAAGTTAAGTTAAAATATGCATTTATTTTTTTGCTAATAGTATACAACTCTCACCATCATCTTTAATTGGGCTGATTTGAAAATTCAGTTCTTCAAGTTTTTTGATGAACTCATTTCGATCACCAGCACTATCATGTATTTCTATTGCTAGCTGCTTTGTAATTGCCAGAAGGGAAGTATCATTTATAAAATCAAATTCGCTGCCTTCAATATCGCATTTCAAAAAATCAATTCTATTCAGTTTATTCAGATTAATAAATTCCTTTTGGCTAATGAATATGGAATCCTTTGATTCATAACTCTTCAACATTTCTTCCTGGATAACAGAAGGAGATCCAACAAAATAATTAAGTAAGGTCAGCCGGTCATTCAGATTATTATCATTAACCTGGTGCAGTAACAACCTATTGAATTCAATATTAGGCTCGACTGCAATTACTTTACAATTTTTGCTGTTTGATAAAGCCAGCATCGTAAAGCCACCTACATTCGCACCAAGATCAACAACTATTCCTTCTTGCGGAATCTTAATAAAATTATCTCTTAGATATACATTCCGAACCCAGATTTCCCTAATACTACTGAATATCTGGCCGCCGGATAATTTTACATTTCCATATTTTGCTCTTATTAAGATAGGCCCTTGTCCAAATTTTTTATCGGCAGGCTGAAGGTTTTTTCGTCTGATACATTCGGGCAGACTTAAGAAAATAAAAATAATCCATCGAATTGCTGTGAGAATCCCGCAAACTTTTATAATGCCTAAGAAATCATTGAATATTTGTTTTGCAAAGTGCATCTCAGATTTCGATGTTGTAGTGTGCTTTTATTATCTCCGGAATACTTTTCTTTTCTTCCTTTGCCAGCTTTTCAATCTGGTAGATTTTAACATCAACAAGAAAACGGTACCAGAATGCATGAAGATAGTGATAAATGAATCCTTCTTTTCCATCAAGGAACCCGAGTTTGAATATGTATCTGTGAAGACAGTAGAGAAAAGGTCTAATAAAGAGTGGGAGCTTAAAATAAAATTTTTCTTTTAGCCATCTTTTTCTCTCAGTTTTATTTCCCCAAAACTTTGCTACCGTATCAACCAGTTTGAGCTTATATTTTTGTATCAGGAATTCAACTGCTTCACGGGTGGAATAATTATTATGTTTGTTTGTCCAGAGTGCGATGTTCTTCTGACGGTCATAGTTTGATTCAATTACATCAATATTACTTTGAACAGTTCTGCCGCTTACTTTTATATGTTCGTCCATCCAGCGGTCTTCCATTTTTCCTTTGGACTTTCTGTACACGCGTAAAAAATAATTCGGGTAAACAGCGCCGTGCTTAATCCATCTTCCCATAAAAAATATTTTCATCTTAACATATACACCGTCTGCAGTGTCATTTTCAATTATTTGTCTTAACTCATCAAACCCTTCTTTTGTCCAGCGTTCATCTGCATCGAGACGAAGAATCCACTCATTCGTTATTCGAGTATTTGCCAAAGTCCAGATGAATTGTTTTGATTGGTTGACAAATTTGTTCTGATAAATGTTTGGTGTGTAGCTTTTAGCAATCTCTAGTGTGTTATCAGTAGAGAATGAATCAACTATTATTATTTCATTAACAAATTCAACAACTGAGTTGATACAGTCATTTAGATTAATTGACTCATTATATGTTAAAATAATTGCAGATACAGGAAGTTTATTCATCTATTTTTTATCGCGATTATTTGTAATAATTTACCCAAAGGCCACTTAGATTCTTGCTGCAATGATCCAAATCCTTTCTTACCGAGTATAAGACGAAGTAAGATGTAGGGAACAAGACAAAGATATAGATGACGAATGTATTTAATCAGTCGGCGTACATAATTTCTTTCAAAGTTTTTATCAACTTTTAAAATTTTAAATCCCACTTGCTCGAACAGAATTTTCAGGCCATCAATAGAATAAACAAAAATATGTTGCGGTGCATCATACCACTGTGAGTGCCCAGGAAGAAATTTTTCGAAAACGTCATTGCCCAAGCCAGTATCTAAAAAAAATAATCCGCCAGGTTTTAAACATGAGAATATGGAATCAAGTACTTCTTTTGGATTAGGAAGATGTTCAATAGTTGCCCACAAAGTAATTACATCATAATTATTTTGGTTGACTGGGTCTTGTGAAAAACTTACAACATCCATTTGTCTTGCATCAACTTTAAGTGAATTTTTTGCGTGCTGGATTCCTGAATCCGATATGTCTAAACCTGTTGCAAATATATTATGTTTTTCACATTCCTTAATAAAATAGCCTTTTCCGCATCCAACATCTAATAACCGAATAGATGTATTCTTTTTATATCTTTTAATCAAAATAATTTTGGGAAGGAAATCTGCTTTCATTCGTTCTTCGACCCAATCATAGCTTCCTCCTTCTTCTTCAGAAAGATGGAATTGATTATATAATTTTTCTAATTCAAGTTTTGTTGGGAAGGGCATAAGCTGAGATGTATAACAATTTGTGCAAGTATAATATTGATAAAAATTACTTTTCACATTTTTTGTTATTATGCTATTACAGATTGCACAAGTCTTCAAGATTTTGCTTGTATAATGTTTTTATAAATTTCTACGGATTGTTTGGCTATTTTATCCCAACTAAAATTCTTCCTAATATATATTATCCCATTCATTCCCATTTGTACCGGATCTGAATTTAAAATTTCAATTATTGCTTCGGTATTTTTTTCAGTAGTATTGTCAATCCATTTACCGCAATCATATTTTTCAACATCCTGCCAGGGAGTATTTTTACTTGCAACTACAGGAGTTCCTGCGGCAAGAGCTTCTGCGTACACCATCCCAAAATTTTCGTGATGTGAAGCTAGTGCAAATACGTCAGCATTCCTTAAAAATTTAATTTTTTCCAACCCTTCAATTTTGCCAATCAAAAAAACTTTATCCTTCACTCCTAATTTATCAATTAACTTTTCAAGATTCTTCCTCTCACCAAAATCCACCCCCGCAATCAAAAGCACCAGATCCTGTCTTTGAGCCTTGAACATTGAACTAATTAAAATATCAAACCCCTTCACCTTCTGAAGCCTTCCCATCGAAATAATTATTTTTTTATCCGAACAGTCAAAGCCAGTGTATTTGTTGTAAAACGTTTTTTCTTTAGGCTTATCGTTTAATGAAAACAGTTCTTCACTTACTCCGTTAGGAATTATAAATGTTTTTGCTGATGGATAAACCGATAAAATATCCTGCTGTTCTTGTTCGGAAGTCAAGTGCCAATGCAAGTGATTAATGTATGGTTGTATGAATGTATGGAGCCAGAGTTTTTTAAATGGATTTCCTTGTTCTAAACACCATTTACCAAGCTGACCGCGTGGAGAAATTATTAATGGCTTATTTAATTTTTTACAGTAGTGAATTACAAACGGTGTTGGCGCTGAAAATATTGAAACGAGATAAACTATTTCCGCATTCTTTATTTCATTCTTCAGGTTGATTAGCAATGAAAGGGAAGTGCCTCTTGAATCCAGTGACTTGTAATACTTAATAGGCAATCCGTTTTCTAAATTTTGATTAACACCAGTTTCGAGAGCTAATCTTTCATTGCCATTGGCATTCGTACTTATGACTTTTATATCAACATTCTGTTTCCTCAAAGTTTTGGCTAATTCGTAAGTTGAATAGATTGGTCCGCCATAAAAAGTTGCCGGGTAAAAGGAAGGTGATATAACAGAAAGGTTCATTATCCTGATTGTAAAGGTTTATTTCTTAATATCATAATTATTGGAATTAGGAATACTAAAACCTGCAAAATGCTTGAGATGTAAATTAAAATCCAGCTACCAAATCCAATAAGCGCTAGCATCATAACAATGTAAATTACTTGTATAATAAAATTATCTTTTCGAGGTAGAAATATGCCATGATATAATATTGATTGTAAAAGGCCCCATAATCCAAATAATAAAGCAATACCAACATAGCCAAAATTAATAAATCCTTCACCTAATGGGGTTGGGGCTGATGAACCGCCCCAGTACATTCCCGAAATTTCAACATCAAAATAATCTGCTTTATCCTGCGTAGGTTTCGATGGATAAATAAAGCGGGGTATTAAACTATAGACAATGGCACCAAGTTGTTCGAAATAAAAATATTCATATCTGTATGGAACATTTTTAAATACAATTGAAGTGATATCCAAGCCACTGAATCTGTGAATTATTGATGCTCCAACATAATATAAATCCGGGGTTGTACTTGAAACATCTCGCAGCGTAATCTCACCTACAGTGATATACTCATCCATTTTAACATTACCGACACCAAACGTTTTTTTGAAATTATCCCTGTATTGTGGCACAAAAAGAAAAGTAAAGAATACTACTACAATAAACAAAGAAATCAAGATTGGCATTTTGATTTTCACTTTGTTGATACTGATAGCGAGAATGAAAAATAAAATTGGGTAAATTAAATAAGTTTTACTGGCAAGAAAGAATATTCCCATTAATGATGAAAAAACGAGCATTACCCAAAAGAGAAAATTTCCAAATCCTGATTTGATTTTCTTTTTTGAAGTAATCCACAAAAACCCAGCAATTAATCCATACCATACATATTCTGCGGTATTTGCAAATATAACATTGAATCTAGTATCATAGTTTACACCTTCGCCAGCGAATGAGGTATAAAATCCAATATACATCTGGATTAAAAAACTCATTATTCCAATTAAATATATTATTAATATTTTATTTGGTAGTCTTGAATCGAGTGATGTGTAATATTTGAATTTTAGTTTTTTAAAAAAGTTTAAAACAAATACAGGAGTATAGTTGAAAGCAAGCAAATAGCTTATTACACCTATAGTCAGACCAAAAAACAAATTTGTCATTAGTGCATCATTCCAAAGAGTATTGGGGAATTCTTCTTTCAAATATGGCATCCCAAGCCTTAAAGCTATAAATTTAGCAGGGTATGCAAGAATTAAATATATTGAAGTGATAACCAAAGGTGATGTTATATCTAATTTCCCTTTTCTATTCAAGAATGGAAAACAAAGTAAGGTAATTGATAGACTTAAAAGAAATGATAGTTCGATTGTTTTAATAAATAAACTACTTATGAAAGCAATCAAAGTTAGAATAATAAAAAACAAAAATGATTTTTGTACTAAACCCATAGTTCAGTTTATTTATTTATACTTTTTTTAAGAAAAATATTTTTTATAGATGTAATTTCAAACTTCGATATAATCCGTAGTTTGACTAAGATATTTAATATCAATATTGCAGAAAGTACTAAAGAAATAATACCAAATATAATGAAATGACTTTGTAGAGTGTTGATAAAAATAATCCATAAAAGAAAAAAGAAAAAGATAACCGGGAAAGCAACTTTCGAAATATTAATGAATGATTTCAAGAGATAATTCTTATATGTATAGCTAAATAATTTGTCAAAAAATAAAATGCTGAAAATCATGGCTATCAAATTTGTGATCAACTCAGCTATAACAATTCCTTTAAATAAAAAATAATTACCAAGTACTATAACTAAAGACGAGAGTACCACAAAAGACAAAGTGAGCTTGATTAAGTGTAATCGAATAATACCAAAGCCTAATGATGAAGTAGTAATTGGTCCTGTAAAAAGATCAAGAAGTGTCGCAACTAATAATATTCTTGCAGCAAAACTGATATCAGATACATCAGGAATATTTAACCACAGCTTTAAAATCGGTTCGAAGAAAAGTAGCAGGAAGAATACTAATGGCAAAGTAAACAAATTTAAAAAAAGTGATGATTTATTAAGAATTTCTGAAATCTCATCACGCTTGTTCTGAGCCGATAATGATGACATAGCAGGTAGTAGAGGAATAAAAACAGAAGATGAAAAGCCCAAGACTTGGTTTACCAGTCTTTTTGCGATGTCGTACATTCCAATGAATGTTAAGCCTGCAAAATTTTTTAATGAAAAACGGATTAGTGTTTGCGTCAAAGCACTAAATATTTTAATAGATAAGTCAGCAGGTGCATACTTGAAAAGAAGCTTAAGGTCTTCAAACATATCCACTGAAAAATTTTTAATACTTAATTCTAAAAATATTCTTTTAGAGAGGATGATTAATAGAATAAATTTAATAATCAAAGCAAAAGAAAAGCTATAAACAAGACCTGATAATCCAAAGCCCAATAAGACTAAAACTATGCTGATGATTGAATTTGTTATTATAAAAACAATGTCAATAAAATTTGAAATATCGTACCGCTGAAGTCCCTTTAGTAGAGCTGAAAACGGTAATGTAAGAAGGTTAAAAATGGAAGCAAGTGAATAAATCAATGCAATTTCGATTAAGTTTTTATATACAATACTTTTTCCGAAGAATAAAAGCATAACCGGATCTTTTAACAGTATCAAAGCTGTAGAAATGCAAATAACAACTAGGATATAAAAGTTAATGTTTGCTGAAAATAACCTGTTAACCTTTCCTGAATCACCATTTATTAAATATTCACTTGATAGCTTTATTAATCCAGTTTGCAGACCGAGATCTAGTAGCATTGAATATTGATTTAAAAGAACGATTAGACCCCATATTCCATATGTATCAAATCCCAACTTTGCTATTAAGATTGGAGGAAGTACTAATCCAGAAATAAATGTAGCAATTATTTGAAAAATTGTAGATGCAGAATTTTTTATGAGTTGCTGTTTAATACTTTTCATAAAATTTTAACTGCAATTAGCTGAAATGCTAATTTGGGTCTGTTACGTATAATTTTTTCGAATAAACCAAGATTGATGATCTTTCCCCAGAATTTACTTGGGAAGATCAGTTCACTTGTAGCTTTTTTATAGAGAATCTTAGGCCCCTCTAAACCGTAAACGTAATAACCTAATTTATGGAATTCATCAATTACCCAACCAGATTTATGCTCTTGAAAGGGATTATTATCATATGGTTCTTGTTTGACGAAACCATTAGGTGTTGTAATTATAATCATTTTTTTTGCAATTTCTTCAACTTGTTGAATAAATCTGTAACCTTCATTCTTTTCAAGGTGTTCTAAAACTTGAAATAATACAACAGCATCAAATGATTTATTCTTAAGCGGAATAAAAGGTACTTTAGCGTTGATAACTTGATTGTAGATTTGATTCTTCGAAACGATATCGCATACTTTGAAGAAAGCATCAATTCCGCAAACAAATTCGTATTTATTGATTTTAGTTAAATATGGAGATGGGCCACAGCCGATATCCATTATGGATCGACATCCATTCAAATAAATTGAAATAAATTTCAAAAATTTTTCCTCTTTATTACCAAAAAGTTTGATTAATAGTGCATAAATTCTTTTAATCATAATCCGAATTATTTTAACCATTCAGAAATTGTTTTAGTACCTAATGAGGGCAATAAAATATTTTTCTTAAGTATGTATGAAAAAAAAGCGGAAAAAAATCCCCATATGGCATAAGGGTTTGATGAAAATAAATGTTTGACTGAAGAAAAGAAAAGCAATGAAACTGAAGTGAACTTTTTAAAGGAATTATTAAACTCTAGGTGAAATAAAGTTGATTCCCGAATATTAATGAAAGAAAATTTTTTTTGGCTTAGCTTTCTTGTAGTATTACCTCCTTTATGGTAAGAAACAGCAAATGGCTGGCAAAGGACTTTCATAAATTCTAATTTTATCCGTGTACAAAATTCAAGTTCGTTTGCTAAGAAACGATCGGGTTTAAAAAAATATCCCATTTTTTGAACTAGTTCTTTTCTGACAGCAAATGTACCACCAAATACACAATCACATTCAATCAAATTGCTGGGTTCAAATTCCGATAACGTTCCACTCCACCAGTTTAAATATCTGGCAGCATGGTTTAGTCTTTTTCTATCATGAAAAAAAATACCTTTTGCGCCGACTACTCCAAAGCTACTATTGTTTAACAAAGTATTTACGAGAGAAGACACGCAATTACTATCTAATTCTACATCACTCTCTGTTCGAATAATAATACTACTTACTGAGGATATATTTTCATAACCTACATTGTATGCATGTGCAATTCCCATGTTTTTTTCTAATTCTATTAGTAGGGTTCGATAAAATAATTGATTGTTTTTTAGCCAAGAATTTATTTTATGAACTGAATTATCTGTAGAGCCATTATCTATTAATACAATTTCTATAGATTTTAATGGGTAGTCTTGTTTTAGTATTGAATCTAAAAATTCAATAATTTCATCTTCAGTGTTATAATTTGGAGTTAGAATCGAAATTAGAGTTTGGTTTATAGTTTGCATTTTTTGAATATTTTTAATAAAGAGATTTACCCTTGTTAAATAATAAATTCTTCAATTTTATTATAGCGATTACAATTTTTGTGAATTGCTAAATAATTATTAGTAGAGCCATTCTTTTCTAAATAATTAGAATTAATTTTACCATTCAACATAAATCTAAAAATTAGCCAGTCTTTACCAAGTAAATTAATTATATCTGCAAGTGTTTTTTTATTTTTTTCTCCGAATTCATTAATGAACTCAAAAATAATTATGGGATTATATTTGTCAATAAGAGTAAAACCTTCCAGAACCTGATATTCGTATCCCTCAACATCTATTTTAACGATTGTTGGCGCATCTATTTCATTCTTAATAATTAAATTATCGATAGTTCTACTTTCTAGTTTTAATATTTTCTCTGAATCAATTTTCAGTACGCTAGAAAGATCTGATGATTTTTCATCTATATAGAATTCTATTTGATCATCAACATTTGAAAGAACATAATTAAGTATTGTTACATTTTTGTAGCTAAATAAAGAATCCATAAGATATAGGTTGAGCTTGGGATTTGGTTCGAATGCAATGACTCTACATTTGTCCGATAAATATAAAGTGTAATATCCAATATTAGCTCCCACGTCCCAAAAAATATCATTTGGATCGACTAAAGTTTTTAAAAAAGTAAATATTTCTTTTTCAAATAATATTTCGCCAAAATTCAAATATAATCCTATTGCGGCATTATCCTTCAAATCTATTTTAATATTATGTCCAAAAACTTTTAAATAATCAATTCGGTAAGATGGTATGAAGGATAAATATCTTATGAGGAATGCTCTTCCTCTCTTTAATGGTAAAGCACGTATTAATTTCCTAATATCAATGAGCATAAATTTTTATTTATTAAAAAGATATTTTAATATTTCATTAAATCTATCAACATATGTATAACCACTAAGAACGCATTTTGCATAACCAGCTGCAGCAATTTCGTTTCGTTTACTTTTGTTTAATAAATATTTATTAACTTTTTGTAATAGTTCTTCTTTTGAAGAAAAATATTCAGCCTCTTTACCTTCGATAAATAATTGCTGGTGTTCACTGGTTCTTTCAGCTAACATAAATCCACCACACGCAGGTATTTCAAAGCTTCTGCTCGTATGTAAATCACGATTAATTTTTCTTAAAAAGTTTAATGCAATTTTAGAGCAACCAAGTGCACAAGCAAAGTCGTCAAGATATAGGTGGTTGTCATGCACTATTAAAAATTCTTTATTCATTACTTTATCTTTCCAACCCGGGCTATATATATGTATCTTTATTTTATTATCAGCAAGAAATTCTATGTATTCATGTCTCTCTTTTTCATAAGAACCAACAAATACAGTATCGTGTGCAAATTTACAGTTATTACAGTTTTTGCAAGGTTTATGAATTTCTTCATCGAATGCCTGATATTGAAAAAGAATGTTTTTAGCACCCCATTTTTTAAATTCGTCAGGTTTTAAATTGAGACTTTTAGTGGTTACTACAATATCATAGTATTTTATACCATATTTGAAAAATAAGGAATGGTTTCTTCTTAAGAACAGATCATCAAGGGAATAGGAAATAAGTTTAATTCCCCTTCGTTTAATGATTTTAAGAGTTTTCGGATATAAATAATTTCCCTTCATAACAAAAACTAAATCTACTTTTTTTTCGGCACATGCTTGAATAAGTTTTTTATTAATCTTATGCTGGTCAACTGGTAAACCTAGGCGCCATGTGACACGCTCTAAAAATCTATTAGGTGTTGCTTTCTCAGGGGCTATGAATATAACTTCATCTACTATTTTCTTTAATGGACCTATTCCTTTATACAAACGCTTATCGGCGTAAAAATTATTTGTAATGAATATGGCACGCATTTAATTACTAAGAAGATTTAATTGATTGATGATTTTATAAAAATCGTAGTCTTCAACAATTATTTTTGATTTATTTCCAAAATTTAGTCTTTTATTCTCATCCATAACTAATAAACATATCATATCCACTAATTCGTTTAAATCATTTGATTTATATTTATATCCATTGATACCGTTTTGAATTAAATCATCACCGCATCCAACAATTTCTGATAAAATTATTGGTAAACTGAAATTCATAGCTTCATTAACTGCTAATCCCCATGTTTCACCCATACCTGAAGGCAAAACAAAAATATCTGCGGCTGAAAAATATTTTCCAACTTCACTTTGGTTCTTAAAACCTGTCAAGTAAACATCATTTAAATTATATCTTCTTATATATGTTTCCATTTCGTTTCTAAGTTCACCATCACCTAGAAACACTAAGGCCGTGTTTTCATTGTTTAATGAATGGTATGCGTACAATAAATCCATCGGCCGCTTTTTGGTAATATATTTTCCCGATGTAAGTATAATTTTTTTATCAACTGGCAATCCTAGCTCTTTCCTTAGTTCCGTTTTGGAGTCTTTAAAATTTTTATATTCAGCATTAAACCTATCATTATCGACAGCATGAGGCGTAAATATTAATTTATTATCAGGTACACCATAGTACACGTAGAACTGTTTATTTTGTTTTCCTACATAAAGAAAATAATCAATGAATCTGAATAATAATTTGCCTAGTAGAATCCGTTTAATAAAAAGTAATACTTTATTTTTTAATACTTCATGACTATGAGGATTATCACCTCTAATACATACTTTAACTCCAAATAATTTACCGAAAAGAATTCCAAGGTTGTTGGTGAAATTATTCCATCCTTGAACTACTAAAAAACTTCCTTTCTCGTTTTTTAGTTCATTAAAAATTTCAAAGTTCATTAAACCAAAGAAACCATTATAGAGAGAAGGTTTCCAGGAATTGTTTTTAAGGAATTTATAATTGTAGCCTTCAAGCAGAGGAATATCCCATTTTACTTCTACTCCAAAGTCTTTATCAACATGTCCCTTTACATTTTCATCAGAACAGTATAAAACCAGCAAATCAATATCAGGATCTTTTGCCATCAACTGGAAAAGAGGGGAGAAATATTGTATAGGGTGGCTCAACAGAAAAATAAATCTCTTTTTAGCCGCCATAATTTATTTCACTTGCTGATAAAGATTTAAATAGTATTGTGCCATTTTATTCAATGTAAACCTTTCAGAATTTTTATAACCTACTTGTATAAGATCATTCCTATAATCTATATCATTAATAATTTTTTTAATCCCTTTCCTGATCTCATCAATTTTATATGGATCAACAAGAAGAGCAGAGTCACCTGCAACTTCCGGCATAGAATACAGATTAGCAGTAAGAACAGCTCTTCCAACAATATTTGCTTCAACTATCGGCATACCAAATCCTTCATAAGTGGAAGCGTAAAAAAGAAGATCGCAAACTTTGTATTTATCAACTAATTCTTTCTCAGAAAGGTTGACAAATACTTCGTGATCAATTTTATATTCTTCCATCTTATTCAAAATAATATCATTTGGTTCGCCAATAATATAGAGTTTGCAGTTGATTCCTTTCACTGCTTCAACTAGTCCTGATAGATTCTTATTCGGTGCGGTGCCTATGTGTAATATCACAGGTTTTTCTTTGTTAAAGTCTTTATCAGCTTTCTTGAAAAGAGGTGAAACAGAAACGTGAATTACTTTTATTTTATCCGGATTGCATTGAACATATTTAAGTATTTCAGTTTTGGTAGCTTCAGAAATTGCAACGATGTACTTGGCTTTCATAACCGGAAGTGTAAACCAAAAATATTTGTAAAATTTATGAGCCAGGCCATTTGTGCTTTCAAGAAGACCGCAATCAAGAATAGTTACTATTGTTTTATTTTTATTAAAGAACAAATTCAGGTAGTTTACATCTCCAGTAACGTGATTAACATCGCCCTGTTTGAATGCGGCATAAATACAATTAAATAATCTTCTGAAAATTCCGTTACTGTAAAAGGGAAGTTCGACATATTCAAAATTTATTTTTTCTTTAAGTTCATTTCGAACGTTTGCATAAAATCCTTCAATGCTGTAGTTACCGGTGGGTCTTCTTCGGCGGTGAAAATGCACAACTTTCATTAGAATGACTTAACCTTGCTGCTTATCATCGCAGATATTACATCTTTCATTTTCTTCGTCGTGGTCCATTTAAGTTCTTTTCGTGCTTTTGATGGATCAGCTTTGCTTACAGCTAAGTCAGCCGGTCTTATTAATTTCTCATCTATGCTGCAGTGATTATTCCAGTCCAAATTAAGTTGATTAAAAGATTCAATTACAAAATCTTTAAGACTGCAGCTTTCGCCGGTGGCAATTACAAAATCCATTGGCTTATCGTGATGCATCATAAGGTAAATTGCAACTACATAATCAGGTGCCCAACCCCAATCCCTGATAACTTCAATATTTCCTAAACTAAGTGTTTCAGTACTGCCTTTCGAAATTCGGACGGCGGATGAAATAATTTTTTGTGTAACAAATCTTTCGGGGCGAAGAGGGGAATCGTGGTTAAACAAAATTCCGCTGCATGCATAAATATTATACGCTTCACGATAATTTGAGACTATATAGTGTGCTGCGGCTTTTGCAGCAGCGTACGGGCTTCTCGGATTAAATGGAGTAAGCTCATTTGCAGGTTGTTCCGTATTACCAAAACATTCGCTTGAACTTGCATTGTATAACTTTATTTCAGGATTATAGAATCGAATTGCTTCAAGAAGATTTAATGTACCTACGTTTATACTTTCGAAGGCTTCAACCGGTTGTTCAAATGAAAGTCCGACTGAAGTCTGTCCGGAGAGATTGTAAATTTCATCCGGCTGAGAATTTTTTATAGTCTGTAAAACACTTCTGAAGTCAGTTAATGAGGTTGAATAAAGCTTGACTTTATCTTTAATACTGAGTTTAAATAGATTTTGGAAAGGATTAATCTGTGCATCCCTCGAAGAACCACTTACTTCATAACCTTTATCAAGAAGTAGTTTGGCAAGATAAGCCCCGTCCTGACCTGATATACCGCAGATTAATGCACGTTTCATTTTATGATTCTAAAAATTTTGAAATAGTACTTAAAGCCCACACTCTCGACCAATGTATTTTATTTTCCTGAAAATCATCTCTCAAATTTAATAATGATTGCGCATTAAAATAATTTTTCATTTTACTGCTGTTTAAAGAATCATTAATCGAATCCTTGATTTTTCCTTTCCTGATCCAATCAGCAAATGGAAATGTAAAGCCCTGTTTTTGTCTGTGAACAATTTCAGCCGGAAGGTCACTAACTGCATCAACTAACATTTTTTTTGGAAATGATTTATCGAATCCATTATCAAGATAGGGAAGAACATTTTCATAAAGCAGATGATCGACAAACGGAACTCTTAATTCAAGTGAGTGCGTCATACTGAATGCATCGCTATCACGAAGAAGCTGGTTGCGCATATAAAAGCAGGACTCAAGGTATGAAATATATTGTAGTACTGAGGGAGATTGCTTCGCTCCGCTCGCAATGACAATTTGGGAGAAGTAGTCTTTGGTCATTGAGTCATTCGTCATTTGTTGTAAAGCGTTTTCCGTTTGCCATTTAATATTTGACATTTTCTCGTCTGATTCCGAACTTTGCCAGAATGACATTTGATCCTCGGTTGTCATTCCGACTTGTTCGGAATCTGTCATTCCAGCCCTGCCTGTCCGGTAGGCAGGTTGTCTGGAATCTGACCGCCAACCCAATTCTCGCAGTTCCGAATCGGCGAATAAGCCACGTATCAATTTGTATTCTGCATTTGGTGAATTTGGATTTTTGAAATACTCAATTGCTTTTGCCGGAAGTTTTCCTTTTAAAACTGATCCTGCAATTTTCATTAATGATCTGGAGAATGGCAATGATTTAATTCTCTGGTATTTGGGAATATTGATGAACGACGGATAACCGCCGAAAAGTTCATCACCGCCAAGTCCTGAAAGAACAACCTTCAGTCCGAATGATGCAGCAGCTTTTGAAACAAAGTAAGTGTTTATGCCGTCAATTGTTGGTTGATCCATTGCTTCTATAATTTTTTCGAAGTCATTGATAAGTTCATCTTCCTGAAACCGGTACTCAAAATGATTTGTTTCATATTTCTTCGCTGCAAGATTTGAGTATTTTGATTCGTCGAGTTGATGTCCGGGAAATGTAACAGAGATTGTCTTTATTTTATCGTGACCAGCTTGTCTCATCAAAGAAACAATTGCGGTTGAATCAATTCCACCTGAAAGAAATGCACCTACTTCAACATCAGAAACCATATGAGCTTTAATAGAATCGAGTAGTGAATTACGAATTATTTTTTTTGTTTCGTCATCGTAATTTAGATTGCTTCGTCGTCTTATAACTTGTGAAGTCAGGTTAACAAAATTATCAGGCGCCATACTTCGACTTCGCTCAGTATGACTGTCATTTGAAGTTAGTAAATCAAAGAATGACCAGTATTGTTTCTCCGTCACCCTGAGCGGAGTCGAAGGGTGATTCCTAACTTCTATATAATTTCCCGGAAGCAATGCTGTCGTTTCTTCATAAATAGTTAACGGTGCAGGAACAGAACCGGTTTTCAGAAATGCATCCATTCCTTCCATCGAAAGAGTTAATCCATTCTTGTATTTCTTAATTGCTTTTAACTCAGAAGAAAAAATAAATTCATTATCATTATGTAAATAGTAAAAAGGTTTTATTCCGAAACGATCCCTTGCAGTAAAAAGTTTTTTCTCTTTATCATCCCAGATAGCAAAAGCAAACATTCCGCGAAGCCTTTTCAAACAATCAGATCCCTCCATCGCATATAACTTAAGAATTACCGCTGTATCGCTATTTGTCCTAAATTGATTCTGGCTTACAGCTAACTGCTTACTGCTTATAGGTTCACGCAACTCCTCGTAGTTAAATATTTCTCCATTGAATACTATCGTAAACCTTCCATCTTCAGTTGTCATTGGCTGATGAGCAGAAGGGGAGAGATCGATGATTGAGAGACGGCGGTGAGCGAGAGCGACGCATGATTGTATGGATGTATGATTGTATGATGATAAATATAATCCGGAATCATCTGGTCCGCGATGAGCAAGAATATCCCTTGCAGATAAAACTTTTTCTTTATCTACATGCTGTCCGTTAAAATTAATTACACCGAATATTCCGCACATACTTTAGAAATTTAGAATTAAAAATGTAAAATGAAAAATAATAAATCATCATTCCGTATTCCTTGATCATTATTCATTATTCAAAAAACTATAACCAGTAATAATATCTTGGTTTAATTTCATTATTTGATGGTTGATGAATAATTAGTCCTAAATACACAAAGAATAAAGGAAGCTGAACACTTCCAACTCCAACCCACCAGGCTTCAAACTGAGCGTGAAGCAGCAAAACTGCAAATGTAGAATTTATAATTAACAATGAATAATTGTTTTTTTTAATTTCTGATCTTTCATTTTTAATCGTCAATTTAATCAGCAAGTAAATTATCGGTAAAAGAAACAGAATCAACCCGACTATTCCTGATTCTTCTGTCAAAGCCAGAACACTGTTTCCTTTCTCTCTTATAAATCTTCCGTTTTCAAAATGATCACTATATTCACCTGATCTTATATCAGGATGACTGATTCCATAACCGAGTCCGAACAGACCACCTTCGAGAGCAGCTTTGTAAGATGGATTCCACATCCAAATTCTTGATGAATAAACTTCGGGAAAATCTTTTTTAATTATTTTATCTGCGAATTGATTTAAAGATGGAGTGAATAATATTGCAATGAACACTAAAACTGCCACAATAGAACTGTAAAATAAGATTCTCCAATTTCTATTCAGAATCAGAAAGATGATTACTCCAAATAATAATGAAACAATTGATGCGCGTGAGTAAGTAATAATCAGAAATATAAGATTTGAAGTTATGAGCAAATAGAAGAATACTTTTGACTTTGGACTTTTAACTCTGGTCCTTAAATCAATTACAGATGGAATCGTAAAAAGAATTACACTCGCCAATAAATTCTGATGACCGAAGAATCCCATAAAACCTTTGCCGTGTCCTCCTGTCCAACTGTCAGAAGGAATATTTGTTAATAAAGAAAAAGTGCAGAGCAAAATTATGATTACGTTTGAAGGCAATAGAAACCCTAAAATATTTTTTGGTGAGAATTGAGTCCACAAAATTCCTGCTGCTATTGACCCTGATGAGATCAGAATAAAATACAAAGCTCTTACAGCAGAGATTTCAGGGTACGAGGACCAAAACGAAGTAAGCAAAAACCATAATCCTGGAAGGAGAAAAAAGTATGATGTATAATGGAAGATGGAAGATGGAAGATATTGAGTGAAGCGAAATCCACCTTTGGCGGAGAAGAGGAAAAATGATTTATGGAAGATGGTTGATGGATGATGTGAATGCTGTTTACTGTACTCAGTCACACTGAGCATAGCCGAAGTGTCGCCGTCCCGATTCTTTGATCTATTGAACTTTGAACTTATGAACAACAAAATTATAAATGAGAAACACATCACCGGCACTATATAGTAGATAAAACTTATCTCTTCAATTGATCGGCTGACAATTGATATCACAAAAATTGTGACAACAAATTTTATAACCTTCTCAAGGCTCAAGATTTGTTATCTCCGGCATTTGAGCTAAGGGTTCATCCTCGGTTTTCCTGAACATTATGAAAATCTTAACAATCAATAGTGTGAAAATGTAACTCCATGTAATTATCAGGAGTAAAAGATAATCAACCTCGATTAGTTTCTGCATTATGGCAGCATATAAAATTACAAATAGGAATATAATTATGCCGAATATTTTTGAAATAGTCTTTTGTTTTTCAATCCCCAATGACTTGAACAGGTAAGCATTAACAGGGAAGTGGGTAATTACATAAATTGAATATCCTGAAATCATCAAAGTTAAAATTTGTATTGTCTTCGTAAAATTGATTGATTGAGGAATTATGCCCGGGACAAAATTCATTAAGATGAGCAATGTAGCTGCATATAATATCACGAATGATGCTGAAAGTGAAAATCCTTTTTTAAGAATACTATTTTTATCCGGTTTGGTTTCTGAAAAAAGAAGCTGTTCAATGATTACGCCGATATAGAACATCGGTGCTGTTAAACCCCACGCGAACGTATAAGCATTAGCAAGATCAAGAGCGAAGAAATGATTGACAAAATATTTATCTGCGGCAAGTGCAAGCGATACTGCAGAGTTAATAACAAAAGCTGAGATACCAATTTTATAAAATTCTTTGATGTGTTTTAGTGATGAGCTGTACACGTTAATATATCTCGGTACTCCGGCTAAAAACCATAATACTGCAATGATTGGTAAAGCTGTAAAGAAATCAATATTAAAAAGAATAACAGCGGGAATTAATATCAGATGCAAAACAGAATATAATATAGTTAAAACGACATAGTCTCTATAGCTTCCTGTAAAGAGCAGCTGAAAAATGAATACACCTGAAGCGGAGATAAAAATACTATACAAGATAATTGATAAAATTTCCAAAGCATTTTCAAACGGTGCAGATACCAATTGAAGAACCACATAGACAATTATTGCATTAATTGTAACCGCACTCAATACAACTTTGAGATTTACTCCAACCCTCGTAATTGCTATATTGAAACCAAGGGAGCTGAATAGTATTATTATTGAAGCAGTATAATAAATCTGGTTAAATTGATTATAAGTTTCAGCATCAAAAAAATAAGCAAACAAGAGCAGCATTACTTTTGTTGAAGCTATTGCAACCCCGAGAAAAAGTAATTTTTTAATATTTGGCAACTGGTTAAGCATAAATGAATAATACAGAAATCACCAGGTTAGTATCTTTCTTAAATGCGTTTAGGATACTAAACACATCGCCCTCATAAATTAAATATCATTTGAAATCAAAATTCGTTGATCAATATTCGATGTTCACAAACTGCGATGTTCTTTATCACATGAACTTACAATCGTAAAAATAGCGAATAAATTTTTCAGAAGAATTATTTTACGATCAGAGCGATGATCCTACCTTAATCCTGAGATTTGCAAATATAGAGGTGAATCCAAAACTTCCGCTTTTTGTGTGAGTCATTATTATGCTCGGTCCTATTGATATAGTACTGAATGCCCAGTAGTCAAATATTTTCTGTACCAGAATGTCAAGTACGTATTGCGGTTGCCGAACATGGCTGCTGACCATTGCATCAAATCGCAAATCAAAAACGCTCCCTGCAAGTGAGAGCTCTCGCCCGGTATATCCGATATGCCATTCATCTATAAACTGAGCAACATAAAACTTTCCACGGGTTGCACCAAGAAATTTTACAGGATATCTCATTTCCCAATTGAGATACGATCCGGTTAACAGGTATGGCTGATATTTAATAGTTCCATCAGGATTATAAACTATGTTATCCTTGTTTACTGTTTGCTGAGTGTATTTGAGAATCTGAGATTCTGTGAAATCATCTGAAACACCGAGATAACCAATTTCAAAAAAATTACCGAATGGGATAACATAGCTGAACTGATAGCCGTTTGTTACGAATAAATTATTGTGATTTTCTGAACCTTTTAATTCAACGAATGCATCAACTGCTGTAAAGAGCCCACCTCTGAAACCGAGTATGTGAAAATTTGCTTCAGTAAAATTGGTTTCAAGGGCACCTGAGTATGGCGTACCGAATCCTATTGACAAACCGATATCTTTCTTGATTGGAATTCCGAATCTCTCTCCGCCCTGGAATTGCAGATAAGGATTTATATATCCGAGCGACGGCGAGATCTGAAATACCGAAGGAGGAACGAGTATTTTTTCAAATCTTAATTTATTAATTACTCTTGTATAAACGCTTCCATAATTTATTGTTTCTTCAAGGTTCAGTTTGAAAGGATATGTTATTATTCTTGCACGCAGTTCAGGACTCAATGCAAGAAATGGATAAAGAGCACCTTTAATTGATACAGTTTGATTGTTAGCATCGCGTACGTCAACAACTATTTCTGCTTTTGGATCTGGTGGATCAATAAACAAAGCTTCCTGTATCTGAATAAAAAGACTGTCATCCAGCGGTTCCATCTGAAAATAATTCACAGGTTCTTCATCCTCCTGGGGAAGTGCTGTAAACGAAAATATTAATGCAGCCGTAAATGCTAAAATAAGATAGTAATATGTTCTCATCCTTAATTCTATATTTTATTCGGGTTAATGAAAATGAACGATAATTATACCAGAAAGTATTTTAATCGTTCTAATCTAATATGAAAAAAGCAGTCAGCTACCAATATAATAGTTATCTAAACACGGTCAATTTTACCGTTAGAATCAATTAATCGGTAAATAGCAGATTTAATTTTGCGGGGCAAATATATTGAAATGCAAATTTAATTTTCAGTCATGAATCCAGTTAACAAAAAAAATTTTCTTTCCGCTTTAAAATTTGATTGAGTCGATTTATTCTATAAATTTATTAAAACAAATAAAAATAATTGTGATGCGAATTACCCTTACCATTTTTTTCTTATTGATTGTTTTCTCATACAGTACCTTTTCTCAACAGGATGACTATCAACTTGGGTTAGACCCGAATTACAGAGTTCAAAATCAAGGTGCATATTATGATTACTCTAATCCGGATGGATTGAATATTAAAGTTTCAGTGTGGGGATATGTTAAATATCCCGGCAGATACGTTATTCCTCAATTCAGCGATATGAAGGATTTGATTTCTTATGCGGGAGGAATATCCGATGATTCTTATCTCGATGATCTTCGTATTTATAAAGTTTTAAAAGATTCCACACAACAGATGCTGAAGTTTGATTATGAAGATCTCTGGTGGAATGAGGATCTTAATCCGAATTTAAACATTTACAGGATGGAAGCCGGCGATGTTCTTGTAGTTCCGGGACGACCAAGATTATATTGGGAAAATTATCTGACGTTGGGGCTTTCAATTGTGGGCGTTCTACTTTCATTAACAACTCTAATCATAACAGCAAATAATTAATATGGCAGAAGATCAGCAGGAAGATTACGGCGTTCATCAAACAAATACTTTTAAAGATTATATACGATTAATCAGGGCAAACTGGGTTCCGGTTTTACTTATTACGCTTGTTGGACTTATAGTTGCTTCTATTTATGCAATTAATGCGATTGATATTTACAAATCTACTGCAACAATAAAAATATCAAGACCACAAGGTGGAAGCGTCTTAACTTCACCACTTCTTCCGGAGTTCCAGGAATGGGGGAATGATCGTTTCATTGCTAACGAAATTGAAATCATGACTTCTTATACTGCCAGAAGAATGGTCGCTGTTACTTTAATTGATAGTTTCTACAGGGACCTCAATAAATCTCATTACTTTGTGTTGAAGGATACTAAACTGACTGAGAACGAATCGGATAACAATGTTAAATCCGTTGATGATCTTGCAATTGCATTAAGTGATGTTTCAATTGATCAGAAAAGAGGATTAGATATTATTGAACTCAGCGCCGTTTCTCCCTCACCTTACGAAGCAGCATTAATCGCAAACGTATATGCACAGCAATATAAAAAATTGAATCTTGAACAGAACAGGGATCAGTTGACGCTTGTAACAAACTTTCTTGATGAACAACGTAAAGAAAAGTATGATGAGTTAAATGCTGCTGAAGAAACCTTGAGAGATTTCCAGGAAAGCGGAGGTCTTATTGCTCTGGATGAAAGAGCTTCTACATTAATAAGCGTGCTTGCACAATTCGAAGCTCAGAAAAGCGCTACGCAGGTTGATCTGATGGCATCGAATAAAGTTTTGGAAAATTTGCGAAAAGAACTTCAGGCACAGAATCCCAGGATGGCTGATTATCTCACAAGCTTAACTTCTCAGAAATATATTACAGCAATTCAGGAAGAAATTACTAAGCTTGAAATAAATAAACAGGTCGCACTTTCAAAAAAGGATGGTTTAACTGAAGACTCACCTGTTATTCTGGAGTACGATAGAAAAATAAATGAACTGAGGAAAGAACTTGATAAAGAACTTGGTGTATTGAAAGCTGGTATTTTTGCCAGCAGCCCCGAAGAAGTTAAAGAACTCACACAAAAAATAATCGCTGAAGAAGTTAAAAATCAATCACTTCAAACGTCAATAAAAGAACTTGATAAAATAGTTGAAGGTTATGAAGCAAGATTCATGAAGCTTCCAAAAAATACTATTGAGCTTGCAAGATTGAAAAGAAATTCTGAAGCACTTGAGAAACTTTACCTGATGATTGAACAAAGATACCAGGAAGCATTAATCAATGAACAATCTCAGCCAGGTAATGTACTTATCATTGATGAAGCGAGAGTTGCACAATTTCCATCTAAACCAAACCGTAAGCTTATTATAATAATCGGATTTTTGCTCGGTGCCGGACTTGCAGTGGGATATGTTTTTGTGAAAAATTATTTTGATGATACCGTTAAGTCTCCGGATGATATTGAACACAGAAACATAAATGTACTGGCATGGATACCTCATTTTGATAGCAGTATTGCAGGTGATCAAACTGTACAATTTATTGTTGACAAACTTCCTGACTCAATTCCTAGTGAAGCATTCAGAGCATTGAGAACCAGAATACAATTTTCCCGAATAAACACAGAATCATTAAAAACAATTTTAATTACTTCTTCAGCGCCTCAGGAAGGAAAGACAACAATTGCTGTAAACCTTGCAGGAAGTTTCGCTCATTCAAAGAAAAAAGTGCTTTTGATTGATTGTGATCTGAGAAAACCATCTGTGCATAAATTATTTGAAAAAGAAAAAGTGCCCGGATTGATTGATTATCTTGTTGGCAGCGTAAAACTCGAAGAAGTTTTGATGAAATCCAAAATTCAGAATCTTAGTTTTATTTCGTCTGGCACGATTCCACCGAATCCTGCCGAGATGCTTGATTCGCAGGAGATGAGAAATTTCCTGAAACAGTTAAGAGAAAAATTTGATCTCATTATACTTGACTCACCACCGATTATTGCAGTTACTGACAGTGAAATACTCACAAGTATGGTTGATGGTACTCTTCTGGTAGTTTCATCTGAAAATACTGAGATAGATATGATGGAAAGATCAGTCGAACTCATCAGACGCGAGAACACTCAATTCCTTGGAACAGTGTTGAATAATTTCAGCTATAAATCGGGATATGGATCTTATTATAAGTATTACTACTATTATTCCCGACCGGAAACAAAATCATAGAACATACATAGTGATTTAGCTTTTAAACTTCATTCCGGAAATCATCGCTTTACCTGGTTGGATTTTACTTTTCTCTTTTTTTACTTTATTCAATCACCTGTATCGCGATTAATTAATCGAAAAAAGTTTAAGCTCTATCCAATAATTTCTCATTGATATTGCAGCTTCTTTTCCAAATCAAATTGATGTGAAATACTTCACATCTATTCATTAAATAACGCAAAAGTGGAATAAAAGTGTTAATTTTGTACAACAAAATAAATGTTGTATTGATTGTGCTCATTATTTTTATTCATCTCAAAAACACAAATCTTTTAAGCAATTCTTTACTTAATCAGATAGTATTTTATCAACCAATTTTAGATTACAGGAGAGTTTTATGGAAGGTCTTTTCGTAGGACTTGCATCAATAACATGGCAGCAGCTTGTTATGATTGCAGTCGGATCAATTTTAATTTATCTGGCAATCGCCAAAGAGTATGAACCAACTTTATTATTACCGATAGGGTTCGGAGCGATATTAGTTAATATTCCTTTCTCAGCAGCAATTACTCAGGTTACAAACGGTGAAGAGGTCGAAGGCGCCCTGACCACTTTTTTTAATTTTGGAATTTTAACTGAAATTTTTCCATTGCTGATTTTTATTGCGATCGGTGCAATGATAGATTTCTCACCATTGTTTAAAAATCCAAAACTATTAATGTTCGGTGCGGCTGCGCAGTTTGGTATCTTTTTTACTATGGCAGCAGCAACTTTGTTTGGATTTAGTTTAAAGCAAGCAGCTTCAATTGGTATCATCGGTGCTGCAGATGGACCAACATCAATTTATGTGGCTACCAGATTTGCAAAAGATCTGTTAGGTCCGATTTCTGTTGCGGCTTATTCTTATATGGCTTTGGTACCGATAATTCAACCACCGGTAATTAAGCTTTTAACAACTAAGCATGAAAGAAGAATAAGAATGGAAAGTCATGCTCACAGTGTGTCAAAAGTTGCACTGGTTCTCTTCCCGATTATTGTTACAGTTGTTGCGGGATTAGTTGCACCAACTTCAGTTGCACTTATTGGGTTTTTGATGTTTGGTAATCTTGTTCGAGAATGTGGTGTTTTGAATAAACTGTCGCTTGCAGCTCAAAATGAATTAGCATCGATAGTAACATTATTGCTGGGAATTACAATTGCAGCAACAATGACAGCAGACAGATTCCTCCAGCCTTCAACACTTATCATAATCGGATTAGGACTTGTAGCATTTATTTTTGATACTGCAGGTGGTGTTTTATTTGCCAAATTTCTGAATCTGTTTATGAAAAAGAAAATCAATCCGATGATTGGTGCTGCAGGTATTTCTGCATTCCCGATGTCTGCAAGAGTAATTCATAATCTTGGTCAGGAAGAGGACCAATTTAATTTTCTTTTGATGCATGCTGTTAGCGCAAATGTAAGCGGTCAAATCGGGTCTGTTATTGCAGGCGGTTTAATTTTATCATTAGTTATTTAACAAGGAAGGAGTATGGATATGTTTTCACCTGAAATATTAAGTAATTTCTGGACATCAATCGAGGTGATGATTAAAGGTATGGGCGGAATTTTTGTATTTATGTTTGTTTTCTTCATGATAATTCAATTGATAGATAAATTGTTTCCGAAGAAAGCAGAGAATGAAAGTAATAATAAATAGCCGATTGATAATGAATAATTGATTGCAAATTATTTATTATTAATAGTTATCAGATACTTAAACTTATTCGCAAAAAAAATCCCGACCTTTTGATCGGGATTTTTTAATTACTGTTAATTGAGATCTACTTGAGTATCTCTTCCTTAATTTCTTTTGGAGGGTGCTCATGGAAAGCATGATGATCAGTTTCTTCTTCTTCTTTAATGATTACAGATGCAAGTATCGATGTAACGAGTGTTGCAAGTATAACAATTAAAGAAGTTTGCACGCTAATAACTATCCATCCTGATATAAGCATTTTAACACCAATAAAAAGCAGGATGAAAGATATCCCAAATTTCAGATAGCGGAATAAATTCAGAATTCCTGCAAGCGCAAAGAATAATGAACGCAAACCAAGTATTGCGAAAAGGTTTGATGTTATTGCGATGAACGAGTCCTGTGTTATTGCGAGAACTGCTGGGATTGAATCAACCGCAAAAACTAAATCAGTAGATTCAAGCAAAACAACAGTTATAAAAGCTACAGTAGCATAAAGCTGTCCGTTTTCTTTTATAAAAAAATGATCACTACCAACATCAGTTTTAATCTTGAAAAGTTTTTTTGCGATTTTTACAAATAAATTGTGGTCAGGGTGTATTTCCTCTTCTTTTGATGCGAACATTTTTATAGCTGTGAACACAAGAACAGCACCGAGCAGGTAGATCATAAAATGGAAAGCTTTAATCAACTCTACGCCAGCGACGATAAATAAAATTCTCAGCACAACCGCACCAATAATACCCCATTTCAGAATTCTTGGCTGATTTTTCTCTTTTATTCCCATCATCGTAAAAATCAAAATGAAAACAAAAAGATTATCAACCGATAACGAATACTCGATCAGGTAGCCGGTGATGAATTCAAATGCTCTGGTTTTGCCTTCAGGATAATACAAGTAAATAGCGCTGCTGAAAAGTAAAGCAGTGGTTATCCATACTGCTGTCCAGGTTAGAGCAGTTCTGACTTTTATTTTTCCTTTTCGATGATCTGTTACATACATATCGATTGTGAAAACAAGAATAAACAGACATATAAATACTATCCATAATATCGTATGTATATCCATCGTTAGCCTCCAATCTCAATTAAAACATCACCTTCAAGCACTGAATCTCTGGGTTTAACTTTAATAGCTGAAATTTTTCCTTCCTTATCTGAATTTACATTGTTTTCCATTTTCATCGCTTCGAGAATCAGGAGCTTATCTCCAATTTTAACTACATCACCTTCTTTAACATTAATACTAAGAATAATTCCGGGAAGCGGTGATTTAATAAGCCCGGCTCCTTTTGGTGAAGCAGGTGAGCTTGTCTTTACTAATTTTGAATCGCTTTCTGTTGATGGCGATACTACGCTTCGCATCAGTTTCGGTGTTTTAGTCTGAGATATTTTTTTGTCAAGTTCTACCTCATATACTTCTCCGTTCACTTCAACTTCAGCAATGTTATCTTCAACATTGATGATTGATACGTCGTAATTTTTATTTTTTATTTTTAATTTGAATTTTTTCATTACTGTATTTATCTCCTCGGTATTTGTCTTAATCCATAGATCTTGGAGCTCCATGGAGAGTATGGTCTGACTACTTTTTGGATTGTGAGAATCATTTCTTCATAGTCGTGAATATCCTGCTGATAAAGATGCAATGCATAACTGATTGCAGCAGCAATTTCAGCCAGTGCATCATTCTCGTGTTTATCAATTTTTACTTTATTTGTAGCAATGATTTCTGAGTTTTGTTTTTTCTTAAAGATGTTTAACATTTTTTGCTCCTTACAACGGAATATTAGAATGTTTTTTAGGAGGATTCGCATCTTTTTTTGTTGCTAATGATTGAAGCGCTCTGATGATTCTGAATCTTGTATTTCTTGGTTCAATCACATCATCTATATATCCATATTTTGCTGCAACATAAGGTGTTGTGAACTTCTTTTTATACTCCTCTTCTTTTTTCTGAAGAAATTTCATTCGCTCTTCAAGATCCTGAATATCTTTGTATTCTTTGCTGTAAAGTATTTCAATTGCGCCTTTAGCACCCATAACCGCAATTTCAGCTCCTGGCCATGCATAATTAATATCACCGCGTAAATGTTTTGAACTCATTACATCGTACGCACCTCCGTACGCTTTTCGAATGATGATTGTTATTTTAGGCACTGTAGCTTCTCCATAAGCGAACAATAGTTTAGCACCATGAATTATTATTCCACCATATTCTTGAGCCGTACCTGGTAAAAATCCCGGAACATCAACAAAGGTTAACAATGGAATGTTGAATGCATCGCAGAATCTGACAAACCGGGCTGCTTTTCTTGAAGCATTGATATCTAAAACTCCAGCCAGATAGTTAGGTTGATTTGCGACCACACCAACTGACATACCGTTGAACCTTGAAAATCCGGTAATGATATTTGGTGCGAAGTTTCTTCCTACTTCAAAAAATTCTTTATTGTCGGACACTGAATGGATGATATCTCTCATCTCGTACGGTTTATTTGGATTTTCTGGTACAAGTTCATTCAGCTCATCTTCAAGTCGGTCAATTGGATCATCGCAGGGAACTATGGGTGGATCTTCAAGATTATTCTGTGGCAGATAACTCAGAAGTTTTCTGATCAACAAAATTCCTTCTTCTTCTGAGTCCGCTATGAAATGAGTAACGCCGGATTTTGTTCCATGAACAAACGCACCACCAAGCTGTTCTTCATCAACAACTTCTCCTGTTACAGTTTTCACAACTTTGGGACCTGTTACAAACATATAACTTGTTTCTTTGGACATTAAAATAAAATCTGTTAGGGCAGGGGAGTAAACCGCACCACCTGCACAAGGACCGAATACAGCAGATATCTGAGGAACAACACCGGAAGCTAAAATGTTTCTTTGAAATATATCTGCATACCCACCGAGACTTTTTACGCCTTCCTGTATTCTTGCGCCTCCGCTGTCATTAATACCAATGATAGGTGCTCCGACTTTCAATGCTTTATCCATTATTTTACAGATCTTCTGTGCATACATTTCAGAAAGAGAACCACCAAACACAGTAAAGTCCTGCGAAAAAACGTACACAAGTCTGCCGTCAATTGTTCCGTAACCGGTAACCACACCATCTGAAAGATAAGTTTCTTTGTCCAATCCAAAATCAATACTTCTGTGTGAAACGAACATATCAAATTCTTCAAAGCTTCCTTCATCAAGA